>Ga0114950_10002365_pt1 | contig 14472 bp, 11 predicted proteins | sample N075metaG_FD_83503 | JGI IMG/M metagenome (GOLD analysis project Ga0114950, IMG submission 83503) | Deep subsurface microbial communities from Kermadec Trench to uncover new lineages of life (NeLLi) - N075 metaG | ecosystem: Environmental > Aquatic > Marine > Ocean trench > Sediment | place... | reverse complement strand
TCCGCTTCGTCACCCTCATCGGCTCCGTCAGCCTGGTCCGGCAAGGCGTCGGCGGACAAGCTCGCCAAAATAGTGGCGGCGTCCGGCTCAGTCGGAGGCTGGCCGGCCCCCGGACCATCTGCCGCGGCTTCAGGAACCTCAGGCTCGTCGGGAACCACCGCAGCGGCGAGCAACTCGTCGGCCGCCGCGAGTATCTTCTGGGCGCCCTTCGGACCGATGCCGGCGACGGCGGTCAGCCCGTCAACGCCTGCGTCGATGGCGGCGCCAACCGTCTTCAGACCGGCAGCCACCAGAGCTTCGACGGTCTTCGGGCCGACGCCCTCAAGGGTCTCGATGGCTTCCTCGCGCGCCGCCATCTGCAGGAGCGCTTGCTCGACCTCCCGCTTCTTGTCTTCCTCGCTCTTGATGTCGATCTTGGCGTTGAGAAGCTTGCCGGCAAGGCGCACGTTCTGTCCGCGCTTGCCGATGGCGAGCGACAGCTGGTCTTCGTCGACGACCACCTCGAGGTGCCGCTCCTCGCTGTCGAGCACGGCCACGCGATTGACGCGCGCCGGTTTCAGGGAGTTGATAGCGTACTGTTGCAGGTCGGCGGACCACTGCACGATGTCGATTTTCTCTCCGCGCAGCTCACGGATGATCGACTGCACCCGGGCGCCGCGCATGCCGACGCAGGCACCGACCGGGTCGACATCGGGCTCGGTCGAGTGCACCGCAACCTTGGCGCGGTCACCGCCCTCACGCACCGCCCGTTTGATGGTCACCGTGCGGTCGTAAATCTCGGGTACCTCCATTTCGAAGAGCCGGAGGAGCAGTTCGGGTGATACACGGGAGACGACAACCTGCGGACCTCGCGCCACCTTGAGCACGTCGACGATCACCACCCGGATGCGGTCGCCGATGTTGTAGTGCTCGGCGCGCGACTGCTCGCGGCGCGGCAGTAAACCCTCGGTTCGACCGAGGTCGACAATCATGTCGCCGCGCTCGAAGCGCTTCACCAGACCGGTAATCAGCTCGCCGACGCGCTCCACGAATTCGTTATAAATGTTCTCGCGCTCGGCGTCGCGGACCTTCTGGAAGATGACCTGCTTGGCGGCCTGCGCCGCGATTCGGCCGAGACCCTCGGTGTCACGCGGCAGGTAGACTTGGTCGCCGACCTTGGCGTCGGCGTCAAAATTGAGCGCCTCGGTGGCGCTGATCTCGAGGTCGTCGTCGACGACGTCGTCGACGACGACCTTGACGGCAAATACTTCGACCTCGCCGGTTTCCCGGTTCAGCGTCGCCTTGTGCTCTTCTTCGGTCTTGTAGAACTTCTTGGACGCGACCGCCATCGCCTCCTCGACGGCCTCGATAATGACCTCGGAGGGGATGTTCTTCTCGCGCCCAATCTGCTCGATTGTCTGCAGCAACATTCGCGTCATTGTCGTTGCTACCCAGTAAACAGTCTTGTAAGAAAAACTATATTTGCGGGTCCAGGCGAGCACTACGGACCTTTTCCAGAGGAATCTCGAAGACTTGCCCCTGGCTGTCCGTAAGCGTCACGACCTCGTTCTCGAACTTGTCCAAAATTCCCCGAAAACGGCGTCGCCCCCGTATCGGCGAGACCGTGCGGATCCTCACCGACTCGCCGCTGAAGCGCTGGTAGTCGTCCGGGGTGTTCAGCGACCGATCAAGGCCCGGCGACGACACTTCGAGGCTGTAGGCGTGGGGGACGAAATCTTCGACGTCGAGCACGGCTGACATCTGCCGGCTCACCGAGGTGCAATCGGCGATCGTGACGCCACCCTCGCGGTCGATGTACAGCCGCAGGACCCAACGGCCACCGTCGTTGACGTACTCGCAGTGCGCCAACTCACAACCTTCGCGCGCCGCGATCCGCGCCGCCAGCGGGGTGACGCGCTGCTCGACCGTCTGCGTCTCGACCACGTCTTCTCCTTTGGTAGCGCCGTTCAAATCATGTAGGCAAAGAAAAAAGCGGGCCGGGGCCCACTTCCGTGCGCACACCTATTCGGTTACCAAGAGAAGGTAACAAAAGGTCGGGGTTCTTTCAACGCGCGGGCGGCACCGAAAGGCACCGGAAACGACGATTTTCGCCGGCGCGGCGCGCGCCGGGTAACATGTGCCGCGTCAGCACCCTCGACGCCGCAGTCGATCAGAAGGCCGCGTCCCGACCGCATCCAGAATAGGTCGAATATGCTCGAATCCACGCTCACCGAACTCTATTGCCCGCGTACCGGAGCGACCTACGAAGCCGAAGACATCCAAACCCTCTCGGACGTCGGCGGGCCCCTGTTCGCGCGCTATGACCTCGAGGCGGCAGCGGCGAAGTGGCGACAGGGCGACGGGCTCGCCGGGCGCCCGGCCGGGTTGTGGCGCTATGCCGACATTCTCCCCGTCCGCGACCCTCAGTTCCGCCTGACCCTCGGCGAGGGAGGTACCCCCGTTTTGGCCGCACCGCGCGTCGGCAAGCGCGTCGGCGTCGCCAACCTGCTACTCAAGGACGAGGGTCTCAACCCGACCGGCTCGTTCAAGGCACGCGGCCTGTGCGCAGCGGTAAGCCGGGCGGTCGAGCTCGGCATCGACTCGCTGGCGATTCCGACGGCGGGAAACGCCGGTGGTGCGATGGCGGCGTACGCGGCGCGCGCCGGTGTGCGCGCGACCGTGTACATGCCGGACGACGCCCCGGGGGAATTCGTCGACGAATGTGAGGGGCTCGGCGCCCGCGTAGTTCGCGTCGCCGGCTTGATCACCGACGCCGGTGTGCAGCTTGCCGCCGACATGGAGGCGGAGGGCTTTTTCAGCGTCGCGACGCTCAAGGAGCCCTACAGAGTGGAAGGCAAGAAGACGATGGGCATCGAGCTCGCCGAGCAGCTCGCCTGGAAGCTACCCGACGCCATCCTCTACCCGACCGGCGGCGGCACCGGATTGGTGGGCATGTGGAAGGCTTTCGACGAGCTCGAAACGATGGGCTGCATCGGCGCCGACAGGCCGCGAATGATCGCCGTTCAATCAACCGGCTGCGCCCCGGTCGTCCGAGCGTTCGAGGCCGGCGAAGAGTCGGTGACGCCTTGGGAAGGCGCCCGGACGGTCGCCGACGGTTTGCGCGTGCCGATGATGGTCGGCGACCAGGAGGTCCTCCGCGCCTTGCGCGAGTCGGGCGGCACCGCGATCGCGGTGCCGGATGAGGAGATCATGGAGTTCGTACGCCACCTGGGAGCCGACGAGGGAATCTACGGCGCCCCGGAGGACGGCGCCACGCTGGCCGCCATCCCCCACCTGCTGGCGCGCGGCGACCTGGACAAGGACGAGACGGTGGTCAGCTTCTTGACCGGGAGCGGCTACAAGTACCGTAGCGGCATGAAGCGCTTCGCCGCGACAAACTCAGCGGCGTCGGACCCGAACGGGGTCACCACCGGATGAGCGCTGATCGGGGCGAGCTGCCGACGATCCTCGCACTGTTCACCGGCGGAACCATCTCCTGCACCCTCGATCCTGAACGCGGCGTCCCGGTCCCGACACTAACCGGTGAGGCCATCCTCGAGCACACCCTGGGTCTGCGCGACGTGACCAACGTCGTCATCGACAACTTCGGGCGCTACCCAGGCCCGCATATGCACCCGGTGCGCATGCTGTACCTCGCCGATCGGATACGGGCGGCGACGACCGACGGTTCGATCGACGGCGTCATCGTGACCCACGGAACCGACACTATCGAGGAAACCGCGTTCGTCCTCGATCGGGTCCTCGACCCCCAGATCCCGGTGGTCGTGTTCGGCGCCATGAAGCTGCTCTCCGACCCCACCTGGGACGGACCGGCAAACGTTCTCGCCGCCGCGCAGGTGGCGGTGTCGGCGAACGCTCGGGGACGCGGCGTCATGGTCGTGATGGCTGATTCGATCCACACCGCCGCCGACGTCGTCAAGGTTCACGCCGAATCGTACGACTCCTTCGCCAGCCCGGGGAGCGGCCCGATCGGTGTCGTTGACCGCGGCAAAGTGATCTTCTTCAGGGGCCCGACCCGCCCCTCCCTCCCCTCCTTCAAGGGCGACGCCATCGAGCCCGCCGTCGACCTCATCACAACGGTGGCCGGAGCCGATGGCCGCTACATTGAGGCCAGTCTCGCCGCCGACGCCAAGGGACTGGTCATCGAGGGCATGGGGCGCGGCAACGTCACCCCGGGAATGGCGGAGGCGATCACGGCAAACGCCGGCGACCTGCCGATCGTCATGACCACCCGCTGCGCCCGTGGCCGCGCCGCCCCGATGTACGGCTACGACGGCGGCGGCGCCACGCTGCAGGAGAGTGGAGTGATTTTTGCGGACCAATTGCCGGGGCCGAAGGCGAGGTTGTTGTTGATGCTGCTGCTTGGGGCGGGGGCGGGGCGGGATGAGATCAAGGCGGCGTTCGAGCAGGACCGATACTGATTTCGATTTTTTTATTTATTTCCAGCCACCGGTTCTTTTTGAATGCCCGCCACCCGCCCCCGGCCTGTCGCTGCCTACGGCAGCTCCCTGCCCGCTTTGTGCACAGGTGTCGGGTTGGCGGCAGTCCAGTCGGTCGCCCGCTTGGCCGGCGCCACCCTCCCACCTACGTGAAAAGCGGGCAGCGAAGGCGCCGCAGGCGCCGAGAGGTCGGGGGCGGGTGGTGGGAAATCAAAAAGAACGGGTGGCGGGCATTCAAGAAAGAATGAACCCGGTTTCACCCACCGTCCGCGGTAGCTCGGGACCTGCTCTTCCTTCGATTCCTCCGCCCCCGCGACCGCCCATGAGCACCACAGCGTTGCCGAGCCGGGTCCCACCCACGTATGATGGCAGTGGCATCGCACGTTGGCGGTGCCGCTTCACGCACGGAGACTCGATGTTCGGCTCAATCGGTGGCACCGAACTCCTCGTCATCATGGTTATCGCCCTACTCATTTTCGGGCCGCGCAAGCTCCCGGAGCTGGGCAAGTCAATCGGCAAGGGTCTGTCGGAGTTCAAGCGCGCCTCCAACGACCTGAGACGCTCGCTCGAGGAGGAGCTGTCGCTCGAGGAGCGTACCGATCGTACCGATCGCAACAAGATCGACGGTCCGGACTCCGGCTCCTAAGCAGGCCGCTGAGCCGACGCTCCTTCTGACGGGCACGCCATGAGCACGGTCGATACGCCGATCGACGATCACGATACCTCTGAGCTCGGCCGCGAGTCCTTGTCGGAGATGTCGCTTCTCGACCACCTCACCGAGCTGCGCCACCGGCTGTTCGTCACCGTTGGCGCTCTCATCGCCGGCACGATGATCTGTTGGTTCGTCTCGCAGCAGATCTACAACATCCTCGTCGAGCCCGTGACGCGCGTCCTCGAAGCCCACCCGGAAACGGTACTGGACCCGCGCCTCGCCATCTTGTCGTTGACCGAGGGCTTCGTCGTCTATCTGAAGGTCGCGATGATGGCCGGTCTCTTTCTTGCCTCACCGATCTTGCTGACCCAGATGTGGCTGTTCATCGCCCCGGGCTTGTATAGAAAGGAACGCTTCTATGCCGTGCCGGTCATCCTCGCGTCGGTGGTGTTCTTCCTGACGGGCGCGGCCTTCGGCTACTTCGTTCTTTTCCCGGTGATGGCGACGTTCTTCATCACGCTGGGCGCGGATTTCGTTCCGATCCTGTCGGCCAACGCGATGTTCGGCTTCTTGCTCCGAACGCTCCTCGGCTGCGCCATCGTCTTCGAATGGCCGGTGGTGGTGTTCTTCCTCGCCCGCATGGGAATCCTCACCGCCGGAATGATGGTGCGCGGCTTCCGCTACGCGATACTCGCCATCTTCGTGATCGCCGCGGTGGTGACGCCGACGCCCGACATGGCGACCCAGACCATCCTGGCGACGCCGATGCTGGGCCTCTACGCGATCGGGATCGTGATCGCCTGGATCGTGCAGCCGCGCAAGAAGTAGAAGGGTTTTGGAACGGTTGTCACCCGGGTCCTGTTGGAATACCCGCCGCCCACCCCCGACCTGTCGCTGCCTACGGCAGCTCCCGGCCCACTTTGCGCACAGGTGACGAATGGGCGCCACCCTCCACCTACGCGAAAAGCGGGCAGCGAAGGCGCCGCAGGCGCCGAGAGGCCGGGGGCGGGTGGCGGGAAATCAAAAAAAGAACGGCTGCCGGCACACCAAAAAAAAGAGCCGGCCCGAAGGCCGGCTCTCGAATTTCCCGGGACGCCAGGCGCTTAGAAGCCGCCCATACCTCCCATGCCACCCATTCCCTCCATGCCCATGTCACCGCCGGGCATCGGCGCAGCCGACTTCTTCTCCGGAATCTCGGTGATCATTGCTTCGGTGGTCATCAACAGGCCGGCGACCGACGCGGCGTTCTGCAGGGCCGCGCGGGTGACCTTGGCGGGGTCAATGACGCCCGCCTTGACCAGGTCCTCGTACTCGTTGGTCTCGACGTTGAGTCCGAACGAGCCGGTGCCGGCGAGCACCTTGGCGACGACGATCGAACCCTCAAGACCGGCGTTTTCCGCCAGGGTGCGCAGCGGGTCCTCGAGGGCGCGGCGCACTATTTTGACACCGACCATCTCCTCCGCGTCATCGAGCTTGATGTTGTCAATCGCCTTCAAGCAGCGCAGCAGGGCAACGCCGCCACCCGGCACCACGCCTTCCTCCACCGCAGCGCGGGTGGAGTGCATGGCGTCCTCGACGCGAGCCTTCTTTTCCTTCATCTCGGTCTCGGTCGCCGCACCCACACTGATCACCGCCACCCCGCCGGCCAGCTTGGCGAGACGCTCTTCGAGCTTCTCGCGGTCGTAGTCGGAGCTGGTGTTTTCGATCTGGGCGCGGATCTGGTCGATGCGGCCCTTGATTTCCTTGGTCTTCCCGGCGCCCTCGACGAGCACCGTCTCGTCTTTGGAGATGGTGACCTTTTTGGCAGTACCGAGGTCCTCGAGCTTGACATTCTCGAGCTTGATACCGAGGTCCTCGGTGATGCAGGTTCCGCCGGTAAGCACGGCAATGTCTTGGAGCATCGCCTTGCGGCGATCGCCATAGCCGGGGGCCTTGACCGCTGCCCCCTGGAGCGTGCCGCGCATCTTGTTGACCACCATCGTCGCGAGGGCTTCGCCCTCGACATCCTCGGCGAGGATCAACAACGGCTTGCCGGCGCGCGCCACCTGCTCGAGCAGCGGCAGTAGGTCCTGCAGCGCCGAGATCTTCTTTTCGTGGATCAGGATGAGCGGATCCTCGAGCTCGACTTCCATATTCTCGGGATCGGTGACGAAGTACGGCGACAGGTAGCCGCGGTCGAACTGCATGCCCTCGACGATCTCGAGCGACGAATCGGTCGAGCGCGCCTCCTCGACGGTGATGACACCGTCGCGACCGACGATTTCCATCGCTTCGGCGATCATGTCTCCGATCTCGTCGTCGCCATTGGCGGAGATCGCCGCAACCTGCTGGATTTCCGCCTTGCCCTTCACGGGCTTGGAAATCTTGGCAATGTGATCGACCACCACGACGACGGCCGCGTCGATGCCGCGTTTGAGCGCCATCGGGTTGGCACCGGCGACAACATTCTTGATACCGTCACGATAGATCGACTCGGCCAGGATGGTCGCGGTCGTGGTGCCGTCACCAGCGACGTCGGACGTCTTGCTGGCCACCTCGCGCACCATGCGCGCACCCATGTCCTCATTCTTGTCGGGCAGCTCGATTTCCTTGGCGACCGTCACCCCGTCCTTGGTGATGACCGGGCTACCCCACTTCTTGCCGATCACGACGTTGCGACCACGCGGGCCGAGCGTCACTTTGACCGCCTTGGCGAGCTGGGTAACGCCGCTGAGCACCGCCAGCCTCGCGTCCTCGCTGTACAGAATCTGTTTTGCCATCGTTACTTAACCTTCCAATACCGCGAGGACGTCATCCTCGCGCAGGATCAAATGCTCGACGCCGTCGAGCTTTACCTCGGTGCCGCCGTACTTGGAGATCAAGATGCGATCACCAACCTCGAGCTCCATCTCCTGGCGCTCACCGTCGTCATCGATCTTGCCGGCACCCACGGCCACGACCTCGGCCTCGAGGGACTTCTCCATGGCGGTATCGGGAATGATGATGCCGCTACTCTGCTGCTCTTCGGGCTCAGAACGTCGGGCCAGAATGCGATCTCCCAGGGGTGTCACGTTTGCCATTGCGGGCACGCCTCCGTCGGATTATCGGTTGAAATCGGTCATTGAGTCGAGCCGCCAGAACGGCGGCTCCTCGGCCGCGACCCGGCCGCGCGACCCGCGCCGGCGAAGGCCCGCCCGGATCGCTAGCACCTATGGTAGAAAGCGCCCCGGCGGCCGTCAAGCAAGCCGCGGCGTCCCGGCGGCAACGCGCGGTCAGCTATTCGACGGCACTCCGTCGACGCTCACTTCCACGAGCTCGAGTTGGGGTTCTTCGCGGCCGCCCCAACGGTTGATCGTCAGCTTGGCGACGGCATCGAAACGGTCGCCCTTGGAAAGGATTCCGGCGAGCTCGGGGCGGCGCCAAGCGATCGCGTCGGCTCCCCGCTCGCCGCTCGCTAGCCGCAGCTTGAGGTGCTGCTCTTTGATGAGCTTCGGCTCTTCTTCGATCTTCAAGTCGCGACACAGAAGCCGTGGCCGCGGGTTGCCGATGCCGAACGGGGCGAGCCGCTCCAACTCCCTGGCCAAGCCTAAAACCGCGTCATCGAGCTCGAGTTCGGCGTCGCAAACGATGTCGGCGGAGCGCTGCATGGCGAGTTTGAGCTCCTCGCCACCGGTGGCCGCCAGCGCCTCGCGCAACGGCTCGACGTTATCAGCGCGCAGCTGTAGCCCCGCCGCCTGACGGTGTCCACCGAACTCTTCGAGCAATTCGGACACACTGCCGAGCGCACCCACGATGTCGAACCCAGGGATGGACCGTGCCGAGCCGAAAGCGTCTGTCTCATCGATCGCAATCACCACCGCCGGCTTACCCCACCGGTCCACTAGTCGCGCGGCGACGATGCCGATAACCCCGCGGTGCCATCCTTCGCCCGCGACGACGACGACCGAGGTCGTTTCGGCAGGTTTCTGATCGAGTGCCTGCTCGAGCACCTCGGCCTCGATCTTCCGCCGGAGAGCATTGGTTTCGTGCAACCGCTTGGCGAGGCGCCGAGCCTCGCCGGGATCGGTGGCAAGGAACATCTCGACGGCGTCCTTGGGATGCCCCAGGCGACCGACGGCGTTGATGCGCGGCGCGATCCGGAAGCCGATGTCGGTCTCGGTTATCGGCGCACGCACGCCGGCGAGGTCCATCAATGCCCGCAGCCCCGGGTTGACCGCCTCTCCCAATGTCGCCAGACCGTAATGGGCAATGACGCGATTTTCTCCTCGCAGCGGCACCATGTCAGCGACCGTGCCAAGCGCCACAAGCTTCAGGAGCGCGGTGCCGCGAAAACCCTTCGGGTGGCGTTCCAGCACCCCGCGCACCAGCTTGAACGCCACGCCGACGGCGGCCAGATCGTCCTCCGGGTACCCGGCGTCCGGGAGGCGAGGGTTCAGGATCGCGGTGGCCGGCGGGATCTCGTCTCCGGGCTCGTGGTGGTCGACAATGATGAGGTCGATGCCGAGCTCCAGGGCGCGCTCAGCCGCGGCGTGGGCGGTGATGCCGCAATCCACCGCGATGAGAACCTTGGCGCCCTTCTCGTGGGCGTGGTCGACGCCGCGCGGCTTGAGACCGTAGCCGTCGTCGATGCGGTGCGGAACCAGATAGTCGATGTCGGCACCAAGGGCGCGCAGTCCCACCAGCAACACCACCGTGCCGGTGATGCCGTCGACATCGTAGTCACCATGGACGACGATCCGCTCGCCACCCTCGATGGCAGCCAACAGACGTTGTACCGCTGCCTCCATCTGAACGAAGGCGAACGGCGAGTGAAGCTCGTCAAGACTGGGGTGCAGGAACGATTGCGCCGCGGCGACGCTGTCGATGCCGCGACCGACAAGAATCCGGGCGGTTACCGGAAACAGGCCGAGCTCGTTCTGAAGGACGACCGCAGCGGCCGGATCGTAGTCGCGCAGACGCCAAACCCTAGCCTGCATATCTCAACGCCCTTCGTCGCGCGGGGGTTGAGGTATGCGGGCTAGTGTCCTGAGCCAGCGCCCTCTACTCCTCGAGACCGGCCAGGACACCGATGCCCCGGAACTTGCTGTAGCGCTTCTCGACGAGCACCTCGGCGTCGACACCGAGCAGCTCGTCGAGCTGGCGCTCGAGCGTCGCGCCGAGCGTCGACGCCATGGCCTCAGGATCGTTGTGGGCGCCACCTTCGGGCTCGGGGATAATCTCGTCGACGAGGCCCATCTCGCGGAGGTCCAGGGAGGTCAGCTTGAGCGCCTCCGCCGCCTCTTCGGTATGCTCCGAATCCCGCCACAGGATCGACGAGCACGACTCCGGCGAAATCACCGAGTAGGTCGCATATTGCAGGATGTTGACGCGGTCGCCAATGCCGATGCCCAGCGCCCCGCCGCTGCCGCCCTCGCCGATGACGGTGACGATGATCGGCACCCGCAGCATCGACATCTCTCTCAGGTTCACGGCGATCGACTCGGCGATCCCACGAGCCTCTGCTCCGGCGCCCGGATAAGCACCCGGCGTGTCGATGAACGTGAAGACCGGTCGCCCGAACTTCTCCGCCATCTTCATGACCCGCCGCGCCTTGCGATACCCCTCCGGATGCGGCATCCCGAAGTTCCGGTACAGCTTCGACTTCGTGGTCCTGCCTTTCTGCTGACCGATAACACAGATCGGGTGGCCGTTGAACTCGGCGAAGCCCGCAACGATGGCGGCATCGTCACCGAACTGACGGTCGCCGTGGAGCTCGAGAAAGCCGTTGAACAGGCGCTCGACGTAATCGAGCGTATAGGGCCGCTTCGGGTGGCGAGCTACAAGCGTCACCTGCCAACGGGACAGGTTGGCGTAGATCTCACGGCGGGTCTCGTCGAGACGGTTCTCCAGCTCGGCGAGCTGCGCGTCGCGCTCCGGCGAGGCCGGAAACAGGCCGAGCTCATGGATTTCTTTTTGGAGCTCCGCGATCGGTTTTTCGAAGTCTTCCGCTTTGCGGTACATGGATCCGGAAGGAGTCGAAGCCGCGCGCCGAAAGGCGCGACAGCGTACGACTGAAGTCTCTCTGCTCGGAGGCGAGAGGGTAACATGGAGCCTTACAGCATAGCCTCCCCCGCCACGATCATGAAAATCACCCGGCTGACGGCCAAGACACTGGTGCTAGCGACGCTCGCGGCTTCCCTCGCGGCGCCACCGGCGCGGGCCGTCGATGACGGTACCTTCGGAGCCGCCGCGCAGAACCCCGCCAGCCCCCGCCCCCAGGGCCCGGCCATCACGCCGCAGCGCATCGACTTCCGCGTCGAGGTGCGCCCCGAGCTACCAACGGCGCTGATCGAAGCCGATTTCACCTTCAGGGTCGAGCGCACTACCGAGACCGTGAGCGTGTTTCTGCGGCCCGACATGAACCTCGATGCCATTGAGGACGCCGATGGCGTGCCGCTCACCTACAGGCGGCGACGGAGCCGCATTCGGATTTCGACGCCGTCGCTCGCTGCCGGGGATGTCACGACCTGGCGCTTTCGCTACCGGGCAACGTTCGACGCCCCGCTCGAGGAAAGCGGGCAGATCGTGCTCACCACCCCCTGGTACCCGCACCTTCGAGTCACCGCGGACCCCGAGGAGTTCCAGCGCTTCGTGCCGATGCCGATGAGCATTACCGCAACGCTTCCCGACCCCTGGGTGCTGGTCGCATCGGGGACGAACACGGTGAGGAAGGAAAACGGCGCAACGACGTATGTGTGGCGCGACTCGGTCCCCAACCAGACGATCCCGTTGGTGATCGGTCGTTTCGTAGAGGACAAGAAGCTCGCTACCGTCGGCTTGGCGCGTGCCTTTCTCGACCACCGGAACAGATCGTTGACCAAGTCATACGTCGAGTACATCGTCCGCGTGGCGACGTTCTTCAGCGAGCGAATCGGAGTTCTCGACCGGCGCAGCTGGAACCTCGTCGCCGTCGATCTGCCGGAAACGATGAGCGGCCTCACGCTGCCCGGAATGACGCTGCTCGACGTCGACGCCGTGAGCCGGGACATGGCCTTCCCCTACCGCCTTCTGGCGCACGAGATCGCCCACCAATGGTGGAATTCCTACATCGAGATCCCGCGCGCCCGCGATGCCTGGCTGCGCGAGGGATTGCCGACCTACAGCTCGTTGATGTTCCTGGAAAACGAGTACGGCACTCGCATGATGCGCCAGGAGCTCAGGCGCTCGCAGCGCATCGCGTTGAGCATCGCCTCCCCGGAGCCCCTCGAGATCGGCTTCGACATGTCGTCACCGGAAGCCATCTACGCGCTCAACTACCACAAGGCTGCAGCTGTCCTGCACATGCTCCGCCAGGTCATGGGTCTCGACAAATTCATCGACCTGAATCGCGCCCTCCACGACCTCGGGGAAGATGTCACAACACCCGTCTTCGTGCGCCTCGCCGAGGATATCTTCGCCGGCGATCTGTCGTGGTTCTTCAACGCCTGGCTGCGCAGCGCCGAAGTACCGAGCTTTCGCGTGCGCTATGGATACGAGCGTGTGGAGACGGAAATGCCACGCTACGAGCTTCGTGGTGTGATCGAACAGCAGGGCGCCACGATTCGATATCCGGTACGCATGCGTGTGTCGCTCGAGGCAGCTCCGCCGCTGGAAACAACCGTTTGGATCGAGCCGGGCAGCGCCGACTTCAGCATCTCGCTGCCTTCACCTCCCACCGGACTGCAATTCGATCCCGACGGAGATCTCCTCTACCGGGGAGAGGTGAGCGTGGAGTTTGTCGACCCACCGGCTGGTCGTGGTCAAGTGCCGTGACCACACTTTCACCACGACTTGCCGGGAAAGAAGAACCCCCCGACGCCCCGGCCGACGGCGCGTAGCGGCGCCGTCAGCCGCGTCAGAAGCGACGGCTCCACCGAACGCTTGTGTCCCTCCCGCACGTAGGCGACCGCCTCGGCGCAGTAGCGCCCCGACAGATCGTCGAACACCAACGTGAATCGCTCCCGTGGGCCGCCGGTCCCACCGGCGCCATTTTCGAGCTGCTGGTAAGCCTCGGTCGTGCACACGTAGCGGCGCCAAGCATGCCAGTATCCCTCCACCCATTCCGCCCGCTCCTCGCGGGCGGCGACGTCGGACACGTCGTCACCGAGCAGCGACAGCCACACGCCGACGACCTCGCGTGCCTCGGTGGCATAGTTGCCGGCGAGCGCGTGAGCACGTTCCTCGTCGCTGTCGAGCAATAGACCGATCGCGGGAAAATTTCGGCGCCAAGATCGCTGCCGCTCGATGACGCGCTCGCGGCCGCGATCGAACGTGGTTGCGGCGTCGTTGTCGAGCAAGGGCGCGCTGAGAAACCGATCAATATCTCCCATGTCGGGCATCGTACCCCGATCCCGTAGTTCTCAACGGCCTTCGCCGCGACGACGCCCAGAAGCATGGACACAAGGCGCGCGGAAGGGCACCGGAGATGTATTCTCCAATAGGTCGAGGTGCCCAACCAAGCGCAACGCCGCAGACGCGCACCGAGGCGACGATGTCGTCGCCCGCACGATCGTACAAGACATCGAGATCCCGGTTTGCCTGCCCGCTTCTCCCAGCCCGCAGCAGGAGGGCGTGATGTATGCGGGATATACTCCGGCCCATGAGAGCGACGGTCTTGATACGCGTGGCTCTGTTCGTCGGTGGCGCGGTCGCTCTTGCCTACCTCGTACAGCGCGCCGGTGCCGGAACGATCGGGGAGTACCTCGACAACCTCGGCGCCGGCATCGCGATCCCTATTCTCCTGGTCGGCGCGCAGCATTGCTGCCGGGCGTTCGCCTGGCGCTTCCCGGTTCGTGCCATGGACTTGCCGGCGACATACCTCGACTTGTTGCGTGCCCGGCTCGGCGCCGAAGCCCTCGGGTACCTGTCGCTCACCGGCGCGATCGGATCGCAAACCAGCAAGGTCTTGCTGCTTCGCAAGGGCATCCCGGCGCGCGCCGGGGCCGCGACCGTCGCGGTTGACGCCGCCGCCTCCGGCATTGCCGGCGGGCTGTTCGTCGGGGCCGTGTTGCTCGCCTGCCAGCCCGCTCTCGGACTACCGGCATGGTTTTCGGCGATCGGCGGCATCTTTCTGGGGGCCGGGGCCGGCGCCTGGCTGATGGCCGGAATCTGGGCAAGCCAGCGCCGCCATCACGCCGAAATGCCCGATATGGACGACCAACCGACCTCCAAGCTGGAGGCGGCGCGAGACTCGATGCGCCTGATCCGGGTCGGGCTGGTACGTCTGCACGGCGTTCCCTTCGCCCTGATGATCAGCATGCACATCGCCGGGCACCTGGCGTTGACCGCCGCCACCTGGTCGATTCTGCCGATGCTGGGCATCAGCGACAGTCCCGTCGTCGGCCTCTGGTTCGAAGCCGGTGCCAAGCTAGGCAATACGCTCGG
>Ga0114950_10002364_pt1 | contig 14476 bp, 11 predicted proteins | sample N075metaG_FD_83503 | JGI IMG/M metagenome (GOLD analysis project Ga0114950, IMG submission 83503) | Deep subsurface microbial communities from Kermadec Trench to uncover new lineages of life (NeLLi) - N075 metaG | ecosystem: Environmental > Aquatic > Marine > Ocean trench > Sediment | place... | reverse complement strand
GGCGACATGCGGCGCAAATATCGCGTCCAGCCGCTGAACCGGCAAGACCTCGATCCGAACCCGTATCGCCAGTTTGATCGCTGGTTTGAGGCCGCCACGCAGGTCGAGGCGATGGCTGCAAACGCCATGAGCCTCGCCACGGCAACGGCCGACAGTCGGCCTTCGATTCGCACCGTGCTGCTGAAATACTATGATGAGACCGGCTTCGTGTTCTACACGAACCTCGGCAGCCGGAAGGCCGGCGAAATCGCCGCCAACCCGCAGGTCGCGTTGCTGTTCTACTGGCACGAGTTGCACCGGCAGGTCAGCATCACCGGCGTGGCAACAAAAATCAGCGCGGCGGAAACCTGGAAGTATTTCTCGCGCCGGCCCCGCGACAGTCAACTTGGCGCCTGGGTCTCGCAGCAGAGCAGTATCATCTCGGCCCGCTCGGTACTCGAAAATACCTTCGCGGAGATGAAGTTGAAATTTGCCAACGGCGAGATCCCGCTGCCGTCCTTCTGGGGTGGTTACCGCGTCAAACCAGCCTGCATCGAGTTCTGGCAGGGCCGCGAGAGCCGGCTGCACGACCGGTTTGTCTACCAGGAAGCGGGGACGAATCGCTGGACCGTGGAACGACTGGCGCCGTAACCCGGAGTGCCGGGCCAGCCTGGGGCGCCTTCCGGGAACTAATCACTGATCATGCGAACAACGTGATCGGCGAAGCCGGTGCCGACTTCGGCGTAGTAGTTGAAGGCCGCATGCGCACCGGCCTGCTCCAATGCGACTCGGTCGTCTTCGTGCTTGGCAATCGCGCCGATGACACCCTGGTAATCGATGCCCTTCAGCAGTTTGATCGCCAGCAGCATATCTTCGTGCGTCGGCAGGGCCAGCATGACCAGCGTCACCCGATCGCGCGGCAGACAACGCCAGAAATCCGGGTCCTCGGCATCCCCGCAGATCGCGTGCACGCCCTTCTGCCTGAGCTTATGTGCGCGAGCCGGATCCACCTCCACGCCACACACTTTCGCGCCATGTTCCGTGACGAGTGCATCATAGGCGCCGCGACCGACCCGGCCCATGCCCATGACGACCACGGTCGCATCGCCAATATCCGGCCGCTCATCGCCGGGCAGCCGGTCGAGCGACTCGGTATTCAAAAGAAAACCTTCGAAACGGGCGAAGTAATCATGCGCGTGTGCATTCAGATAGGACGCCACGGCAAAGCTGACGGCAACCGCCACGGCCAGCAGTACGAGCCACTCTTCGGTAATCCAGCCGACTTGCGCGCCGGCCGCGCAGACGATCAATGCGAATTCGCTGTAGGTGCCAAGCGCCAGCGTGCTCAGGAAAGCCGTCCGCGCCCGCAGCCGGAATCGGGTCAGCAAGTAGTGGAACAACACCATCTTGAGCGGCAACAGGATGACGATGAGCAGAACGAGTACCGCGAGGTCCTGCCACTTTGGCAAGCCCATGATGCCGATCGACAGAAAAAATCCGACCAGGAACAGATCCTTGAATGTCAGCAGCGAACGCGAGAGTTCAACCGCCTTGGGATGTTCGGCAAGCAGAATGCCAAAAACAATTGCACCCAGCTCTGCTTTCAGCCCGACGAGATCGAACAGCTGGCCGCCGATGAGGGCAGCTGCAAAACCGAACAGAACCAGCACTTCGCCGTGGCCGCTCTTCTCCATCCAGCGATGCAGAAACGGCCTTGCGAGCGGCAGCGCGAGCAGGCCCAGCGCCCAGACCGACGGTGGTGACTGCTTCGACGCCATCAGGAACAACACGGCAATCAGGTCCTGAATGATCAGGATACCGATCGCCACCTGGTAGTGGCGAGCCCGGGACTCGCCACGGTCTTCCAGAATCTTGACCGCAAAGACGGTACTGCTGAAACTCAAACCAAATGCCGCAGTGCTCGCAATCTTCCAGTCCAGTGCGCCGGCGACCGCAAACCCGGCCATGCCGACGGCCATCAGCAAACCGATGCCGAGCACGGTGGTCAACGACATGTGCAACACAGCCGTGCCGAAAATCTCCGCTGTCAGCAGGCTCCGCAAGCGCAGTTTCAGACCGATCGTGAACAGCAGCAGCATGACGCCGAGGTCCGATAGCGTTGCTATGAACTCGCCACCCTGCTCGCCCAACAGGTGCAGTACGAAGCCCGCGACGAGAAAGCCAACCAGCGGCGGCAACCGAAGCTGCTGCGCGCCGAAACCAAACATCAATGCAATCAGTAGCCAGACGGGATCCACGTCGTATTTCGCCTTACCGGGACGGCCGGAATACCATCAACCTTAACAAGGTCGAACCCGCGACGACACTTTCCTTAGCGATCAACATGCTCGGCCAGGAACTGCAGACTGCGTTCCTCGGCCAACACGGCGGCGGCTTCTGAATAGCCATCGCGATCGTCGCAACTGAAGCCGTGCCCCGCACCTTCGTACGAGAAAAAGCGACCGCCCGGATCGCCCGTGCGAATTACGTCGATCGCCGACGCCGGGATATAGCTGTCCGCACCGCCAAAGTGATACATGACCGGCACCTTGGGGCTCATCCGACCAACGAGCCCACTGATGCCCCCGCCGTAAAACGATACCGCACAGCAAATCGGCAGGAGACTGGCAGCAAGATAGGCATTCGTTCCCCCGAAGCAATAACCGATTGCGGCCGTCGCACCCGCATCTGCGACCGCAAGGCGCGCAGCCTCCATATCGGCCAGCAGGTCCTTCTCGGCAATTGCCATCGCCGTCTTCACCCCGGTCTGGAAGTCGGCGTAGTCGATAACCAGGCCTTTCTCGACCCGGTCGAACTGCGCCGGCATGATCGTGCTAAAGCCCGCCTCGGCAAACCGGTCAGCACAACGCATCATCTGTCCGGTCAGTCCGAAAATTTCCTGCAGAACGATAAGGCCGCCGCGCGGCGGCCCGACCGGTCGCGACAGGTACGCCGAGAAACAGTGGCCGTCTGCAGCCGTCAATTCGATATTCTGTCCCGTCATCACGCACTCCCTGCCGCTATTCACTTATTCTAACGACCAATGAGCATCGATATTCGACCGACCACCGGTCAATAATCACAGACTGCATGTGCATGAGCCGCAATGTGGCAAAACTGGCCGCAGCGAAAAATAGTCGCCAGTTAAATCAGGAGGAAAATATGCAGGTGTTCTGGAAAGGCTTGGTCGTGCTGAGCCTGGCGATGATGTCATCCGTGGCAACGGCGGCGCTCGAGGCGGGCAAGCCGACGGTACTGATTACCGGGGCGAACCGTGGCATCGGGCTGGAGTTCGTCCGCCAGTTTTCCATGCGCGACTGGAACATCATCGCAACGGCGCGCTCGCCGGAGAAGGCCACGAAATTGCAGGCATTCGCCGATCAGGACCCGAACATCATCATCGAGAAACTCGATGTAACGGATCACCCGGGCATCGAGGCACTGGCGGCCAGGTACCAGGATCAACCGATCGACATCCTGTTGAGTCATGCGGGCCTGACCCCGAAGTACGTGTCGGCCTTCAAGCGGGTCAAAGGCGTGGATTTCGACATGGCCTCGCTGAGTTTCGAAGTCAATGCGCTTGGCCCGCTGAAACTGTCTCAGCAATTTATGGCGCATGTCGCTGCATCCGATCAGAAAAAAATCGTGATCATCTCCTCCAAAGCCGGCTCCTTCGAGGAGAGCCCGAAGTTACCGATAATGTACAGCTATCGTGGCAGCAAGGCGGCGCTGAACATGTTCGTCTACACGCTGGCTTTCGAGACGCCCAGGCAGGGCATTACCCTCACGCTGCTGTCGCCCGGAGAAGTCAACACCGCCGACATGAAAGGCATGAAACGCCCCGGCATGATCGAGACGGATGAGAGCGTCAGCAAGATGCTGAAAGTCATCGACAACCTGACCCCCGAGGACAACGGCAAGTTCCTCGATTTCGAGGATGGCCAGGTTATCGCCTGGTAGGTCGCGAGAGGCCGTGCCCGGCCGAATTATGTAAAATCATAGGCTTAGCGGGCTTTCCAGCTGGCTGAGGCATGTCGTGACCGGCTTTTTTCAGCCCGCCCGGGTCTCAGGCGCGCCGGGAACCGCATCGGGCTTGCATAATTCATCAGCAGTCGTATGGTAGAGCGGTGATCGGGATCAGCGATCCTGTCACGCCGTCACGGATGACACCCGCGACCTCGGAAGGGCCGCAGCAACGGATGCACTTCGATGTAGTTCGTATTGCAAGTAGTTTGGCTGGTATGTTGCGGTTATTCCTAGAAATTTGCCTGGCATCGTATGCAATTGAACACGCGATCGACGATAAAAGTAAGAGAGGATAACAATGGCGACAGGCACTGTGAAATGGTTCAACGAATCCAAGGGATTCGGGTTTATCGAACCGACAGAAGGTGGCGACGACGTATTCGTACACACGACGGCAATCGAGGGCGACGGTTACAAGACGCTGCTCGAGGGCCAGACGGTGAACTTTGAAATTCAGAAGGGCCCGAAAGGACTCCAAGCTGCTCACGTCAAAGTCGAAAGCTAGACCGCCCTCCTCCACTGCCTGACTGAACGGACTGCGTACCCAGCGCGGCCCGGGGCCACGCGGCTCGGAATTGTCGAGCCGCAGCGGATCGCTTGTGTTCAGGTCAATGCAGCCAGCCTGACCCGCCCGTTCACCCATGCCGACGTCCCGCACGCCTGCGTTCATCTGCGCCCGGCCCGCCGGTGGGCCGCGGCGGGCCTGGTTCACGGTAATGACCCGATCGATGACCTAATCTGGCCGGGGAAGCCGCACCGACCGTGCGGCTGGCTGAATATCAGATGAGATGCCTAGCGGTATCACAGGCGTGCCATGGCCAATAGCAGTTTCGTCAGATCGCTGCGGCAATTGATATTGCTGACGGTCGCACTCGCGATCGCGGGCGGCAGTTTCCTGACCCGCGCGCGCACCACGAGTTGGGTCGAGCCCCTGTGGGTAGCAATCTATCCGATCGATGCCGATGGCCGACAGGCCACGCGAAACTATATCGAACGGCTGACACCGAAACATTTTGCCTCGATCGAGAACTTCATGCAGGCCGAAACCACGCGCTACGGTGTCGATATCGGCCGACCGGTGCGCATCGATGTCGGCCAGCCGATCGAGACGATGCCGCCCGAACCTCCGTTCGGCGGCAACCCGCTGAAAGTCATCTGGTGGAGTCTGAAGTTGCGGTGGTGGGCCAGCCAGGCAACCGCGGAGCAACCGGGCGCGACGCCGGACATCCGCCTGTTCGTGATCTATCATGACCCGTCGCTGCAAGCCCGGGTTCCGCACTCGCTCGGGCTGCAAAAAGGCATGCTCGGCGTCGTGCACGCATTTGCCGACCCCGAGATGCAAGGCGCGAACCAGTTCATCATCGCGCATGAAATGTTGCACACGCTGGGCGCATCGGACAAATACCTCCCGGGCACCAACCAGCCGATTTATCCGATCGGGTACGCCGAGCCCGACGCCTCCCCCGTCCATCCGCAACGCTATGCCGAGATCATGGGCGGACGCGTGCCGATCTCTCAATCGGAAGCCCGGATGCCGAGCAGCCTCAAGGCGGCCCGGGTCGGCTCGGCGACCGCGCTGGAGATTCGCTGGATCGACGCCCTGGACGCCCCATCACCCGCCACAAAATAGGCCCGCCCGGACTGGATGTACGGACGGGCCTGAAGCCTGCTTATTATCTGTCACTTGGGCCTGGCGGCCGGGCTTGGCGCCTGGGCCTGTGGCTTGTTGTACGCGTAGACCGTGGGAAGTGACTACGAGCGTAGATTAGCGGGTAGCTGGCTCACAGCGTGAGCCCGTGAGGCGGCTGACACTTTTTTCTGCGCGCGCCGAGCAAGCGCCGCCTAGTGAAACCATAGCCTCAAAGCAGCTGACCCCGACGCATTTTCGTTTATGTTTGGATGCGTTCCACCCGGGCCCGGATCCAATAAGAGGTATATATCAGTGTCGACGTCGCACCGAATGAAATACACAATTATCCTTCTGCTCATCACTTGCCTGTCACTCGGCGCGTGCACGCCAACAAGCGAGGAGCCCGTGGTGACGATCGATACGGGCCGGCTCAAGGGTGTCCGCCATGACGACGTCATGGCCTTCAAGGGAATTCCGTTCGCCGCATCGACTGCGGGCGAAAATCGCTGGCATCCGCCGCAGCCGGCCGCCGCCTGGGAGGGTGTTCGCTCGGCCGAACACTATGGGCCATTCTGCCCGCAGTTCCGGTCCGACCTGTTGTGGTTCGAACTCGGAGAAATGAGTGAGGACTGCCTGACGCTGAATGTCTGGACGCCGGACCACACCGAGGATGCGAAGCTGCCGGTCATGGTCTGGATTCACGGCGGCGGCTACGTGCAGGGCTCGGGCAACGTCGCTCGGCTCAACAGCCCGGACCTCGCGCGCGAGGGCGTCATTCTCGTGACGCTGAATTATCGCCTGACGCTGTTCGGGTTCTTCGCGCACCCGGCAATGACCGAGCAACAGGCCGGTGAGCTACTCGGCAACTACGGGCTGATGGATCTGATGGCCGGGCTCGAATGGGTGCAGCGAAACATCGCGCAGTTCGGCGGCGACCCGGACAAGGTGACGATCTTCGGCGAATCGGCCGGCGGCGGGCTGGTCAATTACCTGATGATCATGCCGTCGGCGAGAGACCTGTTCACCAGGGCAATCAGCCAGAGTTCATCGGTGGGCCTCGCACCCGACGCAAAGATCCGCGGCCGCAGTGGTTTTCAGGCCCCCGGCGAAAAGCTCGGCAAGTCATTTGCCCGACGGGCGGGCTTTAAAGACAGCGACGACCCGATTCGCGACCTGCGCGCACTGTCGATGGACGAGATCCTCGACCTGCTGGTCCCGAAAGATCGTTTCACGCCGATGGTCGAGGGTGAGCTGATTCCGGATCTCGTCGGCACGCTGTTCGCCGCCGGCGAGCAGAACGATGTGCCTTTCCTGACCGGCGGGGTCAGCTGGGAAGCGGATCTCGGCCGGAAAGTCGGCGGGCCGTTCTCGCCGGACGTGATGCACAAGATCGTGCCGGACGAAGTCAAGGCCCGCCTGTACCCGGGCCTGACCGGCAAGACGCTGGCCGACGCGGTGTTCGACGACTTGATTGTGCACTCGCAAGCACGCTATCTCGGCGACATGATGGAAAATGTGTCGTCGCCGAACTACCAATATTACTTTACCTACGTCGCCAACGAACGCCGCGCCACCGACCCGGGCGTCGCCCATACCAACGAGATCGCCTTCGTGCTGCAAACGCTGGATACGGAACTCGACGCGCCGACGGCCAGGGATCGTGAGGTCAGCAAACTGGTCAGCTTATACTGGGTCCAGTTCGCCAAAAACGGCAACCCGAACGGGCCGGGCCTGCCGGAATGGCCGGAGTATCACACCGACGCACCCTTCGTGCTGGAGATCGGTGACGAGGTCGTGCTGCACGCGGACCTCGAGCCGGAACGCATCGCGTATCACAAGCAGCGCGGCATCGCGAACCTGGAGAAAGCACGCGGCCAGTAGCAGCAACATCTTGCCGCGATTGATGGTGCTATTCGCGGCAAGATGCCGGACGGATCATTCTTTATGTGTCGCGTGCACCCCGGATGGTGCCCTTTATTTCCTTGGTAAGGTACCAACCGACCTGCTCAACACCTTCAAAGCCAAAGCGACGCTCGCCAACACGCCGTATCAAACCCAGATCAAGGCGCTGATGAAAGCCTGGGTGCTCGGGTAACGGGTGTCTGACACCCGATGTTTCAAAAAAAAAGCCCGCCATTGGCGGGCGGGCTTTTAATACTATCTGAAAGAACCGGTCTACGGACCTCCAAAGCTCTTGCGAACCGTCAGGCCGACAGTACGCGGCACATTGGTGCGAAAACCAAGCCGTGCGCGCCCGCCGCGTTCGCGGTCGAACGACAAGTCGGCGTTCTCATCGGTCACATTATTGACATAGAGCACCGCCTCCCAGGTGTTGATAATGTAACCGGCCCTGAGGTTGACAATCGTGTACGCGTCCAGTTCCAGATCGAGGCTGGTGACCTCGTCGCCGGCCGCACCGCCGAACAGCAGGCCCGATGTGAAGTCGCCCGAGCCGGGCTCCTGATCGCCGGGCTGCGTGATGCGATCGCCGATGTAATGGGCTGTCGCTGACACATATGCGTCGCCCTTGGCGCCGAACAAATCAAGCGGGAAATCGTAGCCCACGGTGCCAGCAAGCTGAAATTCCGGCACGGAAGGCAGACGATTGCCGTCCCTCAGGCCGCCGATGACATTGCCGTCGCCATCAACAACCGTCGAGTCGAACTCCGACTCAAGCAGGCTGAGCGCCACCGAAATATCCAGACCCTGGACGGGCTCGGCAGCAAGTTCCAGTTCGATACCGGTACTGTGTGCGCTGGGCACATTGAACGAAATGCGCGATGAACACGAGCCGGCATCCAGTGTGGCCTGCAGATCCTCGATGTCCGAGTAGAACACCGCGGCGTTCAATGTCATGCCGGCGAACCGAGTTTTCACGCCGCCTTCATAGTTCCACATGGTTTCGTCGTCGTAACTTTGGAAGCCGCCGAAAATCGCCAAATCCTCCGGCGAGCAAAGTGGCACATTGAGCGGATCGTTGACACCGCCGAGCCGGAAGCCCTGAGACGCCTGCGCGTTGAAGGTAACTTGCTCATTCAGGTCATACCTGACCAGCACGCGTGGCGTGAAACCGTCGGACGACGTCTTGTCGAGCTGTTCGGGTCCGCCCGCGGCGAACACGCCGCCGGTCTTGATCGTGCGCTCTTCGTCAAAGTCATAGTAGCGACCGCCGACCGTAACCTGTAACGCATCGGTGATGTCAAACGACACCTCGCCGAATACGGCAATCTGTTCGATGTTATACGGTAGATCCGAATTGAATGGGGAGTCAGGTCCGAAGCCGTTGCGGGCAGCGGCCGCATCGCCGGGATTGTTCGCCAGATCAAAGGCTGCATCGTAGCCCGGTGTCGGCAGTCGCTGGGCATAGACACGATCAGTATCCGAGTAGAAGGCGCCGGCGAGCCACTGGAAGCGACTGTCACTGTTGGAACTCAGCCGAATCTCCTGGGTGAACTGCTCCACCTCGGTCGTGTCCAGCAGATTCGACGGCAATAGCACATCGACTTCCAGAAGGCCGAAATCAAGCGTTATGCTGCCCGTAAGCGCGCTGGCATCGCGGCTCACGACGATATCGCGATCGGTATAGCTGGTGATCGATGTCACGTCGAATAATCCGTCGAAACTGAATACCATATTCAGATCCGAGATCAGTATCTCGTCCGAGAATGCCTCATCGCGCAGCAAGTGCTGCTCTCGCTCGCCGAGCTGCACTGGCTCACGGACAGGAATCGTGGTTGGAACTCCGGGCGTGTTCGTGAACGGGTTCGCAAACAAATTGAACGTTTCCTGGCGATTGAAGCCGTCGGCCTCAATCTCCTGGTAGATGATGCGGGGCGTGAGCGTGATGTTTTCGGTCGGCTTGAACGTCAGTGCGATGCGGCCGCCGGTGCGGGTGCCATCGTTGACGTCATTCTTGCGGGTGCCGTCCTCCCCGAACGCATCGATGAAACCGGCGTATTCCGTGTGGTAGCCGACCAGGCGCAACGCCAGCTTGTCCTCGATGATCGGGATATTCACGCTGCCCTTGAAGTGGCCGCCTTCTTCGCCGTCGGTGACGGTGTTGACGTCAACCTCGAGCAGCGCCGAGAATTCGTTGAGATCCGGCTGGTTGGTGATGTAACGAATCGTGCCGCCGACCGAGCCGGAACCAAACAACGTGCCCTGCGGGCCGCGCAGCGTTTCGACACGGTTCAGATCGAACAGGTCCAGATCGGGCGTGAACAGCGATAAGGAGATCACGGATTCATCCAGATAAATCCCCACCTGCTCTTTGACCCCCGGCTGGTCGCGTACGATCTGGCCGGCCGATACGCCGCGGATCGCGACCTGGCTTTGCCCGGGCCCGAGATTCTGGATCGTCAGCCCGGCTACGTTGCGGGCCAGATCCTCGAGGCTGGTTGCGCCGGTCCGCTGAATATCGTGCTGCGTTTGCGCGTTGATCGAAAACGGAACTTCCTGAATCGTCTGGTCGCGCTTCGTCGCTGTAACAATCAGCTCTTCGTTCGGCGCCGCCGATACATTGCTGACGAGAACTGTGACGCACAGGCAAAAAAGCTACAGATTGATATTGTTGATCCGCATGGTATCCCCCTCGGGGCAAGTGACAGTCGCCGCATTGTACCGTTATATGTTTAAAAATATCACTACTGCGAAATTCCGCCGATTCTGTTGTGTTTATACAGCAAAACGCCCCGATAATATCGGGGCGTTTTCTGCCGCTGCACTATTCGCCGGTTATCAGAGCTGCGGCGACGGCTTCTGCGCGCCCCGTGCCAGCACCACATTCGCATCGAAACATCCACCGATATCCTCGACGCCAAACAGCACCACCACGATGTTGTCGGGCAGGTCGCCGAGCGTACCCTTGATCACCTCGAGCGACCCTTCGGTCTCGACGATGAACAAGACGGTCGCCTCGCCGGCGAACACACACCGATCACCGGTATCATCGGTCGCGACGATCATATCGCTGGTCTCCGGCTGGACCTCCTTGAGCTTGCCGACCAGGACATCTTCTTCGGGTTCGGGCTCCGGAACCGAGCCGCCTTTACTGTCGACCAGCAGGAAGGCCGAGCGCAGCGTGTCGCTCTCGCCATCCGCATCGGTCAGCACGATCACCCCGTCGACCAGGGCCGAATCCTCTGCGGCCAGGTCTGCACGGAAGAGTTCCTCGCCGTCGAACGAGAAGATGCGGGTTTTCGGGTACATCTGCCCCGTGAGTATCGTGTCGGGTGCAAAGCCCTGACCGGGCCCAACCAGGAAACCGTATTGGTCCGTCTTCTCGTCCACGCCCGTCTTGAACGCACCCCGGATACTCGCAAACGTGCCGGGGGCACCCTTCTCGATGACAATTGCCGTCAGCACGAACTCGAGTGGCGGCCGGTTTCCACTGTCGGAATCACTGTCGGAATCACTGTCGGAATCGCTGTCCGAATCACTGTCGGAGTCGCTGTCGGCATGGCTGTCCGAATCGCTATCTGCATCCTTGTGGGCTGTCAGCATCGCGAAACCCTTGGCGCTCACCGGCTGAATAACCGGCCCGTCATCATTACCGAGACCGAGCCGGCCGACGACGGTTACAGCGTCGCCGACGGCCAGCGAATCGGCTTCGATCGGCAGACCATCCGATCCGAACAGGCCGGTTTCCGGCTCGATATCGACGTTGATGCAGCGCTCCGGAATGTGGGCGGCGTCTTCACCGCGCGGCGTTGCCATCAGGTCGGTCATGCACATCCGCAATGAGTCGGCGAGATCGTCTATCGAGGCAATCTCGCCATGAACCCGCGTCAGGCCGTCCTTGAATCCCGGGGACTGCCCGATATGGACGAAAATAATCGGCCGCACGATGATCTTGCCGTCGCGCGCTTCGACGATTTTCATCGAACGTTTCATATCGAAATCGAAGGAGATGAAAATCGTTTCTCCGGGGTGGATTTCGAATTCGCTGCCGGGCTTCAGGTCGATCTTGCCGTTGGCGACCAGTTGGGCGATCACCTGCTCGACAATATTACCCTGATCATCCAGCGTGTTGAGCACAAGGCTGGTGAGGTGCAGACGGATCTTCGTATAGACCCCAGGCCGAACACCGTCAGCGATCGTCACCAGCTCGACGAAATCCCTGAGCCTGAACAGGTCGACAACCGCAGACCCGGAAAAGATCTCCTGGTCACCCCCATCGCCGATCAGGGTGATCGACGCGATCGTCGCAATCGCCTCGTCGTAGTCGCTATCGTGCGTATCGGTGAAAACGATACCCACGGTCGCGGTCTGCGTTGGAGCGGCCGGGTCATCGACGACGGGCGGCGCTGCCGCAGCAGGTGGACCGTTCGCGGCAGCTCCCGGGGCACCGCCGCCGCCACCACCGCAGGCCGCCAACAGCACCGTTAATAAGAGTATCCCTGAGATACCGGGCAGCTTTTTCATGAAATTACCTCCGCCTTCTGAACCAGAGTGTGCGTTTTCGGCGGAGTGTAGCAACCGCTATGCGATGCGGCGGGTATTATGTCAAGTTAACCCGAAAAACATGTCGGATGTCCCTGTGACTTTCAGGGTCTTTGACGCGAATTCGCAGGCAGCACCTCGGCATCTATCACGACGCTGACACGCGGCAGATTATCGAGCAGAAACAGGATCTCGGCTCTATTGTGCAGGTTGCTGCAGGCCAGTTCGCCGATCACGTACGGGTAAGTCGCAACCTCAGAATTATCGCGCAACGACGTGAGTCGCGTATTACCGTTGCGCAGGTGATCGACCCAGACGGACGTATCGACGAGCATCATTCGGCCGCGGCCCGCCTGCGAGGACCTGACGTAGCGTATGAAGACGTCGTGAAGGATCTCAAGCGGCGTGAAAAAATATAGCGTTCGCCTGAAGCGCTCAACGATTGCGGAAATCGAGAGCATCCCACGGAAAGCCGAACCTGCACGGGCGGATCGTTTTCCAACACGCGCTGCTCGGGCACGGAGGGAGTTGACCCCGACCAGCCAACGCTATAAAAGGTGTGGTAACGCGATGACAGGAATCGGTGGATGACCAAGGGCATATTAATATTCGGCGGAACACGCGGGACCGGACTGGAAGTTGCACGTCTGTTACGCGCGCGTGACGATGCAGTCACGGTACTGGTCCGTGACGAGTCCGATGCGGCCGAACTCGAAACGCTTGGCGCCACGATCGTGCGCGGCAATGCTTTGGATCCGGTTGCCGTCGATGCGGCGTTCGCCTCGGGTGACTTCAGGGCTGCGGTCAATACGCTGGGCGGGAAACGGGGTGAACGGCCCAGGCCCGACATCGAGGGTACGCGACACATTACCGAGGCCGCCGCGCGCGCCGGCGTACGACGCATTCTCATGGTCAGTGCAATCGGTGCCGGTAACAGTCGCACGGCCGTGGCGCCGAAGGTCCTGGAGGTACTCGGGGAGGTCCTGGAGATGAAGACCCAGGCCGAGAACGGCCTGCTGAATAGCGGCCTGGACTATACGATCCTGCGGCCCGGCGGCATGACGAATGATCCGGCCAGCGGCACGGCAATCAAGATAGAAGACCACAATCGCATGGGCGTCATCAACCGGGCGGACCTGGCCGCACTGCTGGTTGAATGCATTGACGATGACGCAACCATTGGCAAGATATATCATGCCGTCGACCCGGGGATTACTTGGGAGGCGCCGCTGCAGCGTGGTGAGAATTTTCCCGAGCGAAAGTAACGCGGAGAATTGATCGAAACTGCGCGCTCGGGCGCGGCTATCGAAGAATAATGGTAGACTCCGACAACAAAACAATCAGAATGAGATAATCCCCATGAAAAATCTGACTCCGATCATCGCAAGCATTTTATTACTGGTATCCGGACTCGCATACGCCGACCGGGAAGTAGAGGACTACTCCGAGACGCTCGGCATGTTCAAGAAGAATGAGGCCGTTGCCCCTTATTTCGGTTCGGCTCACAGCTACGCCGTCTTCCCGACCATCGCCAAAGGCGGCATCGGCATAGGCGCTGCGCATGGCAAGGGCCAGGTCTATACCGGCGGCGCCGTTACCGGCTTCACATCGCTGACACAGATCACGATTGGCTTCCAACTCGGTGGACAAGCCTACAGCCAGGTCATCTTCTTCGAGAACGAAACCGCTTATACCAACTTTACCAACGGCAATTTCGAGTTCGATGCCCAGGCATCGGCAATTGCCATCAACGCCAGCGCGCAGGCCAGTTCGGGCACGACCGGTACGGCTGCCAGCGCAGGCACCGGCGGCGGCGATGCCGGAAAGCAAGCGAAGGCGGCATACCACAAGGGCATGCTGATCTTCGTCATCGGTAAGGGCGGCCTGATGTACGAAGCCTCGCTCGGCGGACAGAAATTCAAGTACGAGCCGATATAGGGTAAGTGTACGGGCGCCGCCATCATGTTCAGCCGCTTCTCACGCAGCTGGGAACTGATCAAAGTCAGCATGAATGTCCTGAAAAAGGACAAGGAGCTGCTGGTCTTTCCGCTGTTGTCGTCGATTGCCGCCATCGCAGTGCTGGCGTCGTTCATCCCGTTGTTTATCATCGGTGGCGCCGAGCCAGCCACCGCGGGCGAGAACGATGGCGAAACGCTCAATCTGCTTGTCTTCGGCGCATTTTATCTCGTCGAGTATTTCGTGATTTTCTTTTTCAACACGGCGCTCGTCGGTGCCGCGCTGATCCGGATGGATGGCGGCGACCCGACCGTCGGGGACGGCCTGCGGATCGCGACCGCGAAGATCGACAAGATTCTCGGCTACACGCTGATCGCCGCGACCATCGGGCTGGCCCTGCGCGCCATCGCCGAACGCGTCGGCTTCATCGGGCAGATTGTCGTC
>Ga0114950_10002360_pt1 | contig 14483 bp, 13 predicted proteins | sample N075metaG_FD_83503 | JGI IMG/M metagenome (GOLD analysis project Ga0114950, IMG submission 83503) | Deep subsurface microbial communities from Kermadec Trench to uncover new lineages of life (NeLLi) - N075 metaG | ecosystem: Environmental > Aquatic > Marine > Ocean trench > Sediment | place... | reverse complement strand
GTCCCGAGGGCGCGACGCGGAGGCCAAATCCGGTTCGGCCATTTTCCCAAATCTCGTAGCGCTCGCCCCGCGATTTGAGCGCGTTGATGGACCTGTCCGTGAACTTCATGGCGCTACCCGCTACCCATAAGGTGGATTTGGGTAGCACTTTACTGGAAACAGTGTGAAACGGCAAGAAAAGCCTTGCGACAGGTAAGGCCCTGTTTTCGCCTGGAGTATCAGGCCAGCGCTGGTTTCATGGTGTTGCAACGAGGTTCAGGAAAGCCATAAAGCATCTCAGAGCCCTTGAAGTGGTTGACCAACGCAAGCAGCGAAGCCGGCGCCAGCACCTCGATGCCGCCGGCCCAGGCCGCCTCGCCGCCCTGCGCTTCCGGACAGATCAGACCGCGCCCCGCGGCGTTGGCCCCGATCGCGGCCGGCAGCACACCGGGCACGGGCGACAACGCGCCGTCAAGCGCCAGTTCGCCCAGCGCCGTGTAGCCCGCGATTTCGTCGGCCGGCAACACCCCCATGGCGACCAGCAGCGCGCAACCGATGGGCAGGTCGAAATGGCTGCCTTCCTTTAACAAGTCCGCGGGCGCCAGATTGACGGTGATTCGCCGGGGCGGCAGCGCGAGGCCGAGGGCGCCCAACGCGGCGCGCACCCGTTCGCGCGATTCAGCGACCGCCTTGTCGGGCAATCCGACCACGGTAAAGGCGGGCAACCCGCTCGACATCTGCACCTGGACGTCGACCTCGACCACCTCGATACCCTGGAACGCCACCGTCGCGCAGCGCGCAACCATCCGAATTCCCTTCCCGCGGGCCGAACAAGCCGTGATTGTACGACGGCCCGCGCCAAAAGCCAGCGGCGCCACACCAGGAACGCACGTGGGAATTGCCGTCACGAAGAAGTTGAACTAAGGTTTCGTGGCGACGATGGGAGGTTTGGGGGTGACGGACAGGCCATGAGAGGCTGGACTCTTGAGGACATACCGTGGCGGGCTTTCGATCCGGCCAAGGTCGACCCGGTACTGCTGAAAGCGGTCAAGGCCGCCGCGTTGGTCGAACATAACGCCACCGACTACAAGACCTATCTGAATAACGTGTTCCACGACGACCCGGAATTTCAGGCCGCCGCCGAGGCGTGGTCGCGCGAGGAAATCCAGCATGGCCTGGCCCTGGGCCGTTGGGCCGAGATGGCCGACCCCGAATTCGATTTCCAGGCCAGCTTCCGCCGCTTCGCGGAAGGCTATCGCCTGCCGTTGGACCTCAGCGATTCGGTGCGCGGGTCGCGCGGCGGCGAGATGGTCGCCCGCTGCGTCGTCGAGGCGGGCACGTCGTCGTTCTATTCGGCGATCCACGACGCCACCGACGAGCCGGTGCTGAAGGAGATCGCGCGGCTGATCGCGGCCGATGAATTTCGCCACTACAAGTTATTTTACGTGACGTTGCGGAAATACCTGGAACGCGAGCCCATGGGTTCGTGGCGGCGAAGCTGGGTCGTGCTGCGGCGACTGTTGGAAAAGGACGACGACGAACTGGCCTACGCCTATTACAGCGCCAACCATGGCGCCGAGGCTTACGATCGCCGCCAGTGCGGTCGGGCCTACGAGGCCCGCGCCTGTCAGGTTTTTCGCATCGACCATCTCCGCCGTGGCCTGGCCATGGTGATGAAGGCGGCGGGACTGCGTCCGCGAGGCCTCTTGGGGCGCGTGCTGGGCCAGATGCTTTGGCTTTATCTCGGCTTCCGCCGCCGCCAATTGCGGCAACTCACCGCGTAAAGATATCCGACGCGCCGGCCGGGGTCGGGATCAGGCGGCGACCGCTTGCTCCAGGACGTTGAGAATTTCGTCCGTATCGACCTCGCGTTGGAGGAAGGCCTGTCCGATGCCGCGCGCCAGGACGAATGTCGGCCGCCCGGCGCGCGCCTTCTTGTCATGGGCCATGTGCGCGAGCAGCGCATGGGCGTCCCAGTCGCGCCCGCCCGACAACGGCGGGGCGATGGCGAGCCCCACCGATTCGAAATGGCGTTGCACCCGGGCCAGGTCCCTGGGCGCGCACAGGTTCATGCGCACCGAAAGTTCGAAGGCCATGACGATGCCGATGGCCACGGCTTCGCCATGCAACAATTCGTTGCCAAATCCTGCTTCCGCCTCCAGCGCGTGGGCGAAGGTGTGCCCCAGGTTCAACAGGACGCGGCGGCCGGTTTCGCGTTCGTCCTCGGCGACCACGCGCGCCTTGGCGCCGCAGCACGTGGCGACGACATGGCGGCGCGCGGCGGCGTCGCCGGCGATCGCCGCCGCGCCGTCGGATTCCAGCCAGGCAAAAAATTCGGCGTCGTCGATGAGACCGTACTTGACGACCTCGGCGTAACCGGCCAACAGCTCGCGCCGCGGCAGCGTGTCGAGCACGTCGGTATCGGCCAGCACCAGCACCGGCTGGTGGAAAGATCCGACCAGGTTCTTGCCGACGCGCGTGTTGATGCCGGTCTTGCCGCCGACCGAACTGTCCACCTGGGCCAGCAACGTGGTCGGTAGCTGCGCGAAGTCGAGGCCGCGCAACACGATGCTGGCGGCGAACCCCGCCAGGTCGCCGACAACGCCGCCGCCGAGCGCGACAATCAGCGTGTCGCGCGAAATGCCGGGTTCCAGCAGCCGGTCGATCAGCCACTCCAGGTGCTCGAAGGCCTTGGTATGTTCGCCCGGCGGAATGACGATCTCGCGCGCCGCCACGCCGGCCTCGGCCAGCGAGGTCCGCACCGTCGCCAGATGCAGCGCCGCCACGTTCTCGTCCGTCACCACGACCACGGGACGGTTCGGCGCCACCGCCGCGATATGCCCCCCGGCGCCGGCCAGCACGCCTTCGCCGATGACGATATCGTAGCTTCGCGCGCCAAGCGCGACCGTCAGTTTGTCGTACCCGGGCATGGGTTTCCTTCCGAGCGCGGCGCGGCGGCGGCGTTCGCCTTCAGGTAAGCCGCCAAACGTCGGACGATTTGCTCCACCACGGCCTCATGCGGCCCATTCAGGCTATCGACAACGATGTCGGCCTCGGCGTAGACCGGGTAGCGCTCCTCGATCAGCTCGCTCAAAATCTCGCGCAGATCGCCACGCTTCAACAGCGGCCGGTTGTCGCGCCGCGAAACCCGTTCCAGCAACACCTCCAGATCGGCCCTGAGCCACACGGAGATGGCTTTTTCGCCGATCCGGACGCGCGTGGACTCGTCCATGTACGCGCCCCCGCCGGCGGCCAGAACCAGACCCGGGTTGTCCAGCAGCCGCGCGATGACCCGGCGTTCGCCTTCGCGAAACGCGGCCTCGCCGTGGCTCGCGAAGATGTCCGGAATCGAACAGCCGGCGGCGGCTTCGATTTCATTATCCGCGTCGGTAAATTCCAAACCGAGGCGCGCCGCCAAGCGCCGCCCGACACTGCTCTTACCGGATCCCATCAAACCCACAAGGACGATGACCTTGTCGTTGATCAGCGTTTTCAGTTTGCTCATCTTGGGACCCGGAGCGAATATTGGCGCGGCTGGCCGGCAACGCGTTGAATCGGTGGCGACAAGCCGATAGACTAACGATTCCAGACTCTTGAACGAACTTATCACACCGATAGAACCTTGTCGCGACATCACCGGCTGGCGGTCGGGTAAAACGAAAAGGTCGCCATGCGATTCGTATACCGTTTTCTCGGCATCGCTTTCCTGCTGGGACTCGTCGGCGGCGGCGTGTTCCTGATGACGTGGGACATCCCGCCACCGTCGGGGGAAATTGAGAAGGTCATCCCCAATGAGCGGTTCCCCCGCTAACCTGGCGCGCGCGCTGATCGTGTCGGCGGCGCTGCTGGCGGCGGCGTCCGGGCACGCGCAGGAAGCGCCCGCGCCCCTGGTGCCGCCGGACGATCTGTTCGACCTGGCGCCGAGCGCGCCAGCCGCGCCGGAGATTGCCCCGGCGGCGGCCGACGACAGAACGGGCCCTCGGGACATTTCGATCGGCACCTTGGAAGAGGTCGATCCGGAAGCGATCGGCGTACTCGGTCCGGACCAAGGCGGTTTCGGCCCCGACACATGGTCGGGCTCGGACCGCGCCAAAATAATGCGTATGATCCCGCGCTTGCCGACCGCGGGCCGTTCCGCCGTAATGCATGACTTGACGCGGCGACTCATGCTGACCACCGCCGCGCCGCCGACCGGCGCCGGGGAAGCCGGCGGCCTTTTGTCACTCAGGCTGGCGACGCTGGTCCGCCTCGGCGCGTTCGCCGGCTTCGCGGATCTGCTGGGGGCCATCCCGGAAGCCGCGATCACGCCGGACATGCGCGAACGCCAGGTCGATATGCTGTTGCTGAGAGGCGACATCGCGCGCGCCTGCGAAGTGGTGCGCGGCGAAGTGCGGGAAAGCGACAAGCCGTTTTGGCAGCGCGCCTTGATCTTCTGTCAGTTGGCCGAGGGTCAGACCGGGGGCGCGGCGCTCAGCCTATCACTGCTTCGCGATCAGGGCGTCGAGCTCGATATGGGCTTTCTGGGATTGGCATCGATGCTACTTGGCGAGGCGGCGCCCGAAGACCTGGTCGTCACCGCCGATCCGATCAATCTGCGCCTGCTGCTGCTCACCGACATGGCGATCCCGGACGCATGGCTCGACGCCGCCGACCCCGGCATCTGGCGCGCCATCGCGGAGACCTCGGACGTGCCCCTCGATACTCGGCTGGCCGCGGCGGAGCGCGCGGCCGCCGCGGGTGCGCTCACGCCACAAGCGTTGAGTCGGCTTTATTCGCAAGTCAGCTTTCTGGATGAGGAACTGCGTGACGCGGTGGCGGTCGCGCAACGCAACGGCGGCCCGTTGGGCCGCGCTCTGCTGCACCAGGCGGCGCGCGAACAACAGACCGTCGAACAGCGCGCCCGCGTCCTTGTCGAAACATTGCGCGCCGCGCGAGACGGCGCCGGCGTGGGGCCGACGGCGCGCGCCAACGCCGTCGCCGTTCTGTCCTTGACGCCGACGCCGGCGCTGTCCTGGTTCGCCGACGACGCGGTGCGCGCCTTGCTGGCCGCGAATCATTACGAGGCGGCGCGGGCGTGGCTGGACGTGTTGGCCGAGGCCGCGGAACTTGACACCGAGGCCGATCAGGCCCTGGCGCTGGTCATGCCCGTGGCCGCGATCGCCGATCCCGACGTGGCGGGCCGCTGGCACCCGGGCATGGCCCAGAAATGGTGGGGCGCGCTTGGCGACGAAACGCCGGTCGAACAACGCGCGGCGTGGGCGGGGCGGCTTTTCCTGCTGCTCGATTCGCTTGGGCTCGACGTTGGCGACGACGGCTGGGCACTGCTTCTCGACGGGCCGTTGACCTCCGCCACCGAGGTGCCGGCGATCGGCATTCGCTACAGCTTGCGCGCCGCGGCGCGGGCGGGCCGGACCGGCGAGACCGTGCTGTTCGCCCTGTTGACCCTGGGCGAAACCGGCCCGGCCGACGCCAGTCCCTTAGCGGTGGCCTCCGCGATCCGAACCCTGCGCGCGGTCGGCCTGGAACGAGACGCCAGAACCCTGGCGTTGGAGGCGGCGCTGGAAAGCGGCTCGTGATGGCGGACGCGGAGTCGCGTCACCTGGAACCCTTTCTTGAAATGATGGTCGCCGAACGCGGCGCGGCGGCGAACACGGTCGATGCCTACCGCCGCGACCTGACCGGCTTCGCCGCGTATATAGCGCGCCGCGGCCGGCCCCTGGAGTCAGCCGAAAGCGCCGATATCCGCGGCTACCTGGGCCATCTCGCCGAGAGCGGGCAGTCGCCGAGCACGGCGGCGCGGCGGCTATCCGCGTTGCGCCAGTTTTTCGGGTTCCTGTTGTCCGAGCAGCTTCGCGACGACGACCCCAGCACGGTGATCGACGCGCCGCGCCGCGTCCGGCCACTGCCGAAAATTCTCAGCGAGCGCGAAGTCGACGCGCTACTGGGCGCGGCCCGGCGCCGCGATGGCCCCGAGGGCGCGCGCTTGACGGCATTGACCGAGATGCTCTACGCCAGCGGCCTGCGCGTATCCGAACTGGTCGGGCTGCCTTTGTCGGCGGTGCGCGGCGACCAGCATGTCTTGATCGTGCGTGGCAAGGGCGGGCGCGAGCGCATGGTGCCGCTCGGCGAGCCCGCGACGGAAGCCCTGGCCGCCTATCTGGAACTGCGCCCACGTTTCCTGGCCGGCGGCGCGGACTCGCCGTGGTTGTTCCCCTCGCGCGGCGTCGCCGGGCACCTGACACGGCATCGCTTCGCGCAATTGCTCAAGGAACTGGCCGTCGAGGCGGGCCTGAACCCACGCAAGGTTTCGCCCCATGTTCTGCGCCACGCCTTCGCGTCGCACCTTCTCGCCAACGGCGCCGACCTGCGCAGCGTCCAGACCATGCTGGGCCACGCCGATATCAGCACCACGCAAATCTACACCCATGTCCTGGCCGAGCGCCTTTCGGCCCTGGTGCGCGACCATCATCCCCTCGCCGATTGACTTTGGCCACCGCGCCGGGGCATTTACCGGCCGAGGGCCGTAATCGCGCCACGCCATCACGGAGAATCCCATGAGTTTCCAAACCGTCGAACAGGCGACCGCGCGCCTTAACCGCAGCGAACTCGCGGTGCCCGGAAGCCGCGTCGAACTGTTCGAAAAGGCCGCGCGCGCGGCGGTCGACGTGATCTTCCTGGACCTTGAGGACGCGGTCGCGCCCGACGACAAGGAACAGGCGCGCCGCAACGTCATCGAAGCGATCAACGACGTCGATTTCGGCGACAAGACCCTGTCGGTGCGCATTAACGGTCTAGATACGCATTATATGTACCGTGACGTGGTCGATGTCCTGGAACAGACCGGCGAGCGGCTGGACCTGATCATGATCCCCAAGGCCGGCACGGCGGCGGACATTTACGCCGTTGACATGCTGGTGACGCAGATCGAGACCGCGATGGGGCGCAAAAAGCGGATCGGCTTCGAAATGATCATCGAGACCGCGCTCGGCATGGCCAATGTCGACGCCATCGCGGCGGCCAGCCCGCGCAACGAATCGCTCCATTTCGGCGTCGCCGACTATGCCGCCTCGACCAAGGCAAGGACCACCAATATCGGGGGACCGAACAAGGACTACGGTGTCTTGACCGACAAGCAAGACGGCGAAGAGCGCGCCTATCACTGGGGCGACATGTGGCACTACGCGACCTCGCGCATGGTGGTCGCGGCGCGCGCCAACGGCCTGCGCCCGATCGACGGCCCGTTTGGCGATTTCACCGACGCCGAAGGCTATATGGCGCAAGCACGGCGCGCCGCCACGTTGGGCTGCGAGGGCAAATGGGCGATCCATCCAAACCAGATCGCGCTGGCCAACGACGTCTACAGCCCGTCCGACGAAGAGGTCGCGCACGCGCGCCGCGTTCTCGAAGCCATGGACCAGGCCATGAAAGAGGGCAAGGGCGCGGTCGCGCTGGACGGCCGCTTGATCGACATCGCCTCCATCAAACAGGCGGAAAACCTGGTAAGCAAGGCCCGGGAAATCGCCGGCGGGTGACGCAACGCCGACCAAAAACAATTCGCGTTTACAACGCCTTAATCGGTGCGCGGGGGCGCGGGAAGTGATAGGCTGAAATGATGTATACGTTTCTCGACTTCGAGAAGCCGATCGCGGAGCTCGAAGGCAAAATCAAGGAGTTGCGGCACCTTAGCGACTCCGGCCCGATCAACATCGTCGACGAGATCGCGCGCCTGCAAGGCAAGGCGGAGCGTCTGCTACGCCAGACTTACAGCAAGCTGTCGCCGTGGCAGAAGACCCAGGTGGCGCGGCACCCCGACCGGCCTCATTTCACCGATTACGTCGAGGCGCTTGTCGAGGACTTCACGCCGCTGGCGGGCGACCGCAACTACGGCGAGGATACCGCCATCGTCGGCGGCCTGGGACGGTTGCGCGGATATTCGGTGGTGGTCATCGGCCATGAGAAAGGCGCCGACACCGAAGGCCGCGTGAAACACAATTTCGGCATGGCGCGGCCCGAGGGCTACCGCAAGGCGGTGCGTCTCATGACGCTGGCGGAGCATTTCGGACTGCCGGTGATCACCCTCGTCGACACGCCGGGCGCCTATCCCGGCGTCGGCGCGGAGGAACGCGGTCAGGCCGACGCGATCGCGCGGGCGACGGCGAAATGTCTCGACATTCGCGTGCCGCTGATCAGCGCGATCATCGGCGAGGGCGGTTCCGGCGGGGCGATCGCGCTGGCCTCGGCCAACCACGTGATCATGCTGGAAAACGCGATCTATTCGGTGATCTCGCCCGAAGGCTGCGCCTCGATCCTGTGGCGCAACTCGGAAAACGCCAAAGAGGCGGCGGAAGCCCTGAAAATGACCGCCCAGAACCTCAAGGCGCTGGGCGTGGTCGATGTCATCGTCGACGAGCCGGTGGGCGGCGCGCACCGGGACCCGGCGGTTGTCCTGGTTGCGCTCGGCGACGCCCTGGAAGCGTCGTTACGCGAACTCACGCCAATCCCCGGCGGCGAGCTCCGTGCCCGCAGGCGCCAGAAATTCCTCGACATCGGCAAGGTCGGACTGGACTGAGCGCCCGCCGCGTCGATTTTAGGTCGAATCCGCCCTACCGGCCCGGCTGATAGTTCGGGGCCTCGCGGGTGATCGCCAGGTCGTGGACATGGCTCTCGCGCATGCCGGCGGTGGTCACGCGGACGAACGCGCAGTTGCGTTGCATGGCCACGATGGTGGCGTTGCCCGAATAACCCATCGCCGCCCGCAAACCGCCGACCAACTGGTGCAGCACGTTGGCCACCGGACCCTTGAAAGGCACCCGCCCCTCGACCCCCTCGGGCACCAGCTTGAGCGAGTCGGAGACCTCCTGCTGGAAATAACGGTCGGCCGAACCGCGCGCCATGGCGCCAAGCGAGCCCATGCCGCGATAAGATTTGTAGCTTCGGCCCTGATACAGGTAGGTTTCGCCCGGGCTTTCCTCGGTGCCCGCCAGAAGCGAGCCGATCATGGCGCAGTCGGCGCCGGCGGCGACCGCCTTGGCCAGGTCGCCCGAATAGCGAATGCCGCCATCGGCGATCACTGGCACGTCCGCCTTGCGGCATTCCTCGACAACATCGATGAGGGCGGAAAGCTGGGGCACGCCGACACCGGCGACGATCCGCGTCGTGCAGATCGAGCCCGGCCCGATACCCACCTTGACCGCGTCGACCCCGGCGTCGATGAGCGCCCGCGCGCCCTCCGCGGTGGCGATATTGCCGCCGATGATTTGCGTGTAGTTCGACAATTTCTTGACCCGGCCGACGGTCTCGATCACGCCCTTGGAATGGCCGTGGGCGGTATCCACCACGATGACGTCCGCCTCGGCGTCGACCAGCGCCTCGGCGCGCGCCACCCCATCGTCGCCGACCCCCGTCGCGGCGGCCGCGCGCAACCGGCCCTTGTCGTCCTTGGCCGCGTCCGGGTAGGCCTGCGCCTTCTCGATATCGGTCACCGTGATCAGGCCGATGCAGCGGAAATCGTCATCGACCACCAACAATTTCTCGATCCTATGCTGATGCAGCAAGCGCTTGGCCTCGGCCTCGTCGATGCCCTCGGGCGCCGTGACCAGCTCTTTGTGGGTCATCAGTTCGGACACCGGCGTCCTCGGGTCGGTGGCGAATCGCACGTCGCGGTTGGTGACGATTCCGACCAGGCGCTTGGTGTCGCCCTCGACCACCGGAAAGCCCGAAATCTTGTAGCGGCTCTTGAGCGCCCGCAGTTCGGCGAGCGTCATATCGGGCGTCACCGTAATTGGATTGATCACCATGCCCGATTCGAACTTCTTGACCTTTCGCACCTCGTCGGCCTGTTCTTCGATATCGAGATTCTTGTGAATCACGCCCAGACCGCCGGCTTGCGCCATGGCGATCGCAAGGCGCGCTTCGGTCACGGTGTCCATGGCCGCCGATATCAGCGGGATGCCAAGGCGGATTTCGCGGGTCAGTCTGGTTTGGGTCTGGGCGGCGGCCGGCAGCACATCCGACGCGGCGGGCTTGATCAAAACGTCGTCGAATGTCAGCGCTTCCGGAAAATCCATGCTCGATCCTTGCCACGGGTTCGCGCCACTATACAAAGAAGACCCGCGCCGCCAAGGCGGATTTTATGGCGTTGCCGGCGCGCCTTCGTCTTTCGCGCGAAAACCGGTCGCAACCACATAGGTCTCGGCCGATTCCTTGCGGCTGGCCGGTGGCTTGACGTGCCTGACGGTGGCGAAACGCTGGCGCAGGCGCGTCAGCAGGTCTCGCTCCGCGCCGCCCTTGAACACCTTGGCCACGAAGCATCCGCCCGGCGCCAACACCGCCAGCGCGAAGTCCAGCGCCACCTCGGCCAGCGCGACGACGCGCAAATGATCGGTGGCGGCGTGACCCGTGGCCGGCGCCGCCATGTCCGACAACACCACGTCGGCGGGACCGTCGAGGGCCACGCGGAGCCGCCCAACCGTCTCCTCGTCGTTGAGGTCGCCCCGCAGAACCGCCGCGCCCGGCACGGGATCCATGTCCCGGAGGTCGACCGCCACCACGCGATCGCCATCGCGTCCCGCGCCCACCCTGAGGACCGCCACCTGAGTCCATCCGCCAGGCGCCGCGCCCAGATCGACCACGCGCTTGCCTGACTTCAGGAAATGGCATCGATCGTCGAGTTCGATCAGCTTGTACGCCGCGCGGCCGCGAAAACCTTCCCTTTGGGCACGAATGACGTAGGGATCGTTGAGCTGGCGCTGCAGCCAACGGGTCGAGGACGGCGCGCGCCGCTTGGCCGTGCGCACCCGTTGCTTCGGGCCGCGCGATCCGTCGCCGCGACCCTTGCCAACCGCCACGCGGTTCAGTCCGCCGTCCGTTCGGCGGCGATCAACTCGTAGAGAATGCCTTCGCGCACGCCCCGGTCGGCGACCCGCAGGCGGCCCACCGGCCAAACTTGGCAGATGGCTTCCAGCACCGCGCAGCCGCACACCACAAGGTCGGCCCGTTCGCGGCCAATGCAGGGATCGGCGGCGCGCGCCGCGAAGTCGAGGCCGCGCAGCCGGCGCGACACGGCGGCCACGGTTTCGAAATCGAGCCAACAGCCGTCCACGCGGTCGCGGTCGTAGCGTTTGAGGTCCATGTGCACGCCCGCCACCGTGGTTACCGTGCCCGACGTGCCGAGCATCTGCACGCCGCCGGCGGCGATCTCCCGGCCCAGCCCGTTCGCCCGGTCGAACCGTCCGATAAGACCGACGACGTGGTCGCGCATGGCGTCATAGGTGGCGGCGTCATAACGGTCGCCGCCGAACCTTTCGGCCAGAGTCACGACGCCACAGGGCAGCGATTCGCTGTCCAATACCCGTACCGCGCCGCCGCAAAGGTCGACCCAAGTCAGTTCGGTGCTGCCGCCGCCGATATCGAAGATCAACGCGCGGCGCGCGGTCGGGTCAAGCAGGGGCGCGCATCCTCCGACCGCCAGGCCCGCCTCCTCGTCGCAGGAAATGATTTCGATGGCGAGACCGGTGCGCGCCCGGACGCGGTCGGTGAAGGCGCTCGCATTGACGGCGCGGCGGCACGCCTCGGTGGCCACGCAGCGCGCCCGATTGACCCGGCGCCGGCGCATCTTGCCGGCACACACGCCAAGCGCCTTGATGGTGCGTTCGATCGCCGCGTCCGATAGCGCCGGTTGGCCTCCCTCGACGCCGATGCCTTCGCCCAGGCGGACGATGCGCGAAAAGGCGTCGATGACCCGGAACCCGGTTTCCTCCGCCCGCGCGATCAACAACCGGCAATTGTTGGTGCCGAGATCGAGCGCGGCGTAAACACAACCGTCGGCCCGCCGTTCGCGGGCACCCTCGCCGTCCCCTCCGGATTCGGCGACATTGGTCACGACATTCCCTCCTCGAGCACGATCCGCCGGCGCCCCCGGTTGACCCGGCAAGGCGCGCCCGTCGCTTTGTCTCCTATTCCCCGAAAGACTCTATAACACAATCGCGACCCCCAGCGCACCGTCCCGCGCCATCACGACCTTGGCCGCCTTGACAGGCCCCGCCACCGCTCATAATTTCCGCGTGATGGGGCGTCGTCCAATGGTAAGACACGCGGTTCTGGTCCGTGGAATCAGGGTTCGAATCCTTGCGCCCCAGCCAACCTCGTTACACCGATCCGCGCTATTTTATTAAGTGTAGACCGGAGGCGGCGCGGCGGCTGTCAGTAGCAGACCGTTTTCCAAGTGCCACAGATGTCGACCTGCTTGCAGTTGTCGCCAACGCCCTCGGACACCGCCGGGATGGACATCCGCGACTCGATCTCGGGCGGTATCGGCGTCATGTCGGCGACCGCGCGCCGGACGCCGCCAAGCGCACCGTCGCACCGCTCAACCAGGCGACAATCGCCGGAATCGTCGCACACCGACCGCGAAACACAGTCGGCGTTCGCGGCCCATGCCCAAGCCCACATAAAGAAAAACGCCAACACGGCGGGCGGTATTTTCATGACCTGCTCCTTTCCGGCCCAAAACTACCCAAGAAACGGCTGAAATCCCAAGCCCTGAACGCAAAGCTCGCGCGAAAGTGATCGGGCGGGGCCAGATTCGCCCGCCGTTTTCCCAATACCCGGGTTCCATGCCTCGGGGGCGCACGCCTCCCATTTTGTGACGCCGGTCACATTCGCCGCATTTTGCGTCGCGTTTTGAACTGAATATTGCCTCGCATAGTGCGTTCCAATCATGCGCGAGGCCATGCCCCAGGGTTTACTTCGGGTCTTCGCTAGCCGTCCCGTGGGATCGGCTTCGGAACGGGCGCTCGACAAGCCTGAATGCGTTCCGAGGTCGGCCTTTAAAAAAAAGATGGCGGCGTCTTAGCCAAGTGATGAGTGCAATGCTGGATGGATTAATACAGATTTTGAAAGAGGCGACCGCGGCGCGCCCAGAGAAGGCGGCCACGAATCCCTCGGAACAAGTGGCGACGCCCGCCGACGCGACCCCGGCGGCGCAAGGCGAGGCCGATCATGCCTTTGGCAACGGCAACGCGGAGGCCGCCGTCCAGACCGAGCCACGCGACCCGAACGCGCCGCCGGACGACGCCCATGTCGACATCGCCGCGTTGGTCGCGTTTCTGCAAGATATTGCCGCCTCGGACGCCGCCGATCTGCCGCCGGAGGTCATCGAGGCGCTGACGGAGTGGGCCGATGCGGGCGACTGGGCCGCCTGGTCCGGCGATTCCGACGCGAATCTGATCCTGGCCGCCCTGCCCGACGGCACTGCCCCCGTGCCCGACCAACCCGACGGCCTGCTCGAATGGCTACTGGACCAACTCGAGCAGCCGGGCGTCTTGGGCAAGGGAGACAACGGTATCGGTGAAGGCGGAAATGTCCAGGAATCGGCCTGGCTCAATTTGCCGGATGACCTGGGCCAAACGGGCATCGACAAGCTTTTCAATCTGGTGACGCGCGGCGGCCCTGACGCCACCGGCGAGGTACCGGGCGATGGCGGCCCCACCAACGCCGCCGCGTCCGATCCGTTACCCCTCGATCTGACGTCTCTCAGCCTGGAAAACTTGATGGCCGTCCCGATCAACGGCGGCGACGCGGTGGCATTGGACGATCTGAACCCGGGCGGCGCCGATCAAGCAGCGATCGAGGCGATTCCGTCATTCAGCGACAATGGCGGCGGCGCGGCCGGCTCCTTCGACGGCGGCGCGGCCACGCCAGCCGATTTCGCGCAATTGCCGAACGACCTGACGACACTCGATCTGACACAACTGATGGACGTTCCCGTCGGCGGTGGCGCCACGCAAGACTTCGCGGGACCAGACCCGCTCGACGGCGATCGCGCGACGACGGCGGCCGCCGACCCCGCGCCCGGTCCGGATACAGGAACCGCGCCGGCCGGCGACACCGGCTCGGCGCCCCAAGCGGCGACACTCGCCACCGCGGCGGTGGCCGACGCCGGTCAAGATAATGGGGCGGCCTCGAACGGCGGCGAATCGGTCGCGGCGTCGGCTCAAACCAACGGATCGTCCAGTCAAGCGGACGCGACCACGAACGGCAACGGTTCGACGCAGAGCTCCGGCGCGGCGTCCAACCCGGTCGGCGAACCAAGTTCGCAAGCCGCCGGACCTGGTCCCGAGACGCCGGGGCCGACGGGCGCACAGACTTCAGGGTCTAAAGGATCGTCCGCCAAGGGCCCCGGTAACAATGGCAAATCTGGCGGAAACGGCGGCGCCGGAAAGTCGCCTTCATCGGCCAATCAGCCAGGCGCGGATTCATTGCCCGGCAATCTTACGGGCCTCAGTCTCGCCCAATTGATGAACGTCCCGGTTTCAGGAACAAGCTTTGACGATGGGACTCGGTCCGACGGCGCCGATTCGGCGCGGATCGGGGCCGGAGGGAACGGTTCGACGCCGACGGCGGGCGGCAACGGAAATATCATTCCGCGCGGCGGAACCACGGTGTCGTTTGTCAAGCCCGACAAGGCATCGAAGAGCGATCCCCGGAACGAAAGCAAGGCTTTC
>Ga0114950_10002356_pt1 | contig 14495 bp, 13 predicted proteins | sample N075metaG_FD_83503 | JGI IMG/M metagenome (GOLD analysis project Ga0114950, IMG submission 83503) | Deep subsurface microbial communities from Kermadec Trench to uncover new lineages of life (NeLLi) - N075 metaG | ecosystem: Environmental > Aquatic > Marine > Ocean trench > Sediment | place... | reverse complement strand
AGAAAGGTCTCGCCGATCACCTGCGCCGCATGACAAAAATGTCGGTGAAACCAGTTGTTCATGCCTTTTTGCCAGGATAAAGAATCTATAAGATCGCGAGTTTCAGGCTGCACTCCCCAGGTGCCATTGAGCAACACTGATTCAGAGTCTTTTAGTTCTATTTGGAAATGTCTGACGACATCGGTTTGTCTCATATCAGCTACGGTTCCCCAGGATACACAAAGCTCGTAATCACCCCCTGGAAGAGATACAGGCCAGCTAAAGTTAAACTGGTAAGTACCCCGAGGAAGCCATGGATAGAACATTCCCCCTTGATGTGAATCAGATCCTAAGAGGTGCTCCTCTTCACCCTGCAGCCGAATTGATATTCTTATAACAGGATCAAAGATACACAGATCGGGGACTCTCAAGTTCAATCCGACCGACATAATCTCTCCGCTAGAGTAGACTACAGACAAATCGTCAACTGTCACCAGATCGGCAATTTCACTTGACGTTTCTTGCATCAATCATCCCGTAAGTAATCAATTGAACTACTTCTTTATGCGAATCAATTCGTTTGGTTTTTGTAACCAGAAGTCCACCTGGCTCGGCGAACGGCTCGGATTGTAACCTCGCGGGTCAGTTGCTGCAAATTTCAGGCTAATCAACGTCGGTTCTTTCCGGCCTTGACTAGCCTGCTCTAACACTTACTTGACAACAATCTTGGTGCTATTTTTTGCTATCGTCGCCGCACCGATTCCGCGAACAGCGGTCAGCTCTTCAGCTGAATAAAACTTACCGTTCTGCTCTCGATAGGCAACAATGGCTTGTGCCTTGCTCATGCCAACACCCGCCAATACGTCTGCAAGTGTCTCTGCATCTGCCTGGTTAATGTTGACGGTTACCTGGTCCATAGCTGCTTCTGTCGGACCACTGTCGTTGGCAAACAAGACACTACCCCAGCACAAAACAAGTGTGGCAATAAATGATACAAACAAATTTCTAGCTTTCATGTGGATCTCCTTTAGGTTATTTGATTGCTTGGAAAGCAGAATCAACTTAGCACCGGGGGTGGCGGAGGAAAGTAGGTGATGTCTTAATGTTGATGGGGAACTTTGTGATGATGGACGTGGGCTTATTACCGTCAGCTTGATAAATTTACGGTCATTCTGGTCGGACCCGCGTTCGCGCTGAGGGTGAAGATTCTCATGGGGATCCTTCGACTTCGCTGGTGCGCGAGTCCGATCAGATGACCCGCGTAGCGGGTCACTCCCCTTCCAAACCAAAGATCGGTTTTATGGTCGACCAATCCTTGCAACTGGGGCAATGCCAGCGCATTTTCTTACCTTCAAAGCCACATTTGTTACATCGGTAGGCTGGTTTGTCCGCCGCCAGGGCTTCTACAAAACTGCGCAATATAGAAAGATTTTCCTTTGCGATACCCTCGGTGTTGTCAATATGCAGATCAATTAACCGTCCGAGGCCACGAATTGTCGGGTTCTTTTTCAAATGGTCAGCGACAAATTTAGCCACGGCTTCATCTCCTGACTCCTCGCGAATACTTGCTGCAAGCACAAGCACTATGGAAATCGAGGGTGTCGACTCCAGACATTCCGTAAGGTATTCCCGAAGCTCCTGAGCAGGTCTCTCACTGCCTTCATAGGCTACAACCAGTGACTTCAGCGATTCAGGAACAAATACCGGATCCTGGTTTTTGATTCTCTGCAGAACTCTTACGGCATCATCAAATCGACCTTCATTGATATCTACCTGGCCATGAATAAGAGAAGCACGGGGGCTATTGGCATCATGTCCAATTGCCTCACTTACGGCAACACGTGCTTCTTCATTTCTGAATTTAGCCATGCTTTCCTCGGCGATCTCACAATAGTAGTGCGATATCGCTTTATCGAATTGCTCTGAATCTTCGCCAACTGCTAATAGCTTCGCCACCTCAATAGCCTGTTGCCATTCCTTTTCTGTTTCGTAGATCTCAAGTGTGATTTTAAGGCTATCTCGCTTGACCTTTGGACCGGCATCGAGAAGCTTTACGGAAAGCTCTTCTGCGCGATCGAGCAGGCCAGCTAAAAGGAAATCCCGGGCAAGCTCTAACTGCACGTTATGTACAATTTCCACATCAAGATCTTTTTGATACTGTGCACGATTCAGTATATTTTCATGGACGACGACAGCCTTCTCCAACTCCCCTCTTCGGCGTAACAGACTACCCAGGGCAAGATGAGTTTCCAGGGTATCAGCATTGACATCCAGGTCATCTATAAATGCCGCCACAGCCCGATCGGGCTCCTCATTTAGCAGATAATTTAAACCCTGGTAATACTTCCGTCCGTAGTTCGCGCCAAGGGAACCAGACCCCAATGAATCAATTCTCTTTGCTCGCTCACGACGTCCAAGCCACCAGCCACAACCGATAGCGGAGACAATCAATATATATAGGAGCCAATTATCCACTTCACACCAAACTTATTATTACAATCCTGATTCAATCTGTATGTCGCCAGCCACGCCAATTAAGTTTCGACACTGACTCATTTATTCGGCCATCACAATGGCAGAATCCGATTTCGATTTATCCAGTTCCCTCTTCGTTTTCTCAACCTGCTTGTTTGCTCTACTGGTACTGACACGCAACCTTGTGTTCGACCAGGCGTTAAGCAAGGATCCAAATAATACACCAACAACAAATGCTGCAAGCATCCACCAGGATATCGGCCATAAGGGTGTCTGATATTCCAGAAATGTCAACGGCACCTCATAGCTATTATCTGCAGCGGCGAGTAACGCAACAACAAAAACGATGAGAAGAACCAGGCGAAACAGCCATTTCTTAATGAGGTTCATTACAGAAAACCTATAGAAGATTAGCCATTATACTACGATTTTTACTATGCATGATGAGAGCCGGAAGGTAATCATTTTTTTGCTGGGGCCTGTTTGAAGCTAGTGGCTTTTTCTAGTGAGGTGTTGCGGATCATAAGTGATATTGTAGTGAACCGAAGTAGCAGTTCCCGACGTGTATCACCTCGATATTTCGTCCACCAGGCGCTCATCCCGACGAATGCCGGGACCTTAAAGTCAAACAAACTTCAAGCTCTCAGACCTGCTCAAAACCAGTCTTTGATTCAGCCAGGAGTCCATCATTAACCCGCTCACGCAGTTCCTTCCCAGGTTTAAAATGCGGCACATACTTACCCGATAAATCCACTTTCTCCCCGGTCTTAGGATTGCGCCCGAGTCTTGCAGCACGAAAATGAAGAGAAAAACTGCCGAAGCCGCGAATCTCGATCCGCTCTCCTTCGGCAAGTGCCCGGGTCATATGGTCAAGAATCATCTTCACCGCCAGCTCTACATCTTTTGCAGATAGCTGGGTTTGAACCGCGGCGATTTTCTCTATCAGTTCCGACTTGGTCATGGATCCGTTAATCTTCTGCGGGTCCTTGCCCCATTTGCTGCTTGATCAAATCACCGATCGTGGTCGGGGTAACTTCTGCGTCCTTCTCACGATGTTCCTTGACTGCAAGTTCCTCATCAGCGATATCCTTCGCTTTGATGGATACACCCAGCACCCGGTTCTTACGATCAACACTGATGATCTTGACCTCGATCTCTTCGCCAATACTCACCGCATTCCGGGCGTCTTCGACTCGATCGACACTGATTTCTGAGGCTTTCAGAATTCCGTCCACTTCCTCTGCCATTTCCAGCGTTGCCTGCTTGGCATCAACTTCTTTCACCTTACCGGTGACAATGCTGCCACGTTCATTAACTGCAACGTAGTTAGAAAAGGGATCTTCCTCCAATTGCTTGAGGCCTAGAGAAATTCTTTCACGCTCAGAGTCAATTGACAGGATAACGGTTTCGATTTCATCGCCCTTGGTGAACTGACGCACGGCCTGTTCGCCTGGCTCATTCCATGAAATATCAGAAAGATGGACAAGACCGTCGATATTGCCTTCGAGGCCAATGAATATTCCAAAATCAGTGATCGACTTGATATAGCCTTTGATCCTGTCGTTCTTGTTGTGCTGAAGAGAGAAATCTTCCCAGGGATTGCCTTTGCACTGCTTGATCCCCAGTGAAATTCGACGCCTTTCTTCATCGATATCCAGGACCATGACTTCAACTTCATCCCCTACCTGAACAACCTTGGAGGGATGGATGTTGCGATTGGTCCAATCCATTTCAGAAACGTGTACAAGACCTTCAACACCTTCTTCGAGTTCCGCAAAACAACCATAGTCAGTCAGGTTAGTGACTCGAGCGATTGTTCTGGTGTTTTCAGGGTATCGGTTTGTGATTGCTACCCATGGATCTTCACCCAACTGCTTCAGACCCAATGAAACACGATTTCGTTCGCGATCAAACTTCAGTACTTTGACACTAATCTCATCGCCTACTGCGACAATTTCACTTGGATGCTTGATGCGCTTCCATGCCATATCTGTGATGTGCAGGAGGCCATCGACGCCACCAAGATCCACAAATGCACCGTAGTCAGTCAGGTTCTTGACGATACCTTTGACTTCCATGCCTTCCTGCAGGCTTTCAAGCAGTGCTTCACGCTCTGCACTGTTTTCTTCTTCAAGAACAGATCGCCTTGAAACGACAACATTGTTCCGCTTCTGGTCCAGCTTGATAACCTTGAATTCAAGTTCCTGACCTTCCAACTGCTCATTTTCTCGCAGTGGACGTACATCAACGAGTGAACCCGGCAGGAATGCGCGAACATCTCTGATTTCAACGGTGAATCCACCTTTAACGCGACCGCTGATAACACCTTTGATGACTTCTTGTTTTTCGTAGACGCTTTCCAGCATCTGCCAGGATTCCGCTCGTTTCGCCTTTTCCCGTGATAGCCTGGTTTCGCCAAAACCATCATCGACCGCATCCATGGAAACCTGGACGGTGTCCCCGATCTCGACTTCAAGCTCGCCGCTTTCATTAAGGAATTGGATTCGGGGGATGACCCCTTCGGATTTTAGCCCGGCATGAACCGTGACCCATTCACTATCTATGTCTACAACGACTCCGGCGATAATAGATCCGGCGTGCATGTCGATGGTTTTTAAACTTTCTTCAAATAGCTCCGCAAAACTTTCACTCATTGATTTTATTCCCGGGCTTGTGTGCCCTTCTCTTTCCACTCACCAACCATGTGTGGGTCTGATTTATATTAGGGTGTCGCCTGAAATGGATAATTCAGCGAATTCATCACTGATTAATATCTAGTTGGATTCCAGGTTAACCCAGTTTTTCACTCACCTCTGACATCACTATCTTGAACATTTCTTCAATGTTCAAGTGGGTGCTATCAATAATGATCGCATCAGCAGCAGGTTTGAGTGGGGCAACCTCCCGGTTCATATCCCGCTCATCCCGATCCTGGATGCTCTGAAAAAGGTCGTGCAGACTAACACCAATATCCTTATCTTTCAACTGGTTATAACGTCTTTCCGCACGTGCCTGGGCACTGGCGGTAAGGTAAAATTTGACCTGGGCATCGGTGAATACGACTGTCCCCATATCACGTCCATCAGCTACCAGTCCCGGTGGCTGTTTGAAGGACCTCTGCAATTGCCCGATTCCTTCCCGGACACGTGCTATTGGTGCAATAGTTGACGCATCTACCCCCGCTTGATCAGTTCGTAGCCGCCGAGTCACATCTTCCCCTTCAAGCAGTATCCGGAGAGGCTCTTCAGCATTTCCAGTAGGCTCGAAGCGTACGTCCAGTGCCAGCGCCTGCTCCGCGAGGGCATCCTCATCGTCGAGCCTCAGGTCGTGTTTTCGGGCTGCGAGGCCGATGATGCGATAGAGTGCACCACTGTCAAGGATATGGAAACCAAGGTGGGCAGCAAGCTTGTGGGCGATAACACCCTTGCCTGAGCCGCTGGGACCGTCGATGGTGATGACCGGGATGTTGTTGTTCACTCCCCTAACCCCGAAAAATAATCCCTCGCCAACTTCGCCCTTTTAAATAATTCTGCAAGATCTTCCATCCGCCCATCGGCAATCATCTCCCTGATATCACCCAGCTCATCAAGATAATTATCCAGGCTGTTGAGCACCTCATCCTGATTAGCCTGAAATATGTCTCGCCACATGATGGGGTCTGATGCGGCAATCCTCGAAAAATCCCTGAATCCACCCGCGGCATACTGGAATATCTCAAGGGAATCTCCCTGTTTTGATAACATATCGACCAGCGCGTAGGCTAATAAATGCGGTAGGTGGCTTGTCCGGGCGAAGACGACATCATGATGACTGGCGGTCATTTCCATGACATTCGCACCGAGCGCCTGCCATAGATCAGTCACGATCCTGGTGGCTCGTTTAGACACGGAATCTGTTGGCGTCAGTATGACCTTGTGATTTTCAAACAGGTCAGGGTTCGCTGCGGTGACACCATGTTTCTCAGACCCGGCAATGGGGTGACCGGGCACCAGGTTCTGGGGTACCTGCGCATACACTTCTTCCGCAGTTTTTATGATAGGCGATTTGACGCTGCCCACATCGGTGACAGTGCAGGAACCATCCTTAAACACAGCCTTGAGTGAGACAAGTGTCTCAGGAATCGACAGAACCGGTACAGCCAGGACGACAAGATCGCTTTCAATGATGCAGGCTTCGACGGAGTCCGCTGTTTCATCAATCACCTGCAGGCTGAGACCATTTTGCAACGCTATCGGGTCAGCATCAAACGCACAAACTTGCTCGACAAGCCCTCTCTTCTTCATCCCGGCGGCAATGGAGCCACCGATAAGCCCAAGGCCTATAATGGATACCTTCTTAAACACGGGCAACCCTGCAGGTCTCTGATTCGACTCCACAGCAGGGTATCGGCGCTCTGGAGGAGATCATTTCAAAACTCTTTCCAGCAAAACTCTTTCCAGGGCACTGACAAATCGTTCGTTCTCGGCGGTGGTCCCTATGGTTACTCTCAGATGGTTCGGTAGTTCATAAACACCGATTGGCCTGACAATGACACCCTCATGGAGTAATCCATCATAAACAGGCATTGCATCACGGCCAAAATTGATGGTCAGAAAATTACCCGCAGAAGGAATGAATCCAAGCCCGAGCCGATGGCATTCAGCTTCGATATATCGCATGCCATTTGCATTCAGCTCAACCGATCGCTTAACGTGATCCTGATCATCAATAGCTGCGAGAGCCGCGACCAGTGACATTGAATTGATATTAAACGGCTGGCGGATTCGGTTCATCAGGTCAGCAATATCCGGGTTGCTAACAGAGTAACCCAGCCTCAGCGCAGCCATGCCGTACGCCTTTGAAAAAGTCCTGGTGACCACCAGGTTGGGATACTTTTCTGCGAGTTCAATACCATTGGGATATTCAGGATGCTGAACGTACTCAAAATACGCTTCATCGAGAACGACGATGACGTCCTCCCTTACCTGGTCGAGGAAATTAACCAGGTCATTCTCATTGATCCAGGTTCCGGTCGGGTTATTGGGATTAGCAATGAACACCATTCTTGTTTTGTCACTGATTGCTTCCAGAGTGGCTTGCAGGTCCTGGGCGTAGTTTTTTGCAGGGACGACTTTTAATGATGCACCAATGGCTCTGGTCACCAGCGGATAGACAACGAATGAGTGTTGGGAGACTATTGATTCATTGTCTTTTGACAGGTAAACCCTGGCTAACAATTCCAGTACATCGTTGGAGCCATTACCAATCGTCAGCTGATCTTCCATGACACCAAGGAATTCGCTCAATCGATTCTTTAATAGGTAAGCGCTACCATCCGGGTATCTCGCCACTTCCGGAAAGACCGAAGATAAGCTGGCGATAACTTTTTTACTCGCGCCAAGTGGGTTCTCATTGCTGGCAAGTTTAATGATGTCGCTAAGACCAAGCTCTCGCTCGAGTTCCTCAACAGGTTTGCCGGGTTGGTAGGGTTGTATTTCCTGGACACCTGGGGAGGCAAGCTTTATGAAGCTCACTGAGCTCATAAAACTTGTCCTGATCGGGCTCGCGCACGAGATTGCGAAGGACCGCCATCAGCGACACGACCATAAAAAAATAGCGGCAGCATAAGCTCTTTAATAACTTTAATGTCTTTCCATACCCGGTGAATTTTCATCATCATTTCCAGTTACTGAGGAACCATTGGAGGGTTTCCCGCCAATTGTATAACTCACTAGGAGAGTGCTCTTGGATAACTTCCGAGTAATTTAACTTCCAGGCTATCCCTGTCAATTTCACCCAGTACGGTCTTAATATTTTTATCATCCCTGTGGCCTTCGAAATCTATAAAAAATACATAGGACCACATACCCGTCTTCGACGGTCGGGTTTCAATGGATGTGAGTGAAACCCCATGGCGATGGAAGGGTTCCAGCAATTTATAAAGCGCTCCCGGTTGATTATGTGTAGACACCATGATGGACGTCTTGTCCCTGCCGCTGACCCCGACATCCTCCCGGCCGATAACAATAAAGCGAGTGGTATTGTCAGATTGATCCTCAATTTTTTTCGACAGTATTTTCAAGCCATAGATCTCGGCTGCGATTTCCCCGGCAATCGCTGCCGCATCCTTTTCCTCCAATACCTTGCGTGCGGCTTCCGCATTACTGGTGGCCGGTATCTTCGGTATATTGGGGTAATGACCATCGAGCCATCGACGACACTGGCCAAGCGTTTGTTGATGAGAGTAGATTCGCGCGATATTTTCCTCATCAGCATCCTCGGCGATCATCAGGTAATGATGCACCCGGAGCTCAACTTCACCGCAAATTTTTAATGTAGATCGAAGGAAATTATCCAGGGTGTGACTAATGACACCCTCGGTAGAATTTTCGACAGGGATAACACCATAGTGGCAATTTTCAGTTGCGACATCCCTAAAAACATCATCAACGGTCATCATCGGCAAACCAATGACCGAATTTCCAAACTGTTTTAACGTTGCCAACTGGGTAAAGGTACCCTCTGGACCCAGGTAGGCGACCTTAAGCGGTTCTTCAAGTGCAAGACAGGCTGACATGATCTGCCGGTATACCTGCGATACCTTGTCGTTGCTTAGGGGACCTTCATTAAGTTCTGCGATCCGCCTGAGCACCTGTGATTCCCGCTCTGGCCGGTAGTAAATCGGGTCACTATCACTGGATTCTTTTTTCTTTGCTTCTGCCACTTCAAGGGCACAATTAGCCCTTTCATTTAGCCGAATGAGAATCTCTTCATCCAGCTCATCAATACGTTGTCGAAGCCCGGCCAGCTGATCCTGACCGTTGGTATTATCAGTCACTGGATCAACTCACTCTTCAGATTCAGCCAGGTCGACTTCATCACCACCTTCTGGCTCCTGAACGGGTGCGAGACCCACGAGATGCTCTTCATTCGCGAGATTGATCAGGCGAACGCCCTGAGTATTTCTGCCCTGAATCGAGACCTCATCGGTTCTGATTCGAACCAGCATTCCCTGGTCACTAATCAATAGCACTTCATCGCCGGGGAACACCTGGGCAGCACCTACCATATCCCCATTGCGTTCCGAGAGTTTCATACCGATTACGCCCTGGCCGCCACGACCAATGATAGAGAAGTCTTCTACTCGAGCCCGTTTACCATAGCCATTTCGACTGGCTACCAGCAACAATCCTTCCGGTTCCGGGATGATCAGCGAGATCACCGCCTGGCCAGCTTTCAACCTGATACCCCTGACTCCACGCGCTGTTCGGCCCATGGCACGGACGTCGGATTCCTTAAATCTGATCACCTTCCCAGCGCTGCCAAACAACATGACGTCCTTGGTTCCATCCGTCACTGCCGCACCGACCAGGGTATTGCCCTCTTCCAGTTCAATGGCAATCAGTCCGGTACTTCTCTGACGGGAGAAGTCCATCAACGGTGTTTTCTTTACAGTTCCATTGGAAGTCGCCATGAATATGAACTGGTCATCCCTGTACTCATGGACAGGCAGCATCGCTGTAATGCGTTCGTCATCCTCAAGTGGCAGGATGTTAATGACCGGCCGACCGCGGGCGGTCCGGCTAGCCGGTGGAATCTGGAAAACTCTCAGCCAGAATACTTTGCCCTTGTTGGTAAAACACAAAATTGTGTCGTGGGTACTCGCCACCAGAAGACGTTCGATATAATCTTCATCCTTTACCTTGCTCGCTGTCTTGCCTCGTCCACCCCTTCTCTGCGCCTGATACGTATCCAGCGGCTGTGTTTTGGCATAACCACCATTGGACAGGGTGACGACCATATCTTGCTCCGTGATTAAATCTTCCATGGTGAGGTCTTCCTGAGATTCGATAATCTCGGTCAAACGCTCATCACCATACTCATCCCGGATCGCGATTAATTCATCACGGATTATTTGCATGAGCCTGTCAGAATCCTGCAGGATATCCAACAATTCCGCAATGGTGTCGATAATCTCCTTGTATTCAGCGATGAGTTTATCTTGCTCCAGACCGGTTAACCGGTTGAGCCTCATCTCCAGAATCGCCTGGGCCTGTTCTGGCGACAGATAATATTCACCCGTGTCTTTTAAACCATACTGCTCATCCAGATCTTCAGGGCGTGCCGCCTGCGGCCCCGCCCTTTCCAGCATCTGGCTTACACTGTCTGATGCCCAGGGTTGAGCGATCAGCTTTTCCCGTGCTTCCTGCACATTGGCAGAATTCTTGATCAGTTCTATGACAGGATCAATATTAGACAAGGCAATGGCAAGGCCTTCAAGCACATGACCCCTGGCTCTTGCCCGCTTTAGCAGATATACCGTGCGTCGTGTCACCACTTCCCTGCGGTGAAGAACAAAATATTCCAGCATCTGCTTCAGGTTTAACACTTTGGGTTCATTTTCAACCAGGGCGACAATATTGATACCGAACACATTTTGCAGTTGTGTCTGGGCATACAAATTATTCAGCGTGACCTCAGCGACTTCACCACGACGCAGTTCAATCACGATCCTCGTATCTACTGCTGATTCGTCACGAAGTTCTGTGATGCCTTCGATTTTCTTATCCTTAACCAGTTCCGCAATCTTCTCGATGAGTCGCGCCCGGTTAACCTGGTAGGGGATTTCCTTGATGATGATCGTCTGCTTATTGGTCTTCTCATCTTCCTCTATGTCGCACCGTGCCCGGATCTTTATTCTGCCACGACCGGTTCGATATGCCTGCACAATGCCGCCACGGCCATTGATAATGGCGCCTGTGGGGAAATCGGGACCCTTGATGTACTCCATAAGACCATCAATATCAATGTCGGGATTGTCAATGAGTGCAAGACAACCATCAACCACTTCGGTGAGATTGTGAGGTGGAATATTAGTCGCCATACCAACAGCGATACCGCTGGATCCATTCACCAGGAGGTTGGGTACCCTCGCCGGTAACACGACTGGCATTTGCAATGTGCCATCATAATTATCGACAAAATCGACTGTTTCCTTATCGAGGTCTGCCAGCAGTTCATGGGCAATTTTTTCCATGCGAATTTCGGTATAACGCATGGCGGCGGCGCTGTCACCATCGAGTGAACCAAAGTTGCCCTGACCATTGATCAGTGTATAACGCATACTGAAATTCTGGGCCATACGAACGATGGTGTCGTAGGCCGCAGTATCCCCATGTGGGTGATACTTACCGATCACATCGCCAACAATCCTCGCGGATTTCATGTACGGTCGATTGAAGGCATTGTTCAAGTCATTCATTGCGAAGAGTACCCGACGATGCACGGGTTTTAACCCATCACGTACATCAGGCAAAGCTCTGCCGACAATAACGCTCATTGCGTAGTCCAGATAAGACTGACGCAATTCATCTTCTATGTTGACTGTGATTATATCGTTGTCGAATTCAGACATTTATTACTGCTAATTTCCTTTCCACAGGATTACCCCGCCTGCATTTAGGGGTTTGTGCTGGCACTAAAAGCGTGGTTGCACTACAAATAGGTGACACAAAAAATGGGTCATTCAGGAGCTCAAAAACAAGGGTGAAATTATATCACGTCCACACTCTTCAGCCCACTTAAAATGACCTGGTATTCATGATATTTGTAGCCGGTCATTTGAATCTATCTTGTTGTTATCTAAGGAATTTATTAGCCTTCTGCGAATCGCTGGCACAATGCCTTCAATGGCATAAATAACTGCATCAATTCACAGGTATAATGCCTCCCGTTTTCCATTGAATACGGTTGCAAAATGACCCTGCCGGAAGTCGAAGTTTTAGTCAGCGCAAAGTGGTTGGTGCCCGTTGTACCCGAAGCTCTCGTTCTCGCTGATCTCTCAAATAGTGATCGTATCAGTAGCCTTGAAAAAGGTAAATTGGCAGACATCATTGCAGTCGATTTTTCTACCACTAATTTTCAGCCCATGCACAACCCTGTATCACAACTTATCTATGCTGCAACCGGGCATCAGTTTAGTCACAACTGGATCAATGGTAAATTGCTTTACAAGGATGGTGAATTTAAGGCGCTGGATGAGGCCCGACCCAGGGCAAATACGCAGCAATGGCAAGAAAAGATTGGAACATTCTCATGAGTAATTTAGATGCGGATCAAAGCGATCCTGTGGAAACCAGCCAGCAGACCAATAAACTAAATGTAGATGATCGTGAAATAGCCAAGTTTGAAGCAATGGCACGCAGGTGGTGGGACAAGGAGAGTGAATTCAAACCATTGCATCAGATAAACCCGCTCCGGCTTTCCTATATCCAGGATCGTGCTGAGCTTTCTGGAAGGCGAGTTCTGGATGTTGGCTGCGGTGGCGGTATCCTGTCTGAATCCATGGCTGCAGCAGGCGCTCATGTGACCGGTATCGATATGGGTGTAGCAGCATTGCGGGTGGCCAGGTTGCATCAACATGAATCGCATCTGACGATTGACTACCAGCAAATCACCATCGAGGCCCTTGCAGATTCTGATATCGATAAATTCGACATCATTACCTGCCTCGAAATGATCGAGCATGTGCCTGACCCAGGCTCCATCATCCAGGCCTGCAAAAAACTCCTCAAGCCAGATGGCCATCTATTCCTGTCAACCATTAACCGAAACCCGAAGTCTTATCTATTCATGGTTATCGGCGCTGAATATATCCTAAACCTATTGCCACGTGGCACTCATGATTACGCAAAATTCCTGAAGCCATCCGAGGTCACCGCCTGGTTGAGAGAACACAATCTTGGCCTGAAAGACATCACCGGCATGACCTACAACCCGCTGACTAAGATCTACAGACTCTCATCCGACGTGGACGTCAACTACCTGGTTCATGCGGTGAATCAGTGAGCTTCTCCTCGGGCTACGAACCAGGGGCAGATCTACTTAAAGGCAAAACAATACTCGTAACCGGTGCAGGTGATGGCATCGGCCGGACAGCAGCACTAACATATGCGGCACATGGCGCCACCGTTATTTTGTTGGGCAGAACTGTTTCAAAACTGGAAAGCCTGTTCGACGAAATAGTTAAAGCTGGCTACCCGGAACCTGGCATTGTCCCCATGGACCTGGGCTGTGCAACCGCTTTAGATATCCAGGAAATGACGGAGGTTATTGAAAAAAATTACGGCCAGCTCGATGGCTTGTTACATAATGCCTCTATTCTCGGTGATCGAGTTCCCCTCGAATTCTACGACCTGAATCTCTGGTCAAAAGTCATGCAGGTAAACTTCCACTCAGTCTTCATGCTGACCCGGATATTGTTGCCTCTCCTGAAGCGACCTGACTCCGCCTCCATCATATTCACCAGCTCCGGCGTTGGCGCCACCCCACGAGCCTATTGGGGGGCATACTCGGTTTCAAAATACGCAATCGAAGGCCTCGCAAAACTGCTCGCAAATGAGCTGGAAAATACCTCAAACATCCGCGTCAACATTCTCGACCCGGGTGCCACACGAACCAGCATGAGAGCAGCCGCCTATCCCGGGGAAGACCCTGATACGCTAAAGACAGCAAACGATCTGATGGGTTTGTACTTGTATTTAATGGGGGCAGATAGCTTTGAGGAAAATGGAAAAACCTTCAATGGTTAACCAAAGACATTAACACCTCACAGCACCCGTCCGCTCCTAATCGCTGGAATCCTGGAGTAGCCTCAGCCAGGTGCTCCCTTGCAGCAGCATGTTTGCCATGGATGGCAAACCGAAGCGTACATGGACGTATTTACAGCGGTGCGGCAAGGGAGCACCTGGTTGGGGCTACGGATCAGACCCAATTCAATACCACAATAAATCGATCAAACATTACAGGGAGATCCTTTGCCAGGTTCGTGCGCCGGTACGAACAGGATGGCATCCGCATCTAGCAGCATGTTTGCCACGGAAGGCAAACAGCAGCCTACATGGATGTACTCGCCGCGGTGCAGCAAGGGAGCACCCGGTTGGGGCTACGGATCAGACTCGTTTTCGATACGACAATAACCAATGAGGTACGACCAGAGAGATTCTTCAGTCTACCGGCACGCGAGTCCGATCAGGATGACACCAGCATTTAGCAGAATATTT
>Ga0114950_10002355_pt1 | contig 14496 bp, 8 predicted proteins | sample N075metaG_FD_83503 | JGI IMG/M metagenome (GOLD analysis project Ga0114950, IMG submission 83503) | Deep subsurface microbial communities from Kermadec Trench to uncover new lineages of life (NeLLi) - N075 metaG | ecosystem: Environmental > Aquatic > Marine > Ocean trench > Sediment | place... | reverse complement strand
TCCGGTCGCTTGTGCTTCTCCCCCCCGCTACCATAGGTACCGCATGCATAGTCTGTTGGCGCGTACCAGATAATATAAAACGAAGCATACACATGATTGAAAAAGCATTGCCAGAAGTACCGACCCCACCGGATATACAAGATATTCTTTATGCAGCCATGCGCAGTCATCAGGATGGGGATTTCTACGAAGCTGATTTACTGTATGCACAAATGCTGCATGTAGCCCCGGACAACGTGCAGGCTTTTCGCCTGCGTGGCATTCTTGCGCGCGAACGTGGTGAACTGGAAAAATCTCTGCATTTATTACAGCGTGCCAGCGAACTGGCACCTGCCAATCCCGAACCACTTGGAGAAATTGCATTAGTACATATGGCTGCAGGAAATCTGCAGGAGGCCGAACTTATATTACGCAGGGCGCTGGCGCTCGACCCAACAGCAGTAAAGACACTCACCAATCTGGGTGCCCTGCTGCAATACCGTGGCCACATACAAGCAGCCATTGACTGCTACCAGCAGGCACTTGCAATCAATCATGATGATATCGAGGTACGCTGTAATCTTGCCAAGGCACTGGTTGATGCGGGCCAAACCGAACAGGCTTTGGTTGAATGCAAAACAGCAGTCAAAAAGACTGATAGACACCCCTTTGCACTGGCAACACTGGGTGCCGTACTAACTGACTCACAACAATATGCTGAAGCACGCGCAACACTGGAACAGGCAACAACGCTGGAACCGGGCGACGATATAGCGCTCGTTAACCTGGGGCTGAGCTGCTATGGACTTGGCGACCTCGCTGCAGCAACCAGCGCTTTGGGCAAAGCAGTCACAACAAATCCCTATAACGCACGAGCTGTTGCGGACCTGGCCAACTGCCTGACCGCCTCAGGAGACGTAGATGCAGCACTTGAACTGTGCCATGGCTTTCTGCAGCAGAATCCCGGCGAACGACTTGTGATTGGAGCCCTGGCACTGGCTTTGCACAATAGTGACCAGCAATCGGAAGCAAATGAGCTAACCAACTGCGCAACCCTGGTCCGAGTATTTGAACTGCCCTGCCCGGATAACTATGCAAATCTTGAGGAATTCAACCACACATTAGCCGAGCAGATTCAGAATGATTCCTCACTTCTGACCAGCCCAACCAGCAAAGCCACTGCCGGCGGCGACCAGACCGGCGAGCTCAATTTAGCTGATGGTGATTTTGCAGAACTGGGGAGGTTTTTTAACCAGGCGATCGGGGATGCCGCCAATTCATATATTGCCGCCGGACTTGCAGATCATCCTCTTATGGAGCCCGCCGCCAAAGACTGGTCATTACGCGCCTGGGGAACTTTGTTGCGTGCCGGTGGCAAACAAATATCGCACATGCATCCATTAGGCTGGCTCAGTGGTATCTATTATCTAAGCCTGCCAGACAATATGGATGAAACAGAGGATGAGGCCGGCTGGCTGGAATTTGGCCAACCGCCAGAACGATTTTTCAGGACCAGCGAACCAGAAACATACCGCTATAAGCCAGTCGAAGGAAAACTTATATTGTTTCCATCCTGGTTCTGGCACCAGACGGTGCCATTCAGTGCCGACCAAAATCGCATAAGTATTGCCTTCGATGTAATGCCAAAATCAACATTACGAATCCTATAAATAAAAAAACCTGCCGAAGCAGATTTTTTTATTCGGCCAGGAAAAGGATCAGTCACGCAATGCAGGGACAACCTGCTCACCAATTATTTTCAGTGCATCCATAGGCTGACCATGCAACCTCAATGCAATCTCTGTCAGACCGCCCTTGGCAAACAGCTTGTAGCGCTCGATTTCCCGATCTATAGCGTCCAGTCCGCCGGTCGACGTCAGGCCTTCAGCCAGTTTGGCAGAAATCTCAAACGGAATATTTTTAACAGGCTTTGATGGATCGAAATAGAAATCAATATATTCCTGGATATTTTCGCGCACGATCGTAATTTCATCATCGTCGAGATACATATTGATCATTGACGGATCAAGCAAACGTGCTCGCCACGGTAATTCGCGTATCGATTCCGCATATGCTGCATCACGGTCTTCCTTAATATGCCAACCCCAGAACGTATTGACACGAAAATCTTCTGGCGGTGTGTCACGACGTTCGATTCCAGTGCGTACATTTTCCATTGCCGGCTCGACAACTTCAGGTGGAGTACAGCCAACAAAACAGCCGTCAGCAACACGTCCTTCCATGCGCATCATCATCGGCCGGTATGCGGTGCCATAAACTTTAGGTGGTGGAGCCGTAAGCCATGGATAAGCACAGGGGAGATTTACATTAAATATTTCGCCCTTATAGCCCTGTTTCAGATCACCATGAGATGCAGCAAGCACGATTTCAATGGCTTCACGAATTGCCAAAACTACTTTCTTGGGTTTTGGCAACGCCATTGCTTCAAGGTTGCCCTCTCCCGCGCCCATCGCAATTTGTGCCCGACCACCAGAAAGTTCATTCAGGGTTAGCAAGCTATTCGCAATCTTGAGCGGATGCATCTCAAACGGGCTGACCGCGAGTGGGCCCATCAAAATTTTGCTGGTCGATGCCGCCAATGGCGCGAGGCTTAAAAAGCCATCCCAATGGGCAAAGTAGTTTGATGTCCAGATGGCGCGGATACCGTATTTCTCGGCAGCCTGCCCAATTTCAAGTATCTGGGCAGGCGTCAGGTCCGGCTCCAGAATCAGATCAATATCCACGTAGACATGTCCTCCGAAAGAGCCCCGGGAATTGGGGCCTGTCTGTTTGGGCACGCAAAGATAGACGGTTTGGGATGCGAATACCAGATACAGAAGAATAACAATGCAACCTGTCCCGGCAAACCCGGAATGGCTGCCCTACCGACGGACCAGCAGCTAGATGCTAGTTGGCGTAATGAAGCCGAACTGCGCTGTTGACCGGTGCCACTGTGCCATTGTGGACATAGGGCTTGAATGCCCAACTCTCCACAACATATATAGAAGGTGACACAAAATCTGCCGGCAAGTTGCTATCTGTCACTTCGATATCGCGGGTTTCGCCATTGGCCCCAATGGTGAAACTCACATCCACCCATCCCTCTACCCGGGTATTTAGCAACTTAGATGGAAAGACTGGTTCTGAATATCGCGTAAATTCTATTTCCGATAATGACACCGGAATCTCAACACTATATTCATCCGCTTCTGTAGTGGTGGTAGCCTGCTCCTCAGCTTCTTTATTGGCAGCGTCTGTTTGCCTGGCCAGCTGCATACGCAGGTTAGCAATTGATCGTCCCAATTGCGTTAGCCCGGCATCATCGGCGCCGTATTTCTTGGCCATTCCCGTAAAGCGTACCGCGGAATTAATATCCTTATTTGCAGCGGCTTGTTCAGCACGTTGCATCAGCCCGGCTGCAAGTTGCGTCTGAACTCCCAGGGTTTCTTTCGAGTTTGGTTCGCTCGCAAGCATTTTATCGACCCAGGCTACGGCGCTGGCATCTGCCGGCTCAGTCAGATCGCCTGCCGCTAGCGCCATTCTCGCCAAATTGTGTAAACCAATGATATATCCGGCTGTAACAGGTCTTGCATCAGGGGACACCGCCTGAGCGGCGGTCCTGGCACCAACATTGGCCCCGACTGCGGTCGGCACTCCGCCACTGGCTGATTGATCAGACAGGCTAAGAGGTACCGCCACAACTCCGTTCCCTGCTGCAATCCCGGTATCAGCTGCATGTACCGGCATAGCAGGCTGTACTATTTCAGCCTGCGATCGTAGCGAAAAAAATAATTCTGTCGGCACAACTGTTTGTTGCGCTGCGCGTGAATTGCGGTCATAGGCAGACGTCGTTACCGGCAACGCCGTCTGAAACTCAGATACACCCGGCTCCGGCAATCTGGTGGGAATTACTGTATCCACCTCCGCTGACTGATGTGCATTCATAGTCAAGGTCTCATCACCTGTACCAAATGACCACCCTATCCCTGCTGCTACAACTGCGATGACAGCAGCAAGGCCACCGCCAATCTGCAAGGGATTCGCCTGCACCATACCTGTAATACGGGTCAACCATCCTCTGTTTGTCAAAACCTGCGTAGCCTGGTGGCCACCGGCGAGTGCGGCTACCGCCGGACTCGAACCCTGGGCTGTCGAATCACTTAAGGCCTGTTGTGCAACGGGCGACGCCGGCTTAACAGACAGTTTTGCGGCTACGCTGGCCAGAGATTGCCTGGCCGGCTCTTGCCCTACAGGTGATGGTTGGGCCGGCGGACTCCTCTCAACAGCAATCGGTGCTTCCACCGCATCCTCAGCTACCAAGCTGTCAGCCGGCAGCACTTCGACTTCTTCAGTATCAACACAGGTGTTTTGTTCGGCAGCTTGTATCGCTGAATCATCCAGCGGCACAAAGACTGAATCATCACAATCCGAATCAAAGAAATTAATGGGCTCTGGCATTTCACCCAGGTCTTCGGTATCAGTACTCGCTTCATTTACAGGGCTGGTACCTGGTGCTGAACCTATGAGACCGGTTCCCAGAAGGCCTGTCCCCGGCTCAAAACTTGCCGCGCCTAATGGTGCTGTCTCATCAAGATTTACCGTATCACTTGCTGTTGCTTCCAGATTTTCCGGGGGTATGCCAAGCGATTGTGTTTCTGTAAATACTAAATCATCAGCTTCAGCCTCAGGCCGGTCTCCACCAGGGGCATCAATATCAGGAAGCAAATCTACTTCTGCGGTATTAACAATCAGTATGTCGTCAGGCTCATTTGCAGCAGGAAAGATTTCAACATTCTCTGCAGATGAATCCAATGCGGTAGTGTTAGCAGATACTGAATCACTAATTTCTATTTCAGGCTCGTTCTCACTTTGATTCTCAGCGAGAACCTCAGGCACATCCACGCTTTCAGGCAGTGCTTGCAGTGTCACGGTTTCAGTAAATACCGCATCATCAACTTCAGGCTGAATGTCATACTGGCGTGGAGCCGTGCGTTGCCCGAACTCCTTGGCAAAAGTAGTGACGTCGGGCTGCCTGTCACAGCGCCTGAATGACAAGGCTTTCGCCAGAGCTTCCCAGCGAGACTCGCTCATCCCGCCTATCGGCACCAGCTCGACACCCTCAGATTCAGCCTGCAATGCCGTTAGTGATCCAAACGCCCGCCGCCCGGATAACAGCCGGTAGACCAAACAAGCGAGTGAAAATAAATCATCCTGCGACGTCGGCTTTTCTTTTTCCAGGGCCTCACAGCTGGCATAAGCAGGAGTTAGCCCCAGGGCCTGCGGATCTTTGTTCAAATTATTAGCTGATCTTTTTGTTTCACCGATATGAGCAATACCAAAGTCAATTAGCTTGAGCTCCCCGGGTTTGGTTAGAAATACATTGCCCGGCTTGATATCGGCATGCACCACGTTACGCCCATGTGCATAAGCCAAAGCATCACAAAGTTGTTCGATAATTGCGTAGGCCTGGATCGGCGGCAGTGCAGATCCCATACTCCGATCCAGCAGCGCATCCAGTGACTCGCCCTCAAGCCACTCCATCGTTATGAAGAAATGATCTCCATGTTTATCAAGTTCGAACAGGTGAATAATATTAGGATGTGAAAGATGCTGGGCATTGGCAACTTCATTCTGAAATGATTTTAGAGCAGCACTATTATTCGCGAAGCTGGGATTGATAACTTTAATCGCAACGGCCGGATATATTGCACCTGCTTCCAGCTTAAGCAAATCAGTCGCCTTGTAAACCAGCCCCATGCTGCCACTGGCAACTTCTTCATCCAGTCTGAATCGTTCGCGTAAAATCGAACCTACCTCCAGTCCTGCAGGGCTTTTCGCCCTACCCTGGGGCTCTTTTTTATCATCCCCCTGCGCCTGTGGTTTTTTCTGAAGAGGAACATCATCAGCAAGTGGTGGCGACGGTACGGCCTCAAAATCACCTGACAGAATTAGCGTTCCTTCATCATCCACCCGGTAGAGTCCGGATTTATCGGGCACACCCTCCGAAGCCTCTGTTGGAATATTTTCCGAAGCCGGGATCTGCAACCCGGCTGTCAGTTCTTCGTGATCCTTAGCAGACAACCGACGTCCTTTTTTTTCCCGGTCAAGAAATTCCTGAATCGCCGGCCCACAGTCAGGGTCAATTTCGACTGCTTTAGCCAGCAACTGGCTAATATCCCGCTTACTTAGCTGTCCCGCGGTATAGTCAGAAATTGATCTCCGCAGCGAACCGTGAGTCGCTGTATGTGTATGTGTAATCGTTGATACCATTGTTTTTCACGGATTTGTGGCGGATTGCCAGAAGTCTAGCAATGCACTCCTTTGCATAAAGTGGACTCCGTCACATTTCGCCCGGACACGGGACATTCCCCGTGGCTTATAAAAAAGTGATCGGGTCAGCAGGCGATGGGAGAAATCGCAGAAGAACTCTGCAACCGTTCAAAAAATTATGCCGCAACGGGTCGCATTTAACATATTGCCTGCAAAAAAGCAGGTCAGTTCGCACTATTGTGAACTGGTCGGCCCTTAATCAGGTTTTATTAGCGCGATACCAGAGACTGCTACCGGTTTTCAACACCTCTTCACCAGGATAGCGAAACATACGACAGGGTCCGTAATTATCACGAATTCTATATTCAGCCACGTACTGATAACGTGCCAGCCAGTCTGTACAGGCTTATAGCGAGAATCATACAAGCAGCCACAGCAAACCTGACCTCAACAATTATTCGTATAGCCTGAGGGATTCATACAGACGCCGCGCCATCGACTGCAGCAACATATCCGGCATGTCATCCACAAACAGATGCCCGCCCGGCAGCATATGCACCCTGCAAGTGCCAGACGTGTGTATGGCCCATGCATCCAGTCGGTCTTTCGTAACCAGCTCATCACCAAAACCCCCATAAACCCATATTGGGAATTCGAAGGGCTCACCATCACAATACTGGTAGGTTTCATGGGCCGTGCAATCTGCACGAAGTATGGGTAACAGCATTTCCAGCAGTTCCGGATGACCGCTAATCGCATCAGACATCACGCCGAAGTTACTGATCTCTGCAAGCAGTTCAGCATCCGGAAGGTTATGAAACAGCTTGGTCTCAGGCAGATGCGGCGCGCCGATTGCCAGTGGCATCAGGCAAACCGGTAAAGGATCGCCCGACGCACGCAGCAAACGAGCCAGCTCAAATATCAGTGTGCCCCCCATGCTTGTTCCAAGGAATGCAAATGGCTTGTCCAGAAACGGTCGAATTGCTGCCAGCGCATCTTCCGCCAGCAGCCGCATATCCATGACCAGCTTTTCCTGAATTCGCCACTCTCGCCCAGGCAACTGGATCGCAGCCACTTCTATATCCCGCGGCAATAAGCCGGACCAGTCACGGTAAGCACCCGCTCCAGCACCCGCATAAGGAAAACAAAACAGCCGCAATCGGGCCGCAGGATTAGGTGACCGGATACTGACCGGACTGCGTGATGATATTCCCACCCTGTCTAGCTACTGGATTCTGCAACAGACATTAGCGGTGAGTAGCCCCTGGTGTCCGGTGGCACCATGATGGTATCGCTTACTTCAGTTGCTGGTAACTCATGCGGATAATCTAATGTGTAGTGCAAACCACGGCTTTCTTTGCGTGCCAGCGCACTGTTGATGATGAGTTCCGCCACAACAACAAGGTTACGTAATTCTATAAGGTTATTGTCTATCCTGAAGTTACTGTAATAGTCGCGAATTTCTTCCTGCAACAATCGCACCCGATGTTGCGCGCGCTCCAGGCGTTTGTCAGTGCGCACAATGCCAACATAGTCCCACATAGCCCTGCGCAACTCATCCCAGTTATGGGACACGACTATCTGCTCATCAGGATCGCTCACCTGGGTCTCATCCCAGTCAGGCACTACAACTTGCGATGAATCCTGAATACCCACACTAATAATATGCTGGCTGACTGCATCGGCCATCACCAGGCATTCGAGCAGAGAATTACTGGCCAGGCGATTTGCTCCATGCAGCCCGGTGTTGGCACATTCGCCCACCGCATATAAACCATCAATATCCGTGCGGCCATCCAGGTCGGTAACAATACCACCACAGGTGTAATGCGCAGCAGGAACGACAGGCAGTGCCTCGGCGGTCATGTCGTAACCAAACTGTTCACAGCGACTGGAAATATTGGGAAAATGCTCACGAATAAAATCAGCTGGCTTGTGACTTATATCGAGAAAAACAGAATCATGGCCGCCACGTTTCATTTCGTAGTCTATAGCACGCGCGACTATATCTCGTGGCGCCAGCTCTGCACGTTCGTCATGATCTGGCATAAAGCGGTGACCATTCGGCAGCTTAAGCTGCCCGCCTTCACCTCGCACCGCTTCGGAAATCAAAAATGATTTTGCATGAGGATGGTATAGACACGTGGGGTGAAACTGTACGAACTCCATATTCGCGACCCGGCAACCGGCTCGCCACGCCATCGCGATGCCATCTCCTGTAGAAGTGTCGGGATTGCTTGTATAGAGATAAACCTTGGATGCGCCACCTGTCGCCATCACGACCGTGCCGGCTTGCAGCGTCTCAAACTTGCCGTTGTGCTTATTGAGTGCGTAGATCCCCAGAACACGGTTTTCACCCGGCAGTCCCAGCTTCGCAGACGTAATAAGATCAATAGCGATACTCTGATCGCGAACCTCAATATTGGGATTAGCAGATGCCCTCTCTTCGAGCGCCCGCATGACCTCTGCGCCGGTTGCATCTGCAGCGTGCACAATACGGCGACTGGAGTGCCCGCCTTCCTGAGTCAGGTGCAGTTCTTCACTGCCATCCTCTTGCGTAAAATCCACACCTTGCGAAAGCAACCAGGCTATGGATGCACCGGCATTCTGTGCAACAAACTCGACAGTTTCACGGCGACACAAACCAGCACCGGCACGCAGGGTATCTTCTATATGGGCATCGATAGAATCACTGGAGGCCATAACCGCCGCAATACCGCCCTGCGCGTGACAGCTTGAACTCTCTGTCAGAACACGCTTGGCTAACACAGTCACCTGATGACCTGCGTCCGCCAGCCGCAGGGCAACGCCCAGACCGGCCACCCCGCCCCCTACAATCAGTGCACGGGTATCTGTATCGGAGGCCACGGTGATGCTCTAACGGCCTACTGCCAGCATACGCTCAACTGAGCTGCGCGCGCGTTCTGCGATAGCCGGGTCAATTTCGACACGATATTGCGTATTGCGCAATGCATTCAAAATCTTCGGCAAGGTAATTCGCTTCATGTGAGGACACAAATTGCAGGGCCGAATAAATTCAATATCCGGGTACTCTACTGCTACGTTGTCACTCATGGAACATTCAGTGATCATGACAACTTGTTTTGGTCGCACTTCGCCAACGTGTTTGATCATGCCAGAGGTTGAACCGACAAAATCTGCTTCCTCCAGCACATCCGGCGGGCACTCAGGATGTGCGATGACATGAATACCAGGATAACTTTTACGAAAATCACGCAGCTCCTCGCCGGTAAACCGTTCATGCACCTCACACGCACCTTCCCAGAAAACAATCTCAACATCAGTCTGAGTAGCCACATAACGAGCCAGGAATCCATCGGGAGTAAAAATAACTTTATCCGTGCCCAGAGATTCAACAACCTCAACCGCATTTGAAGATGTGCAGCAAATATCTGTTTCTGCTTTCACTGCAGCCGTAGTATTAACGTAACTGACTACCGGCGCCCCGGGATTATCAGCTCGCATCTGGCGCACATCAGCAGCAGTGATAGAAGCAGCCAGTGAACACCCTGCTTTCAGGTCAGGAATTAATACGGTCTTATCAGGATTCAGAAGCTTGGTGGTCTCCGCCATAAAATGCACACCGCACTGAACGATAATTTCCGCATCAACCTCAATAGCTTTGCGCGCCAGTGAAAGTGAATCACCAACAAAATCAGCAACCCCATGAAATATTTCCGGTGTCTGATAGTTATGCACCAGCAAAACTGCATTCATCTCACGTTTCAGTTCATTGATCGCGGCAATATAGGGCGCATGCACAGCCCATTCCACATCCGGGATGATGTCTTTCAGGAGCTGATGGACTGGCTCAGTAATTTTTGCCACTGCCGGGGTGTACTCCGGTTCAACTATTTGTGGGCTGGTTTCATTCACGCTGCTATTACTCCGGGGCTATGGCCCCCTGTCAATTTTGTCGGGCTGTTACCAAGATACCAATATGCCCGTCAAACTATGGGTTTTAAGTATATCGCCTGCCTGCGGCCGCGCATACTGGCTCAGGAGCCTGAATATATACCAGTAAAAGGGCCAACCAGACATAAGTGACTACCCAGACCGCTTTAGTTCGTTAAAATGGCTGCTGTCCAACCCCCTCAGGAACAAAGCCGAATAATGCCATCCAAACCAATTCTCAGACGCCCCGACGATACCGAACTCAGCGAATGGCTCGAATCGATGGAGTCTTTGTTGCAGGCTGACGGACCAGACCGCGCCAAGCAGATATTTCGTGCACTGCGGGATTATCTGACCGATGCCAACGTTATTGTTGAAGATGCAACACTGAATACCCCGTACCGCAACACAATTCCGCTGGAGCTACAGCCCGTGTATCCCGGCGATATCCAGATAGAAGAGCGCCTGGAAAATATTATTCGCTGGAATGCAATGGCACTGGTGTTGCGTGGTTACGATAGTGGCACAGGCGTCGGCGGCCATATCGGCACTTACGCATCAGCCGCCACCATGATCGAAGTCGGGCTGAATCATTTTTTCCGCGTACGCACCGACGACTACGGTGGTGATCTTGTCAGCGTACAGGCACATGCATCACCAGGTATTTATGCCCGCTCACTGCTGGATGGAACGCTATCTTTGCAGCAGGCCCGTAACTTCCGCCGTGAGTTACAACCTGGCGGCGGCCTGTCTTCCTATCCACACCCGCGCAATATGCCGGATTACTGGCAAATGCCATGTGCATCGATGGGGCTGTCAACACCCAGCGCTATCTATCAGGCACGCTTCGCCAAGTACCTCGAGAACCGCGGTCTGAAACCGGATAACGGCGGCAAAGTCTGGGCCTTTCTTGGGGATGGCGAATCAGATGAACCGGAAGTACTCGGCACAATAAATATTGCTGCGCGCGAAAAACTGGATAATTTAATCCTGATAGTCAACTGCAATCTGCAACGGCTGGATGGCCCTGTACGTGGCAACGGGAAAATTATTCAGGAACTTGAGCGCAGCTTCCGCGGTGCCGGCTGGAACGTCATCAAAGTTATCTGGAGTGGCGAATGGGACATACTGTTCAGCCGCGACCATGAAGGCATCATGCAGGCACGCATGGATGAAGTCGTCGATGGTGACTACCAGATGTACTCAGTATCCAGTGGCGAGGAGGTGCGTGCGCACTGGGTCGGTGAAAATGCCAAACTCGGCGAAATTATGCAGGTCCTCTCCGATGAGGAAATTCGCGCTATCCGTCGTGGCGGACATGATCAGCGCAAAGTATTTGCTGCATTTCAGAAAGCTATGGAAACCGAGGGCAAACCTACCGTAATCCTTATAAAGACTATTAAAGGCTTTGGCATGCAGGGGCATGAAGGCTCCAATATCGTTCACCAGAAAAAAGACCTTAACGAAGATGAGCGCGTTGTAGCCGCGCAAAGACTGGGCATCCCCCTGACAGAAGAAGAAGCTAAGCAGGCCAAGTTCTATATTCCGGCAAAAGACAGTGAAGAGATGATCTATCTGCATGAGCGGCGTGAGAATCTGGGCGGGCGCTGGCCCCAGCGCCCCACTGAATACCCGTCCCTCAAAGCACCGGAGCTCGAATTTTTTGCCGCTCATCTGAAAGGAACCGGTGAGCGCGAAGTCTCCACCACGATGGCATTTGTACGCATGCTTTCCAAACTGCTGCAAAGTGATGATGTGGGTAAATACATCGTGCCAATAGTCCCCGATGAAGCGCGCACTTTTGGCATGGAAGGCCTGTTCCGTAAAGCGGGTATCTATGCTTTCGAAGGGCAGCAATATAAGCCGGTCGATAGCAGCACGCTAATGCCCTATCGCGAAGCAAAAGATGGCCAAATCCTGCAGGAAGGTATTTGCGAGACAGGTGCAATGGCATCATTTCTTGCGGCTGGCACCGCTTATGCTGTGCACGGCATCCCAACTATTCCTTTCTACGTGTTCTACTCAATATTTGGCTTCCAGCGCGTGGGCGACATGATCTGGTCCTGTGGCGACATGCTGTGCCGCGGCTTTTTGCTCGGTGGCACGGCCGGGCGCACCACGCTCAACGGCGAAGGGCTGCAACATGAAGATGGCCATTCACATGTGGTCGCCAGCACCGTACCCAACATGCGCAGTTACGACCCGGCCTTTGCTTACGAGCTGGCCGTTATTATTCGTGATGGTATTGAGCGCATGTATCAAAATCATGAAGAAATTTTTTACTACATCACAATTTACAACGAGAACTACGTGATGCCCGCAATGCCCAGCGGCGTTAATGATGGAATTATTCGGGGCATGTATCGGTTTAAACAATCTGCAAGTACGCAAAAAAATGAGCGTAAGGCACATTTGTTTGGCAGCGGCTCAATCATGACCCAGGTATTGAAGGCAGGCCAGCTGCTTGAGGAAATGGGTATATCAACTGATATCTGGAGCGTGACCAGCTACAACGAGCTCGCTCGTAACGGCATGGCAACTGAGCGAACCAACCGATTGCGGCAAACAGACAAACAACTGTGCTATGTCGAGCAATTGCTGGCCAGGGAAGAAGGTGTATTTATTGCCGCCAGTGACTACATGAAAGCCCAGCCACTCAGTATCGCCCAGTGGATACCCGGCCGTTTTGCAGCACTGGGCACCGATGGCTTTGGATTAAGCGAGTCGCGACCTGATTTACGCGACCATTTCGAAGTAAGCGCCGAACATATTGTGTATACAACCATTGCGGCACTGGTCGACGAAGGCAAATGCACCGAGAAAGATCTTGATGCCGTCGCTGCCAAACTGAAGATCAACCGCAATAAGCTTGATGCAGCAACTTCAGGCCCGGCACAGGTGCAGGCCACGAGGAAAGACTAGGTTCGCCCCAAACAGTTCAGGATACCCCAGGCACAGCGGTCAGAAATCTCGCTGCCGGCCTTTTTATGCACAGAAACTAGCTGTCCCGCTCAGCATTAATCTTTTTGACATAATCACTATCAACCAATTCCACACCATCCTCTTTTGCACGCTTGATGATGCCCTTCAGCACAGTCTTTATAAAAGGCTTGGGGACCCCGGTTAGCTGCTTACAGGCATCACGAGTGAACTGCACATTTTCAGGATCCAGCCGATTAGCCTCATACAGGATTGACTCCTCCTTTGGCCCTTTGTCAGTTGGCGTGGGGAACCAGAAAGGTTTTTTATGCTCAGCAAACCAGAACCTGGCGCCATCACGAAATCCATAGGCCAGCGGTATATTGGGTAATTGGGTCACCCCTTCTGCCAGGTTCTTCTGCCAGGTTTCCTTCATTAGAATTTTTTCGATCCTGAGCACAAAATATTCAGGGGTGTTGCCATCGTCACGTGTCGGCTGCTCCGCATCCACGACACATTCATACACCTGGAAAGCTTCTTTTAGTATTTTGGGGAACCGCTTACCATCCGCTTCACGGCCCGGCGTTGGACTATCAATCAACGTGTAGGGGTTGTCTTTCATTTTCTCTTCGGTAGTCTGCCCCGGATAACCCATACTTACGATTTTCTTAAGCTTGGCTTTGTCGAACTCAATAAAATTTAATGCACACACTTTGGTATTCTTTAAATACCTGTCTGTATTCGAGTTCTGCCGACTGCACAGCATAAAAGACCTGCCCTTGATTACCTCAAAAGGAAAAGTCAGCTGGTAAGGCCCTATATTGGTTTCACCGTTCTCATTAACAGTAGTAATCAATGCAAACGGCGACGGGTAATAAGAACTGGCCTGATACCAGTTATCCCGCATCGGACTTTCGACGAAGGCCTCATTAATAGTGTTAGGATGACCCCGAAAGATATCCAGCAAACCCATATTTTTACCCTTTAAATTCCCATCAATTCTTAGCTATGCGGCGGGAGTCTACCAATATGCCCACCGCAATAAGTAACAGTTGGTAACAAGTGGCTAATACTTGCAGCACTCCGGGCATAAAAACCAGATCATTCACTGCTATTTAGCGACCAGTCATACTGGTATCGGATGGGACCGCGGTAGGCCCGCAGACGCCCTGCCAGCACGTCCTCCGAATGATCTGCTAAATAGCCCAGTAAAGACCGCTCATCCGGCGCAAAGTCTGCTGCATACCAGTCAAAAATACTTGATAGCACCAATTCTTTATTAACATCGAACATCACCGCACGCTCAGAACCCAGGTAGGCCTCCTCAGAAGCATCCAGCATGGCTGCCAGGTATTTTACCGTATAGGCTTTGGCCGCCAGTTCGGGACAGCCTTTACTCGCACAATTCAGCGC
>Ga0114950_10002353_pt1 | contig 14504 bp, 13 predicted proteins | sample N075metaG_FD_83503 | JGI IMG/M metagenome (GOLD analysis project Ga0114950, IMG submission 83503) | Deep subsurface microbial communities from Kermadec Trench to uncover new lineages of life (NeLLi) - N075 metaG | ecosystem: Environmental > Aquatic > Marine > Ocean trench > Sediment | place... | reverse complement strand
GGGGGCTGTGGGCGTTGCGTCGGTCGTAGCGGTTCTCTCGCTGGGCTGGATTGGCACGCGGCTGGTCTTGAACCTGGGAGTGCCGTCGGCCACCTCCCGCTTCTGGGTCGGCAGCGCCGCGCTCCTCGCATCCCTCACGAGCCTTCCCCTGATCGTGCAGGCACTGTCCCCGGGCAGCTTCGTCAACATCTCGGGCGGGTCGCTCGGCGAGTTCCTCGTGACTCACGAACAGCTCCTCTTCAGCACCTGGGGGGCGCTGCTCATCAACGTCCTGTTGTTGGCGGTGGGAACCCTGAGCGTGCTGGGTATCTCGACGGGCACAGCCATCTGGGCCCTGGCCGCGGGTGCAACCGTGACGGGAGACCTTGCGCGTCGTGGCGTCGAGGGCAGCGGTCGAGGGCTGCAGCGCGCTGGCAGGAGCCTCGTCCAGGCGGCACGCAGTGGGCTGAGTCAGCTGCGCGCCGGCGCCAGCGCGGCCAGGCTGTGGAAGGTTCGCCGCGCGCGGAGACGGCTTGCCGACGCTCGCAATGCGCCTGCGCTTGTCCCGCAGACAATCGATGCGGTGGCGTCGAACTCGTCTAGCTCGAGAGTCGCAGTGCCGGCTAGTTTCGAGCATGCCGCCGCCGAGAAGCTGGACCCAAACGGCGATCCGTACATCGTCGATCACGACGAAGAGCGCCGGGCTCAGTTCTCGCCCGAGCAGGAAGCGTTCCACTTCGAAAAGCCTGGGCTCCGCGGCCCCTACTGCCTGCCGGACGTGTCGATCTTCCAGGCTCCGCCCGATGAGGGCCGCGCCTACGACCGCGACAGTCTGCTGATGAACTCGCGGATCCTCGAGAAGAAGCTGTTGGACTTCGGAGTTGCGGGGCGCGTGGTACGCGTTCACCCCGGGCCCGTGATCACGATGTACGAGTACTCGCCGGCGCCAGGCATCAAGGTCAACAAGATCGTCAACCTCTCGGACGATCTTGCGATGGCCTTGCGTGCGCTGTCCGTTCGCATCATCGCCCCGCTGCCCGGAAAATCGGTGGTGGGCATCGAAGTACCCAATCCGGATCGCGAGACCGTCTACATCCGCTCGCTCCTCGAAGCGGAAGGCTTTCGAAACTCGACTTCGCGGCTCACGATCACCATGGGCAAGGACATCTTCGGCAACTGTGTGGAGGGCGACCTCGCCAAGATGCCCCACCTGCTGGTCGCCGGCGCAACCGGCACGGGCAAGAGCGTTTTTCTCAATGCGGTTCTCTGCTCTCTTTTGTCCCGCGTGACGCCCGACGAGTGCAGGCTTCTACTGATCGATCCGAAGCTGCTCGAGCTCTCGATCTACCAGGGCATTCCGCATCTGATCGCCGATGTCGTAACGAACCCCAAGCGCGCCGCTGCGGCGCTAGCGGGCATCGTTCGCAAGATGGAAGACCGCTACCAGATGATGAGCGCGCTCGGCGTGCGCAACATCGAGCAGTTCAACGCCGCGGTCGAGGAAGCCCTCGCGAAGGGTGAAACCAGCTTCCGGTTGAAGAAGCCGTCCGGCGAGGAGGAAGGCAAGGAGATCGAGTTCTGCAAGATGCCCTTCATCGTCGTGGTGATCGACGAGCTGGCGGATCTCATGGTGCAGGTCGCCCGCGACGTCGAGGAGTCGCTGCAGCGCCTGGCGCAGATGGCGCGGGCTGCTGGAATCCACCTGATCCTGGCGACCCAGCGACCGAGCGTCGACGTCCTCACCGGAGTCATCAAGGCGAATTTCCCGGCGCGCGTGTCGTTTCAGGTGTCCTCGCGAACCGACTCTCGCACGATCCTGGATCAGAACGGTGCCGATCATCTGCTGGGGCAGGGCGACATGTTGTTCCTGCCGCCGGGCACCTCGCGCTTGCAGCGCCTGCACGGGCCCTATGTGAGCGAGAAGGAGGTCAGCGAATTGGTTGCCTTCCTGTCCGACCAAGGCACGCCAGAATTCGAGGAAGGCCTGATCCAGCTGAGCGAGGAAGCGGAAGGTGGTGGTGCGGTCGACGAGGACGTCGACGAGATGTTCGACAAAGCCGTTGCCATCGTGGCGGAGACCCGGAACGCTTCGATCTCCTATATCCAGCGACGGCTCAAGGTGGGCTACAACCGTGCGGCTCGCATCATCGAACACATGGAGCGAGAGGCGATGGTGGGTCCGCAAGAGGGGACTCGTCCGCGGGAGGTCTTCCTGCCCCAATACGACGACGGTCAATAGCAGCGGTCGCTCGTCGGTTGCCGATGCTGTGGCTGCTGCTATTCCTGAGGCGGCTATCGCTGATGCTGTTGCACATTGCTGTTGCACATTGCTGTTGCACATGAATAGCCGGTATCCGGCGGCGTCCCATGGTTTCGCGCAGCGAAGCGGTGGCAGCCTCGCCGCAGAGCCCCTCACTCCGCGGAGCGTGTCCTCGCGCTAGCCTCAAGGGTCGCGAGGCACTTCCGCCCGTACTCAGCAAGAATCGAGATGACCGCAACGCGACTCGGGCAACTACTTCGGTTCGGCGTGCTCTGGCTGTCGGTCAGCGTCTGGTTACCGACGCCGACTGCCGCGGGCGAGTCGATGTCGCCCAAGGCTCCAACTCCCGCGTTGGGTTCAACCCAGGCGCCGCCCCCGCCGGTGGGCGAAAGCGAGTCCGATTGTGCCCTCGGGGTGGCCGAGCGAGTCCAGGCCTATTACAACCAGATCGCCGATTTCGAGGCCGAATTCGAACAGGTCACGAGGTCCGTGGCACTCGGGAGAGGTGAGGTGGGGAACGAAGTCGCCCGGGGGAAGGTCGTGATGGCCAAGCCCGGCAAGATGCGGTGGGAGTACTCAGAACCCCGAGAGAGCCTGGTCCTGAGTGACGGCGAGAACCTCTGGCTGTACGACGTGGCCGCCGGTGAGGCCCAACACATGGTGGCTTCTGGGGGGTACCTGAGTGGCGCCGCGCTGCAATTCTTGATGGGCCGCGGGGTGATCGCCGACGATTTCGTGGTGACCAGCCCCTCGTGTTCGTCGGAATCGGCAATTGTCGAGTTGACCCTCGAGCCGCGAGCGTATGCGAGCTACCAGCGCCTCGGTCTGCGGGTCGTTCGCAGTACCGGGGAGGTAAAGGCGACGACCCTGGTCGACCTGTTTGGCAGCGTCACCACCATCTCGTTCCACTCGGCCCGGATCAATCAGGCGCCTCCGGAAGGCACTTTCCGCTTCGATCTTCCGCCAGGCGTCGAGATGATCGAGCTACAGCCGCCTCAGTAAACCACGAGAGGGGGCCTGCTGCGGTTAGAGCTTTTGGCCATTCTGCGCACTATGGGGCGAGTAGGACCCATTTTTCCCTCGAGTGGCACCGAATTACCATTTTGTGCTCTTGCTGCAAATTGAAGTCCGGGGGGTTGTCTGGTCCGTGAGGCGTAGGAGTTCCCGACGATCCAGTCAGGAATCCCGCAACTCCGAAGAGCTTGTGCATCGCGCGGTGGCACCCCACTCGCAACTTCCGCGCGGAATGTTCGGTTTTTCAGAGGGATCGCCCGGCGGGGGAAACAATATTATGTGTAGAGTGTGATAGCCTCCGGTGGCGTTTTTCGCGTCGGGAAGCTCGCGGCCGAGAATCGAGAAACGGTTATAGAACGGTGGCTTATCGCGCTTCTCGCATTTTGGGTACAGTTGACACGAAGTAGCGGCTTGCTAGCCTCGAAACGTCCAGAAACGTTTTGATTTCCTTTTGATTTCCAAGAGGTTCGACGATCGGATCCCCCTTGTGCGGCGTTGTCTGCTCGGTCCTTCAGTCTTCAGGTCATCAGGACTGGGCTGACCAGGCTTTGTGTCACGCCACGTGTGCGTTTGAAGTCTGGCACGGGCTGACGCAGCTGCCGCGCCTCCGGGGCATACGCGTTGAACCGTGCCATTTCACCTCCGGTGGTGCTACCGCCGGACCGAACCGCGGAGAAACACCCCCTCCTGAACAAGACCAACCGATGTGGGGGTGGCAAGGCGAGCGTCTGACGAAGCGCGGCACACGCCTTGCAACGCTCCTTCGTTGAGTACTGGGCCCGCAAGTAGCGGCCGCGTGCGAAACGAGGAGAAGTCGAGATGAGCGAACACGATTCAGGGTCCGGATCCAGCCGCAAGGGCTTCGTGCGAGACGTCATGAGACGCATCGCCCCCTCGGGACAACGCGAGGAAGATGCGGACCCGACTGTTGGCGCGGGCGAGCGCAGCCATTCCAGCGAGGCGGAGCATCTTGAGGACGCGATCCGTTTCTTCGGTAGTGACTCGAGCGAGTTCCGCCGCCGGCTCGATCGCATGCTGGCCGACTTCGACACGTTGCGGCGACGCTATGACACGTCGCGCGCACAGCTGCAGGATGCCGAGCGACAGAACGAGAAGCTCGTCAACATGCTGCAGGAAGCGAAGCAGCAGATCGATCTCCTGAAGGAGTAAGTCGATAAGCTCTGCGCTCCGCCGAACACATACGGGATCTTCACCCGAGCCAACAAGGACGGCACCGCCGAGCTGCTGGTCGACGGTCGTCCGATGCGCGTCAATGTTCATCCCGACCTCGATCCCTTCCAATTCGAGGACGGGCAGTCCGTTGTCCTCAACGAGGCGTTCAACGTCATCGAGGCCGCGGGCTACATACAGCGCGGAGAGATTGTTTCGGTTGTCGACTTCGTGTCGGAGAACCGCATCGTCGTTCTTGGCCACACAGACGACGAGAAGGTGGTGATGCTGTCCGAGCCCCTGCGGCGGGACAACATCAAGATTGGTGATCACCTCCTGATCGACCCCCGCACGCAGTACGCCTACGAGAAGATGCCCAAGTCGAGCGTGGAAGAGGTGATGCTCGAGGAGATCCCGGACGTTTCCTACGAGGACATCGGTGGGCTCGGAGAGCAGATCGAGATCCTCAGGGATTCTGTCGAGCTTCCCTATATCTATCCGGAGATCTTCAAGGAGCACGATCTCAAGCCGCCGAAGGGCATCCTGCTCTACGGGCCTCCCGGTTGCGGCAAGACCCTGATCGCAAAGGCCGTGGCGAACAGCCTGGCGAAGAGTATCGAGGAGCGAACCGGGAAGGCGACGACAGCCTACTTCCTGAACGTGAAGGGTCCCGAGCTGCTGAACAAGTACGTCGGCGAAACAGAGCACAAGCTCCGCGAGGTCTTCAAGAAGGCACGCGAGAAGGCGTCCGAGGACGTTCCTGTCGTGATCTTCTTCGACGAGATGGATTCGCTCTTCCGCATGCGCGGTTCGGGAATCTCGTCGGATATGGAAGCCACGGTAGTGGCGCAGTTCCTGTCGGAGATCGATGGTGTCGAGACGCTCGACAACGTGATCGTCATCGGCGCGAGCAACCGCCAGGATCTGATCGATCCCGCCGTGCTGCGCCCGGGGCGCCTCGACCTGAAGGTCAAGGTGCACCGCCCGGACGAGGCGGCGGCAAAGGAGATCTTCGCCAAGTATCTGACGCCAAATCTCCCGATCGCAGAGTCCGCGATTGAGAAGTACGGAGACAAGGAAAAGGCCTGTGCAGGCATGATCGAGGCGCTGATCGCGAACATGTACTCGGTGGGTGACGAGAACAAGTTCCTCGAGGTTACGTACGCCAAGGGCGAGCGCGAGATCTTCTACTTCAAGGACTTCGCCAGCGGCGCTATGATCGAGAACATCGTGGCGCGAGCCAAGCGCAAGGCGGTCAAGAGCCAAATCAACAACGGTGTGCGCGGGATCAGCCTTGATTATCTGATCGATTCGGTGCGGGACGAATTCAAGGAGAACGAAGATCTCCCGAATACCACCAACCCGGACGACTGGGCGCGGATATCGGGCCGCAAGGGCGAGCGCATCATCAACGTTCGAACGCTCATGACTGGGTTCAACCGCAAGGAGCAATCGATCGAGGATGTGGCGGCTGGCCAGGGGCAATACCTCTGAGCCAAGTGCTCGATGCACGAGCGGAGATTCGATGGCCATACCGACAGTAATGGGCTCGGAAATCGAATTCGGGATCATGGTCAAGAACGACCCCGATTTCGATCCCATCTCGAGCTGCGTACTCTTGGTCAACGCGTACCGCGAAGATCCGGCCGGCGAGATCCTCTGGGACTACGACCAGGAAAACCCGCTTGCGGATGCCCGTGGCTTCCAGGTGGACGGCGAGAAGTACACGCCGAACCAGCAGGAAAACATCGCGCGCAACAAGACGCTCATCAACGGCGCTCGCTACTACGTCGACCACGCTCATCCCGAGTACTCCAGCCCGGAGGTGACGAACGCCCGCGATCTGGTCATTCACGAGAAGGCGGGCGAGCGAATCGTCGAGATCAGCCGTCGCGAGGCCACCAGTCTGCTGCCGGACGGGCAGGAGATGGTCATTCACAAGAACAACAGCGACGGCAAGGGCAACAGCTACGGATGCCACGAGAACTACTTGATGGCCCGTCGCACGTCCTTCAAACGAATCGTCGAGCACCTGATTCCCTTCTTCGTGACGCGCCAGATCTTCACGGGGGCAGGGAAGGTCGGTAGCGAAAACCGCGGGCATCCCTGCGACTTTCAGATATCCCAGCGCTCGGATTTCTTCGAGACCGAAGTTGCACTCGACACGATGGTCAAGCGCCCGATCATCAACACGCGCGACGAACCTCACGCGGACCGCGAAAAGTACCGACGCCTCCACGTCATCGTGGGCGACTCCAACATGAGCGAGTACTCGATCTACCTCCGCAATGGCGTTACCGCGCTGGTGCTGCAGATGATCGAAGACGGTGCGTGCGAGCGGGATCTCGTTCTGCGAGATCCGGTTCGTGCCATCAAGGAAGTGTCGCACGATCCGACTTGTCGCAAGGAGATCCTGCTCGACAGCGGTCGGCGTATCACAGCGGTGCAGCTGCAGGCGGAATTCGTGGAGATGGCCCAGGCCTACGCCTCGTCCCGAGAACTGGGACCGGTGGTAATGGACGTATTGGAGAAGTGGATCCATGTCGTCGATTGCCTGGGCCGGGACCCCATGGAGCTCTCGACGCAGCTCGACTGGGTGATGAAGAAGGCGCTGATCGACAGCTTTGTGGAGAGAAAGAAGCTCGATTGGGATGCGCCCCAGGTTCGCATGCTCGACCTGCAGTACCACGACTCGCGACCCGAGAAGGGCCTCTACTACATGCTCGAACGCAAGGGGCAAGTGGAGCGAATCGTCCGCGACGAGGAGATCACCGAGGCGATTCACAACCCGCCGGTGGACACACGGGCCTACTTCCGCGGCGAGTGCCTGCGACGCTTTCCGAAGGAAGTCTTCGGTGTCAACTGGGACTCCATTTCGTTTGGCATCGACGACCAACCGATCAAGCGCATCATGATGGCCGAGCCGCTCAAGGGTTCGAAGTCGCTCGTATCAGAGCTCTTGGATCGATCGAGCACGGCGGCTGAGTTGGTAAAGAATCTCTCGGTGTAATTACGCCGGAGAAAGCGCAGAGGAAGGCGACATGGCAGATCAAACACAGAAACAGAAGCCCTCGGGTGGTGGCGACGGAGATGGCGCCGGCAAGGCCGATGGCAGCAAGAAGCTCGCCAAGAAGGGTGAGGATCTCAAGGAAGAGATGGACAACCTGGTGGACGAGATCGACGCAGTACTCGAAGAAAACGCCGAAGAGTTCGTCAAGAACTACGTGCAGCGCGGAGGCGAGTAGCGCAGTTGTAGGGCCGCGCCCAAGCCACTGAATGGCCGCCGGTAGTCGCTACCGCTCGCGTCCAGCCGGTTGGGTGCACACATCGACAGAGGGGGGGTTGGGTGCTCTTCAGGGGTACGTATCAGGGCTCGAGCTTCTACGAGCTCCTTCAGTGTGACTACGGGCAGCTGCTGCCCAGTTTTTCGACTCCGGCTGGGGGCGACGTGGGTGCGCGCGTTCCGCACGGCACGACGGTGCTCGCCTTCCGAACGAGCGCGGGTGTTGTGGTTGCGGGCGATCGTCTTGCCACGGAAGGACATCGGGTCGCCTCGCGAGATGTCGAAAAGGTCTTCGCGACCGACGAGTATTCGCTGATGGCGATCTCCGGCGCCGCCGGGCCCTGTATCGAGATGGCGCGAATCCTCTCTGTGGAGCTCGAGCACTACGAGAAGATCGAGGGCGAGCCCCTGGTTCTCGACGGCAAAGCCAACAAGCTCTCTCAGATGATTCGCCAGAATCTCCCTGCAGCGATGCAGGGCCTCGTGGTCGTTCCGCTCTTCGCCGGCTATGACACGCGGCGCAAGACGGGGCGCCTCTGGAAGTTCGATATCACCGGCGGTCGCTACGAGGAAACCGAGTTCGAGGCCACTGGATCCGGTGGACTCTACGCGCGCGAGTCGCTCAAGAAGTCTTGGAGAGCGGATCTCGATCGTGAAGGCGCGGTAAAGGCCGCGATTCGCGCCCTGACCGACGCTGCCGACGAGGATCGCGCCACCGGTGGCGTAGATCTGGCGAGACGCATCTTCCCGCTCGTCAAGCTCTGCACGGAGGAGGGAATGTCGGACGCCGGCGAGGACGAGATCGTGAGCGCCTACGAGGCAGTATTGGCCGAGCGCTCTAGTGGAGGAGCCACACGATGACTATGCCCTTCTACGTCTCGCCCGAACAGGTGATGGCCGACAAGGCCGAGTTCGCCCGCAAGGGAATCAGTCGCGGGAAATCGATCGTGGCTCTCGAATTCGACGATGGCGTCGTGATGATCGCAGAGAACGCCACCAAGCTGACCAAGATCGGAGAGATCTACGACCGTCTCGGTTTCGCGGGCGTGGGCAAGTTCAGCGAATTCGACCAGCTTCGGAAGCTGGGAATTCGCTTTGCCGATGCCAAGGGTTATGCCTATAGCCGCGAGGATGTGCTGGGCAGGGCGTTGGCCAACGCCTATTCGCAGGCAATCGGCGAAGTCTTCACGCGCGAGATGAAACCGCTCGAGGTGGAGGTGATCGTGGCGGAGGTGGGCGACAGCCGCTTTCCGGATCACGGGGACAACGCCCTCTATCGCGTCAAATTCGACGGCTTCATCAGCGACCACAGCGGATACTGCGTGATCGGCGGCGACGTGGAAGACGTGGAGGCCATTCTCAAGGACGACTACACGGAGTCGATGAGCCTGGCAGACGCCGTCAAGCTGGGGCGCAAGGCGCTGGACCGGGGCTCCGGCAGTAGCGATCCGCTGCCCGCGGAGCATCTCGAGGTCTGCCTGCTCAGCCGAGAACGCCCGGGTCGGAAGTTTCAACGGCTCTCGGCGGAGGATCTCAACGCACTCTTCTAAGTGGCTGTGCGCTCCGGGCTTCGCGCCCGCGGGGGGCTCCTGCCGCTCTTGGCAGCTGCCCGCAACTTTGCCGCAGGGCCGGCGTGCTGGCTGGCATCTAAAGCTCGGAGTGCCTGTCGGCCGATGAACCAATAGGTACGAATCGGTATCTTAAGCATCTGAGGCGGCGAGATCGCCCGCCTCCCTACACGTGAGACGCGGACGCTACGTGCAAAAGCGCATCTACGGCATCGAGACCGAATACGGCATCATCTTCACGCCGGAAGGCCGCAAGACACTCCCGGTCGAGAAGGCGATCCGCTTCCTATTCGAGAAGCTGATCACCACCGAGCACTTCCTGAACGTGTTCCTGGAGAACGGGGCGCGCTTCTATCAGGACACGGGCTGTCATCCGGAGTACGCCACGCCCGAGTGCGCCTCCCCGCGGCAACTCATCATCTACGACAAGGCCGGCGAGCGAATCCTCGAAGATCTCCAGATCTACGCGGAAGAGAAGATCCGCGAGGAGCGGATCCCGGGGAAGCTGGCGATCTTCAAGAACAACACCGACTTCGTGGGCAATAGCTACGGCTGCCATGAGAATTACCTGGTCGATCGCGACGTAGACTTCTACTACCTCGCCGAGCAGCTGATCCCCTTCCTCGTAACCCGTCAGATCTTCGCGGGTGCGGGTAAGGTGTTCCAAACCCAGGACGGCGTGCACTATTGCGTCAGCCAGCGCGCCCAGCACATCTACCAAAAGATCTCGGGAACCACGACGAACGATCGGTCGATCATCAACACGCGCGACGAACCGCACGCCGACCGCGAGAAGTACCGGCGCCTCCACGTGATCGTCGGCGACTCGAACATGAGCGAGTACACCAACTTTCTGAAGGTCGGTTCTTGTTCGATCGTTCTGCAGATGATCGAGGACAACTACATCAACAAGGACTTCACGCTGCGAAATCCTGTGAAGGCCATCAAGGACATCACCTACGATGCGACCTGCAAGCGGACCTTGCGGCTCGACAACGGCCGCGAGTTCTCGCCCATTGACATCCAGCGCGAGTACTGCGAGCTGGCGCAGAAGTACATCGAGCAATACCCGGTCAGCGACGAACACAAAACCGCCGTTGGGATGTGGCAATACGTGCTCGACTGCCTGGCCGACGACCCCTCGAAATTGGATCGCCAGATCGACTGGCTGATCAAGCGCAAGATGATCCAGCAGTACATCGATCGGCGCGGAACTTCCTGGGACGATCCGCGCGCCTTCATGCTCGATCTGCAGTATCACGATATTCGGCGGGACCGCGGCATCTACTACCTGCTGGAGCGCAAGGACCTGGTCGATCGAATCTTTACAGACGAAGAGGTCGATGCCGCCAAGACGGTTCCCCCGCACGACACGCGGGCTCGGATGCGCGGCGAATTCATCAAGCTGGCCCGGGAGAACTCGATTCAATACGACCTGGACTGGTCGAATATTCGCCTCGGTAATCTTCTCAACGTGCGAGTGATCTGCAACAACCCCTTCGAGAGCGACACAGAGAAGGTGGCAGAGCTCGTCCGGACCATTCAGAAGACAAACCTGCGCAAGACCAGCCTTTCGAAGCTGGTGATCCAGTCGTGAGCCAACCCAAAGTCGAGAAGATCGGTCTCGCACGGTCGTCCGAGGACCCGCTTGTAGAGCCGGCGGTCCCGCAGGCGGCCCAGGCTGTCGAGCCTCCTTCAAGGCAGTCCCGACGCATTCACCCGATTCTGGTACTCGGGCTACTCGTCGCGATCGCGGGCCTGCTGCTGGCACTCAGCAATCAGGCGCAGCGAGCCACACAGCTCGAGAGTCAGGTGGAATTTCTGAGCACCGAACTCGAACAGGCAAACGCCGACCTGGCGGGCTACGAGCAGCAGATGGACGGCGTGAGGAATGCCGTGGCAGATCTGAACCATCGGATGTCCTCGCTGAGCGCGCTGGTAAACCAGCCGCTGGACCCCGGAGCCGGGCGCTAGCGGCCTGCCCTTCTAGCGGCCTGCCCTTCTGGGGCTCGCCGGGCCAACGGCGCGGCTGCCCAATTTCGCTCGCGGTCGGCTCGCTCCGCGCTTTGCCCCGCCACAGGATTCGCCTCCAGAAGCCACCGGCGACGGGCCCAGAGCGCGTCTCTTTTCTCCAGGGAGCTTCGGTCGGGGGTTGCGGGCAGCGCTCCCACGCATTCGCTCCCCCTATGTGGCACCGGGAGGCGGCTTTTGCTCAATTGCGTCCTATCTCCTGCCGATGAGTTCTACCAGGCCCAGTGAGGTTTCCGCCTCCCCCTGTGTGCCAAGGAAGGACTCGCCTGATGTTGTTGAACCGTATCGCCGGCTGGTTTTCTCAAGACCTCGCAATCGATCTCGGGACGGCGAATACGCTCGTCTACAGCGCAGGCAAGGGCCTGGTGTGTTCTGAACCGAGTGTGGTCGCCGTGGTAGAGGAGCGCGGGGGTCGAGGTCAGCGTGTGCTGGCCGTGGGCCACCAGGCGAAGGAGATGCTCGGACGCACCCCCGGCACGATCAGGGCGATCCGCCCCATCAAGGACGGAGTCATCGCGGACTTCGAAATTACCGAAGCCATGCTTCGCTACTTCATTCATCGCGCTCACAACCGCGGCAAGCTGGTACGCCCGCGTATCGTGATCTGCGTTCCGCCTTGCATCACTTCGGTCGAAAAGCGTGCCGTTCGCGAGTCGGCGATGTCGGCGGGTGCGCGCGAGGTCTATCTCATCGAGGAACCCATGGCCGCTGCGATCGGTGCTGGCCTCGATGTGACAGCGCCGACGGGCAATATGATCGTGGATGTGGGCGGTGGTACCACCGATGTCGCAGTGATCTCCCTCTCGGGCGTCGTTACGTCGCGCTCGATCCGCACGGGCGGAGACAAGATGGATGAGGCGATCATCAACTACGTGAAGCGCAAGTACAACGTGCTGATCGGCGAACGCATGGCCGAAAGCGTGAAGATGAACATCGGCACGGCATCGGCCCACACGAAGACCACGACGATGGAGGTCAAGGGTCGCGACCTGGTGGCCGGCATCCCGAAGGTCGTCGTCGCGACGAGTGATGAGATTCGGGAGGCGCTGGTCGAGCCGATCCACGCCATCGTGCAGACTGTGCACCTCACCCTGGAGAAGACACCGCCTGAACTCGCGGCGGATATCGTTGACCGCGGGATCATGCTCGTCGGTGGCGGGTCGCTGCTGAGAGATCTGGACCACGTCCTGCGTCAGGAAACGAAGCTCCCGATCCTACGGAGCGAGGATCCCTACACCGCAGTGGTACATGGAGCGGGCAAGGCTCTAGAGAATCTGGCGCTACTTCGCGAGGTCACGCTGGTCTAGCGCTACTGGGTATCGCCGGGCAGAGCCCGGCTGCCAGACTTCGCTCGCCTTGGGCTCGCTGCGCGCGCTTCGCGCTTGCCGGGTCTGCTCTAGATCTCTGCTGCGTCGGTGGGGTCGGGTGGGTCACTCGAGCGGGTGAGGAGTCTGCCGTCGACTACCATGGTCCAGCTTTTCCCATCCCAATGCGGAGGGGAGGAGACCTGGAAGGTCGTCTTGAACTTCCACAAGCCGACGACGAAGTCGTCGCTCTGGAATTCCATGATCGGGGCGTTTATTTCGATCTGGGTGCTTCCCTCGGAACGCTTGTAGTGGATGGATCCGTCCGCTTCGATCTCTAGCGTCACTTCCTGGCCCGCCCAGCGCCCGGCGTAGTCTTGCTTGGAAGGCGGAAGCGGGTCGCTGCATGCGAGAGCGGCGACCGCAGCCATGCAACCTGCAAGCGCCAGGCGACTCGTCAGTGGCGGTCGTCGGGAGCGGGCGGGCAGGGCGGGTCCGTCGAGACGCGGCACCGCTAGTCCGGCGTCATGGCGGCCAGTGCCAGCTGCATCGCCATTTGCATGTCGCCGCCGATGTTGATCTTCCCGCTCATGAAGGCCTCTTGTGGAGGGAGCTTCCCGCTCTTCAGGTCTCCGTACATCGCGCCGTCCACCTCGATAGTGCAATCGGGCTCCGCTGGAATCGGCTCCGTCCCGAGGTGGATCACAATGGAGAAACCGTTCTCTCCAGTGAGGGTGAAGCGAACCGAGCCGGCCAGGCCGGCGAGGTTCTCGATCCGCTGGCGCGTCAGGCGCAGATCTCCGGACATTCCGGCGAGGCCACCCAGAAAACCGAGCACCGAATCGCCGGACTCCCGCATGAGCGGCGCGAGAGTCGCGGCGTCGTGGCACAAGGTGAGGAACACCGGGTGGCTAGCGCTCCCGTCAGTCCCGTCCATTCGGCCCTGCGTCACGTTGAGATAGAAGGTGTCACCCGCTTGGTTCGGGGCGCTGCTCACGATTGCTCGGATCGTCACGTCGACGCTCTTCAGGCTGGCGAGAATTCGCGCTGCATCGCCGTCGTCGCCTTCCTCGGCTGCCTGCTGTGCTTGCAGGTCCAGCGCGCGATTGAACTGCTTGGGAATTCTCTCGGTGTAGAAGTTGGCGGGCGTGATCACCGTAGGCGCCTCCCTTCGAAATGGAACTCGACCGGCGCGATCATCGCGAGCGCCTCCGCTTCTGGTATCGGTTCACGGCGTTCACGTGTTCGCGATAGCTGCGCGAGAATTTGTGCGTGCCGTCGTTGCGGGACACGAAGTAGAGGTACTCGTTATCGTCTGGCTCGACCACTGCCAGCAGCGCATCCTCTCCCGGGTTGGCGATGGGCCCGGGTGGCAACCCCATGTGGCGATAGGTGTTGTAGGGGTTGCTCCGATCCGTGAGGTGGCGCTTCTTGAGGTTGCCGTCGAAGTTTGCAATGCCGTAGATCACCGTGGGGTCGGTTTCGAGCCGCATGTGCTTGTTCAGGCGATTCAAGAAGACCGCGGCGATGACCGGGCGTTCCTCGGCTGCGGCGGTCTCTTTCTCGACAATGGACGCCAGGGATACCACCTCTTTCATGCTCATCCCGCTCTCTCGCGCCTTGGGTTCGATCGTGGCCCAGACGCTGTGGAATCGATCCACGAGCCGCTTGGCGACATCCCTCTCCGGGAATCGAGGGGAAAGCGATAGGTGTCGGGGAAGAGGTAGCCCTCGAGCGTATCGCCCTCGACGCCGAGTGAGTGCGCAAACTCCGAGTCGTGAACGGCCAGCATGAAGGCTGTTGGGTCGGCCAGGCCGGCTGCTTCGAGCCGTGCCGCGATTTCGGTGGCTCGCAGGCCCTCCGGAAGCACCACGGGATAGGTCTTTACCTCGCCG
>Ga0114950_10002352_pt1 | contig 14508 bp, 16 predicted proteins | sample N075metaG_FD_83503 | JGI IMG/M metagenome (GOLD analysis project Ga0114950, IMG submission 83503) | Deep subsurface microbial communities from Kermadec Trench to uncover new lineages of life (NeLLi) - N075 metaG | ecosystem: Environmental > Aquatic > Marine > Ocean trench > Sediment | place... | reverse complement strand
TTTCAAGGCGGCAACGCGGGTTCGAGTCCCGCTGGGGTCACCAAGTTTTCGGCGGAAGGCCGGATCGGAAAGGGTCCGTTTCGCTGCGAGCGGTACAAATCGGTTGCGATTCGGGCTAACTGAAATGGGTCGGCATACCTGTTTCTTGAACCGGCGGGCGGGCCGCTGCCGGCCGCCGGTCCGGCATCGAAATGGAAACGGCGGTCCGGAGACCGGCTCTTGCTTAGCAGCCCGAGGCGCCGGAGGTGCCCTCAATGCAGCTCGCAGCCTGTTCCATCTCGTTTGAGACGGCATTGCTCAGCGAATCGGCGGCCACGATGATTCCCGCTGCAACGAACGCGAGCAGAAGCGCGTACTCGACCGAGGAAATGCCACTCTCGTCGTTCCATAACCCCGAAATCATAGCGGTTAATTTTCGCATGTCGTCGCCTTTCTGATTGAATCTGCGGTCAGCATTATACCAAATCGGTTAACGCCGTATGAATGCCCTTAGTAGGATTGGGCACATCGCCTGTTGGCTATCACATATTCTACCAGGTCGCGGTAATAATTGTCAGACCATGCTGTGGAAATCTTGGGCGACAAACCGGAATCCTGCGCTACTATTGGGCAATCGGGGCCGGACGTTTGGGGCGGCGCGCGAGGATGCTGTGGGAATAGGATCATGAGCGACGAAAGCGAGGCCTGGGCGTTTCCGAAGGACGCGCAGCCAAAGCGAGAGGGGGTCGGGTTCGATCTGGACCGGGCACTTTCCTCCGTGCTGTCGCTGCGCAGCCAAATTCCGGACGACGCGTTCTCGACCGCCACCCTCGGCAGCGAACGGGCCGGCAACGGGGTGGTGATCGGCGCCGACGGCTTGGTGCTCACCATCGGCTACCTGATCACCGAGGCGGCCTCGGTCTGGCTGGTGTCTGCCGCGGGCGCGGCTACGCCGGCCCACGTGGTCGGTTACGACCAGGTGACGGGGTTCGGCTTGGTCCAGGCGCTCGGACGGCTCGACGTGCCGGCGATCGAACTCGGCCGCTCGGGAGATACGCGGGTCGGCGACGAAGTCATCATTGCCGGCGAGGGCGGGCGGGCGCACGCGTTGACTGCCGAGATCGTGTCCAAGCGTGAGTTCGCCGGCTATTGGGAGTATTTACTGGACGAGGCGATCTTCACGGCGCCGCCGCACCCGAGCTGGGGCGGGGCGGCGCTGATCGGCGGCGACGGTGCGCTCTGCGGTATCGGCTCACTCCTGGTACAGGAGGCCGAAGGGCCGGGCCGAAGATCCGGCCAGGCGCAGGACGGAAATATGTTCGTGCCGATCGATCTACTGCCGCCGATTCTCGATGACCTGGTGAGGTTCGGCAAGGTCGACCGGCCGCCAAGGCCCTGGCTCGGCCTGTTCGCGACCGAGGCCGAGGGCGGGCTCGTGGTCTCTGGACTGGCCAGCGGGGCGCCGGCCGCACGCGCCGATCTCAGGGTCGGGGACGTGGTGCTCAAAGTCGCCGGCGCACCGATCGCCGATCTTGCCGAGATGTTCCGCCGCATCTGGCTGCTGGGGACGGCCGGCACGCTGATCCCGCTGACCATTTCCCGGGACGGCGCCGAATTCACAGTCGCGGTGGAGTCCGCCGATCGCAACAGCTTCCTCAAACCGCCCGGTCTGCATTGACGCGGGCGGGGTGTCCGGCGCAAGATTTCCAGTTCACCACGGGAGTTCCAAACCCATGCATCTTCTGCTTTATCTGTTCGCCCTGGCTGCGATTGCCGCGGCCCTGGGTATGTCGATCCGAGACCTGGAGCCGGGCGTGGCGCCGGGCCTGGACCTACTGGAATCGGTGGTGCGCACGCACGGCCTGTTGATCGTCGGCGGGGTGATCCTGGCCGGGCTTGGCCGCGTGCTGCAACATCTGCGCGCTATCGACGCCGGCCTGGGCCGTGTTGCCAAGGCCGCCGAAGACGCCATCACGATGGACAATTAATCTAAAATGCCGGAATCCAACCTGCGGCCGAAGGTCGATCTCTATAGCGATACCCAGACCCGGCCTTCGCCGGCCATGCGCCAGGCGATCGCTGCGGCCGAGGTCGGCGACGAGCAGCGCGGCGAAGACCCCACTGTGAACCGGCTGCAAGATAGTGTCGCCGAACTGCTCGGCAAGACGCGCGCCCTGTTCCTGCCTTCGGGCACGATGTGCAACGAGATCGCCTACCGTGTTTGGGCGCGGCCCGGAGACGAGATCATTCTCGATCGGACCGCCCACGCGCTGCATTTCGAAACCGGCGGTCCGGCGGCGCTTTCGGGCTTGATGATGCGGCCGCTGGCGGGCCGGCGCGGCGTGTTCGATGCCGAGATGGTGACGGCCGCGGTCCGGGCCCGGAACGATCGCCACGCACCGCGTTCGGCCCTGGTCTCGATCGAGCAGACCAGCAATCTGGGCGGCGGCCGCATTTGGCCGCTTGAAGGGATTCAGGCTGTGGCGGCCGCCGCGCGCGAACACGGCCTGCCGGTCCATATGGACGGCGCCCGGCTGCTCAACGCGGTGGTGGCGAGCAACCGCGCTGCGGCCGAGTTCGCGGCGCCCTGCGACAGCGTCTGGATCGATCTGTCCAAGGGTCTGGGATGTCCGGTCGGAGCGGTGCTGGCCGGCGGTGAGGATTTCATCGAGGAGGCGTTCCGCTGTAAACATCAGTTCGGCGGTGCCATGCGCCAAGCCGGCATCATCGCCGCGGCCGGGGTTTACGCGCTCGAGCACAACGTCGAACGTCTGTCGGAGGACCACGCCAACGCCAAGCGCCTGGCCGAGGGGTTGGCCGATATCGCCGGCATTTCGATCCTGCCCGAAGAGGTCGAGACCAACATGGTCTATTTCGCCGTCGATCCGGCGCTTATGAGCGCCCCGGAACTCGCCGAGCGTCTGCTGTCGGCCCATGGCGTGCGGGTCGGCTCCATGGACGAGAAATCATTGCGGGCGGTCACCCATCTGGATGTCACCGCTTCCGGCATTGCGACCGCGATCCAGGCAGTTGAGGATATTCTGGCGGATTAGGGCGGGCCGAAAACACCTATGGGTAATTGTGTTTTTCCGTAAGGGAAGTCCCTTATTGCGCGGGACCGGCAGGCATGGGACACAACTTGTGGGGCGCGATTGTCGTCCCGATCGTTATCACCCCACTATTACGAACTCGACGCGATGCTGCGGACACCCTCCACGGCATCGCGTTTTCTTTGCCGCCCCGCACCAGCAGGTGTGAAGCCACTAACGGCAGGCGAAGGTATAGATGAAGACCTTGGTGCCGGTGGCCCAGCCGTTTAAAAAATTGCCCTTGGCCGGGATTGTGTCCCGCAAACTGGCACGCTTGCCATGCTGGGCGCAGTAGCGCTTCGCCAGCGGTTTCGGGCTGTTGTCCAGATCAGCGACGATCACCACCTGGACCTCGCTGCCACTGATCAACTCTGGATCCTTGGTTTGACCAAGGCAGGCGGTCAGGCCAGCCATGGCGGCGCCGGCGATGGTCATCCGCAACGCCCTGATCCAAATGCTGCTGCTGTGCGGCATTTCTCGGGCTCCAAGTCCTCTCAATTCGGGGCATCTTAGCACGGTCGCCGGAATGTTGGGAGCGGGCAGCCAGCCGGCGCTTACGCCAGTGTATATTAGCTTCAAAATGGCAAGGATTACATAAAAATTAAATTCAAGTAATAATGATTATTTCAGAAATATATAAAAATACTGTAAAATACCTATTTTCATAAAAAATAAATTTACTTCGCGCAAAATCATCCTAATTCAAATCTGCGGTGAGGTGATTACTATGTCGGAAGTCGAAGAATATCGGATCAAGATCGAGGCCATCCAGGAGCGCCTCAAGGCATCCGGTAGCGACGGGGACCATGAGGTTCGGGAGCTGAAAGAACGCCTCGGAGCGGTCCGCAACAGTTTGCAGCGCAAGCAGGAAATCATCGACAGCCAGAAAGCGGAAATTGCCGTCCTGCGCGAAGAGAGCGCACAACTGTCGGATATGCTCGGCCAGGCCGTGGTGGCTTTGGAGGTCCAGAGCCAAGGTGGGATCAGGGAAATCGTCCAAAGCATCGACAGCGAGTTGGCCGACCTTCTAGCTGCCGACGAAGCGCAGCCGGAAGAGGCGGACGCGGGCGAAGATGGCGGCCGGCGGGAACCGGCAATCGCGGAGGCCGACTCTCAAGAGGCCGAAATCCAGGTAACCTCTTCCGAGGGACCCAAGTGGGACCCGGAAAACGAATCGGCTCCGGCATTGCAGCGAATCATGGGGCGTAAAAAGCGCTAATATCGAGGCGCTTTCTAGCCTGAAATATCCAGCCGCGCCGCTGCGGCCCGAAGAAGCCGCGTGAGTCGCTCCGCCCAAGCCGCTTGATCCTTTCCGGTTTCGATCCCGTCGTGGCGCACTTCGATCTCGACATGGACGACCCCACGGCGTTCGCCGTGCACCGGTATCGTGTAGTCGGTCTCGTCGCTGATCTTGTAGGGCTCATTGTCACCGACCGTGAGGCCTGGCTCGGCGCCTAGCAACTCGGGCATGATCCGGGACAGGCGGTCGTCTCTGTTGTAAAGGATTCCGATTTGCCAGGGCCGGGCGCCCAAGCCCTCGAAATAGGGCGTAAAACTATGTAGGGCGACCAGGACGGCCGGCCGGCCGGCAGCCACGCGCGCGTCCATCATGGCGGCAATTCGCTGGTGATAGGGCCGGAAGATCTCGGTAATTCGGGCCTCCACCTCGCGCGGGTCGAGGTCGCGGTTGCCTGGGATCTCGGTGATTTCGCTGACCAGCGGCATGGCGCTCTCGACCTTGGGGTCGCGGTTGCAGTCGATGACCAAGCGGGAATAAGTCTGCAGCACGAGCGGCGCGTCCAGACGCTCCGAGACACCTTGCGCCATCTCGGCCGCACCCACGTCCCAGGCGATATGGCGCCGGCGGTCGGCCTCGGAGACGCCAAGCGTGCCGAGCTTTCGCGGGATACGGTTGCCGGCATGATCGCAGACCAGCAGGAACGGCGATGCAGCATCCGCCCGGATTACGGTTACCGCCGGCGGGTCGTCGGGTTCGAGAAGCTTGTAATCCGATGAGGTCATGGGCTCGAGAGGCGATAAGTTCGAAAGGAAAAACCCGCCGCATGGGGCGGGGGCTTCCCAGATTCAGTCCACGGAAACGACGCGCAGTGGCGTTCGAATATCGGCAATAAGGATAACACAAATCCGGTTGGCAGAGGTCAACAATGGCGAGACAATGGTTTCCCCGGCTGAGCACTGCTCATATTATACATGAGATATAATATATAACCCTGTTATTTAAATGCTATAATTCCACGCACTCCGGCCCCGTTGTTGGGCCAGAATCGCACAGGCTGCCGGCCGTTATCGATGCGGGGCCGGGGCGCGTTGAAGGAGTCCCGCTTCGCCTTCAGTCCAGTTTAACGTGCTTCTTGCCGGCCCAGTTTTCCAGTTTGCCCCGCGCCATGAGGTTCTGAGATGCGGATTTCAGCTCTCTCCGGCTATGGCCGAGGGATTCCCAAGCTTCCTCGATTGCGGCCATGGCGGCGGTGGCGATTTGGGTCAGCTTATCCTCGGAGAACAACTCGGGCATGTCGCGGATGGCTTCGGTGTCGTGCCACGCCACGATCAGGCGCTCCAGAAGCGGATCGACGGTTCGGTTCAAGACCATGGTCATTGCTCCCTGACTTGGGTTAGCATAACCAATTCCGGCACCGAAATTAAGCCTTGCCGAAGACTGGCTCGCAGGTTGTAGTCAAGCTGGAATGTCAAATCCGAAAGTTGCGGGATGAAATCCGCGCGGGCCTCATAAATCGGGGTCCGGTGAATCGGGGGGACGGGTCGCCGCATGCGACGGCTCTTTACAAATTGGACGGCACGCAACCGTCACGCAAAAGTGCTTTTGGTGGCATTGCTGCTGTTGTTGTGCGCTCCCGGGTTTGAGCGCGCCGCGGCCAAGGAGGGCGCGGGCGCGGGAGTTTTCCTGGCCGAACTGACCGATCGCGCATTGACTCAATTGACCGAGCCGGGATTGGGCGATGCGGAGCAGAAGCTGCGCTTCCGCACGCTGCTCAACGAGGCGTTCGATCTGCCGGCGATCGGCCGTTTCGTGCTGGGGCGCTATTGGCGCCGTGCCGATGTGGCGCAGCGCGGCGATTTCCTCGGTGCCTTCGAGGACATGATGATGCATCGTTTCCTGCCGCTGTTTTCCCAGAAATCCGGCGAGAAATTCGATATCGGGCCAATCAGGCGTTACAAGAACAATCCAAATTTCGTCTCTGTGGAGAGCAAGCTGCGACGAGTGGAAGGGGAGCCGATCCAAGTCAACTGGCGGATCCGGAAAATTGGCGAGACCTACAAGATCGTCGATATCGTTGCCGAAGGGGTCAGCATTGCCGTGACCTTGCGTTCGGAATACGTGTCGGTCCTCAAGCGGAACGGCGGCGATGTCGGCGCTCTGATACGGGCTTTACGCGAGATGACCAAAGGCCTTTAATAATTTAGGAGACTTTGATTTGCGGCCGCCGCGCCGTTCAAACGGTTCTCTCGGATCCTTGCTCCCAACAGCCCCAAAAAGAAACGGCCCCGCTGTTTTGGAAAACAATTGAAGCGGGGCCGAGTTCAGGGAGGATAGGACGCAGTCTTACGGGTTATGGTAAACAGTTCGTTAACGCCGCACCGGAAAGATGGAAAATCGTTCCACGGAATTCCCCTGCGGAACGATTCAGCCAATCTGCAATCGAGCCCAGAACCGTGAGCAGGCGCGCCGCTACGCAAACTCATTACCCCCAAGAGTAGCGTAGGGAGAAGCGGCCCGGCCATTAGGATTTTCCCCTATCCCGGCCTATTTGACGGCGATCGTATGCAGGCAGGGCGGGGTGGCCGGAGGATTATTCCGGCGTGTAGCTGGCGTCGGAACCGCCTGGAGCCGCCTTGCTGCGCCAATCCTCAGTCAATCCGTAAAACACGTGGCGGCCGATCTTGGGGCCAAGTGTCAGGTTGCGGCGCCATTTCGGCCGCGCGTAGTCGGCGTGGTACCACAACGCCCCTGCGGTCGGGTCGCGCGAGTAATCCCAGTACACCAAGCCAGCCAGCGCCCGGCTCTTGGCCCAGGCCTGGCGGTTCCGAGGCCGGTCACTGTGGCCATCGCACCACCAGGAGAACTGGCAGCGGTTGCGCAGTTTGTCGCCGCCCTGGCGTACGACCATGCAGACCTTGGGCGGAAACAGGGGATGCTGGGTCCGGTTCATAACCACGTGACCCACCGCGACTTTGCCTTCGTCGGGTTCGCCGCGGGCCTCGAAATAAATCGTCAGGGCCAGGCACTCCAGCTCGCTTTTGACATCGATTCCGGCGGCGGCACCGGGCATCGGCGCAGCCGCAGTCAGGCAACCGCCCAGAACCACGGCGGCACCAAGCAAAGTGGCGCGGCGCCCGGTGCCCTTGAGAGTACGGCGGGTCAGGTGAGGCGCGCCCAAACCCGGTGTGGGCGGCGTTCTGAATTCCTGCCCGGGTTCGGCAGCCATCCGCCGCTCAGTTTGTGGTCTTGAGGAGGTGGACGGCCGATTTCTTCGGGTCATTCGATTCTGCCGCCCGGGGAATGTTGGCGCGGGCATTATAAGCCCGAATCGAAGACGCGAGGATCTGCAACCGGCGGCCTTCCGTTGCGCGCTCGGTCTGAAGCAAGAGCGCCGCGTAGTTGTCGAGGCTCTGGGCCACCAGGGGATGACTTTGGCCGAGCATCTTGCGGCGGATTGCCAAGGCCCGTTGAAGATGGGCTTCGGCTTTCTTGGTCTTGCCCTGGGTGGTGTAGAGTACGCCCAGGTGGTCCAGGCTCGCCGCCACGTCCGGGTGTTCGGGGCCCAAAGTCTTTTCGGCCATCCCGAGCGCCTTGAGATAGACCGGTTCTGCATCTTCCAGCTTGCCCTGGGTGTCGTAGTGGAGCGCCAAATTGTTGAGGCTGGCCGCGACTTGCGGGTGATCGCCCATGGTCTTTTCGCCGATCGCCAGCGCCTTGATATACAATGGCTCGGCTTCGCTATAGCGTCCCTGCTCGTCGTAGAGCGCGGCTAGGTTGTTGAGGCTGGCCACGGTAAAGGGGTGGTTCTCGCCGAGCGACTTGCCGACGATTCCCAGCGCACGTTGATAGAGGACCTCGGCTTCGGCAAAACGGTCCAGTTCGAGATAGAGCCCACCAATGTTGTTGAGGCTCTTCGCGACTTCCGGATGATCCGGCCCGTAGGCCTTCTCGCGGATTGCCAGAGCACGCTGGTGCAGCGGTTCGGACTCCGTATAACGGCCCTGGGCGGCGTAAAGGAACCCTAGATCGTTGAGTGTCGCCGCCACTTTCGGGTGGTCGGGACCGTAAATCTGCTCCCGAATTTGAAGCGCCCGCTGATGCAGTGGTTCGGCCTGGGCATACTTGCCCAAGCGGAAGTGGGTCAGGGCCAAATCGTTCAGCGTGGCCGCCAGGCGTGGGTCGCGGCGTCCGAAATTTTCGGCGGTCTCGATGGCGACCAAGAGATTTTCTTCGGCGGCCTCGTAGTCGCCGGTCTGGTAGGCGGCCACGGCTGCGTCGTGCGCGGTCTTCCACACTGAGCTTTGAGCCTGCGCTGGCGTTGCCCAGAGACCGAAATAAAGCAGGCCAGCGAAGCCCACACCAAGAATTCGCCCCGATTTCAGAATCTGAGTCATGTTAGTCCTCCTTGCGACCCCATTGTCGTGCCGCCCAGCATCTGGCCGACAATTTTTTTTGCGCCCGTGCACATATCGCGCCGCGCCGCCATTGGCGAATTAGGCGGCGCCCGGAACTGAACCATATCGTTAGCGCCATGATAGCAATATTCGCCGCCCCTGGGTACCGAAGATATGGGTTGCGGCCCCGCGTCGATCGGCCAGGATAAGCCGGTCGATGCCAGCGCTGGAGCCGGGCAATGCCCGGGTGATTCCTTGGATCGCATGGTGTTAGTATGACACCGGATGATATCTGGCGGCCAAGGCCCGGCTTGTCGCCGCCCGACTAGACTTCCTGGGGGACATCCGTCACATGTCGGATTCGGAACAAATCGTCGATCGTGCGGAGGAAATTCTGCCTCGTCAGGTCGGGATTCTGTACGAAAACGGCTGGTTTCTGCTGCTTGCGAACGTCGCCAGCGCGGCCATTGTGACCGCGATACTTGGACCCGAGCTTGGCCGTCCGGCCTATCTCTGGTTTGCGGCGATCGTCGTGGCGGCGTTGCTGCGCGGCGCCCTGATCCTGGCCTACCGGAGACGGTTCCAGGCGGTGCCGGTGCCGACCTGGGCCGGGCTGTTCACACTCGGCGCCATGGCGAGCGGTATCGTTTGGGGACTTGGCTGCGCCATCCTGTTTGTGCCGGAAAATTTTTTGGCCCAGTTTGTGATCGCCTTCGCGGCCGCCGGAATGGCTGCGGGCGCCGCCGTCGGGCTCTGCGCCTGGTTGCCGGCGGCCTTTGGTTTCGTCACCGCGATCCTGCTGGGGCTGCTGTTTGGGCTGCTTGGCCAAGGCGATGCGCACTACAACATCATGGCCGCCTTGACGGCGCTGTTGTGGGTGACGCTGAGCGTCATCGCGATCAATTCCAACCGCATGCTCCGCCGTTCCTTGAGCATCGGATTGAAGAACCTCGAGTTGAGCGAACGGCTGCAACGGGCCGAGACGACGCGCGCCGCCAATCAGGCCCGGTCCTGGTTCCTGTCGGCCATGAGCCACGAGCTGCGCACGCCGCTCAATGCCATCCTGGGTTTTTCGGATTTCCTCAGATCGGAGGCCTTCGGCCCGCTCGGTTCGACCCGTTACAAGGATTATGCCCAAGACATCCACAGCTCTGCCGAGGGACTCCTCAAGCTGGTCAACGAGACCCTCGATCTGTCCAAGATCGAGTCGGGCGCCATCGAACTCGATGAAGCGCCGCTCGCCATTTCCGAAGTCGTCGAGGCCGCTGAAACCATGGTCCAGGAGGCTGCGATCGCGGGTCAGGTGCGCATCGGCAATGAGCTGTCGGAAGGTGTCGGCCTGCTGCGTGCGGACGCGCGCATCCTGCGGCAACTGCTGCTGATCCTGCTGTCCAATGCGATCCGCTTCACCCCGCGTGGCGGCGCCGTATCGTTGCGAACGTCGACCACCGAGGATGGCGGTCTCAGCCTGCGGGTGACCGACGCCGGTCCGGCAATCGCAGCGGACGACATCGCCACCCTGGAAGGAGACTTCGGCGCCGCCGATTCCACTCTCGCCCAGATCCGGGAAGGCACCGGGTTCAGTCTCGCCGTGGCCAGGTCGCTGGCCGAGCTTCAGGACGGTCAACTAAGCTTGTCGAGCGAGGGTGCGACCGGCATGACCGTGACCATCACCTTCCCGCCCGAACGGGTCCTGGCCGAATCCGAGGACCCGCTGCCGGTCGCCTGGCCGCCGGTCAGTCAAGCCGGATAATGAAGCGGCCGCCGTCGAATCTGAAGGCATAAGCGGGGCCCGGCCAGTAGCGGCGCCGGTCGCGCCGGTGGCCGTAGCTGCGGCCGCGCAAATTGGACTGGGCATGACGGTGCCGCTTGAGGTGACGCCGGTACTTTTTATATCGGTGATCGCGATGGCCGCCGAACGCGCGCCGATGCTCGCCGCGATCGGTATAAACCCGGCTCATTTGGCGGTCGGACTGCCCGGCGTGGCTCCGCCCGTCGTGTCGCCCGTCTGCGACGGCGGGGCCGGAAACGGCGCTGGCCGCGATCAGGGTCGTGGCGCAGAGGGTGAAAACTGCAAATAAACGTTTCATGTCTCATCTCCCTTGAGGCGTTGGTTGCCCCCCATTTGAGAGATGATACGCAGCCGGACTCCCCGGCATCCCCACGGGCCGCTCAAGCCGGGTTTCGATTGGCGTCTTCGAATTCCGAACGGTAGGCGAACAGGGCCGGAGTGCCGCCGCTGTGCAGGAAGACGACGCGGTCGCTCGGTTTGAACCGGCGCTCGGCGATCAGGCCGATCAGCCCCGCCATGGCCTTGCCGCTGTAGACCGGGTCCAGCAGCAGGCCCTCGCGGCGCGCCGTAAGCTCGACCGCCCGGCGCATTTCCGGGGTCGGCATGCCATATCCTGGCCCACCGTATCCGGCGACCACTTCGACCCGCGCGACGATCTCTTTCGCGTCCAGGTCCAGGCGTTTCGCGACCGCCGCGGTGGCCTCGCGAACCGCCGCCGCCACTCCCTCCCGGTCGCCATCGACCTCGACGCCGATCACCTGGGCCGGGTGGCCGAGCGCCGCCAGGCCCACGATCAAGCCAGCCTGGCTGCCACCGCTGGAGCACGCCAGCACCACCGCGTCGAAGCCGCCGCACAGCACCTCGGCTTGTTCCGCGAGTTCGTGCGCGCAGTTCACGTAGCCGAGCGCGCCGGTGGCGTTCGAACCGCCGAGGGGGATGACGTAGGGGCGTGCGCCCGCTGCAGTTAACTCGGCGGCGAGTACGTCCATGGCCGCGGCGCGGTCGCTGCCTCCGGGCAGCAAACGAATTTCGGCGCCGAGCAGACGGTCGAGCAGGATGTTGCCGGTGCGGTCGTAGTCGTCGCGGTCGCGGCTCACCTTGCGGGTCAAAACCAGATGCGCCCCCAAGCCTAGCTTGGCGGCGGCGGCGGCGGTCTGGCGCACGTGATTGGACTGCACGCCGCCCGCCGTGATCACGCAAGTAGCGCCGGCCGCCAGCGCCTCGGCCATCAGGTATTCGAGCTTGCGGGTCTTGTTGCCGCCCAGCGCCAGGCCGGTGCAATCGTCGCGTTTGACCCAAAGCCGGGGGCCGCCCAGTTCGGCGCTCAGCCGCGGCATGGGCTCCAGCGGCGTCGGCAGATGGGCGAGCGCCGCGCGTGGGAACTTGTCGAGATTCACGTCACGCCCCTTCCTTTGGCAATGGTCACCGCCACCCCGGCCTCGTCGAGTTGCCGGGCGATGGCGGCGGGCGGGGCCCGGTCGGTAATCAGCACGTCGATTTCGGCGAAGCCGCAGACCCGGACCGGGGCCTGGGCCGCGAACTTGGAATGATCGGCGACCACCATGACCCGGTTGGCGCGGGCGATCACGGCGCGCGAGAACTCGGCCTCGCTCAAGTGGAAATCCATGAAGCCGTCGGCGGCCGCGATCGCGCCGATCGACAGCACGGCGTGGCGCACCCGGAAGCGCTCGACGAAGCGGATCGCGGCCGCGCCGAAGCTCGCCGTATCGTCGGCGCGGAACTCACCGCCGGCCAGATAGACCTTGTTGCGGCCGTTGGTGGCGAGCGTGCGCGCGATCTCGGCGCAATTGGTCACCACCATCAGATCGCTGCGCTGGGTGAGGGCGCGGGCCAGATAGGCGGTGGTGCTGCCCGTATCCAGCATCAGGGAATCGCCGTCGCGCACCTGGGCGGCGGCGGCGCGGGCGATCGCCTTCTTGGCCTCGGCGTTGCGGTTCAGGCGCCTCTGAAAGTCGGGCTCGCGGAACAAATCGGGCAGCACCGCACCGCCGTGGACCCGCTCGACCAAGCCCTTGTTGGCCAGGATCTTGATGTCGCGGCGGATGGTCTCGTCGGAGACCGCAAAGAGCGCGGCCAGGCCGGTCACCATGCAGCTGCCGTGCAGGTCGAGGTGCCGCAGGATCGCGGCTTGGCGGGCCGATCGGTGCAAGGCTCCAGGCCTCCCGGTAATCGAATTCCTAACGCGGGTCCAGTTTAGAGCCGCCGCCCAGGGTCCGGCAATGTGGTTTTTTGTGATATTTTGTGGGTATCGCTTGACAGGCTCGCCATTCCGCTTTCAAAATTATTCGCGGCCGGATACCCCGTTCCATTTGGGTCGGGAGTGTTGGCTCGCGGCAATAATTCACACCGAGTAGAGGCGCGCTATCGGCGGGCCGCAAAACGGTGATCGACAAACCAAGGGAGGCTGTCGACATGAAAGAACCGACATTTAAGGCGAAGCTCGCATCCATAACCGTTGCGGCGGCGCTGGCTGCCGGACTCGCCGGCCCGGCGCAGGCGGCGCCGGAATCCAAAGACCCGATCAAACTTACCATCCACGACTGGACTGGCCAGTATGTGACCACCCACATCATGAAGGGCGTGCTCGAGTCCATGGGCTACAACATCGAGCTGGTGACGGCCGATTATATCGCCCAGTTTGCCGGACTCGAATCCGGCGACCTTCATATCGCCATGGAGATGTGGGAGACCACGGGCAAAGAGGCCATGGACGCCTCGCTCGCCACCGGCAAGACCGTCGATCTCGGCGAAACCGGCATGGATGCTGTTGAGGAGTGGTGGTATCCGCTCTACATGAAGGAGAAGTGCCCAGGCCTGCCCGACTGGAAAGCGCTGAACGCCTGCGCCGAAGCCTTTGCGACCCCCGAGACCGCGCCCAAGGGCCGTTACCTCGGCGGGCCGGTGACCTGGGCCGGTTTCGACGACGAGCGTGCCGAAGCGCTTGGCCTGGATTTCGAGGTCGTGCACGCCGGCACCGATGCGGCGCTATTCGCCGAAATTCAGTCAGCCTACGAGCGCAAGGCGCCGATCCTGGCCTGGGTCTATTCGCCGCATTGGGCGACGGTGAAGTTCGACGGCGAATGGGTCGAATTCCCGCGCTATACGCCGGAGTGCTACAGCGATGCGTCCTGGGGCCTGAACAAGGACATGGCCTACGACTGCGGCAAGCCGCGCGGCTGGATCAAGAAAGTCGGCTGGAAGGGCGGCGAGGCGAAATGGCCGGGCGCCTACAAGGCGGTCCGCAACTTCAAGATCGACAACGCCACCATGGGCGCGCTGATCGTCAAGATCGACCTCGATGGCGGCAAGCTCGAGGACGTGGTCGCCCAGTGGCTGAAGGACAACGAAGCCACGTGGCAGAAGTGGACTCAGTAGATTCACGAGCGTGACGTTCTTGCGGGCCGCCGCACCTTTTATTTCAAGCGGCGGCCCGTGATTACTAAATTTGGGATTTTCTTACGCTTCCCGGGAGATAGCGGTGAGCGATAGTGGCGCGCGCGATCCGGATGCGGAAAAGCGGACGGTCAAGCTCGCCTGCGAGGACCTCTGGAAGGTCTTCGGCCCCGGCGCCGAGGCCTTTCTCGCCGAGCATGGCGGCAAGGCCGACGACGCGCAGCTCGCCGAGGCCGGCCTGATCGGCGCCGTGCGCGCCGCCGATCTCGACGTCTATCAGGGCGAAATCTTCGTCATCATGGGGCTCTCGGGCTCCGGCAAATCGACGCTCGTGCGCTGCATGTCGCGCCTGATCGAGCCGACCTCGGGCCGGGTGATCTTTGAGGGTCAGGACCAGCCCGCGGCCTCCGAGAAGGAGATGATCGAGATTCGCCGGCACCGCATGGGCATGGTGTTCCAGCACTTCGCCCTGCTGCCGCACTTGAGCGTGCTCGGCAACGTTGCCTTTCCGCTCGAGGTTCAGGGCGTGCCCCGGGCGGTGCGCGAGAAGCGGGCGCGGGAAATCATCGAGCTGGTCGGCCTCCAGGGCCGCGAGGCCTA
>Ga0114950_10002350_pt1 | contig 14511 bp, 13 predicted proteins | sample N075metaG_FD_83503 | JGI IMG/M metagenome (GOLD analysis project Ga0114950, IMG submission 83503) | Deep subsurface microbial communities from Kermadec Trench to uncover new lineages of life (NeLLi) - N075 metaG | ecosystem: Environmental > Aquatic > Marine > Ocean trench > Sediment | place... | reverse complement strand
TGGACTATCAGGACAAGCAGGAAGAGCTTGGATTACCCTCTGATGGACCCACGGGCCAGAGGATTTCGGTTTTTAACGCCGCTGATGCAACCATGCAAGGTGCGGAACTTGAACTGCAAGCGATACTCACAGAAGGCCTGAGTTTGCGTGCAAACGTCGGCTATCTCGATTCAGAGTACGATGAGTTCAGTTTTATCGGTCCCAGTGGCCCCGTGGATCTTAGTGGGCTTGATTTCCGTCGAGCACCAGAGTTCACCGGTTCTCTGGATGCAACCTACGAATGGCAGGTTGGCGGTGGCGAGGCCTGGGTGAGAGGCGCTTATCATTTTCTTGGTGAGCACTTTGTCGAGCAGACTAACCGGCCGGAGCTGGAAAATGATGATCAGCATTTGATCGACCTGTCAGTAAATTACGCAATTAACGGAGTACAGGTTAGTCTTTTCGGCCGTAACCTTACCGATGAAGACGGTTATGCACACGGTTTGAATGTCTCTATGATATGGGCCTATGCGATCCCGCGAGCGCCTCGCACCTGGGGCCTGGAAGTCGTTTACAACTTTGGTGAGGAGTGACCGACACAGCTCTTTGTTTTAAACAGTAGTAGTGAATGCACGTCTTATCCGCGGTAAGGCGTGCGTTTTTCATTTGAGGGGTTGTCGATGAGCGAGCAGCAGTTCCAGGAGTTGTTGGATAAGCAAGCAATTTCCGACCTGATCATGACCTATGCCCGGGCGGTGGATCGCCTAGACGAGGCCTTGCTGCGTTCGGTTTTTCACCCCGATTCCCAGCATGCCCATGGCTTTGTGGGGCCCTCCTCGGATCCTTCCCTGCCCTCAAAACCGGGTGCACCGCTGGATTTTGTGGCCTTTGCATTCGATATACTGCGCACGTTCACCCGTACCCATCACCAGTTGGGCAATATTTTTATCGAACTCGACGGTGATGATGCCTATGCGGAGACTTATTTTTCCGCCTATCACCGCATGCGTGCCAAGGGCGATCCACTGGCGGCAGAAAATGCCTACGACACGGAAATGGATTGGTTGGTGGGTGGGCGTTACATCGATCGGTTCCAGAAGCGGGCGGGTGTTTGGAAGATCAGCCATCGCACAGGCCTTACCGACTGGATGCGAACAGAGCCGCCGTCTACTCAGGGTTTTTTTGACATACCGACCGACTTGCTGGGTCAGCGTGGTGCCGATGATTTGGTTTATCGCTGTCATGATGTTTATGGTCAGGATTGACCTATAGTAGCCACGTTGGATCTCTTTCCCTGCATATTCATACGACTCAAATACCTTAACTGAACTAACTCGGGAGAAAATCATGTCGAAGCGATTGGATGGCAAGGTGGCGGTAATAACAGGAGCGGCCAGCGGCATAGGTGCAGCCACCGCCCGAAGATTTATAGCCGAGGGCTGTAGCGTTGTATTGGGAGATATCCAGAGCGAACAGGGAAGGGCATTAGCTGGTGAGTTGGGCGAGGGCGCTATTTTTGCCACGTGCAATGTCACCTCGGAACAGGATATTGCGAAACTGGTAGATCTTGCGGTCAGCGAATTTGGCCAACTGGATGTCATGTTTAATAATGCCGGCATCGTCGGTGCGATCGGGCCCGTGGATACCACGCCTGCTGCCGAGTGGTCGGCCACTCTCGATGTACTTCTCAATGGTGTGTTTTATGGCATGAAACATGCGGCGAGGGTAATGAAACCACGGGGTTCGGGTTCAATAATCAGCATGTCGAGTGTTGCCGGTGTTACCGGGGGTCTGGGCCCCCACGCGTATGCAGCGGCCAAACACGCCGTAGTGGGCTTGACTAAAAACGTGGGCGCCGAACTCTGTGGCTATGGCATACGGGTCAATGCTATAGCGCCCTATAGCGTGGCGACCTCCATGGTAGCTGAAGCGTATCTACATGATCATGAAGCGATTGAGGAAGCAAGAAAAATGCTGGCCGACGAATCACCACTGATCAACCGAGCGGGGACTGCAGAAGATGTGGCCAATGCCGCTCTTTGGCTGGCCAGTGATGAGTCTGGTTATACCACTGGACATACGCTGACGACGGATGCGGGCGTGACGACGGGTGCCATGCCTGGCGGACCCCGTTTCTCCGAGTACAGTCCAATGCAAAGAGAGGCTGGAAAATCGGGACTGTAACATGGGGAAAAAGTACACACAGGAGCATACCCCATGACAGATAAGAGGCCCGACAACATGGCAGATAAAACATCAGATATTACACGCCGGGATATTATCAAGGGCGCGGGTATTGCCACTGCGGCGCTGGGCGCGGTCTCTCTCAGCGCCTGTCAGAGCGAGTCTGGCACGGGCGCTGTGGTCAAATGGGACCATGAGGTCGATATCGTGCTGGTTGGAACCGGGGTTGGTGCGGGAACTGCGGCATTGACGGCGCGTGAGAATGGCGATTCTGTAGTGATGGTGGAAAAATCGCCCGTATTTGGTGGCACTTCGGCAAAAACCGTGGGCGTGTTGTGGATACCGAACAACTTTAGCTTGCGTGAGAAGGGTATAGTGGACAGCAAAGAGGACTGCCTGAAGTACCTGGCGCGGTATTCTCACCCGCAACGCTACAGTGCTGACGCCCACCAATTAGGCCTGGACGACCACGCCTACACGTTGCTGGAGGCGTTCTATGACAACGCTGCCAAAGCGGCAGATCAACTGCGCAACAGCGGAGCGATGAATCTGGCGGAATGGCGCATGTTTCACCTGAATCGCCCGGCCACGGATTACCTGGATCAGGTGCCGGAGAACAAGGTTCCCACCGGGCGTACCCTGGGTACCATTGGCGACGACGGTGCGATGGGTACCGGCGTCGATATGATGGGGCAATTGGAAGCTGCTTTGCGTGCGCGCGAGACAAAGATTTTACTGCGGCACCGCGCCGTCAAACTGATTGTAAATGATACTGGCAGAGTCATTGGCCTGCAGGCAGACCGGGATGGGCAAGCGGTCTTACTGCGCGCGCGCAAAGGTGTCATTTTCGCCAGCGGTGGCTATGCACACAACCGGCAAGCGTTGGCGAGCAATCAGCGCAATCGATTCTACGGTTCCTGTGCCACACCTATGGCAACGGGGGACTTTATCAGTATTGCGGGTGCGATTGGCGCCCGCATGGGTAACATGTCATCAGCCTGGCGCTCGCAGGTCGTGCTGGAACAGGCGCTTGAAAATTCGAAGCTGGCAGGAGGCATATTCATGCCGGCGGGAGACTCCATGTTTCACGTGAACAAGTATGGTCTGCGTGCGGTCAATGAAAAGCGCAATTACAACGATCGTACCGAGGTGCACGGCTATTTTGATTCCTCCAGGGCGGAGTTTCCCAATCAGCTGATGTTCATGATTTACGATCAGCGCAGCGCTGAGGCTTTCGCTGGTATTTACCCGTTGCCGAATCAGCCCGGTGATTCGAAGTTCGTTGTGCAGGGCAATTCCCTGGCCGAGCTTGGCGAGCGCTTACAAGAGCGTCTGGCTAAACTGGCAACCGGCACAGGTGGTTTTTCGCTGGATGCCTCGTTCGCGGATAATCTTGCACAGACGCTTACGAAATTTAATGCCTACGCTCGCTCGGGCAAAGACCTGGATTTTCAGCGCGGCGAAGCGAGCTATGACTCTGAGTGGCATCAGGCCTTTTCTCCGATGCGCACCGACACGGATTGGCCAGCCAATGATCTCCCCAGTGTTACCATGTACCCGTTGCGAGAAGAGGGGCCCTACTATGCCACGATATTGGCCGGAGGCGGTCTCGATACCAATGGTGGGCCGGTTATTGACGCCAGTGCCAGGGTGATTGACGTTGAGGGCAAACCCATTCCCGGCTTGTACGGGGCGGGCAATTGCATAGCCAGTCCTTCGCGGGAGGCCTATTGGGGTGCGGGTTGCCCGCTGGGCCTGTCTCTGACTTTTGGCTACATCGCGGCCAATGCCGCGCATCTGGAGAGCGTTTGAACGGGCGCGATGTCCTGTTGGCAACGCTGTTGCTTGGCCTGGCCGGATGTAAGGTTTCGCAGCCGGACCCCGGGTTTGAGCAAGTCATTGTGCCCATACTCGATCGACACTGTGTTATGTGTCACATGTCCGAGGGTGCTCAGGGCCAATTAAGCCTTTATCCACAGCCCTATGCGGCGCTGGTGGGCGTTGCGTCGTCCCAGAGCGATCTGCTGTTGGTGGCGCCAGGTGATGTCGAGGCCAGTTATCTTTATCACAAGCTGCTTGGGTCGCACCTCGGTGTGGGTGGGGAAGGGGAGAGTATGCCCTATCAGCGAGACCTGCTGGAGGCTGAGGACATAGAGACGATTGAGCAATGGATTGCGCAGGGCGCCAGCGCCGATTGAATGCTGTGAAGGAACATAGCAAACCGGGAATTAACGAGGTAATTTATGAGTAGTGAAACTGAAGTGCTGGCCGCACAGGTCGAGCTGTTGTTGGCGCGTGTTGATGAGCTGGAAAGCCGGGCGGCCATTCGAGACCTGGTGAGCGATTACTGTATCGGTTTCGATCGCCACGACTGGGATCGGTTTATCGGCATCTGGCACGTAGATGCGGTGTGGGCAATCGGCGATCCCTTCGGGGATTTTGTCGGCCATGAAGGTATTCGCGAAGCGGTGTTTGAAGTGCTTTACCCTGCCTGGCGAGAGACCAACCATCTGGCCACCAACTTGCGTATAGAGTTTTCAGATGCCGACCACGCGGTTGGGAGATGTGACGTAGATTGCATGGGAGCGGCGTCTGATGGGGTTGTGCAGATGGTCGGAGCAAGCTACACGGATACTTTTGAACGACGCGGCGGCATCTGGAAAATTGCCCGGCGCGACGTTCAGATACATTACTTCAATCCGCTGCCGGGTGTGGAGATGAGCCCCCCCTAAATCTTGTAAAAACGGCAGGCGGTGTCGTGGAATAACTGAGCGCGCTCATTGCTGGAATAGTTCTGTGACACTTTTTTAAAGGCGTTCCAAAGTAGGGTGTAGGAGCAGGAGGCGCGGTCCACCGGGAAATTGCTTTCGAACATGCAGCGCTGTGGCCCAAAGTGCTCTATGGCGGTGTGGAAGTAGGGCGCCATCGCCTCTGCGAGTAGCTCAGAGCTTGGCGGTGCGTCCAGTTTGTGCCAGCCGAACCCGCTGGCGGTCATGGTCATGCCGCCCAGCTTTAGGTACAGATTGTCGCAGCCAGATAACTTGATGATATTGGCACGCCACTGGGCGAAGACTTGCTCGCGTTTATCCTTATAAGGGCCTATACCGATGGGGCCGCCAATGTGATTAAGCACGATGGGGGTATCGGGAAAAGCCTTTGCGAGTTCTACCAACTGGGGGATCTGCTCGAAGTACATCCAGGCATCAAAGCTGAGTCCCAGACTTTGCAACTGCCCAAACCCGGCGAGGAAACGCGGGTTCTGCAGTAGATCCCGGCTGGGCCGGGTATGTGAGTTGTGAATTTTATCGCTCTCGTGCCAGGCGCTGGCATGGCGAATGCCACGAAACCGGGAACTGGCCTGCTTATGTGCTTCCAGTACTTCGCGCACTGCACTGCCCAGAGCGAGATCGGCAAAGCCGACTATGCCGGCGGCCAGCTTGGGATGCTGCTGGTATTGCCGGGTCACCTGCTCTACAAACTCGGTCTCGCCGACGGGAAACAGAGGCGCGGGTCCCGTGCTGCGGTAATTTTCATTACACTCCAGGTAGACCGTCTTTACGACATTGTGTCCGGCGCCAAGATCTTGCAATAACTCCTCGACCAGGTAGACGCTGGTGGGGAATTCCCACAAGTGATGATGTGGGTCGCAAATTGGCAGCTCCGGCTCCAGCGCTGCTTCGGGCGTGCGATCAAGCCAGGGGGTTTCTGTGGTCATAGATAATTACAGCTTGGAAGATTCACCGCCGTCAATGACATAGACACTGCCGGTGACGAAGTTGGATTTGGGTGAAGCAAGGTAACAGGCCAAGGTGGCCATTTCCTCAACATTGCCCATGCGACCAACGGGTATTTTTCGCAGTCTGCGTTTAAGGATTTCCGGAGATTCCAGCACCACGGATTGTGCATCGGTCTCGAATGCACCGGGTGCGATAGCATTCACCTGTACCCCGGCTTTTGCCCATTCGGCCGCCAGCGCCTTGGTGAATTGCAGTATCGCACCCTTTGATGAGGAGTATGCCACCAGGGTGGGTTTGCCGAGGATGCCCGAGGTGGAAGCAATATTGATGATTTTCCCGGAGCCCTGTTTGACCATATGCTGCCCGGCTGCGCGCGCCAGAATCGCGGGCGCGGCCACGTTCACCGCCATAACCCTATCCCAGATTTCCTGGTCTTGTTCAAGGAAGTTGCCAGCGGGTGCGATACCGGCATTGTTTACCACGATATCCAGCCCGCCAAACTGATCCAGGGCTGTTTGCGCGAGTGCGGCTACGGCACTGGCATCTTGCATGTCACACTGGCAGGCTTTGATAAGCTTTGGGTCCAGGGCCTCCAGCGTCTTAAGGTCGTCCAGCGAGCGTGCCGCGGCAAGTACGCGGACGCCCTGCTGGCTCAGCGCGATGGCGGTAGCACGCCCCAGGCCTCGGCTGGCGCCGGTCACAATGGCGGTTTTGCCTTCCAGTTGCAGATCAATCATGTTTTTATCCGAATCCCTCGTGTGAATTAAACAACGATGTTGGTGAGTTCCCGGGAAATGCCCAGTCGCAACACCTCCGAGGATCCCTCATAGATTCTCATGGGCCGGGCCTGGCGGTACAGCTTTTCAATCTTGGAGCCGCGGATCAAGCCGAATCGGCCCATCACCTGTACGCAGCGATCCACAACCTTGCAGGCCGTTTCGCTGGCGGCCAATTTCGCCATTGAAGAATGCTGCAGGCTTGCCGCTGGATCTTCTTGCGCCATCGTGGCAGCACGGTAGGCCAGTAGTCTGGCCATCTCAATTTCGGTCCAACTGTCGGCCAGCATGGCTGCCACCGGACCCAAACGTGACAGTGGGCGGCCAAATTGTATCCGGCTCCGGGTGTGTCGCACGGCTTCTTCGAGGGCAGTCTGGGCCAGGCCGATAGCAGCCCCGGCGACCGATACCCGGAATATGGCTAGTGTGGCGAAAACCAGATCCAGGCCCTTGCCGGCTTCTCCCAGGCGAGCACTTTCAGGTAGTAATACATTGTCCAGTTTCACATCGCCCAATACATGCGGCGCTATTAGCTCCGGTGCCGGCGTAGTGGAGACTCCCTGGGCATCTGCCGGTACCAGAATCATGGAGAGGCCGTCGCCCTCCTTGGCAAAGACCTCATAAAAGGCGGCACTGCCGGCATTGGAGATAAACGCCTTGGTACCATTCAGGCGCAGGCCTTCGGCACTGGCGACAAGCTCGGTGGTAACTGACTTGAGATCAGAGCCGGCATCCTCCTCTGTGAGCGCCAGTCCGGCCAGTGCATCGCAGCTGGCGATTTTTGGCAACCAGTGTTCGCGCTGTTCGGTGCTGCCAACGGCGGTAATGCCGTAACTGCCAATGCCCTGCAGTGCGAACAGGGAATCCAGGTGGCAGGAAGTGGTCATCATGACCTCTCGCGCCACGCAGATGGCCAGTGGATCAATTTTCTCGAAACTGCCGCCATACTCTGCCGGTACCATCAATCTGCATAATCCGCTAGCCTTCAGGGCGGCCTGAATCTCGGGATGAGGCTCACTGGATTCATCGATTTCATCGGCAATGTGCGCTATCGATTGGCACAATTCGCGTGCTGTATGCTGAATCTCCAGATATTTCTCATCGAGGGAAAAGTTCATAGGTTTAATCTCTTGTAGTTTCTGCTGAGACAATAATAAGGGGCTTGGTCGACACGCTAACTGGATTCCGTATTTTTGCTACGACCTTCAAACTGCGGTTTCCGCTTTTCCATAAACGCGGTGGCCCCCTCGATCATATCGCTGGAACCAATGGCCTGGACCAGCATGCCCAGTCCGCTGAGGTAGGCGTCACGGCTTTGATTCCACCACACATTGGAGGAGATTTTGGCTATTTCGAGGTAGCGCGGGCTCATCCTCAGTAGCTCATTGGCCCAGTTGGTCACTTCTTCTTCGAGCTGCTCGGGGCCTACGACCGCGTTGATCCAGCCCATCTCAAGTGCCTGCTCCGCCTTGTATCTTCGGCACATGAAAGCCACTTCCTTGGCTCGCTTTTCGCCTATGGTCATGGTTAAAAAATTGGTGCCGCCCAGGACCGGTGCACTGCCTATGCTTACGCCAGTTTGTCCGAATGTTGCTGTATCCACTGCAATGGCGAGGTCACAGGCTACCACCAGTTCATTGCCGCCACCTGCCGCCGCTCCATTGACAGCGGCAATAACGGGTCGAGGGCTGTTTCTGATGGCCTCATAAACATGTAGGGAACCGTAAAACATGCGCCGCAGTGCATCGGGATCCGGGTCGCTCAACTTGGCCAGGTAGCCGCCGGCGCAGAACCCGCGACCGGTACCCGTGAGAACAATGACCCCGCTGTCGGCGGCGTCCTCTATGGCGCCGATCAACTCCCTGGCCATTTCTGCGTCGTAGGCATTCATGCGCTCCGGACGGTTCAGGCGAATCCAGCGGACGTCACCCTTTTGCTCGACTTCGATATCGCTCATTGTTTTCCTCACTTGTCACAGCTATCCCTGCTCGTGGGATAAGCAATTACTCTAATTCCACCTGTTGATAATGGAATAATACTCAGTATGAGCACGATTTGAATAAAATTCAAGTTTTTTCAGATAATCTGCGGTCGGTTCTTGACAAAAGCGTCCGCGAGTGAAATTATTGAATAATATTCAAAATCGGTTTGCCTCGGATATGCACCCTCGCAAGGTCGCAGGTTCTTGAGAACCTCCATGCACTGGGTGCGGCCGGGCACGCTAGTTTTGGCTATATAGGCTCGGTGAAGTGAAAAGCGGAGCTTGACCTTCGCCGATCCTGGTGAACTACCAGAAAGCGGATAACCAACTTGGTCGAGGAATTGATTGTGACAGAAACAGGCATTACCGGTTTTAGCGGCTACATCCCCCGCCGCCGCCTGCATCGACAGGCTATAGCTGAGGCCCATAGTTGGGCCATTCCGGGATTGAAGGCTCTGGGCAAAGGTGAGAGATCTTTCTGTGGCCATGATGAAGATGTGATTACCATGGCGGTTGCAGCCGCGCGGGCCAGCCTGGCCGGGGTGACAGCAGGCAAGATCGATTCCCTGCTGCTGGCTTCAACGACTTTGCCGTTTGCGGATCGTCAGAATTCCACTTTCGTCGGCGAGGCCTTGGGCCTGAGCGAAGACTTGCATACCGCGGATGTTTGCGGTTCCCAGCGGGCCGGCACCAGCGCTCTATTGCAGGCGTTGCGCTGCTCCCCGGGTTCATCTTCCCTGGTCATTGCTGCGGAGCGGCGCTACAGCAAGCCCGGCAGTGTGCAGGAGTTGACTTCAGGGGACGGCGCTGCCGCCCTGCTGCTGGGCAGTGGGAATATACTCGCGCGCTTGCTCGGTTCACACACGGTGTCGCGAGATTTGGTAGACCACTTCCGCAGCACCGGCTCAAATGTCGATTACACCCTTGAGGAGCGCTGGATTAGAGATGAGGGTTATCTGAAGATCATTCCCGATACCTTGGAACGTTTGTTCGCAAAGACCGGGGTGGCTCCCACCGACATCAATCACTTCGTGGTGCCAGTGGTGGCGGCGCGCACGGTGGCCCTAATCGCCAAGAAATGCGGCATTGAGGCCGCGGCAGTTGCCGATAATCTGCAAGGCAAGTGTGGCGATACAGGGTCGGCGCACGCACTGCTTATGCTGATCAACACATTGCACTCGGCTGTGGCCGGGGAAAAAATTCTCTTGCTCGGCTTCGGCCAGGGCTGTGACGCGCTGCTCTTCGAGGCTACCAATGAGATCACCCGCGCGGGTGATTTCCGCAGTGTGCAGGCTGAGCTGGATAAAGGCTCGGCAGAAAACAGTTATATGCGCTTTCTGTCCCACAACGGCGCCATTGACATGGATTGGGGGATACGCGGAGAGCGCGATACACGCACGGCGCTGTCGGCTCTTTATCGCAACCGCGACACAATCACCGGGTTTGTTGGCGGCAGGTGTACGGTCTGTGACACGGTACAGTTTCCCAAGACCGGTATTTGCGTCAATCCTGACTGTAATAAACCGGGCACTCAGGTGGATGAGTCGTTTCGCGACAAAGTTGGCAGCATTAAATCATTCACCGAAGACCACCTGGCACATTCTGTCAGTCCGCCCTTTATGTATGGTGCGGTTCGCTTTGAAGGCAAGGCTTCACTGATAATGGAGTTTGCCGATTTTGATCCGGGCCAGCTCAAGGTGGGGGATCCGGTCAGTATGTGCTTTCGTATAAAGGATCAGGATTCCATGCGTAATTTTCGGCGCTATTTTTGGAAGGCAATGCCAGCGCAGTCCAACGCTGGCTAACTCAGTAAGGGAAGGTAGACAATATGGCCAGTGGTATAAAAGATAAAGTGGCAATCATCGGCATGGGTTGCTCGCGATTTGGTGAGCGCTGGGATTGTAATGCAGAGGATCTGATGCTGGAAGCTTATGCGGAATGTCTGGAAGATGCCGGCATCGAGACGCCGCAGGTTGAAGCGGCGTGGCTGGGGTTGTGCTATGACGAGCAGAGCATGGGTAAATCTGCCATTTCCCTGCCGCAGGCGTTGCGACTGGCAAACGTGCCGGTAACGCGGGTGGAAAATTTGTGTGCTACGGGGTCGGAGGCCTTGCGCGGTGCGGCTTATGCTGTTGCTGCCGGAGCCTGTGATATCGCGCTGGCCATGGGCGTTGAGAAGCTTAAGGATACCGGCTTTGGCGGTTTGCCGGGGCGGTCAATGGGCACGTTTGACGACTTGTGGCTGCCCGCGATCTCGGCGCCGGGCGCGTTTGCACAGATCTGCCCCGCCTACACTGAGAAGTACGATATTTCTGCTGCGGAGTTGAAGCAGGCAATGGCGCACGTTTCATGGAAGAGCCATGAGAACGGCGCGTTAAACCCGAAAGCACATCTGCAGAACCGGGTGACCAAGGAGCGGATATTGAACGCGCCCATGATTTCCTCCCCGCTGGGTATGTTTGACTGCTGCGGGGTGAGTGATGGTGCCGCCTGCGCAATTGTGACCACGCCGGAAATAGCCCGCAAGCTGGGCAAAGAGCATGATTTGGTCAGTATCAAGTCGATGCAATTGTCACTGAGCAATGGCGCGGAGATGTTTTATGACTCCTGGGATGGCAGTTACGCCTTGACCGCCGAAATCGCCTCGCAAAAGGCCTATCGTGAAGCCGGAATCAGCGACCCCGGCACCGAGTTGGATCTGGTGGAGGTGCACGACTGCTTCTCTATTACCGAGCTTATTACCATGGAAGATCTGGCCTTGTCCGAACGTGGAGGTGCTTGCCAGGATATTGTTGAGGGCAAGTTTGATCGCGACGGTGCGCTGCCCTGTAACATAGACGGCGGGCTCAAATGCTTTGGCCACCCTCTGGGGGCGACTGGTTTACGTATGGTCTATGAAATCTACCAGCAGATACATGGTCGGGCCGGAGATCGGCAACTGACGGACGTACGCCAGGGTTTGACACATAATCTGGGCGGCTTCCCCAACCGCAATGTCTGCAGTATCACCATCGTCGGCCGCCATGATATGCATTAGCACACAGATAAGGCATTACTATGTTTAGATTTACCCCATTGGAGATGCCCGCTGATATCGGCCACTTGCGCACGCAAGTTCGCGCCTTTCTCGATGAAGAACTCTCTGGAATGACGGGATTAGAGCGCGCTCGATCATGGTCGGGCTTTGACGCGGAGTTTAGCCGCAAGCTCGGTGAAAAGGGCTGGATAGGCATGATGTGGCCGCAGAAATATGGTGGTCACGAGCGTAGCGCAATAGAGCGTTATGTGGTGATAGAAGAACTGTTGGTGGCGGGCGCGCCGGTGGCGGCCCACTGGATCGCAGATCGCCAGAGCGGTGCCCAGTTGTTGCGCTATGGCAGTGAAGACATCATACAACGCTATATGCCGGCGATGGCGAAGGGAGAATTGTTTTTTTGTATCGGAATGAGTGAGCCCAATGCCGGCTCCGATCTCGCTTCGATAAAAACCAGCGCAATTCGTGTAGAGGGCGGCTGGCAGATCAGCGGTGCGAAGCTGTGGACCACTCACGTTGAAAAAGCGCATATGATGATTGCCCTGGTGCGCACATCCAAGAGAGATGACAGCAACCGTCACGGCGGCATGAGTCAGTTTCTGATAGATCTGTCCTCGCCCGGGGTTGAAGTCAGAGGCATTCTCGATCACCAGGGAGAAAGTCATTTTGGCGAGGTATTTCTCAATGATGTGATAGTCGGCGAAGAAATGTTGCTGGGCACCGAAGGCGAGGGCTGGAGCCAGGTTAATGCAGAGTTGGCGTTAGAGCGCAGTGGCCCGGAGCGCTACCTCAGCAGTTACCGTTTGTTGGAGGAATTACTGGCCGCTGTAAAGGAAGACCCCTCGGAAACCGTGATTAGCATGCTGGGTGAGTTTGCGGCCGAGTTCTGGACCCTGCGGCAAATGTCAATGTCAGTGGCGGGCCAGTTATCGCGTGGCGAGAACCCCGCGCTGGAAGCCACCATCGTCAAGGATCTGGGTGCGTGTTTTGAACAAAAACTGCCCGCTATGGTGCAGGCCACTCTGGGCGACGATGTGGCTTGCGCTAAAGATAGTGACTTGCAGCAGGTATTGTCATTTCTGCTCAGGGCGAGTCCGTCGTTTTCCTTGCGTGGCGGTACCCGGGAAATTCTACGCGGCATCATTGCCAAAGGTTTGGGGTTGAGATGAGTGAACAAAGAGCAATGCTCGCCGATACAGTGGATCGCCTGTTCGGCGAATTGATGGCCGACGGTATGCCCGGTACGGATTTCAACATCCTGTCGGGTTTATGGGAGCGTATCGAGGAGCTGGGGCTCATTGACGTATTTTTGCCGGAAAGTGCGGGCGGTTTTGGCGGTTGTTGGGAAGACGCCTGCGTGGTTTTCAATCTACTGGGCTTGCATGCGTTGCCGCTGCCTATTGGCGAGGGGCTTATTGCGCGAAAACTGCTGCTGGAAGCCGCCGTACCTGCACCCCCAGGCATCATCACTGTGGCGGTCTGTGAGGACGCCCACTTGCAGGTTGCCGAGGCAGGCGGCCTGATGTTCAGCGGCACCGTAACTGACGTGCCTTGGGGAGGGCTGGCGCAGCATCTGGTTATTGCCTGCCACTGTAACAATGAGGATCACCTACTGTTGTTGGCGGGGGAGCAGAGCTCATCGCTAAGCCAGCATCTCAATGCGGCTGATGAGCCGCGCGATGACATGGTTTTCCAGAGCGTGTCCGTCGTTGCGACGGCGGTGCTGCCGGGTTGTGTGGACAACTTGTGGTTATACGGGGCGCTGTTAAGGTCCGCGCAAATATCCGGTGCTTTGGAAGCCGCCCTCAAACTGACCGTAGAGTACGTCAATCAACGGGAGCAGTTTGGTCGTCCCCTGAGTAAATTCCAGGTGCTGCAACATCAGCTGGCTTTGTTGGCTGAACATACTGCCGCGGTGAATTGTGCCGCAACGGCTGCGGGCCGTAGAGCGGATAAGGGTGAGGCACAGTTTGAGATAGCGGCCGCCAAGCTGCGCGCAAATTTTGCCGTGGGTGAGGCCACGTCGATAGCGCACCAGACTCATGGCGCGATTGGTACTACCCGCGAACATCATCTGCACTACTGGACCCAGCGCCTGTGGAGTTGGCGTTCGGAATTCGGCAACGACCGCTATTGGTCCAATCGTCTCGGCAAATTGGTTCTGGCGGAGGGGGGTGAAAAATTCTGGCGCAACTTGACTGCCCGCAGTGACAGTTAGGCGCTGCTAAAGGCCTGCCATTCGGGACATGGTGTCTTTGAACAAGCGGCGTGCATTGGCTAGCCCAAGGTCGCTATCGAAGAAAACCGCTGTTCGTAAACCTATGAGCATAGCGTAACAGATTTCTGCACAATCCTTGGCGCTGGACATAAACCGCCCTGGGGCATTGCTGAACAAGTCAGTCAGGAACTGTTTGATCTGCACATCCATTTCACCCTTTTCCTTACGCAGGACCTTGTCGTTGACAGCCACGCCGAAGCATTCGAGCATAAAGCCAATTTCAGATTTGGTAATACCGGCACCGGAAAAAAACAACTCTCCCAGTAGGTCAATCTGCTCCGCAGGTGGAGCTTCCTTAAAGCTGTCCAACCGCTCAATAATTTGCAGAGCGACTTTCTGAAAATAATCCTCAAGGATGGCATCTTTACCCTCGAAGTAATACAGCAGGTGACTGGGGCTCATGTCAGCAGACCTGGCGATATCCGCCAGCGTAGTCTTGGAATAGCCTTTTTTTAGGATGCAGTCATGTAAAGAACGAAATATCTTTTTTCGGCGATTTTCGCCGCGAGGAATTTTCTTCTTCGCGCCCATGTGGTTGACCC
>Ga0114950_10002345_pt1 | contig 14523 bp, 14 predicted proteins | sample N075metaG_FD_83503 | JGI IMG/M metagenome (GOLD analysis project Ga0114950, IMG submission 83503) | Deep subsurface microbial communities from Kermadec Trench to uncover new lineages of life (NeLLi) - N075 metaG | ecosystem: Environmental > Aquatic > Marine > Ocean trench > Sediment | place... | reverse complement strand
TCTTGCGATCGATTCGCGTTGCAGCCGGGAAGGCCTCCTCGAGCGCCTGGTTCTGGCTGGCAAATACCTTGGCGCTCGCCCCCCCCGCACCACCGAGCAAGAGCAGGACGAGACCGAGACCACACAGGATCGATGCCCCGAATCGCGTCATCATGTTCGCCTAGAAGACATAACCAACGAGCGCCTGGACCTGATCGGCCTTTTCGTTGTTGCCCGGCTCGAAATGTCGATAGTCGACCTTGAAGACGACGTTCGGGATCGGCTTGAATTGGAGCCCAGCGGTATAGAGATCGACCTTCTTGCTCTTGTCCTTGCTGAAGGTGCCCGAAACGTCGTACTGGGTATTGTAGTACTCGTATCGAAAATAGGGCTCGAGGGTAGCCCGGGTTTCCATGAAGAGCGGCAGAATGTCATAGGCACCTTCGACGTACCAACCCCGCATACGGTTCGCGATCGCTTTGTCGTTATCCAATTCGAGCGCGCGCGAAAGATTGGCCGCTTCGTCGATGAAGGCTTCCGTGAAGAGCGCGCGCAGGCTCAACCCCTTGCCTTTGTACTGGGCATGGACCTCGTAGATCGTCGTCTGTGCATCGGGCAGATCTACGGTCACGGTCTCAGCCGGATCGAGTGGATCCTCAATATCAACACTCTGCTCCTGGCCCGACTGGCCGGTGTAGACCGAGCCACCGACGAGCAGTCCGGGCAGGACGTCTACGTCGATCCGGCCCACGAAGGCAAAGTCGTTCGCAAGCGCTTTGCTTCCCTTCTGACGACCGCCGCGCAGACCGTCGCTATCGAAGCCCTGACCGTCGAACCCGTTGACGACGTAGAAGCGATAGTCGATTCGATCCGCCACGCGGCCGAAGACACCGACGCCGTTCTCGCGCCAGGTGCTCGGCAGGATGAGGCGCTCCACCTCTGGCCGCTCCGCACCATAGAAGAAGGTCGGCTCGTGAATCTCGTTGACAAAGCCCATCGGAAGCAGCACGAGTCCGGCGCGGCCGTTGACTTCATCCCGCCAGAGGTAGTCGACCGTCGCGAATTCGGTCGAAACCGAACCGCCATCACCTCCGGCGTGCTCGAACTCGAACTCGGTATTCACGACCCAGTTGTCGTTGAACTTATAACCGACATAGAGCACGGCGCGGAGCGCGTCGAAGATATCGTCCTCGTTCTCGTCGCCGGGCTGATTGTGATAAGTCCGCAGTCGAACTTCACCGTAGCCACCGATCGAGAGCCCCTGATCGCGCTTGTAGACCTTCGACGCCGCGGGACCGAGACCGCTGAAGGATTCGAGCCTGACCTCTTCCGGCACGGCAAAGATCGACTCCAACCGGCCGACCTCGTCGGCCAGGGCGTCGACTTTTTCCTCGATCTCTGAGATTCGGTCGGCTTCGGTCGAATCCCCTTCCTCGGCCGAACCGCTCGTCACCGAACTCACCAGAAACAACAGGGCCAGCAAGGCGGCCCACGCTGCACCGACCACGACCTTCAATTCACGCTTCATCGATCTCTCCCGACGTCCCCAACCATTCGAGTTAACTGAAAACGGTTTTCAATTGAGATCTTGTTTTAACGAAAACGGTTTTCATTTTCAACTAATTTTCGAGGACTTCCAGAGAATCTGCGGGGAGGCGAGATTTCGAATGGCTTCGATTCAGCGGCGGGAGAAATTCTGGGAACCGAAGTGGGCTGCGGATTCATCGCGCGCCAGACGGCGACGAGTCCCGACGAAAGGGGCGAGGGTGCGATCGCGCCTGGACCGGTCCCCTCCGCGAGCCGGAGACAAAAAAAGTCCCGCAAGCCGTATGGCCTGCGGGATTTTTTCAGTTGATATACAAATTGTAGCACAAGACGGTTTTTTCGCAACCCCCGCCCAACCCTTTGCCCCCGGTCCCGTGTTTTTCGCTGCCGGGGCCCTTCCCGCCTGCCAGACGGGCCTGTTCAGCGCCTTTGATGGCCTTTTTCGGATGCATCGTTTTCCCGTCAAATCCACGTCGGTCAATCCTTCACCCTCGGGAATCTTCGCGCTACCGTACCTTCCGCATGCCCAGACAGCACACGCCCCACCGCTCCAGCACCCACCGCCCAGACAAGAAGACGCGCGTCTCGCTTGCGATCCTCTGGGCCGCCGCGGCGCTGTTGGTCGCGAGTTCCGTGTCGGCTCATGGCCGAAGCGTCTCCTACTCGAGCTGGGAAATCGACGGGGCAGGCGCGCGCGTCTCCCTCCGGCTGAAATTGCTCGAATTGAGTCGGCTCGGGCCCCAGGCCCTGCCACCTGGCAGTGTCTCGGCGGCGGGCGCCCCCGGCAGTCCCGACCTACCCGCTCGCGCCTTCCCGACGGAGCTCATCCTGATCGCCGATGGGATGCCCTGCCCGCCCGATTCGGTCGCGCAGCGTCGTCCCGACGAGCCCGGCTGGATCCGATATCAGTGGCGCGTGACCTGCCCGGAGAATGCGGCGCAGCTCGCGATCCGCAGCCGACTCCTGCTCGCGGTCGCACCGTCGCATATGCATTTTGCGCGGGTGCGCTTCGTCGACGCGCCAGCGGCGGTCCGAGAACAGGTGCTGACGGAGGCCTCCCCGGAATTCGTGCTTCGCCAAATCGGTGAGACGCAGGCGCAGGTCCCGACCGGAAGCCGATTCGTCGATTACCTCGCCCTCGGCATCGAACATATCCTGACGGGCTGGGACCACCTGGCCTTCGTTTTCGGCCTGCTCCTGCTGGCGGCCCGGCTGCGGGATGTCGCCCGGCTCGTCACGGGATTCACCCTCGCGCACAGTTTGACCCTCGCGCTGGCCGTCCTCGACATCGTTCACCCCCGCGCCGCCGCGGTCGAAGTCGTGATCGCGTTTTCCGTCGGGCTCGTCGCGATCGAGAAGGGTTGGGAGCTGGCTGGCCGACCGCGAATCATCCCGGTGATGGTCCTCGCCGGGCTCCTCGTCCTGGGCGTCATCAGCCTGGCGGGCTTCGCTTCCGTCCCCCTGCTCACCGTGATCGGGCTGATCGTTTTCACGGGATGCTATTTCGCGCTGATCAGCCGATCCGAGAGTAAGTGGCTCCGCGTCTGCTTGACCTTCGCCTTCGGACTCGTCCACGGATTCGGCTTCGCCGGCATCCTGGTCGAGATGGCGTTGCCCACGGACCGCCTCGTGCCGGCGCTACTGGGATTCAATCTCGGTGTCGAACTGGGGCAGATCGGAGTCGTCTTGGCGCTTTGGCCACTTCTCTGGTTTGGACGGCGCGTAGCGGGAGTCCGAGTCTCCCGCTTCGCGGGCGAGTGGTCCGCCGCAGCCTTGTGCGGGCTGGGTCTCTACTGGCTCGTCGAGCGCGCTTTCTCTACGTAGCGCTTCCCGACTGCGAACGCGCTGCGTCCCCGGCGTTTCGATCGCGGCGATCAAACCTCACATTCGCTCCGAACTCGGCCGATACGCGCTCAATGTCGTTGCCGAATAATGATGAAGTGGGTGTGGTCTGCGTGCAATCGAGTGGCAACTCGACAACCTCGACAGAATCCGAAGACTCGACCGATTTGGGGGACGCCGACCGCCGGTCGTCTCAACGAAGGGATGAGCCGACCCGGCCCTGGACGAGTTGGCTGACACCCCTGCGCAGAGAGTACGGCCGTCGGGACGGCGACCATTCGCATTATGTCGATCGGTACACGAAACGTGACCTGCTACTTCTAGTGACCATATTCCTGCTCAACGTGGGAGACGCGTTTTTCACGATGCGCTGGCTCGATCGTGGGGGCAAAGAAGCCAACCCCGTGATGGAATTCTTCCTCGACATCGGCCCGGGCGCGTTCCTCGCCCAGAAATGTCTGCTGGTCGGCTTCTGGTTGCTGATCCTGGTCGTCCACAAGAATTTCCGATTCGCGCGAGTCGGCCTCTATGCCACACTCGTCGTCTACGCCGTCCTGATGCTCGTTCATTTCAGCATCATCGCGTTCGGGATCGAGCCGCCCAAGGACGACGACCTCGCCACGACGGTGCTGATTCTCGAGGAAACGCGCTTCGAGGTCCCCGTCGCACCCGGCGGCGCAGAGGCCCCGGCCTTGCCCACGCTCGAGACCCCTTCCAGACAGGTGGTCGCTAGAAGAGTCGTCCGACCAACATCGGAATGACCGGCTCGACTCGCAGGATTCGCGTACCCAGACCGACCGGCTCGAAACCGATGCCGCAGAGCCGCTCCACCTCGTAGTCGACGAAGCCACCCTCGGGCCCGACGAAGAGCGTGACGGGTTCGTCGACATCATGCGGGCAATCCAAGACCGCACCCGGATGGGCCAGGAGTGCGCGCCGCCCGTCCAGCCACGACGGCAATACCTCGTCCACGAGTGATTCGAAATACCGATGCAGTCTGACATCCGGCAGGATGGTGTCGCAGGCCTGCTCGATTCCGAGCAGCAAACGTTCACGGATTTCGCCCGCTTCGACGACGTGGCTCTGCCAGAAGCTCTTCTCCGTCCGCGCGGTTCCGACGACCAGGAGACTTTCGACACCGAGACTCGCGATCGTCGAAAGCAGCCGACGAAAGACGGGCGGGCGCGGTAGCGCGAGTACGAGCCGAAGCCGAAGCTTCGGGGGGGGATCGTCTTCGAGCGAAACCTCGAACTCGAGTCGCTCGCGGTCGAGTTCGAGGATCTGGCCCGTTCCGAGACGTCCGCCGATCAGCCCGACGCGAAGCGTGTCGCCGACGCGAGCACGCAGGATCTCCTCCGCGTGCCGACGTCGACGCCCCGCCAGCTGCACCCGGCCCGAATCGGGATCGAGTTCGGAATCTTCGATCAGCAGACAGTTCATCGTTCAGGCATCCCTCCGGCGTCGCTCCTGGGGCTACGAGACCCTATGGAGCCGGTCACTCCAAATGGTCTAGAGTCCCGTTCGTGAGCGATTCCGACCTCTTCGAAACGACCTCCGAAGCCGAAACGAGCGGCATCCGTGTCTGCGTCCGCGCGCGCTATTCGCCCGAGCACAGCAGCCCACCTTCGAGCCGCTGGTTCTTTCTCTACACGATCCGGATCTCGAACGAGGGCGATGAGACCGTCCAGCTGCTGAACCGGCATTGGACGATCGTCGACGGTACCGGCCACACCGAAGAAGTCCACGGGCCCGGCGTCGTCGGAGAACAACCGGCCCTCGAATCGGGGCAGACCTTCGAATACACGTCGGGATGTCCATTGCCGACGCCTTTCGGATCGATGGCAGGAACCTTCGAGATGCAGCGCGCGGATGGCACCCGGTCCTCTGCGGAGGTCGGAATCTTCCAGCTGATCCAGCCCGGCTCGATCCACTAGCTCCGCTCGCGTCACATGCGGAGTCGCGCGGCCAGCACCGGCAGATCCACCAGATCCTCGAGGGCAAAGTCCGGCTTGGGGCCAGCGTAGGCCGCCATCTCCGCTTCTGGATCCGCGACCTGTCGTGTGAGCCAGACGGTACGCATTCCGACCGCCGCAGCGCCTTCGACATCGGCGGTCAGGTTGTCTCCCACGTGAAGGATCTCGGAGGGCGCCATTCCGAGCGACTCCGCGACGGCTTCGAAGATCTCGGACCGAGGTTTTCGAATCCCGATCTCTTCGGAGATCACGACCGCCGAGAGATGAGGCTCAAAATCGGCTTCGCGAAGGATCGCCCTCGCCGTCTCGGCGTGCGAGAAGTTCGAACAGATTCCGATCCGATAGTCCACGGCGAGTGAGGTCAGGATCGCCTCGTGATGACGGGGCACCGTGACCGCCTCTCGAAGCACACCCATGTGAATCGTGGTCAGGGCTTTTCCGAAGGCCAATACGTCGGATTGTCCGAGTCGCGTGCCGAGGGCGGTGAATCGATCGAGGGTCGAGAGTTCGATGCCCTGATCGATCGTGTCGCCCCGCAGTTCCTGGTCGAGGGCACGCAAGCGATCCACGAACTCGAGGACCCCGAGCGTGACGCCGAACCCCTCGACCGCCCGCGCGTAGAGTGCGGGTGCCGTCGCACTCACACGACGCCCTTCGATCTCGACCGGTGCGAGCCGATCGTGATTCTGGTCGACCAGTGTGTCGAAGAGATCGAAGGCGATCCCGCGAATCAAGAATCAGGTTCCCGTTACGAGTTCTTCTCGATCGCCGCGTCGATCAGACGCTTGAAGTTCGGGAAGGGCTGGGCACCGGATAGATACCTGCCATTGATGAAGAACGAGGGCGTACCGGTCACGCCCAGTTTGCTTGCCTGCTGCAGGTCTTCCTCGATTCGCTCCTTCACGTCGGCCGCAGCAAGGTCCGTTTCGAAGCGACTCATGTCGAGACCCATCTCGCGGGCATAGCGCTCCAGGGTCTCGGCGCTCAGGTCTCGCTGGTTCTCGAAGATCCGATCGTGCATCTGCCAGAACTTGCCCTGGCGATGGGCCGCTTCCGCCGCAGCATGTGCCAGAGGCGCCTGCGCATGGATCGAGAGTGGCATGTGTTTGAAGACGATGCGCACGCTGTCGCCGTATTCCTTTTCGATCTGGGCGAGGGTCGGTGCAACGCGGTTGCAGAAGGGACATTGGAAGTCCGACCACTCCACGATCGTCACGATGGCGTCTTCACCACCCTTGACCGGCGCATCCCCGATGTCCACTTCGTATTCGCGACTGGCGTCCGGTCGATTCGGCCGCGACGGACGAGCCGCGCCCGCAGGTGAGGCGGCAAGCTCGAGGTCCGCGAGAGCCTCCGTAGCGAGTTCGATCTGCCCAGTCGTTCGATCCAGCGAATTGGCGACGAAAAAGCTGCCGCCAATGATCGAAAAGCTCACCAATACCGCGGCGATGATGATCGCCCGCCCGTTCGTACTGTCTGCCACGCGTCTTTCTCCCTGCAGTCTCGAAGCCCGGACCCAATTCGACTGGCCCCGCCGGCTGATCGGCTCGCGCATGGTACGGCCCCCGCCCGATCCCTTCGACCCCAAGCGGGCCCGCGGCCCAAGGAATTCTACGAGACCCCCCAAAAGAGCAGATTTTCGGCCGGTCTGATGCCGTTCGAGCCGGTCCGCGGGCGTCAGAGTTCGTGGCGTAGAATTCGCCGGAGCTCGGGCGCTCGAGCACGCACCTGGCGCGCGACCCGCGACATCCGGCTTTGGAGTCGGGCTGGGCTCGAACCCTCTTCGCGTGCGATCTCGGCCAGGCTATGACCCGATGCCAGGGCGAGCAGAATCTTCCGATGGCTCGCATCGAGCGCTTCGAAGCTTTCCTCGACCACCCGCCACCGGGCACGGCGATCGGCATACGACTCCGGGTCTTCGGCGGCGTGACCGAGTACCCACTCCGACTCGGACACCGCGTCCGCCAGACCCGCATCGAGATCCGCGGGATCGCAGTGCGTGTGGTTCGCGAGACGGGTCAGGAGTTGGCGTGCCTCGTCGATCACGGCGCCCTCGACCCGGCGCGACACATAGGCGGACAGCTCGTGTTCATGGGCATCGGGTCGACGATTCCGAAGCGCTTTGAGCAAGCCCCAATACCCCGCCGAGATCAGATCATCGCGCCAGGCGGTGGCGAGACCAAAGCGGCGTTCGATGCGCCGCGCAAAATAGCCGACGCGATGATTGAAGCGGAGTGTCAGCTCGGCGAGTTCCTCGTCGGAAGGCACGCTCGACGAATGTGAATCGACGGGTTCGGTGGCGCTCATCAAGGCGCAGAGTGTCGGAAGCCCCAACGGGATGATGTGACCCGACTCACAGCCGGCCTCATTGACGGAGCCTCAGAAAACAGCCCAAGACATACGCTACGCGGTGTCTGGCTCGATTTCGGTCAGCGCCCGCAAGACGTCGGCCGCGGTCTGTATCCGATCATCCGGTTCTTTCTCGAGCAGATGCAAGATCAGATTCGACAGCTCGTCTGGCAGATCGGGCCGCAAGCTCTGCGGATCGGGCACCGGTGTATGACGGTGGTGATAGCCGACCTCGCCCGAATCGAAGGGCACGACACCGGTTGCGAGTTCGAAGAGCGTGACGCCGAGCGAATAGAGATCCGATCGGTGATCGACGTTCTGACCGAGTACTTGTTCGGGTGACATGTAATAGGGCGTCCCGCTCACCAACGTCGTCGCGCCTCGCACCTCCTCGAGTACCTTCGCGAGTCCGAAGTCCATGATCTTCACGACGCGATCGGCCGTTACGAAAAGGTTGGCGGTCTTGATGTCACGATGGACAACGCCCTGACCGTGTGCGTAGTCGAGTCCACGACATGTCTGTCGGGCGATGCCCAACACGTTCACGGGCGAGAGCTGTCCCCGTTCGTAGAGAATCGTCTGCAGGGGCTGGCCTTCGAGCAGCTCCATCGTGATGAAGAACTGCCCGTCCTGCTGGTCCGCGTCGTAGACCGTAACGATATTCGGGTGATTGAGACGTGCCGCCGATTGGGCTTCGCGCAAAAAGAACTGCAGCGCGCGCGGATGGCGGCGGCGAAGCCCTTCCGGCAACCGCTTCAGCGCCACAATGCGGTCGAGGCGGGTATCCCGGGCACGATAGACGACGCCCATCCCCCCGCGTCCGATTTCCTCGAGCAGATCGTAGCGGGCATCGCTGACGAAGACGGTCGCCCCCCCATCGTTCGGGCGACTCCCCGAGCTGTAGAGATGACCCGAGGCACTTCGCCGTTTGCGGATGGATTCGATCCGCGCCGCAATACTGGGAAAGGTCGGCTCCCGTCGGCGCAGGTCTTCGAGGACATCGCGCCCCCGCTCGAGATGCCCCGCCTGCTCCCACAATTCGGCGAGCCGCGAGTAGGTGTCGGCCGTCGCGAACGCCGGCCGAAACGTCGCGATGTGTTCGTCGAGCTTCCCAGCGGCAAGGTCGAAATGTCCCTCGGTCTCGAAGGCTTCTGCCAGCAGCGCGCAGGCCTCGCGGAAATCCTTGTGCGTCGGTTCTACGCGTTGGAGCAGCCGGATCGCGCGGGGCCTTTGATTGTGTTCCAGCGCGAGTTCGGCGGCGGGGAATACGTCGCCCCGCCGTTCGAGTGCCGAAAGCCAGCGGTCGATCGCGCCTGCCTCACGGTAGCAATCGATCGCCCGCGAATAATCGAGAGCCCGTTCGTAACAATTCCCCGCACTCAAGATCTGCCCATCGCGCCGATGTGCCTCCGCAGCTTCCAGCCATTCCTCCGATTGCTCGAAGAGCGCCGCCGCTCGACCGAGTTCGCCCTGTTCGAGCCGCAGCCGCGCAGCCGCGAGGGTGTCGCCCGCCGATTCGTAGAAATCCGCCGCTCGGCCGGCCTCACCTTCGGCTTGATGTTTCGTCGCGAGCAACCGAAATCCGAGTTCGGCCTGGTCATCGCGCTCGAGCGCGTGCGCAACCGCCGAAAGATCGCCCCTCAGATAGGGGACCACCGCAGGCGGACAACCCTTGAAGACCGCATCCGCTTTGAGCACATCGATCTCGAGGATTTCGGGACGGAAGCTCACCACCGCGAGTTCCTGGTCGAATACACGATCGCCGCAACCCACGAGCAGGTGATAGTCGCCCTTCGGAAGCAGGATGCGGATCGCTCCACCGACCGCTGTGCGGGGCTTGTCGATGAAACCCGGAACCGTGACTTGCGCCTCCTGGGCGGGCCGATCTCCCCAGACGACCCGAAGGTCGACCGGACACGTCGACGGGTAGACATCGAATTCGAGACGCACGGTCCGCCCGTGACGCACCCGAACAATCTTCTCCTCCCGAATCTTTCCGAGGATCTCATCGGTCCCGGGGTCGAGCAGGAGACCATCGATGACGAGATGGAAGCGGCCGGTAAAGAGGCGTTGAAATTGAGTCTCCCGCGACACCATGTGGTGTTCCTTGCGCGTCGAGACACCCCCCTTTCGGATCTGCTCCTCACCGAGCGGCTCGGGCAACCCGCGACGCCCGGCACGCAATCGGACGCGAAACACCCCGCGAAGTTCTTCGGGATACTCGATCGCTACGGCAACGTCCCCGCGCTGGCGCAAGAGCACAGCGATCGCGAGCACGACCAGAAATCCGACACCTACGAAGACGGCCGTACGAAGCTCGGCCTCGCGAACGAAACGCTCCGCCCAGGACAGCATTCGCGCACGAAGCGGTTCGGGAAGTCGCTCGGCCAGCGCGGCGACGCGTGGATCGAATTGATCCCATCCCGGGTCCGTCGGAATCGACGGCCACGCCCGAAAGGGACCGCGCGCACGAGACAGCGCCGAGAGTTCGAGCGAGACCTGGAGTCCAACGCTCGCCGCCGCCAGCTCGGACGACTCCGGCGCGTGGGGCCGAAGCGCCTCCACGACCGCAAGCGCCTCGATCAGTCGCGCCTGCCCGGCGTAGAAGCGAGCCAGGTCGTACCGGAAACGAATCTGGTCCGATGCCCGGCCGGAGGCATCGAGTCCGCGCAGGAACGCACGTTCGGCCGCCGCGGAATCGCCCGATCGTGCAAGATTGGCGGCGAGTCCGTGCCAGACATCGACCAACACGACCTCACCCCCGTCGACGACACTGGCATAGGCCGCCGCCGCTGCCACGGGTTCACCCGCGGCCTCGAGCAGCCGCGCCGACTCGAGCGCCGCGCGACGAAGAATCGGTGCGCGTGAGGAGGTCCGCGCATTCCAGGAGCCGGGCAATGCCCCGTCACGCGCGACCAACTCGGCCTCGAGACGATCGACCTCGAACCTCCGCCGTTCGCCATCGCGCGTGATCGCAATCTGGCGCCACGGGCCGACCCCAGGTCCCACGATCGCGTTCAATCCATCGAGCCCCGGCGTAAGCCAGCGCCACGGCCCGCGTAGCGCGTCGGACGGGCTGTTCCGACCCGGGGCAGCAGCCAACGCCGATGGGACAGCAGCCACGAAACCCACTAGAGCCATCAGACCGAGACAGACCAGCAATTCTGCCCGGATCCCAGCAGGAGGGCTCTGGGCCCGGATGGACGGGCACAGCCTGCGCCGGCTCGACGCGGGCGCGCTGACGCAACGACGCCTTCGAGTGGACCCGCCCCGCAGAGGGAGGACCATCGGCGTGGAGGGGTCTGCTCGTCGGGTGCCGTATTCGTGGGTCGGCCTCACGCCGCCTCCACATCCCGCCGGATGCCCATTACGCAGCCCGACCGGGTCGGGCAGATGGGAAATCGAGGCGGGGGGCCAGGATTGGTGCGCTGGAGGATAGCGCGCGCGACCCCACCGGTCGTTCAGCCGGTCGGCCCGACCGGGCGAGATCCCTTCTAGAAAATATCGTATTGGAAATCACACGGGCTGTCGATGCGCAGGATCGGTGATTCGCAGCCGGAAGAGTTCACCGCCAAAGGGCCTCCGAATCGCACCAAGCTCTGGCTTTTTGGATCCTCTGGGCCGATTTGACGATGCACCGCGGCCACGATGAGAACATTCACGGGACGACCCAGGAATCGAGACTCGTCTCCGGCCGTTTCCTAATGCGTCGGCTGGAAAATCGGGTGGGCGATGCGGTCGTCTCCGCGACGCGCTCCAAAGAGCCCATGATGCACTCGCCGAAATCAGTCCGCTTCCCGTTCGATGTCGGCCCCAAGAGCACGAAGTTTCTCCTCCACGTGCTCGTAGCCTCGGTCGATGATCTCGGCGTTCTGCACGATGCAGGGCTTTTGCGTGGCGCATAGCGCGGCGATGATCATGGCCATTCCGGCGCGGATATCGGGGCTGCGAACGGTCTGACCGCGCAGCGCGGATCGGCCCGTGATGATCACCCGATGGGGATCACAGATGATCACGTTGGCCCCCATCTGTACCAGCGGATCAACGAAATACATACGTCCCTCGAACATCTTCTCGAAAAACAGAATCGTCCCCTCGCTCTGGGTCGCGAGCACGAGAAAAGGGCTCATCATGTCGGTCGGAAATTGCGGCCACGGCCCGTCGTCGACCTGCGGAACGGCGCCCCCGGCATCCGGCTGGATTCGCGGGGTCTGGCCACTCGGAAGAACGATGCGATCGCTTTTGATATCGAGCTCGAGGCCAAAGCGTTCGAAGACGCGGTGCATCATCCAATAATGGCCACGCACCGTGTCGTGAATCGTGATCCCGCCTCCGGTCGCCGCCGCAAGAGCGAGAAACGAGCCGACTTCGATATGGTCGGAGACCACGCGATGGGTGGTCCCCCGGAGCTGCTCGACCCCCGTGATCGTGAGCGTATTCGTGTAGAGACCGTCGATCTGCGCACCCATCGACACGAGCATGAGCGCCAGGTCCATTACGTGAGGCTCGCTCGCCGCATTGAGGATCGTCGTCTTCCCCTTGGCCAGCGTCGCCGCCATCAGGATGTGCTCGGTCGCGGTGACGCTGGCTTCGTCGAAGAAGATCAGCGCGCCCTCGAGGCGCTGGGGCGCCTTGAACTCGAATTCCATTTCGTCGATGCGCGCGCCCAACTGACGCAGCCCGTAGAAATGGGTATCGAGCCGGCGGCGACCGATCCCATCGCCGCCCGGCGGGTGGAGCTTGGCGCGGCCGAGACGATGCAGCAGTGGCGCCACGAAGAGAACCGACGTCCGAACCCGCTCACACAATTCCGCGGGAAGCGGGGCGTCGACCAGATTCGCCCCGCGAATCACGACACGATCGCCCGAGCGAGAGACCTCGGCCCCGATATTTCCGGCGATCTCGAGCATCACGTCGACGTCGCGGATCGAGGGCACGTTCTCGAGAACGACCTCTTCCTCGGTCAGGAGTGCCGCGGCGATCATCGGAAGGACCGCGTTCTTGCTCCCGCTCGCCCGAATTTCTCCTTCGAGCGGTCGCCCACCATGAATCACAAATCGGCTCAATTCGATCTCTCCCCTCACCACCCCAGTGGTCGCGACCATGATCGCCGAACCGGGTGAATCGAGCCAGGACCGGTCAGTCTGAGTCGATTCCACCCCAATCAAGTCCGACGGGTGACGGTTCGATTCTTTTCGGCAGGTTGGACTGTCCAACTGTGAATTGGTTCACAGTGAAGCGTCCGAAATTGGACCAGGGTCGGCTTCTCCCATAGCTTCTCGCGTGCAGATCGACGAAGCGCCTCAAACCAAGGGCTGGCGGTGCCGATTCGAATCGGAAGCGCCTGCGGATCATCGGGGGCTCGCAGTTTCCGAGAATGCTGGAAACCGGGCCGCGGGCACTCGAGACCCGCGACAGAACCGAGCAGACCGACGACCCAACCCGAAGAGAGTCCGGACGCCAGCCGTTCTGGGCGGAGCGAACCGAAAGCAATGCGCGTCATGAAATCGACCTTCCCCAGCCTGCTGATCCTCGCGTTCCTCGCCGCCGGTGTGATCGGCGTCACGGGATGTAGTGGGGGCAGCGGACCGGGACCCGGCATCGAGATTCCGGCGGACCCGACGTCCGCCACCCCGGAAAGTCTCGAGTCCCTCTTCGATTAGATCTCGCTCCAGATCCCGAGCGCAAAGCCCGGAAGCGATCGTGCGATCCAACTCCAGAACCAGCTCTCGACCATCGGCGGCGAGCTCGCCGAGCGCGCCTCTGCCAGCGCCCGGACACGACTTTCAAATGTCGACCGCATCGACGGAAGGCTGCCCCTCGGCGCAATCGAGCGCGAGATCAGCGGCCTTCGCTCCATCAAGCGGTGGGACGCCACCGTCTACACCAGGATCCACAGCGAGTTCACGGGCGAACTCGAAGCGACACGTCGCAAGATCAAGGGAACAGAGAGCCTCCTCTCCAAGACCTCCGAGCGCGAAGTGCTCGATCGCATCAACCTCCTCGCCGAGCTTTCTGCCCTCGCGGGTACCGGCTCCGAGAAGCAAGCTCGTTATGCACAACAACGTGAGGAAATCCTGCGCAATGTCTCGAAGGAGGCCGAAGAAGCGATCCGAAACGAAGACTACGAAAAGGCCCAGGATCTACTCGGCATCGTCAATGAAGTGAATCCCGAGGACGAAACCGCGCGTCAGGCCAAATGCGAAGTCGACGGCAAGGTGATCGTCAAACGCTTCAACGATGCACTCGAGACCGGCCGCGTCAGCAAGACGATGGACATGCTGACGGAATTCTCCGAGACGGACTGCTTCAGCGACATCAAGGAGGGGCTCGCAGCCGAGGCGGGGCCGATGGCGGAAGCGTTCGGGATGCTCGGGCAGGAATCGGTCGCCGCCGGCGATCTCTCCGGTGCCTATCATCGTTACCAGGATGCTGCGGTCATCTCGAGACTCTTGCTCGACCGCAAGGCCGACCTCCCGGGACTGGACGTATTCCTCAAGCGGCTCGATCGTCAATACGACAGGGCTTTCGCAGCAGACGAGTTCGGCGTCGCCTGGGGCTACCTGAACGTGATGACCGAGTTCGGTCCGATGACTCCAAAAATCCGACGGAAGCTGCGAGTGACGCGTGATGAAATCTCACGACGCGCCGTCCGCGGCCTGACCGCCTAACCGTTCGAAGACCCGAAGATCAGCTCGACCAAGGTCGGCGATGCGGTCTCTTCGAAAGTCATACAGTACATACACCGCACGATTCCGAACGACGTGCGGATCGTCGAACGCGAACAACTCGACCGCATCCTCGAGGAGTGCAAGCGACGAGGCACATGCGGCGC
>Ga0114950_10002340_pt1 | contig 14533 bp, 10 predicted proteins | sample N075metaG_FD_83503 | JGI IMG/M metagenome (GOLD analysis project Ga0114950, IMG submission 83503) | Deep subsurface microbial communities from Kermadec Trench to uncover new lineages of life (NeLLi) - N075 metaG | ecosystem: Environmental > Aquatic > Marine > Ocean trench > Sediment | place... | reverse complement strand
TTTGTTTTGTTTGGCGGGAGTGGAACGCAAAAGTGGATAAGCACTGCGTGTCGCGAATCCAGATTAGCGCTCTTATTGGTTACAGGCGATGACTATTTATTTGGTCATTGTTGGTGACGTTTAGATAGGGTTTTTTTGTAATTGGTGGTATTCAGTTTTGGTGAACGATTGTTTTTTACTTTAATGGTGCGTTAGAAATAGGGTTTATTTGTAAAAGGCCAGTAGCTCAATTGGCAGAGCGGCGGTCTCCAAAACCGCAGGTTGGGGGTTCGATTCCCTCCTGGCCTGCCAACTGCCAGGTCAGGCGTTGGGCAGTGGGTTGAATTAACTGGCGCAACGTCAACATTGAGGTCGGTGACCCGGTAAGTGGGCACTTTTTTATTACAGGATTATGTGTGACTACAGCAACAGAACAAACCAGTGAGTCCGGTGTACTCGACATACTGAAGCTCCTGGTAGCGGCGGGCGCAATTGTCGGCGGACTGTACGGCTACTATTACTACCTCGAGGTGTCGTTGCCACTTCGTGTGCTGATGGTGCTTGGTGGTCTTGCCGGTGGCACTGCCATCGCAATGACGAGTACACAAGGCAGGCGTCTTTGGGCGTTTGTTCAGGGCGCGCGGATCGAGATCCGCAAAGTCATCTGGCCAACAAAGCAGGAGACGACCCAGACCGCCATAGCTGTTTTCGTATTCACGCTGATAATGGCCCTGTTTTTCTGGGGGCTTGATTCGGTCTTGTTGTTGATTACGAGATCTCTGGTCGGAGCAGCCACTTGAACGCTCCGGATGTCAAAAAAGCGGATTCTGTGGGCTTGCGCTGGTACATAGTTCACGCCTATTCGAATTTCGAACACAAGGTGAAGAGCTCTCTTGAGGACCGTATCAAGTTACACGGCCTTGAGGAGAAGTTTGGCGAGATTCTGGTCCCGACGGAAGAAGTTGTCGAGATGCGGGACGGCAGCAAGCGCCGTAGTGAGCGCAAGTTCTTTCCTGGCTATGTTCTGGTTCAGATGGAAATGAATGACGAGACCTGGCATCTGGTCAAGGAAGTGCCGAAAGTACTTGGCTTCATTGGTGGCTCGAGCGACAGGCCGGCACCGATTACCGAAGCTGAAGCAGAACAAATTCTGGCGCGGGTTCAGGAAGGCGTCGACAAACCACGGCCCAAAGTGCTGTTTGAGCCGGGTGAAGTGGTTCGTGTTACCGATGGACCATTTAACGATTTCTCGGGTGTTGTGGAAAAAGTGAATTACGAGAAAAGTCGTTTGCAGGTGGCAGTACAGATCCTGGGTCGGTCTACGCCCGTGGAGCTGGAATTCGGACAGGTCGAGAAGGGATAGAACATTTATTGGGTGCTCGGTATTCGTGGGCCCGACAGTTTGCAAAACAGGCATCGTAAGAGCAGCTTCAGGCGCGATCACGATGTTAAACATACGACGAGGAGCCCTAACCCGGCGTTTGAACTCGAGAGGAAAGATTGATGGCGAAGAAGGTTACTGGCTATATAAAGCTGCAGGTTCCTGCGGGCCAGGCAAATCCAAGTCCACCTGTTGGTCCCGCACTGGGACAGCATGGTGTGAACATTATGGAATTCTGCAAGGCATTCAATGCTGAAACGCAAAGCGTAGAGGCTGGCCTGCCAATTCCGGTTGTAATCACTGTTTACAGCGATCGCAGCTTTACATTCATTACAAAGACACCGCCTGCGGCTGTCTTGCTGCGAAAGGCGGCGGGCCTCAAGAAGGGTTCCGGCACGCCGAACACCGTCAAGGTAGGAAAGGTAAATCGCGCGCAACTGGAAGAAATCGCAACCACCAAAATGCCGGATCTGACGGCTGCTGATATGGATGCTGCTGTGCGCACGATTGCTGGCACCGCCCGCAGCATGGGAATTGATGTGGAGGGAGTGAACTAATGACACGTCTAAGCAAGCGCAGGAAACTGGCGCGTGAAAAAGTTGATTCAACCCGCGTTTACCCGATTGACGATGCGCTGAATCTGGTTAAAGAGTTTGCGAACTCAAAGTTCAAGGAGAGTGTTGATATTTCGATCAATCTCGGTGTGGACCCGCGTAAATCAGATCAGGTCGTTCGAAGCTCTACAGTGTTGCCGAACGGTACGGGCAAGACAGTCCGTGTTGCCGTGTTCGCTCAGGGTGAAAATGCTGACAAGGCGAAAGCGGCCGGAGCGGATATCGTGGGATTCGATGATCTTGCCGAGGCGGTTAAGGGCGGCGAGATGAATTTCGATGTCGTTATCGCGACGCCGGACGCAATGCGTGTCGTCGGTCAGTTGGGACAGATTCTCGGGCCGCGAGGCCTGATGCCAAACCCGAAGGTGGGTACGGTAACCACGGATGTTGAAACTGCGGTAAAAAATGCCAAAGCTGGCCAAGTTAGATATCGCACAGACAAGGCGGGCATCATTCATTGCCCCATCGGTCGTGCTGATTTCGAAGTCTCGGCGCTGAAGGAAAACCTTATTGCGTTGTTGACAGACCTGAAGAAGGCAAAACCGGCATCTGCGAAAGGTGCGTATTTAAAGAAGCTGACGGTGTCCTCGACAATGGGCCCCGGAGTCGGAATTGATCGGGCGAGCGTTGACGCCTGAATGAATTTGCAGTCCAGGTAGTTACAAGACCTGGGCAGCGATAGGCCGGAGCGGTCGATTTTGTTAGTTGCGGAAACGTGATCTGGCAGATTGGCAAAACCCGGTGATCGTCGAAGACCGTAGGTGATCGGTGTGACAGCTGGTCTTAATTGACATTCTGCCTACGCAGATGGTGTTACCTGAGTCAGAGAAATCTGGTGATGGTCGCTATCTCGATGAGGTCCTTCAGGGCTTTTGTTGGAGAAGTCCGGCAAGACGTCCAAGGATAAAAGAGGGAGGGCAGAGATCGTTTCTGCTCATTGTGTGACCGTAAGCCAGGAGAAATTCATGGCATTAAGACTCGAAGACAAGAAAAGATTTGTCAAAGAGATAAACGCGGTTGCAGGCGACTCTATTACAGCCGTTGCGGCGGAATACAGAGGGTTGTCTGTTGCGGATATGACGGAATTGCGCAGAAACGCGCGAAGTTCCGGTGTTTACCTGCGTGTCGTAAAAAACACGTTGGCGCGCCGGGCCATCAAAGGCACCGAATTTGAGTGTATGCAAGACACGCTCAAGGGGCCGATTCTGCTCGCGTTTGCAAAAAAAGATCCGGGTGCTGCTGCCAGGGTTATCAATGACTTCGCCAAAGAGCATGACGCTCTGAAAGCTGTGTCTTTATCCATCGGTGGGCAACTGTTGCCGGGTTCTGATCTCAAGAAATTGGCTGATTTGCCAACGCTCGATCAGGCTCGTGGAATGTTGCTTGGTTTGATGGTTGCACCGATGACCCAACTGGTACGCACGCTTGCTGAACCACCGGCCATGCTCGCGCGGACATTGTCTGCGCGTGGCAGCCAGGAAGCAGCGTAAAGAGCATTACTGAAATTAATATTTACACCTGATTCAGGATATTGACTTAAAGGAAAACTGACATGGCATTGTCAAATGAAGATCTGATCAAAGCGTTGAGCGCGAAGCCAATTATGGAAGTGGTTGAGCTGGTTAAAGCGCTGGAAGAGGAATGGGGCGTATCTGCCGCCGCACCGGTTGCAGTTGCTGCCGCTGCCGGTGGTGATGCCGAAGCTGCTGTCGAGAAAGATGAGTTCGATGTTGTAATGACGAGCTTTGGCGCTACCAAGGTAGCTGTAATTAAAGCAGTACGCACGATCACCGGTCTGGGCCTCAAAGAAGCCAAGGACACGGTTGAAGGTGCTCCTTCAACGATCAAGGAAGGCGTATCAAAAGCAGATGCGGAAGAAATCAAAAAGCAGCTTGAAGAAGTTGGTGCTAGCGTCGAATTGAAGTAATTGACACTAGTGGATTCGTTCCGCAAGTCAAAAGGCAGCCGGCGGGAATTCTCGCCGGGCTGCTTGTTTGCACCTGAGTATTTTGTGTACCTCGGCGTATGCCTGGCAGGAAGATGTCCTGCTGTGCATTTGCCGGGTCAAAATTAAAGATTTGAACGCGGTAGCGGTAACTCGGCTTGCATAAAGAGCATGTCGGGAAACAGCCACCTCAAGCGAAGGTAAATTCGAATGGCCTATTCATTCACTGAGAAAAAGCGAATACGAAAGAATTTTGGCAAGCAGCCGACTGTTCTGGAAGTTCCGTATCTGCTCTCCATTCAGCTGGATTCTTACAATAAGTTTCTGCAGCAGGGCGTAGACATCGCTGAGCGAACCGATATCGGTTTGCACGCAGCGTTTCAGACTGTTTTTCCGATAGTTAGCTATTCTGGAAATGCTGCTCTCGAGTATGTGTCTTATCGTCTGGACCGGCCGGTTTTTGACGTCAAAGAGTGCCAGATGCGTGGCCTGACTTACGCGGCGCCAATTCGTGTCAAGGTTCGCTTGGTTATTTATGATCGGGAGGCCAGTGGCACGCCCAAGCCAGTGAAAGACATTCGGGAGCAGGAAGTTTATCTCGGCGAAATGCCATTGATGACCGACAACGGTACGTTTGTTATCAACGGTACAGAGCGCGTTATCGTTTCACAGCTGCATCGCTCTCCGGGTGTTTTCTTTGACCACGACAAGGGCAAGACTCACTCGTCGGGCAAACTGCTGTTCTCCGCGCGAATTATTCCCTATCGCGGCTCCTGGCTCGATTTCGAATTCGATCCGAAAGATTGCGTATTCGCGCGCATCGATCGTCGCAGGAAATTACCGGTAACGATCATCATGCGAGCGCTTGGGCTCAATGACGAAGAGATGCTGGACATCTTCTTCGAGACAAATGATTTCTACCTTTCTGAAAAAGAAATTCGGATGGGTCTCGTGCCCGAACGCATGCGTGGGGAAACGGCGACTTTTGACATCAAGCTTGGTCGCAAGCTGATTGTCGAAGAAGGGCGGCGAATCACTGCGAAGCACGTGCGGGATATGAGTCAGTCCAAGGTCGACCGCCTTATCGTGCCGATGGAGTACCTCGAAACGAAGGTGCTCGCGCACGATATTGTGGATACAGAGACTGGTGAACTGCTGGCCGCAGCGAATGATGAACTGACCATCGAACTGATCGAAACACTGATTGAAAAGGGAGTGGAGCAAATCCGCACCCTGTATGTGAATGATCTGGATCGTGGGCCCTACATCTCCAACACGCTCAGAATAGATCCGTCGACGACGCGCCTCGAAGCGCTGGTCGAGATTTATCGCATGATGCGTCCGGGCGAGCCACCAACCAAGGACGCCGCTGAGAATCTTTTCCAGAATCTGTTCTTTAATTCTGATCGCTATGACCTCTCTGCCGTAGGCAGAATGAAGTTCAATCGCAGAGTTGGGCGGGACAGTTCGGAAGGTAGCGGCATTCTCGATAATGACGACATTCTTGATACGTTGACAACCCTGGTCGATATCCGCAACGGTAACGGTACGGTTGACGACATTGATCACCTCGGCAACCGCCGCGTAAGAAGCGTCGGTGAAATGGCAGAGAATGCATTCCGCGTTGGTTTGGTGCGTGTTGAACGTGCAGTCAAAGAGCGTTTGAACCAGGCTGAGACGGAAGGTCTCATGCCGCAGGACATGATTAACGCCAAGCCGGTTGCTGCAGCGGTGAAGGAATTCTTTGGCTCAAGCCAGTTGTCGCAATTCATGGACCAAAACAACCCGCTGTCGGAAGTGACCCACAAACGTCGCGTGTCGGCGCTTGGGCCAGGTGGTCTGACCCGTGAACGTGCCGGATTTGAGGTTCGCGATGTGCATCCGACCCATTACGGTCGCGTCTGCCCGATCGAAACGCCTGAAGGTCCGAATATTGGTCTGATCAACTCGCTCGCGGTCTACGCCCGAACGAATGCGTATGGCTTCCTGGAAACACCGTATCGCAGAGTAACCAAGAGCAAAGCCACTGCAGAGATCGATTACCTGTCCGCGATCGAAGAGAGCAGTTTCGTTATCGCACAGGCAAATGCGGTGCTGGACAAGAAAGGCAAGTTCACCGAAGACCTGGTCGCAGTTCGCCACAATAACGAATTTACGGTGGCTGCACCCGCGGATATTGACTACATGGACGTTTCTCCACGGCAGATCGTGTCTGTGGCTGCGTCACTCATACCGTTCCTTGAGCACGATGATGCTAACCGAGCACTGATGGGCTCGAACATGCAACGTCAGGCTGTACCGACATTGCGCACAGATGCGCCCCTGGTAGGTACCGGCATGGAACGAACAGTTGCAATCGACTCCGGTGTGACGGTTATTGCCAAACGAGGCGGCAAAGTCGATTCCGTCGATGCCTCTCGAATTGTTGTACGTGTGTACGATGACGAGACGGATGCATCGGAATCGGGTGTCGATATTTATAATTTGACGAAGTACACCCGTTCCAACCAGAATACCTGCATAAACCAGCGCCCGCTGGTTAAAGAAGGCGATCAGATCCAGAAGAATGATGTGCTGGCTGATGGACCATCGACGAACATGGGTGAGCTGGCGCTGGGTCAGAACCTGATGATCGCGTTCATGCCGTGGAACGGCTACAACTTTGAGGATTCCATTCTCATATCGGAACGAGTGGTTATAGAAGACCGCTTCACGACCATTCACATCGAAGAACTTTCCTGTGTGGCTCGTGACACCAAGCTGGGCTCGGAAGACATAACATCGGATATTCCAAACGTTGGCGATTCCGCGCTTGCAAAGCTCGATGAGTCCGGAATCGCGTTCATTGGTGCTGAAGTGAAGTCTTCCGATATTTTGGTCGGCAAGGTGACGCCTAAAGGTGAAACGCAGCTGACGCCGGAAGAGAAACTTCTACGTGCAATCTTTGGCGAGAAAGCATCGGATGTTAAAGATACTTCATTGCGTGTCCCGCCGGGCATGGACGGTACGGTTATCGACGTACGGGTATTCACTCGTGATGGTGTTGAAAAGGACTCCCGCGCGTTATCGATCGAGAGATCGGAGCTTGAAAGCGTTCGCAAGGATCTCGACGACACCCTCAGAATTCTTGAAGAAGATGTTTACGAGCGCGTCGAGAGAATGCTCACCGGGAAAATGGCGCAAGGTGGCCCGAACAAGTTGAAGGCAGGCAGCAAGATAACTGCCGGTTATCTCGCTGAAGTTCCGCGCGAACAGTGGTTCGAGATTCGCTTGAAAACTGACGACGCCAATGAGCAACTCGAAAAAGCAGCGGAGCGTCTGAAAACGCAACGCAGCGAATTCGATGACCGCTTTGAAGAAAAGAAAATGAAGATTACGGCGGGCGATGATCTTGCTCCTGGCGTGCTGAAGATGGTTAAAGTCTACCTGGCGGTCAAACGGCGCATTCAGCCGGGCGACAAGATGGCAGGCCGTCACGGCAATAAGGGTGTGATATCGACCATCGTACCGGTTGAGGACATGCCTTATCTCGATGATGGCACTCCGGTCGATATCGTGCTTAATCCGCTCGGCGTACCGTCTCGAATGAACGTGGGGCAGGTACTCGAGACGCATCTGGGCATGGCGGCCAAGGGCATCGGCAACAAGATCAACAAGATGCTTAAAGCGCAAGAATCTACGGTCAAGATTCGCCAGTTCCTTGACGAGGTCTACAACAAAAGCGGTGGCCAGACAGAAGACCTCGAGTCATTCAGTGATGCTGAAATTCTTGAGCTTGCCGGTAACCTTGTCAATGGACTGCCGACTGCGACACCAGCTTTCGATGGTGCTTCCGAGGCAGAGATCAAGAGCCTGATGAAACTTGCTGATTTGCCCGAGTCGGGTCAGTCGCGTCTGACCGATGGCCGCACAGGCGAGCCATTCGATCGCGACGTCACCGTCGGCTATATGTACATGCTCAAACTCAACCATCTGGTTGACGATAAAATGCATGCGCGTTCGACCGGACCATACAGTCTCGTTACGCAACAGCCATTGGGTGGTAAGGCCCAATTTGGTGGACAGCGGTTTGGTGAGATGGAGGTCTGGGCGCTCGAAGCCTATGGCGCTGCTTACACACTGCAGGAAATGCTGACAGTGAAATCGGATGACGTGCAAGGGCGTACCAAGATGTACAAGAACATCGTGGACGGTGAGCACGAGATGGATGCCGGCATGCCCGAGTCCTTTAACGTATTGGTTAAAGAGATTCGTTCGCTGGGAATCAACATTGAACTGGAAACAGACTGATGAAAGATCTTCTGAAGCTATTTAGATACCAGAACCCTGTCGAGGATTTTGACGCAATTCGAATTGGTCTTGCGTCGCCGGAGATGATTCGCTCATGGTCATTCGGTGAAGTAAAGAAGCCGGAAACCATTAACTACCGTACGTTCAAACCTGAGCGTGATGGTTTGTTTTGTGCCAAAATCTTCGGCCCGATCAAGGACTACGAGTGCCTTTGCGGGAAATACAAACGCCTGAAGCATCGCGGTGTTGTCTGCGAAAAGTGTGGCGTTGAGGTAACCCAGACCAAGGTACGCCGTGAACGAATGGCACACATCGATCTGGCAAGTCCTGTGGCACACATCTGGTTCCTGAAATCACTTCCGTCTCGAATCGGGCTCATGCTCGACATGACGCTTCGTGAAATCGAGCGCGTGCTTTATTTCGAAGCATTCGTTGTCGTTGAGCCAGGCATGACTCCTCTGGAGCGCGGTCAGCTGATGACCGACGAGATGTATCTCGAAGCGATCGAGCAATACGGCGATGAGTTCGACGCTCGTATGGGCGCTGAAGCTGTTCGCGAAATGTTGAGCACGATCGACCTGCAACGTGAAGTTGTACAGGTGCGTGAAGACATTGGTGCAACGAAATCGGAAACGAAAATCAAGCGCCTGTCAAAACGCCTGAAGTTGCTGGAATCGTTTATCGAGTCCGGAAACAAGCCCGAATGGATGGTTCTTACTGTCCTGCCGGTGCTGCCACCCGATCTGCGTCCACTCGTACCGCTTGATGGCGGTCGATTTGCGACTTCGGATCTGAATGACCTGTATCGCCGAGTGATCAATCGTAACAATCGACTGCGTCGCCTGCTGGAGCTCAATGCTCCGGATATCATCGTGCGCAATGAAAAGCGCATGCTGCAGGAATCTGTCGATGCGTTGCTGGATAACGGTCGACGTGGTCGTGCGATCACAGGGACCAACCGGCGGCCGTTGAAATCACTCGCGGACATGATCAAGGGCAAGCAGGGTCGATTCCGCCAGAATCTGCTCGGCAAGCGCGTCGATTACTCCGGCCGTTCTGTCATCGTGGTTGGACCGACGCTGAAATTGCATCAGTGCGGGCTGCCCAAGAAGATGGCGCTTGAGCTATTCAAGCCGTTCATCTTCTCGAAGCTGCAAATGCGTGGCGAAGCCACGACGATCAAAGCAGCGAAGCGCCTGGTAGAGCGTGAAGGCAGCGAAGTCTGGGATATTCTGGAAGAAGTCATTCGCGAGCACCCGATCATGCTGAACCGGGCGCCGACATTGCATCGCCTGGGCATCCAGGCATTTGAGCCAGTCCTGATTGAAGGCAAAGCCATTCAATTGCATCCGCTCGTTTGTACAGCGTTCAACGCTGACTTCGACGGTGACCAGATGGCTGTGCATGTGCCTCTGTCGATTGAGGCACAGATTGAAGCGCGTGCTTTGATGATGGCATCAAACAATATTCTCTCACCGGCAAACGGCGATCCGATCATCGTCCCCTCACAAGATGTAGTACTGGGTCTTTATTACATGACCCGATCGAGGATCAACAGCATGGGCGAAGGCATGATATTTTCGGATGTCGATGAGGCCCGTCGCGCTTACGATTGCAAGGCAGTTGCTTTACAGGCAATCGTGAAAGTGCGTGTGAAAATTTATGAAACGGACGATGAGGGTAATACAGAATCCGCGATCAAGATCGTGGACACAACGGTCGGCCGCGCATTGTTGTCGGCATTGTTACCTGATGGCCTGGGCTTCGAACTGATCAATCGTACGATGACAAAGAAGGCCATATCGAACGTAATCAACGAGTGCTATCGATTGCTTGGCTTGAAGAAGACCGTCGTATTTGCTGATCGGTTGATGTACACCGGTTTCCGCTTCGCGACAATTTCCGGTGTTTCTATCGGTATCAATGACCTGATTATTCCGGATGACAAGGATAAAATCCTGGCCGAGGCTGAGCTCGAGGTGAAAGAAATTCAGAAGCAATACTCTTCGGGTCTTGTTACCGAGGGAGAGCGATATAACAAGGTTGTGGATATCTGGTCGCGTACGAATGATCAGATCGCCAAGGCGATGATGGACAAGCTGGGTACGGAAAAGATCAGGAATGCCGACGGCAAGTTAGAAGACCATGAATCTTTCAATTCCATCTACATGATGGCCGATTCCGGTGCTCGAGGTTCCGCAGCGCAAATCAGGCAGCTGGCCGGTATGCGTGGATTGATGGCGAAGCCAGATGGCTCCATCATTGAAACGCCGATTACTGCCAACTTCCGTGAAGGCCTTGATGTACTGCAGTACTTCATCTCAACTCATGGTGCTCGAAAGGGTCTCGCCGACACTGCTCTGAAGACAGCTAACTCGGGATATCTGACGCGCCGCCTGGTTGATGTAGCCCAGGATCTTGTGGTCACAGAAATAGATTGTGAGACTCGCAAGGGCGTTTCGATGTCACCCCTGGTTGAGGGCGGCGAAGTTGTTGAGCCGCTGCGTGAACGTGTTCTCGGCCGTGTTTTGGCAGAGCCGGTAATGATTCCGGGTACTGACAAGGTTGCTTTCGATGCTGGCACGATGCTTGATGAAGCCAGCGTTGCACGACTGGAAGAGTTGTCGATTGATAACGTGCTTGTTCGTTCACCGATTAACTGCGAAGTACGCTACGGTATTTGCTCGCAATGCTACGGTCGTGATCTGGCGCGAGGCAAGCGCGTCAATATTGGTGAGGCAGTTGGTGTTATCGCTGCTCAGTCGATCGGCGAGCCGGGCACGCAGTTGACCATGCGTACGTTCCATATCGGTGGTGCTGCTTCTCGATCTGCCGCAGCGAACAACATCGAGACGAAAAACGCCGGTGTCGTAAAACTCAACAACATCAAGACCGTCAAGCACAAGAAGGGCTACCTTGTAGCAGTGTCACGTTCGGGTGAAATTCTTGTATTCAATGAACACGGTCGTGAGCGGGAGCGATACAAGCTGCCTTATGGCGCGACCATTACTGTGCAGGACGGTGATGCCGTGTCGCCAGGGCAGGTTGTCGCGACCTGGGATCCGCATACTCATCCGGTTGTCACTGAGGTTGCGGGTAACCTGAAATTCGAGGACTTTGTTGACGGCATTACGGTTTCGGAACAGGTCGATGAGTTCACTGGTTTGACCAGCATCATTGTGCTTGATCCCAAGCAGCGCGTGGGTTCTGCCAAGGACCTGCGCCCGGTAGCCAAACTGGTGAATGACGACGGCAAAGAGCTTTTCTTTACGAATACGGAAATTCCAGCCGTTTATGCGCTTCCGACAGGGGCCATCATCAGCATGAGCGATGGCGCGAAGGTCGCTGTGGGTGACGTGATCGCACGTATTCCGCAAGCTTCATCGAAGACCCGTGATATTACCGGTGGTCTGCCGCGGGTTGCCGATTTGTTCGAAGCCAGAAAGCCCAAAGAACCTGCAATTATGGCTGAGCACACTGGCACCGTCAGTTTTGGCAAAGAAACCAAGGGCAAACGCCGCCTTGTGCTGACCGACGAATCCGGTGAGAGCCACGAGAACCTGATTCCAAAATGGCGCCATCTGAATGTGTTCGAAGGTGAGCAAGTGGTGCGCGGCGAAATTATTGCCGATGGTGAGCCTACACCGCATGACATTTTGCGATTGCAGGGTGTCAAGGCGCTGTCGGGCTACCTGATCAGTGAGATTCAGGACGTCTATCGCCTACAGGGTGTGAAGATCAACGACAAGCACATTGAGGTAATCATTCGCCAGATGTTGCGCAAAGTCCTGGTCGTATCCCCGGGGGACAGTAAGTTTCTGCGAGGAGAGCAAGTCGATAGGGCGCGTTCACTTGAGGTCAGTGAGAAGTTGGTCGCGCAGGGCAAAGAGCCGCTTACGGTCGAACCAATTCTGCTGGGCATTACCAAGGCCTCGCTGGCGACAGAGTCCTTTATTTCAGCAGCATCGTTCCAGGAAACAACCCGCGTGCTCACTGAGGCGGCCGTTCGAGGTCTGAGGGACGATCTTCGTGGGTTAAAGGAAAATGTAATCGTTGGCCGTCTGATTCCGGCTGGAACAGGTTTTGCGCACCATGCGGAAAGGCGTCGGATACGCGAGCAGGAACTGGCGACGCAACTGCAGGAGCTGGAGACCCAGGCGAGTCTCGAGGAGCAGGCAGAGGCTGAGTTTACAAGTAAGCCGGCTGAAGTAGACGAGGCTGCTGAGGTAGCTGTGGTTGCCGAGGAGATAATTGCGGCAGCTGCGGAGGACAATCCAGCCTCGACATAGTTGTTCAGGTACTGCGACAGCTGCGGAGGGCAAACCGGCCTCGACATTGTTGTTCTGGTACAGTCGGCTGTGGATATTGGCTTGACACCGGATCGCGGCCGTCAATACAATGCCCGCCCTTAGCCCAAAGGGCTCGCTTTTGGCGAGCCCTTTACAACTCGGGGCGCAATGATCGTAAGATTCTGATTTTTAGGATTTTTCTGATGATTACGCCGAACTCGCGGACTGAATCGGAAGGGATTCGGCCGTTGAGCGTGCGCGGCAATTGACGCGCATTTCGTGCACTTCTTGTGAGTGCTTTTTTGTACATGACTTAAAAAGAGAACAGGGCCCATGGCCACAACAAATCAATTGGTACGCAAACCGCGTTCATCCAAGGCGGTAAAAAGCACGGTTCCTGCATTGCAGGCGAGCCCGCAGAAACGCGGCGTTTGTACGCGCGTTTATACGACGACACCGAAAAAGCCGAACTCAGCGATGAGAAAGGTAGCCCGTGTACGGCTGACCAATGGCTTCGAGGTAACAAGTTACATCGGTGGTGAGGGCCACAACCTGCAGGAGCACTCGGTGGTCCTGATTCGCGGTGGTCGAGTAAAAGATTTGCCTGGTGTGCGTTATCACACTGTTCGCGGCACGCTGGATTGTTCAGGTGTTGCTGATCGCAAGCAGGGTCGTTCCAAGTACGGCACCAAACGTCCAAAATAATCCGGTTAATTTAAAGAGATAAACACATGTCTAGAAGAGCACAGGCGCCGAAGCGCACAATTTTACCGGATCCGAAATACGGTAGTGAATTATTGGCCAAATTCATGAACATGATCATGAATGACGGCAAGAAATCCGTTGCGGAACGCATCATATACGGTGCGCTCGATCGCATATCCGAAAAGAATACCAATGCAGAAGCGCAGCCCATCGAAGTGCTGGAATTGGCGCTCGACAACGTTAAGCCTGTTGTCGAGGTTAAATCTCGTCGAGTTGGTGGCGCGACCTATCAGGTGCCCATTGAGGTTCGTATGTCACGTCGACAGACGCTGGCCATGCGCTGGTTGATCGATGCTGCCCGCAAGCGCAGTGAAAAATCAATGGCACACCGCCTTGCTCATGAACTGTTGGATGCCGCTGATAACAGGGGCACTGCAGTGAAGAAGAAAGAAGATACCCACCGTATGGCGGAAGCCAATAAGGCATTCTCGCACTACCGCTGGTAGACCGGGCTTGAGTTCAGGACAAGTAACGTGCCCCGCACTACACCTATCGATCGCTATCGCAATATCGGCATCATGGCCCATATTGACGCGGGCAAGACGACGACCACGGAACGCGTGCTGTTCTACACCGGCGTCTCGCACAAGATAGGTGAGGTGCATGATGGCGCGGCCGTTATGGACTGGATGGAGCAGGAGCAGGAACGCGGCATAACCATTACATCCGCGGCGACGACTTGCTTCTGGGAAGGCATGGACCAGCAGTTCGAACAACACCGCATCAATATTATTGATACTCCGGGCCACGTCGATTTCACAATTGAAGTTGAGCGCAGCCTGCGAGTGCTGGATGGAGCCGTTACCGTGCTCTGTTCTGTTGGCGGCGTGGAGCCACAAACTGAGACGGTGTGGCGACAAGGAGACAAGTACAACGTCCCGCGCATGATTTTTGTCAACAAGATGGATCGCGTCGGAGCGGATTTTCTGCGTGTTGTAGAGCAGGTAAAAGTACGACTGGGTGCGAACCCGGTTGTCATACAGCTTCCGATCGGGGCCGAAGAAAATTTTGCAGGCGTCATCGATCTCATTCGCATGAAAGCTGTTTACTGGGATGAGGCTGATATGGGCATGTCCTATGAGGCACGGGACATTCCTGAAGAGCTTCTGCCAGAGGCAGAGGAGTGGCGCGAAAAAATGCTGGAAGCTGCGGCTGAGGCCAATGAGGAATTCCTTGACAAATTCCTGGAATCCGGCGAGTTGACGGATGAAGAAATACGATCAGGTTTGCGCGCTCGAACCCTGACCGGTGAAATCGTTGTCGCAATGTG
>Ga0114950_10002339_pt1 | contig 14533 bp, 13 predicted proteins | sample N075metaG_FD_83503 | JGI IMG/M metagenome (GOLD analysis project Ga0114950, IMG submission 83503) | Deep subsurface microbial communities from Kermadec Trench to uncover new lineages of life (NeLLi) - N075 metaG | ecosystem: Environmental > Aquatic > Marine > Ocean trench > Sediment | place... | reverse complement strand
GAAGGAGATCATTTTGTGGTTACATGCGAGGTCGAAGATTTTGGATCTGTTCAAAATGCTCTGGAAACAGCCTCCATAATAGTAGAAGAAGCGATGTTACAGCGAATCCCGCTTTCTACAACTCTACTGGACGTTGAAGCGGCCGGGAAGGTCACCAAACTTATCGAAAAACTGGAGGACCACCAGGACGTTCAGACCGTCTCTACAAATCTTGAATTTGACGACGCCCTCCTCGAAGCATTATCCTGATATGATCATTCTTGGCATAGATCCCGGGTCTCTCGTAACTGGTTTTGGAGTTATCGAGACTGAAGGAAACAAAGAAAAACTACTCGCTCAAGGAATCATTCGGTTAAATCCAACCGAATCCCACCAGAACCGCCTGAGGCGGATCTATCAGGAGATTGCCGCGCTGATTCAGTTACATTTACCGGATACGTGTGCGATTGAAATGCCTATATATGGGAAGAATGCCCAGTCCATGCTGAAACTCGGACGAGCGCAAGCGGCCGCGATGCTGGCATCACTCAACCACCAGGTTCCTGTGACAGAATACACGCCTAAGGAAGTGAAAAAGGCCGTCACCGGCAATGGGAATGCTTCCAAAGAGCAGGTGCGTTACATGATCTGTTCCATACTCTCTATAGCAGAAATTAAAACTGTAGGACAGACGCCTCTGATGCCCTTGCCGTCGGGCTGTGTCACCTCCACCGATGCGACTCCCCTGTTAAAAAACGACACGGTAGCTGGGAGAGCTTTATTCGGGCAAATCCGGGTAGAATCGTTTAACAAGTCCCGCTGAGCCGTATAGAAAAATTGACTATTTGTCTCTATCGACCGGCGTATATCCCCGCTCGTCGTCTCTGATCCTTACAATTTCGGAGCACTCGTCCTTGTCAATTGCTCCGTGGCTCATGTGAAAAATCTTGAGCGCGATCTGCTCATCTTTGGTCGGGGCCTGATTCCATTCTGGATGGGCTTGCTCGACGATACTTACGAGAATTCGCAAATATGGATATCGTTCTTCTTTTGTTGGCATCTCGCCAATGGAAGCGGCGAACAGATCGCCGTTGCGGCCAACCTGTCGGTCGACAATTTTATCTTCGTACTTCATGCCGAATTGAACTGCTCTGGATGGGAACGTTAGAGCGCCTCGGTAGACTATAGTGAACTGGAACCGGGCGCGATGGGGAGCAGGAATAATACGCAGATGGATTGCAGAAACCAAAGTATTGCTTTTTTTGCCGGTTGTATTTCCATCCAATCCAAAAAAGAAAAGGAGACACGGAACGCTATTTATTGTGTATTATTTTGGCTTGGAATATTCACCAACCTCATATCGACTGGAGCTTTTACCAGCCGTTCCGGCCTACCACCGTCAGGCCAGGGACAACAAACTGATGATGCGTGGCCAACTGGTTTATTATGGGCCGATGCCAGCTTATTACGGAATTGGTGAAATTCAACATGTCGTTGGTGATTATATAGTTGTGGATTTTCGAGGAACAGGCTATTTCGGTGTCCATGTAGATTTGATGGAGCCCCAATACCTGATCCCGATACCTAATGCAACTATGGCGCTTCTTTAGCCTGCAACTCTTTTTTTATTATTTCAGCGTATGCCGGAACTCAAAATCGACCGGATCAGGAAGCAGTTTGACAAAGTCCTGGCGGTCAACAACGTATCTTTTAAAGCTCTACCGGGTCGCATTCTGGGCCTTCTAGGCCCTAACGGTGCCGGGAAAACCACGACCATCCGGATGATTACCTATATCACGGTGCCGGACACGGGTCAGATTCTGTTCGGAGATAAACCTGTAGGGCGGTGGAGTCAGGAACGGATGGGATATCTCCCTGAAGAGCGAGGACTGTACAAAAAAATGAAGGTCGGCGACCAGCTTGTTTATTTTGCAGAGCTGAAGGGTATCGATCGGAAAGAAGCAAAAAAGCGTGTTAAAAAATGGCTCGAACGATTCGGTGCTGAAGAATGGTACCCGAGAAAAACCAACGAGTTGTCCAAGGGGATGCAGCAAAAAATTCAGTTCATCACGGCAGTCATCAACGACCCTGATCTACTGATTATGGATGAACCGTTCGGGGGTCTGGATCCGATAAATGCCGAATTGCTCCAGAACGTCATTATGGAATTAAAGGAGGATGGCAAGACCATTGTTTTTGCCTCACACAGGATGGAGCAGGTCGAAGAATTGTGTGATGATATCTGCTTGATATCCCGGGGTGAAATAATCGTCAATGGCGTATTGCGAGACATCAAACGGAAAGCAGGGAAAAATACCATCCTGATCGATTTTGAGGGATCAGACGCGTTCCTGGATGTACTCGAGAAGAGGCAATTGGCCCGCATCAATAATCGCAGTGCAAACAGGGCCGAACTTCGCCTGCTCGGAACTACTCGACCCAGGGATATTCTACAGGAAGCAATTCGAGATACTGAAGATATTCTTCGATTCGAACTTGTCGAACCGTCCATGCGCGAAATATTCGTAACCGCTGTTTCTGAGCAGGAAAAAGAACTTGCAGCCTCATGAAATCTAAAATTCTGATAGTCGCCAAAAGCGAGTTCTTGAAGCGCGTTTCAAACAAGTGGTTTGTTATCACGACGTTGTTTGGACCCATTGCCTTGATAGGATTTTTCGCCATTGTTGGCGTTGTCATGGTTGGTTCGATGGAAGGCGGGGATGAGACCGTAAAAGTTCTGGACCTGTCGGGCATCTTATTTGAGGATATGATCGATGACGACGAACAAATAACGTTCGAACTGTCCACCGCCCCCGAGGACACTCTTCGGGCAGAAGTAATCCGGGGAGAGTACAGCGGGTTCTTGCGGTTGGATACCGACATCATCTCCGGGACCGGAAGCGCTTCATTTTATTCCAAAGATGGCGGAGGTGTTTCTTCATTTGCCAGAAGGATTCGGTCCATTACGAGGCAGGCGGTCGAAAAACGGCGACTTATAGAGCAAAACGTTCCGGAAGCCGTCTTTGATATTCTGAATGCCCGCGTCGACGTAAACATGATCAAACTGTCTGCCTCCGGGGAAGAATCAGGCAGTACCGAGGTGTTCGCCGTGTTGGGATTCATCATGGGGTTCATGATCTACATGACGATGATCATATACGGATCGATTGTGATGCAGGGTGTTATTCAGGAAAAAATGGACAGGGTTGTTGAGGTAATTATCTCGTCTGTGCGTCCGTTTGACCTGCTCATGGGTAAAGTGCTCGGCATTGGTGCCATGGCGCTGGTGCAGATGACTTTCTGGGCGATTCTGATCCTGGGCGCGAGCCTGGCTTTCGGCGTGATCATGTCTTCGTTCATAGACCCGGCAGCTCTGAATCTGCCTGTTACAGCTTCGAACGATGAGATACTGGCCGCAGCGAACATCGTGATGCCAGACATCAATCCGATGATTTTCATTTGGTTCGTCATGTATTTCTTACTCGGATACTTGCTTTATGCCAGCCTGTTCGCGGCAATCGGGTCTTCCGTTGAGCAACAGCAGGACGCTCAGAGTCTGATGTTGCCTGTGATGTTGCCAATCATTCTGTCGATCGTATTCATTCAACCATTGATAGAGGCTCCTAATTCCACGTTGGCGGTGGTCATGTCAATGATTCCTTTTACATCACCGGTTTCTATGGTGGTAAGGAACGCTGTAACTGAAGTGCCGATGTGGCAGATGGTGCTGTCGCTTTCTTTACTCGCCGGATGTTTCGTAGGTGCTATTTGGGTCAGCGCAAGGATATACAGAGTCGGGATCTTGATGTACGGAAAAAAAGCATCGATCAAAGACCTCATCAAATGGATCCGATACGCTTGAATCGGTAGGCGGAAACGATTTTGACGGGGCACTGAATTGCCCTTCCCTCTGCGGAACAATGGGATTGAAGGCTGCTTAATACCGGTTCTCCCGGTCCTTATCCCATTCCGAATGTGGTTATTGCGCACATTTACCTTCATCGTGGCACTGTCCTGTGCATGGATAGCTACAGCCCCGAATGATGCCTGCGCACAATACTTCCGGTTTGGTAAAAACAAAGTCCAATACGACGATCAGGAGTGGTTTCAGGTTCGCAGCGAACACTTTAACGTGTACTTCTACCAGGGTGGACAACATCTGGCTGACTACGCGGCGAAAGTAGCCGAAGAGGCCTACCGGCACACATCGAGGCTATTTCAATACCGTGTGTCGGGCAGAATACCCATCATTGTCTATCTCAGCCATGCAGAGTTTGCCGTGACCAACGCGGTGAACCTGCCTGTTAATGCCGAAGGAATCGGAGGTGTTACAGAATCGTCGAAGAACCGAATTGCTGTTCCTTTCACAGGGGATTTTGGCACATTCAGGCGGGTCGTTCATCACGAACTTGTACACGCCATGTTAAATGAGCTCTTTTATGGTTCCGGAATCCAGGCGCATCTTCAGAATACGTCTGCAGTCAGGCTCCCGCCGTGGTTCAGCGAAGGTCTTGCTGAATTTTCTGCGTCCGGCTGGGATACCGATTCGGACATGTATGTACGAGAAGCTGTGCTGAGTGGTCATCTCAGCGATATTTCGACTCTCAGAGGTTATATGGCGTACCGGGGTGGACAAGGCGTCTGGGACTACATCGCCACACAATACGGACCGGAAAAAATTGGAGAGATCCTGCAACGACTGCGATCTACCCGGTCGGTTGAGGCGAGTTTTCGCGAGTCCATCGGGCTTTCTATTTCTGACCTTTCAGTCCGATGGCACCGTGCGGTACAGGAAATATACTACCCCGAAGTCGCTGCACGCGAGCCGCTTATAGATATAGGAAAAGCTATTGTTACGGTTCAGCATGGATCATTCAATTCGAGCCCGGTGTTGTCTCCACTTGGCGATAAAGTTGCCTTTGTGTCTGCTAAAAACGGACTCTTTGACATCTACGTGGCCAGTGCATCTGACGGCACCATTATTACGAAGTTGGCAGAAGGCCAACGATCAAGCCAGTTCGAATCTCTGCAGGTCTTATCTCCCGGGTTAACATGGAATCCGGACGGCACGCAATTGGCGGCAGCCGTCAAAAGCGGATCTTCTCATGGCGTAGTAATCATGGATATCCGCTCTGACGATACGCGCAATATTCCGCTTGACCAACTGGACGATGTACTCTCATTGTCGTGGAGCCCGGACGGTACGCGCCTGGCTATTTCCGGTACTCGAAACGGCCAGAGCGATCTGTATCTTCTTGATTTATCGTCCGGTAGCCTGCAGAACGTCACAAATGATCTTTTCAGTGACCATGATCCTTCCTGGAGTCCGGATGGAACCACCCTCTTGTTTCATAGCGATCGTGGAAGTCATACAACCGTTAACGACACAACTCCTGAGACTATTCAATTGAGCAGGCACAGAGTTCGACAGGTAGACATTTATACTGTAGTTCCGGGGGAGTCAGAATCTATCCGACTGACTACCGATGAAATGTGGGATGAAAGAAGTGCCCATTTCTCTCCAGACGGATCACAAATTGTGTTCATCTCCGACCAGAATGGGATTTACAATCTTTATGTTCTTGATGTCACAACCCTGACTACTCGTCCACTGACTGACTTATTGATCGGGATTACTCAGCTTTCGCTTGCAGCCGACGGCCAGCGTGCTGCTGTAGTTTCCTTGCTCGACGGAGTCCCGTCTATCTACATTATTCGTGAGCCACTAAAATTGAGTAAACAGTCGCCATTGCGACCCAACGTGTGGGGGCAACGAGTCCAGAGGAATCCGGACCTTCCACCTCCCTCGTTGATGATTGCCACGTACAGAGAGGAAATAAAAAATCCATTCCTGCGAGAAGCCACCAGTGGTATTCGGTATACTCGCGGTCAGGAACGACTGGCCCGCCCTCTCGCTCATCGTCTTGCCGTGTCTGAAACAGGCATCCTGAACGGATCATATAACGTGGGCTCAAACGCGCGACGAGTCACAGGAAATGTCGGCGCAACTCCCGATATGGCTTCCGGTGCTTCCAGGGATGCACGTCGTTCTCTGGAAAACTGGTTTATGAACGAAAGTCAGAATTTTGGCATTTCTGATTCCACCGGCACCTTCAGAGCCGTCGATTTCAGAAACTATCAATTTTCGGCGGCCTTCGCGGATGCGTCCGAAGGGACCCGCCTTCTCGCAGACGTGTTACCCACCGCGGACATCCCTGCGGTTTCAGTAGATGCAAACGGGAATTATGTACCCCGCAGATATAAACTCGATTTCTCTCCTGACATCGTATATGGATCGGCCGGTTATGACCCGCTATATGGTGTCCAGGGTGTGACGCAGATCGTTTTATCAGATATTCTTGGTAACCACCGACTTACGCTGTCCACAAACCTGCTGATAGATCTCCGGAATGCCGACTACATCTTTTCGTATGATTACCTGGCCCGGCGCGTGGATTGGTCATTTTCGATGTTTCATCAGTCCCGGCTTCTGGCTGATTTTTCGCTTCAGAATCCCACATATTTCAGATATCGCCAATACGGCGTGAGTGTGGAAGCGAGTTACCCATTCGACAAGTTCCGACGTCTGGATCTCGAAATAGGCCTGATCGGAGTCGACAAGGCTGATATTACAGACGCTACAAGTCCCTCCGTTCAACGGACTATCCTGACACCCCGGGTAACGTGGACACAGGACCAGACGATTCCCGGATTTCTGTCCCCGTCGGCTGGATATCGGTATGCCGTTTCTGTTCTGGGTGGCGGCCTTTCGTTTTCCCAGGAGCCGGTTCAATTCGCGACGGTGATGGCTGATTTCCAGATCTATCGGAGTTTCGACCAGCGATCCCGATTCACATTGGCGCTGCGAGGGTCGGGGGCTATATCGATAGGAAACAATCGCCAACTGTTTTACACGTCCGGAGTCCTGAATTGGATCAACAGAGATTTCGACGATGTGAATGGATTTCCGATTTCCAATCTGAATGAATTCGTATTCGCTACCCCCATCCTGCCACTCCGGGGATTTGACATCAATACGCGCAATGGATCCCGTTTCGCTCTGGTGAACGCCGAATTTCGATTCCCACTGATTCGGGCCCTGATACCTAAATACATACCCCTGTTGCCATTCTACAATATCCACGGACAGGTTTTTGCAGATATCGGTGGCATCTGGAGTGATCCGAACGATGAACTGATAGCGTCGGAAGTGTTGGACGATTTCCCGGGCCTCACCGACAACATATTAATGGGCACGGGTTTCGGGATCCGGACCTTTCTTCTGGGATTTCCAATCCGGCTGGACTTTGCATGGCCTTACGACGGATCTGAGTTCGGTGATGCCAAAACGTATGTTTCCATAGGTCTTGACTTCTGACAGTTGCTGACGTGACATGTTTCCAGGCGTGACGTGACATGTTTCCGGGCGTGACCAGGCAGTGAACAGCGCAGTAATTGTGAATTCAAACCGGATTCGTACCGAGTCGTACGCTTAGTATCGAACTTTATTTGGCTCCATGCAGTTTTCTCTGGCTGCAAAACGAGCAGCGCTACGGCTGTCTGACTGCTCGAACCACCCACCTCACATATTGACCGGAACAGTCTTATCCGAACATGGAAACATCGATCCAGAAAGTCAACGACGTAGAATTTGATCTGGAGATCACCGCATCTGCAGCCGATCTTGCCGAAGAGATTAACAAAGCGATTCGTGCTCAACGGGGCCGGACTCAAATGAAGGGATTTCGCCCCGGAAACGTCCCATTGTCTGTAGTAAAGAGAATATATGGGAAGTCTCTTGCGTATGGCGTTGCTGAACAACATGTTCAGAAAACATACGAGGACACGGTGATGGGTGATGATGCTTACAAGGTATTGGGCCAGCCTACGATTACCGATTTGACGTACGAATATGAAGGAGATCTTCGGGCTGTTGTGCGGTTTGGCGTTCGACCGGAATTTGATCTCGCTGACCTTTCAAAGGAGACAATTATCAAATTGGTCCACGAAGGAACGGATGAAGATCTACAGAAAGAATTAGACAACATGCGCGGTTCGCGGGCTGAACTTGTCGTTGCGGATGGCCCTTCCGATACTGAGTCTATCGTCACGGTTGATATGCAGACACTGGATACCGAAACCCATGAGCCAGTCGAAGGAGAGGTTCAGGAAGGTGTTCAATTTGCTCTCGCTGACGATAACCTGATGACCGAAATCGTCGACAAACTGACTGGGACTATTGTTGGCGATGTCGTCGAAATATCGCTCCCTGGCCCAGCTGAGGACACACCCGATCGAGCGTACAAACTTACCGTTACGGAGGTCAAACAGCGCGTTCTTCCTGAGTTAGACGATGCGCTCGTCAAAGAACTCACCGGAGATAAATTTGAAGACGTAGACGCGTTCAAAGAAGAACTGACGGGTCAAATCAAATCTGGTTGGGTGCAGCGTGGACGCGAAATGTACGAGTCCGAAATGATTGCGCGACTTGTTGCTCTGCACGATGTTCAAGTCCCGGAGTCGGTTGTTGATATGTATCTGGACTCGTACGTGAAGGAGTTGAAAGAACGTCAGGGCGATAAAATGCCAGCGGATTTCGACGAAAAAGAATATCGTGAACACCGTCGTGACGAGGCCGGAAATCAGGCTCGCTGGATGTTTATCCGTGATAAAATAATGGACAAAGCTGGATTCGAAATAACCGAAGAGGATCGCGACGCCTATCTAGAGAAAACCTCTGGTGGTGAGCTTCCGCTTGATACGCTGAAAGAATATTACAAAGCTGTCCCGAACATGATGGAACAGCTTGACCAACGTTTATTGTCTGAGCGGGTCTTTAATTGGATCGAATCCGAGGTCAAGATCAAAGAACTTGGGCTTGAAGACTATCGCAAGGCGACTGAGTCGGAACAAGCCTGATCAGGGAAAGGTAGCAAGGCCGGCCCGGTGTTCGGGCCGTTTCGCAAGCAAGAACACGTTCCTGATCAACCTTTCAAGCCTGATTCCATGGTCGACGATTTTCTCAAGTTCAGCAAAGGACTGAACAAACTTCCTTCTGACATCTACAGCGGTCCTTTCCAGGAAACATCGATGAGCACCCTCGTCCCGATGGTCATCGAACAGACGAGTCGAGGCGAACGATCGTACGACATTTTCAGCAGGTTATTAAAAGAACGCCTGATCATCCTCGGATCAGGAATTAACGACCAGGTCGCCAACCTGATGGTGGCCCAGCTCCTATTTCTGACCTCAGAGGACCCGCATAAAGACATCAATATATATGTCAATTCTCCGGGTGGGTCTATAGATTCGGGGCTTGCCATTTATGACACGATGCAGTATATCTCGTGCGATGTTGCGACCATCTGTGTCGGCCTGGCGGCCTCGATGGGTTCCGTTTTATTGGCCGCGGGTACGAAGGGAAAACGGGCCGGCCTACCAAACTCCCGGGTCATGATCCATCAGCCATGGAGTGGCGGCGTTCAAGGACAAGCTTCAGACATCCAAATTCACGCTCGGGAAATTCTGAAGATGAAAGAGACTTTGTACGGCATCCTTGCCTTTCATACCGGGCAGACTCCTGAACAAATCGAACAGGATGGGGATCGGGATTTCTGGATGAGTGCGAAAGAAGCGACTGAGTACGGGCTTATCGACAGTGTTCTGACTCCACAGAAAAAACCGAAAAAAGACGGAGTCAATTAACGAGGGGGTCATAAATCGAGTGGGGCAGTCATGCCGCCAATGATCTGCCACTTGCCGGCCTCTTTGGTCCAATAGTGGGTAACGCGCCACCAATCACCATCGCCTTTACCTCGACCGGATCCACGGTACCCGGAAATTGAATAATAGGTGACCGCGTAGTCTCCGAAGCGTTCCACCCCCTCATTCTCGTAATTGATAGTCGTCCAACCGTCGATTATTCCGCGCCGGAAAAACTCGCGGATGCCTTGTTTATTGATCGGGTTTTTATATCCGCCTGGCCACCCGAGATAGTTCTCGTGCCAGAGTTCCATGTATCCATCCAGGTCGTTCAGGTCATTCCAGAATGATTGATAGGATTGTTCCATTGCCCAAACCTCACGCTCTGCAGCCGTCATGTTCTGAGCTACAACATCGGAGGAGCCTATCAATAGAAGGAGGAGAAACTGAACCGCACGTACGAGGCGAAACATCATCGAAATAAAGGGTAAGGGGGATTTTGAGATCGGCGTCGGGTTATGGAAGAATACGCATCAAGTTGGCCATTTCGATGGCGGCGAGCGCAGCTTCAACGCCTTTGTTGCCGGCTTTTGAGCCGGACCGCTCAATGGCCTGTTCTGTTGTATCGCACGTAAGTACGCCGAACGACGCTGGAATACCGGTCAAAACGCCTACCTGTGAAATGCCCCTGGCGGCCTCGCCCGCGACATACTCGAAATGCGGAGTTGCGCCTCTGATTACTGCACCGAGACAAACGACCGCATCATAATTTCCAGAGTCTGCCATCTTGCGAGCTGCCATCGGAAGTTCAAAGCAACCGGGTACAAACGCGAGATCGATCGCTTTGTCAGAAACACCGTGCCGAATAAGTGTATCTCGCGCTCCTTCGATGAGTTTATTGACCATCAGGTCATTCCAACGTGACGCTACAATAGCGATTTTCAAATCGGTGCCAATCAAGTTGGCTGAGTATTCTTTGCCCATACTGGTGAGTGTCTTTATGGTGCTGTATCGTTACAAAGCGATATCGTTACAAAGCTATCGTGCTACAGGGAGCTAAGACGATGGTCCAATTTGTCCCTTTTTGTACGCAGATAATCCTGATTTTCCGGATGTGCCGGCATCTCAAGCGAAACACGTTCGACAACTTGAATTCCGTTCGCTTCAAGGTCAGCAATCTTTCTGGGGTTATTGGTCATGAGTTTGATTTTACTTATTGATCGATCAGTCAATATCGCTGCTGCAATCGCGTAATCTCTTTGGTCTGCCTCATATCCGAGATCGATATTGGCTTCAACCGTATCCATTCCTTTGTCTTGCAACGAATATGCTTGGATTTTGTTGACCAATCCGATTCCTCGACCTTCCTGCCTCATATAGAGGAGTATGCCGGTGCCTTCACTGGCAATTTGGGCCATAGCAGAATCCAGCTGTTGACCACAATCACATCTCAACGAACCGAGAACGTCTCCCGTCAAACACTCGGAGTGCAAGCGAACAAGCGTGGCTTCTTGAACCGGAGTCGATGTGGAATCAGGATTTGAATCCAATCCCATACTCAAACTAAGATGTTCGTGTCCAGACTGATCTCGGTACGCTGTTACCGAAAAGACGCCATACCGAGTCGGTAGACGCGCGCTATCCGAGCGCACAACAAGGAGGGCACCGTCCTGAGCTCGATCTGCACCGGACAAATGCTTGTCTCCACTGCGAGTCCGGTACTCCACCAGTTCATCAATTGTGATCATGACAAGGTCATTATGGGCTGCGAATTCGACAAGTTGGTCCCGCCTCGACATCGAACCATCATCGTTCATGATTTCGCAGATTACTGCCGCCGGCGCGAGGCCGGCCAGTTGCATCAAATCTATTCCTGCTTCTGTGTGGCCGCGGCGGACCAGTACGCCACCATCTTGCGCGCGAAGCGGAAAAATATGACCAGGCATGATAACATCGTCTGGCGTCGCCACTTCGTCAGCAAGAATTTTTATTGTCCGGGCTCTGTCTGCAGTAGATATTCCCGTCGTGACACCACTGGAAGCCTCAACGGAAATGGTAAAAGGGCTGTTGAACTTAGACTTATGGCCATTTCTTTGCACCATCATCGGAATTTTCAGTCGGTCAAGCGCCCTTCCGGTCATGGCTATGCAAACAAGGCCACGGGCGCGCTGAACCATAAAATTAACAGCGTCTGCGTCTGCGAATTCAGCCGCCTGGATGAGATCACCTTCGTTCTCTCTATCCATATCGTCCACAACAATGATGGGCCGCCCGGATTTGAGTTGTTCGAGGGCTTCCGGGATCGAACTGTTGATATTTTTATTCTGTGTTATCATTTATTTATAGCCGTTATCAGCCATGAACGCGAGGCTCAATGTGCCCTTCTTTTTACTTCGGTGTGTAAGAATATTTTCTACATATTTTCCCAGAATATCCGTTTCAATATTTGCCCGATATCCCACTCTCTGCTTTGCCAGCGTGATGTGGGTTTGAGTGTATTCTACCAGCATTACCGAAAACCAGTCTTCGCTTGTTTCAACAACTGTGAGGCTCACGCCATCAACAGTCACGAATCCTTTCGGCACGATGTATCGCATCAGATCCTGCTCCACTTTTAAATGCACCCACAGCGATGTACCGTCCGGCCGAAAGGTGGTCACGGTCCCTGTACCGTCGACGTGACCCTGAACGATATGCCCCCCCATCCTGCTGGTAGGCATAAGGGCGCGTTCCAGATTTACTTCCGTACCAATTGAGACAGAACCCAGGTTGGTTCTGGATAAGGTCTCCGGGGCAAGTCCTGCAGAAAACTCGTCACCTGTCAGATCCGTCACCGTCAGGCACGTCCCGTTCACGCAAATACTATCCCCGAGAATAGTACCATCGGTCACCGTTCTTGATCGTATGGTCAAGTTTAATGCACCCCGTGACGACTCTACACGAGTGATTTTTCCAACATCTTCAACTATTCCCGTAAACATTGACTACGCCGTTTTGTAAATTTCTTTATTGCTCACCAGGCCACGAATTAACACGTCGACCCCTAATAATTCTGATTCAATTCTATGGAGAGGCCCGGCGCTTGCGAGATCAGCGACGCCATTTCCGCCTACCGCTCCCGGTGCTCCTGTTCCGCCGATAATTCTTGGTGCAATGAATGCCCATACCTCATCCACCAACCCTGCGTCAAAAAAACTACCGAGGACCGCTGGCCCACCTTCAACCATTATGCTGTGGAGTCCGATTTCGAACAGCTTGGTCAAACAAAATCGTATGTCCGGTCTCCCGTTGGCATCCTTCGGGCATTCTATAATTTTGACGCCGTTTATCTCGAGGGTGTTCTTCCACTTCGCGTCTGCTCGAGACGTCGTGAAAACAATCGTGTTCTCTGAATCGGAATCTGTGAATAGTGCCGACTGGACGGGCGAAATCCCGTTCTTATCCAACACGAGGCGTCGGGGCTGCGAACCGTCATAATGATCCATCCTGACGTTCAGGGATGGATTGTCGGCCACCACGGTGCCCGAACCCACAAGTATTCCATCAACAACTGCGCGGAGTTCATGTGCGCGTTTTCTGGCTGCATCACCCGTGATCCACTTACTTTCACCGGTGCTTGTCGCGACTCGACCGTCCAGACTGGCACCAAACTTGGCTATCACCCACGGTCTCCCGGTACGCGCTGAATGCAGGAAAAATCTGTTGTCATATGCTGCATCCTCACTGCACACGCCCTCAATAACTTCGATTCCGGCTTTTTTCAAGTCTACAGAACCCCGTTCTACCCCGTGCCCGGCTGGATCGCCTACCGCAAAAACGACCCGATGAATCCCGGCATCTTTTATAACATCTGTACATGGAGGCGTTTTACCGAAATGATTGCAGGGTTCGAGTGAGACGTATAGCGTGCCACCTCGAGCATGTGATCCTGCATTTCCCAGAGCAACGACTTCGGCGTGGTCCGAGCCCGCTTTCTGATGATACCCGTCACCTACGATCGAGCCATCGCGCACGACGACCGCCCCAACGATCGGGTTGGGCCCGGTTCGCCCGAACGCTTGCCGCGCAAGGGCGAGCGCGCGGTCCATGAAATACCGATCGGTTGAACCTGGGTCCGAGTTCTTTCCGGCATCGATATATTCCAATTCGCGAAGCATCAACTTCTCATCTCCCGCTTCCATATACAAAAAATGCTCTGTCAATGACGACGGAGCAGGAGGAGCATGAGTAATCTACAAGCCGTTGTGCGGCATTGTACAACACTGCTTATCAGCAGATACTGACGGACACGGACCCATATTCGGTCAATCGAACCTGACAGATTCTAAATAACCAGTACGAGCACGTGAACGCGCGCTGAATCTTCTCCCATCCGGACTATACCGTCGGCCCCGGCCTCTCACCGGGTCAACCTGCCTCATTCGTCCGAAGACGTAACGCGAGCCAAGGTCACGGGCTCAATCCGGGTGTAATCGGATTTTACCGTCGGTCAGGAATTGGAGCCTGTAAATCAGCCCCTCACCTTACCCCGAAGATCATTATGTAGGGTGATTTACTGAAATCGCCAGTGAAAGATTCCATGCGTAGATTTTTCATATGTAACCAACCGGGCTGGTTTCCCGTCCTATGGGAACGGCGATGTGATTATTACCGTCGCCTCTTTTCAAAATTTTGTAAGAATCAGAACAAGCAGAAAATGAAACTTGGACTTCCGGTTATCGCGTTATTCCTGTTTACAGTTGTGAATTTGACGATTCCCCCAACGGGTCCCGGTGAATATGTTGGACATTGGATCGGCACTGCCGACGGCCAGGTCTCGTTTACGTTGGATATCGAGCTCGACGGTACGGAT
>Ga0114950_10002338_pt1 | contig 14533 bp, 12 predicted proteins | sample N075metaG_FD_83503 | JGI IMG/M metagenome (GOLD analysis project Ga0114950, IMG submission 83503) | Deep subsurface microbial communities from Kermadec Trench to uncover new lineages of life (NeLLi) - N075 metaG | ecosystem: Environmental > Aquatic > Marine > Ocean trench > Sediment | place... | reverse complement strand
GGGGCCATGGCGGTAACTCCTTATAAATGGCTATAATTGGGGAGCTGTAAAGACGTGGGTAACGACGGATCTTATAGACCGGCGAGCCGTTCGGCCAGCACGGTGGTGCATCTGTTCTTGCTATAAGTCAGCGAAAAGGGTAAGCGCAGCACGAGAGATTGCTTATGGCACAGGCCACAACCGGCGAAATTCTTGATTTTTGGTTCGTTGCAACGGGACGGGGCAAATGGTTCAAGAAGGACCCGGCCTTCGATCGAGCCATCAAGGAACGATTTGAGGCGACCGCGCAAGCGCGTGCCGAAGAATTGCAGCGCAGAGGGTGGTCGGCATGGGAGACCAACCCTAAGGGCACTCTGGCGCTTGTTCTCCTGCTCGATCAGTTTCCGCGCAACATGTACCGCGACGAGCCCGGTTCCTTTGCTTGGGGCGATTTGGTGCTTGCTGTCGCGAAAAGGGCAATCGACAACGGGTACGATATGGACACGCTGATCGAAAGCCGGTCATTTTTCTATATGCCCTTTATGCATAGTGAAGATTTGGCCGATCAAGACCGTTGCTGCGAGCTTACCTCGACACGGCTCAATCAGGAAGCCACCGCCAAGTTTGCCCGGTTGCACCGCGACGTCATCGAACGGTTTGGCCGCTTTCCTCATCGCAATGAAATCTTGGGACGGAAAAGCACGCCGCAGGAGACCGCCTTTTTGGCAGAAGGCGGTTTTACACCGTGACAAGAATTGCCGCTCAACAGAGGAGCGTCAGCGCGTTTGGTACGATATCAAATCGTGCCGGAAGGTGACCAGGCGTTTCACCATCCATTTCGAGTAAGATATTATTTGTTCTGTCCGATGTCGCATATTCTGCGCTTACCATCCGTGCGCGACGCACTGTCACTTTGCGATGATTGACGTGGGTTCCCCTGTAAATCCTGAGGATATTCGACAAGACTTCCCACTTGGTGAGATCACCCAGGATTACCACGTCGAAATACCCGTCATTGGGTTGCGCGTTGGGCGCCATACGCATGCCGCCGCCGGTATATTGCCCATTGCACAGACAAATAGTGTTTATGACCAAAGTTTGCGGCGATCCATGATCGATCACGAGGCGCACGGCCGTGTTTTTGTAGACTAAAGCATGGCGCAGGCTGTGCCAAAAAAACGCCATACGGCCGCCGACAAACTTCGCCGCGTGAGAGTCATTGACCGCGCGGGCGACGATTCCGCCAAGACCCAAGCTTGCGCTGTTGGCGAAATATTGCGTGGTTTCGACGCCGTCATGGTCTTGGAAAGTCATGCGGCCCAGGTCGATACGCCGCTCTGTTGCGTTTTTCAGGCGGGCAATCGCCTGATCAACGTTGCGGGGTATGTGGAATGTGCGCCGGAAATCGCCGCCGGTGGCAGCCGGGATGAGACCAAGACAAGCCTTTGTGTTGATCGCGACGCCGTTGTGGAAAAACCCGTTGACCACTTCATTGAGGGTGCCGTCACCGCCGACCGCAACGATTAGATCATATCCTTCATTGAGCGCGTTTCGGGTAAGAGCGGTCGCGTGATTTGGCGTTTCCGTGAGCTTGCTTGTCACCGGCCCCAAGGCGTGCGTCAGCTTGCGCTCGATGTGGGGCCATTGCCGCGCCGTACGGCCGTTGCCGGAGCGTGGATTGACGATAATTGCCGTGCGGCGCGCCGTCATGAGGTGATCGTGTCGCGTGCGAGGGATTGCTGGGGTTCCACTGCGTGCGCGACGGTCAATCGCGATTGAACGTTTTTGATTTGCCTGGCGATTTCGCCGTCATCCCAGCCAAGCTCCGGCGCCATAAGGCGGGCCGCTTTGTCAAGTGCTGCCACACCAGGATGACACAATGTACCCAGACCGGTTCGGCGATAAATAACATCTTCAAGGGTTACCGCCATTTCCTCGCGCACCGCATAGGACACTTGCGCCGTCAAATCGAGAAGATGGGGCGACACCATTTCAACGTCTTGAGCGCTTTGATCGATCACCCGATCCAGCCGGCTGCCATATGTCCGGGCAAGGTGGGTCACAATCGCCGCGGGCAGATGAGCGTGAAGGCGGATCGCTTCATCGAGATAGATTGAAAACCGTCCGGTCTCGCCGCCCGGAAGGGGCGTTTCATGAGTGCGGCAAGGGACCTGGTTTCGCTTTAATTTGCGCAAGATAAGATCGACGACTTTTTCGGCAGTGCGGCGTGACGTTGTCCACTTTCCACCGACCGCGGACACGAAATTTTCAAGGCCGCTTTGACGTTGGTGATCGCAAATCTCCGACTTGCGGCTTGCCCTGTAGGAATCCGTGCTGTGCGGGCCGCCGCCGCTGTTGTCGACCAAGGGTCTAAGACCGGCATAAGTATGAAGAACGTGGGACCGGCGAAGTCTCGCGCCGGGATAGGTTTCGTTTACCAGCGTGAGAAGGGCATGGATGTCTTCCTCGGTTGCGTGCACCTGATTGGGATCGCCGTCAAATATCGTATCGGTCGTGCCGATAATCGAATGGCCGCGCCACGGCAGAATGAAAACATGGCTGTGCTCAGCGAAAATGGTCAGTGCATGACGGTGCATGATGGGCCAGGTGATCAAGTGAATGCCTTTTGATCGGATCAGACGTACGCAAGACGGACCACCTTCCGCTTGGGCGGCCAGCTCGTCGGCCCACGGACCCGCGGCATTCACGGTCACGGTCGCCGTCACGTCGATTTGGTCACCGGTCAATTCGTCTTTGACCCGTGCGCCGGTTACTTGTTTGCCGTGGCGATGGATTTTGATCACTTTGGCATAATTCGCCACGTGTGCGCCTCTTGCATGGGCATCCAGCAGACATTCGAGGCCGATACGTTCGGGGGCATACATTTGACAATCGTAATAGATCATGCCGCCGGTCAATCTTTCCCGCTTGAGCCCCGGCGCCAATTTGAGCACGTCTTCGGTGCTCAAATCCCGGTGGCCCGGCAGGTGTTGATTGGGATCGTCCAATCGATTGCGGTCGAAGGATAAAATGTCATAAAGCGTAAGCCCGATATCCAGACGCAATCGGCCGCGCCGGCCATGCCCATAGGTTGGCACAATAAAAGGCAACGGTTTGACCATATGCGGGGCGATGGTTTGCCACGCGCGCCGTTCACGGAGCGATTCGCGAACCAGGCCAAACTCGAAATTTTCCAAGTAACGCAATCCGCCATGAACCAGCTTTGTGGTTGCGGCACTTGTGGCGTGGCAAAAATCCTTGGCTTCAACGAGCGCCACGGTCAATCCTCGCTGTGCCGCATCGCGCGCGATACACGCCCCGGTAATGCCGCCCCCGATGATCAGTAGGTCATAACGGTTTTGGCTGAGCTTGCTAAAATTGCGTGTCGCCGCCATTTCGATCTCGTGAAGCGCTTGATTGGGTGCCTAGAGCGCATTCAGGAAAAGTGGACCCGGTTTTCCGTCCGAATGCGCGACAAAATAAAGACTTAGAGCACGTTAGGGATTCCATCTTTTGTCAACGTGCTCTAGCTGCGGCGTGTCAGTCCGTGTTGTTCCAGGCGCCATTTGAGCAGATCAAAACGGTCTTGGCCGAAGAAGGGTTCCCCCTCAAAGACCATAAGCGGCACACCCCAATGACCGCCGTCTCTTTGGGCTTCTTGATTTTGCAAAATGATTTCATCGTATTGTTGCGGGCCGGCGGCGATGGCAGAGTCGAGTTGGGCCAAGTCGGCACCGGCGCGGGCGGCGGCTTGGGCCAGACGATCGCCGTCATGCCATTTCCCGGTACCGCCCCAAATGACGCCGCTCACTTGATGAATGAAGGGCAGCCCGTGGCCCGCTTCGACCGCGGCAACGCCCAGTCTGGTCAATCGGTGAATATAGGGTTGCACCTCGGGCACCTCGCCGGTGGTGATATCCATGACCACAGGGTCCGGATCGGGCCATTGATAGGGCAAGCCGAGCCGTTCGGCCACGCGCTCTATGTCCCGCAACATATAGGACGGCATGAGTGGATTGATGTTCTTAAAGAAATTCTCGATGCGAATGGCGATCGGATAAACCGGCCGCACGCGAACCGTTACGTCGTAATCTTTTTCGAGTTCGACGATGCGCGGTGTGACCAGATAGCAATAGGGACTGCGAAACGACCAGAAAAGATCAAAGCATAATGTCATCGGCGACTCCATTCGCGCGTAACGTCGATCACGGCGTCCGTTAGCTGCGACAATTCATCCTCGCCGATCGTGAAAGCCGGCGTGAGGTAAATGACGTCGCCAAGCGGGCGAATAAAAACGCCGCGGTCAACGAATTGTGTCTTCAACCAATCAAGGTCGTCTATTTCAGAAAGTTGAATGACCCCGATGGCGCCGCGCACCCGCACATCGACGACACTATTAATATCACGCACCTTGGACAAAGTCTTATTGAGATGGCTCTCGATAGCTGCGACTTGCTCGAGCCGGGGCTCCGTTTCGAAAAGATCGAGCGAGGCATGGGCTGCCGCACAAGCCAAGGGGTTGCCCATAAAGGTGGGTCCGTGCATGAACGCCGCTTCGTCCGAGTCGGACAAAAAGGCATCGGTCACCCGGTCGGAGGGAATCGTGGCGGACAGGGGCAGCACACCCCCCGCCAGCGCTTTCGAAAGAGTAATGATATCGGGCACGACGTCCGCTGCTTGGCAAGCAAACAGAGTTCCCGTGCGGCCGAAGCCGGTCATGATCTCATCGAATATCAAAAGCACGTCATGCCGTTGCGTCGCTTCGCGGATAAAACGCAACGTATCTTCGTCGTGAAACTTGAAACCACCCGCTGCCTGAACCAAGGGTTCGACCATGACCGCAGCGAGTTGGTTTTTGTGGTGGGCCAGGAAGTCGTCTAAATTTTTGCGGCTTTCTTCATCGCCGGGAATTTCCAGGATGTGCTGCTCCTGCAGCGCCCCTTTGAACATGTGGTGCATGCCTTCTTCCGGATCGCAGACCGACATGGCACCCAGTGTGTCGCCATGATAGCCATGTTGAAAAGAAGCAAATTTGGACCGGCCCTGCTCGCCTTTGTTGATCCAATATTGCAGGGCCATCTTCATGGCTATTTCCACACTCACCGAACCCGATTCAGCGAAGAACACGCGGTTGAGGTCTCCGGGCAATAGGGCGGCCAATCGATGGGCCAATGTGTAGGCCGGTTCGTTTGCCAGGCCACCTGACATGACATGAGGCATGCGCGCGGCCTGTCGCTGTATCGCGTCGATAATGTGGGGGTGATTGTAGCCGTGACAAGCGGTCCACCAACTGGCGCAGCCGTCGATCAGCTCGCGCCCGTCGGCAAGGATAAGCCGCGCGCCGCGTGTTTCGACCACAGGCAAAGGCAGACCGGCTGTTTTCATCTGGGCATAGGGCAGCCAAATATGATCGAGACCTTGGTGTAGCCAGTCGGGGTCGTGGGTGTCGTTCATGATGAGCTGCTCGTTACGCCGTGGCGCGGGATGGGCCCGCCGACTAGGAATTCCCGTTTTCTGTACTATAGTGCGCGCCTCAACGCCAACAATGGACGGTCTATATGTCGTCGCTGGACGACTTTGCGCGTGGAAAACTGGAAGATCTTGACCAAAGATCGTTGCGCCGGCGGCTCGTGACCACCGAACGCACTACGGATGCGCGCGCTTTTCGAGCATCTCCTCAAGGCGGGCGCCGGCAACTCGTTTCTTTTTGTTGCAATGATTACCTCAATTTGAGCCAGCACGCGGATGTGAAGAAAGCGGCCATTGCTGCGGTCAGCCGATTTGGTGCGGGGGCTGGCGCGTCGCGTCACGTCACGGGCAATCACCCGCTCTATGAAGAACTCGAAACCCGCTTGGCCCGGTTTAAGGAGACCGAAGCGGCCGTGGTGTTCGGTTCGGGCTATCTGGTCACTTTAGGGGTCGTTCCGACCTTGGCCGGCCGTCGAGATTTGCTGCTGGTGGATGAGTTAGCCCATGCCTGCCTGCATGGCGGCGCGCAGCTGGCCGGCGGCGAGATGGTTGTGTACCGCCATAATGACATGAACCATGTCCGTGAGGTGTTGGAGGAAAGGCGTGCACGTCACCGGCACGCGCTCATTTTAACCGACGGTGTGTTCAGTATGGACGGCGATTTGGCCCCGCTCCAGGCGCTGACGGCGTTGGCCGAACAATACGATGCCTGGCTGATGACCGACGATGCCCATGGGTTCGGCATTATGGGCGATGGCCGGGGATCGACCATGGCAGCCGCCCGGCGAAGCGAGGGCCCGGTGCACGTGCCCTTGCAGATGGGCACCCTGTCAAAAGCCGTGGGATCTTATGGCGGCTATCTTTGCGCCTCGCGGTCTGTGGTCGATTTCGTCAAGACGCGGGCCCGAACGCTCATTTACACCACGGGTCTGCCGCCGTCTGCGCTGGCGGCAAGTCTGGCGGCCCTGGATATCATCGAACGGGATGGGGCTTGGCGCGACAAACCTCTCGCCCATGCGCGGCTTTTTGCCGAATTGGTGTCATTACCCGCCCCCGAAAGTCCCATCGTGCCGGTCATTTTAGGGCACACGGAAAGGGCGCTTGATGCGTCGGCCTTGCTGGAGGAACGCGGGTTTTTGGTCACGGCCATTCGACCGCCTAGCGTGCCGGAGGGCACGGCGCGGTTGCGATTTACTTTCACGTCGGCACATGGCGAATCCGATATACGTCATCTCGCTCATATTGTGCGTTCGGAAATCCTGCCCAAAGCGGCGGCTTGATAGAGTTGTGCCATGAGCAACGGGCTTTTCATTACCTCGTCGGGCACGGAGATCGGCAAGACTTATGTGACACGCCTTTTGTGCCGTCAATTGCGCGATCAAGGAAAGTCGGTGCGCGCCGTAAAACCCGTCATGTCGGGCTATGATGAGAGCGCTCCCGAACAAAGCGATGCGGGGCTCATTCTTGAATCATTGGGTGTAGAGGTAACGGAACGTACCATCGCCGAAATTTGTCCGTGGCGGTTCCGCGCAGCGATCGCGCCGGATATGGCGGCGCGGCGAGAAGGGAAGGACATTCCGTTTGATAGCCTTGTCGCCTTTTGTGCAGGCGCCCGGTCGGAATCGGGGGATGCGGTGCTTGTGGAGGGCGCGGGGGGCGTCATGGCGCCGGTTACGGCGGAGAAATTGTGTGTCGATCTTATTGCCGCAATTGCCCTGCCGGCCCTTGTCGTTGTCGGCTCTTATTTGGGTACAATCAGCCATTGTTTGACGGCGGTGACCACATTGCACAATCATGAGATACCGATCGCCGGCATTGTCGTCAGCGAGTCGCAGGAAAATCCCGTACCGCTCGATCAAACGGCATCGGCTATTAAACGTCATTTGGGCGGCACACCCTTGGTGGTCCTGGCGCGGCGGCCGATCGACGCTTGGCGCGATCAGCCCGACCTGACCTGGTTATTGAACGGTTAAGCAGCACAGTGAGCGGCGCCCCAATTCATTACACGGAGGATTTGTCGACGGATCCTTATTCGATGGTCATCGATGTCCGTTCGCCCTCGGAATATGCCGAGGATCACATGCCCGATGCGTTGAACGTCCCGGTGCTAAGCGATCAAGAACGGGCGCAGGTCGGCACGATTTACACGCAGGGAAGTCCATTCGAGGCACGCAAGATTGGCGCCGCCCTTGTGTCGCGCAATATCGCGCAGGCTCTTGAAGGTCCGCTGAAAGATCAACCATCGGATTTTCGTCCGTTGATTTATTGTTGGCGCGGGGGACAGCGGTCCGCTGCCCTGGCCACGGTGCTGTCGCAAATCGGTTGGCGGTGCACCTTGCTGAAGGGGGGTTACAAATCTTACCGTCGCCATGTGGTGACGGCTTTGGAAGACTTGCCGGCACAATTTGATTTTATTTGTCTGTCGGGTCTGACGGGTACGGGTAAGACACGTCTGTTGCGCCGGATGGCCGCGCGCGGTTTTCAAGTTTTGGATCTTGAAGCGCTGGCCAATCATCGCGGCTCTCTTTTGGGTGCCGAACCGGATACATCTCAGCCATCGCAAAAAACATTCGAGTCGCGATTATGGCAGGCTTTGTGCCGATTTGACGGAGCGCGACCCGTTTGGGTCGAATCGGAAAGTTCGAAAATCGGTGATCTCAATTGTCCCTCTGGTCTGTGGCGGGGCATCGGCACCGCACTCTGTGTACAAATCGACGTGCCTCTTAATGCGCGCGTTGCCTTGCTTATGGAGGATTACGCCTTCCATATGGATGATACGGCTATTCTCCTCGACGCGGTGACGCGGCTTACACCGCTTCATGGCAAACAGAAAATTAGTGAGTGGGCAGAGCTTATTGCAGGAAAAAGGTGGCAGACATTTATCATTGATCTTCTGCGGACCCATTACGATCCGGCCTATGAACGGGCATTGAAGCGCCGTCACCGGCCGGCCGCACCGTCCCATCAACTTGCTGATTTATCGGAAGCCTCGTTTGACGATCTTATGGATCGGTTCGCATCGACTTATGGTCTGTGACTATCATCGCAATTATGACCCGCGTAACGTAATCCCCGGCAATCCTCGCTCAGCGACCCGGCCTATAATCCGCGCGGCACCATAACCCGCCCTTCGAAGGCGGCGTACGCAGCGTTCGCTATGGGTTTCAGGGACGCCCGCTATGAGCCCGCCGGCCGTTTGAGGATCAAAAAGAAGCGGATAAAGCGCGTGCCGTTTCGCCGTCTCATCCATTTTCAGATAGGGTTGAACGCCGGCGATATTTTGTGCATGAAGCGTGCTCAAAATTCCGGCTTGGATGGTTTCCATCGCGCCGTCAAGCGGCGGCAGAGTATCGAGGTCGATCTGGCATTGAACCTGGGAGGCGCGCGCCATTTCCAACACGTGTCCGGCAAGGCCGAAGCCGGTGACGTCGGTACATGCGCTGGCGTTGGCCTCGAGAAAAATCTCCGCGGCTCGATCGGCTGACTGACACATCATCTCAAGGGCTGTATCGATCCACCGGCCCTTGGCTTTAAGCCGCATATGAGCGGCCAGAAGAGTGCCCGTGCCCAGGGGTTTGGTAAGGATGAGCGCGTCGCCGGGCTTTAGTCCAGACTTGCGCAGCAGCAAGTCCGCTTCGCCATAGCCGCTTACGGCAAAACCCAAAGCGGTCTCTTGCCCTTCGCCGCTATGGCCGCCGACCAATTGAGTATGGGCTCGATGACAGATCGTGAGCGCGCCTTTGAGCAAAAGGAAAAGATCTTCCTCCAAAACGGCGTCCGGTAGGGCGGGCAACAACGCGATAGCCAGTGCGCTATGGGGTTTGGCGCCCATGGCATAAATGTCCGTCAGGGCATGATTGGCGGCGATGCAACCGAACAGATAAGGATCGTCGATAAACGCCCGAAAGAAATCCACCGACTGAACCAGCGAACGATGGGCCGGGGGTACCGACACGGCCCCATCGTCGAGCTCGACGGAGAATGCCTCGGCCAATTCCGTTTCGGCGCGCAGACGATCAAACACGCGCATCAGAATCGGGCTGCCGATTTTGCCGCCACAACCGGCGCAACGCATGAGGTCGTCCAAGCTGTCCGGGTCGCCCCCATGATTGGCGGCGTTAGTGTTATGGCCCGGTGTCATGTCCGGCAGAGTGTTGAAGCGATCCATGAAACGCCGATCGATCCAATCCTTCCAACGCCAGACCAGGGGACCCGCCGCCGATAATCCGTACCAGGACGCAACGGCGCTTTTCTCGCCGGTTGAGATAAGGCTGAGCCACTTGGCCTGGGGCCGGAACGGTTTTGGTGCTTGGTCGGTAAGAATGCGGCGCAAATTTCTGGTCAGCGGCGGTCCTTGACGCACCGCCATGACGCCGGCCTTCTCGCGCGGATGATTGACCATGGTGGCAATATCACCGGCCGCGAAAATGAAATCGTCGGTCACGCTTTGCAACGTGTCGCGCACTTGAATGAATCCGTCTTGTGTGAGCTCAAGACCGGTTTCCTCAAGCCAAGCAGGAGCGGCGGCTTGCGCCGTCCATAACAGGGTGTCCAATTCGGCTGTTGTGCCATCATCGAAGCGGACTTTGGACTTGTCGACGTCGATCACACGGCGTCCGACCCGCACGTCAATGCCCTTTGATTTGAGGCATCGATTGAGCCGCCGCATTACGGCCTTATTATGTGTCGGCACGATCTCCGCGGTCGCCGTTATGAGGGTCAGCTTTACCGATTCCGGCGGCTTGTTCAGATCTTGAAGAAGATTGCTTAGGCCATGATGGGCGGCAAGTATCAATTCCGTACCACCGGCGCCCGCACCGACAACGCCAATCCGATATGTCCCCGGCGTGTTGCCGACTTTTTCTTTGAGCTCCTGCCAGTGATTGATGAATCGGGATATCGGCTTAACCGGCACCGCGTAGGCTGCAGCGCCGGGCACGTCGACCGTATTGGGTGCCGAGCCGATATTGAGCGAGCACACATCGTAGGGAATGGGATCGCGCGAGCGGCACAAGACGTGTTTTGCCAGTCTGTCAATGCCGATCACATCGTCTTTGATAAAACGCGCGCCGGCAAAGGCCGCCAGCCGACGTAGATCGATATGAACGTCGTCAAATGTGTAATGCCCGGCGATCAAGCCCGGTAACATGCCGGAATAGGGTGTGTGGCTATCCCGGCACACCAGCGTAAGGCGAACCCCCGGCAAGGGGTTCATGCCAAACGATTTGAGCACCGCCACTTGGGAGTGACCGCCACCGACGAGGACCAAGTTGCGCATAGCGGCCAACCTAGAGTGTTTTCAGGAAAAGTGGATACCGGTTTTCCGTCCGGAAACACGACAAAACAATAACTTAGAGCGCATTCACAAAAAGTGGGACGCGGTTTTTGGGTTCGAATGCGCGACCAATAACGAATCTAGACCCCCGTTCCCTGATTCAATGAATTGTGAACGGGGTCTAGGGTCCGGTTTTGATTCTATCAAAACCGGAAGGACCCGAAAGAACAGCCGGCTGGATTTCAAAGGAACAGTACATGGGCCAGCAAATTATGCGACGGCGTCCGCCGATCAAGGGAAACATCACTCCTTCAGGCTTGCGCTCCCTTCTCCCTTGAAGGCCTTGGCGATATTTTCGAACGAGAACGGGAAGATGATGGTGTTGGTCCGGTCGTTGGCGATTTCCTGAAGTGCGGTGAGGTAGCGCAGCTGAATTGCGAGCTCTTGTTGGGACAAGATGCGCGCCGCTTCGGCCAGTTTCTCCGCCGCTTGTTGTTCGCCTTGAGCATTGATCACTTTGGCGCGGCGTTCGCGTTCCGCTTCGGCCTGTTTGGCGATGGCGCGGACCATGCTTTGGTCGAGATCCACATGTTTGATTTCCACGTTGGCGACCTTAATGCCCCAGGCTTCGGTTTGTTTATCCAAGATCTCCTGAATATCGATATTGAGCTTGTCTCGCGAGGAAAGCATTTCATCAAGCTCATGTTTGCCGAGAACCGACCGCAAGGTCGTCTGCGCGAGCTGGCTGGTCGCCTCCATAAAATTTTCTACTTGGTTGATCGCTTTATTGGGGTCGACCACGCGGTAATAAATCACCGCATTGACCTTGACCGATACGTTGTCACGGGAAATGATATCTTGGGTCGGCACATCGTGAACCAGCGTGCGCAAATCCACTTTGACCATTTGTTGAACCACGGGAATCAGAATACGGATCCCAGGACCCCAGACGCCCTGAAAGCGTCCAAGCGTGTAAACCACGGCGCGTTCGTATTCACGCATAATTCTGATGGACGTGCTCAAAAACGCGATGATGATAAATCCGATTATGAGGTAAGGCAAAAGATTTTCCATGATTGCTATCCTTTTTGCGGTGCAATGAGAACGATGAGCGATTAAATCAAGACTGACTTGTTACGCGACAGGTCGAACTGAATAACTTAGAGGTCCGCCGGTTCCACTTCCAACGTCAAATGATCGACTGCGAGAATTTTGACTGTTTGACCCGCCTTTAGTTCTTGGTTCGAGACGGCCCACCAGCGTTCGCCTTCGAACAGGACCCAACCTTTGTCGCCGTCCCACGATTCCACAATCGCCGTTTGGCGCAACATATAAGGTATGCCGGTGGTTACCACGCGTCTTTGGGCGCTCAATGCAAACACGACAATACCGGCCATAAACGCCCCGGTAACCAGTGTGGTGCCGATGATGATCGACCAAGAGAGTGTGAAACCCGGCGCGTCCGTATCGAACAGCATGGTGGCGCCGAGCCCGAAGGCGGCCAGTCCGCCGATACCAAGGGCGCCGAAAGACGGCGCGAAGGCTTCCGCCACCATCAGCATAAGTCCTAGGAGCAACAGTCCCGCGCCCGCCATGCTGACCGGCAAAACACTCAAGGCATATAGCCCCATAATGAGGGCGATCAGACCGAACGTGCCGGGAATGATGGCGCCGGGATTGGCCATTTCGAAAAATAGACCGTAAAACCCGATGGTCATCAAAAGAAACGCCACGTTCGGATCGGTAATGGCGGCCAGAAATCGGGTCGCCCAATCAGGCCCTTCGCGCTCCAGAAAGGCATTGTCAATGTCGATTGTCACATCATTCCCGTTGACCTCTACAATGCGTCCGTTCGCTTGATCGAGCAGGTCGTTGAGATTGCCTGCGACAAAATCGATCACGTTCATGTCGGCTGCTTCGCTTGCGGTAAGGCTTGCCGCTTCGCGCACGGCTTTTACCGCCCAGTCCTCATTGCGCCCGCGCAATTCGGCCAGGCCCTTGATATAAGCGGTGGCGTCGTTAATGACCTTGGCGCGCATGCTGTCTTCGTTTGACATGGCATCCTTGGTGTCGCCGTCATCTGGTTCGGCATCGGCCTCATTATCATCATCCGCGTTCTTGTCGGCGTCGTCATTGGACGGCGGATCGGCTGACGGAAAGCCGTCACTGCCCGGCAAGGGGTTGCGACCGCCCAATTGAACGGGGGTTGCGGCACCCAGATTGGTGCCTGGCGCCATGGCGGCAATATGGCTGGCATAAAGAATATAGGTACCGGCGCTGGCCGCCCGCGCGCCGCTTGGCGACACGTAACTTGCGACGGGAATGGATGACGCGATGATCTCTTTGATGATGCGGCGCATGCTGGTGTCGAGTCCGCCCGGCGTGTCCATCTCAATGATAATGAGGTCGACTCCATCGCGTTGCGCCCCGGCAATGCTTTCGGTGATGTAATCGGCGATGGGCGGGCCGATCGGTCCATTGATTTCCAGAATGCGGGCAATCTTGCCCTGGTCCTGCTGAGCTTGCGCCAAGTTCAAGAATTGCGCGACCACAAGCAATCCGAGTCCCAGGAGGATCGAAATGAGGCTTAACGCCGAAAGGGCTCTCTTGTGAGGTGTCACGGCACATTCCTCGCGCCGGTTGCGCGCTTTTCTTAGTATGCCTGGTCTTGCGCCAAAGTCCCAGTGTCATCCGAGAGATCGGCGGCATTCATTGCGGCTTTCGATCGCGTTTTCTAAACATATCATGAGAACGCCGGGCCTGTGCTAAAGTGACCCTATGGGACGATGGGTGATCCTTTTTGTTTTGTCGATCCTTAGCGGGATGGCGGTTGCGGCGGATCTTGAGCCCGGTGAGACCGGGCTGGTTAGCCGCGTCATCGACGGCGACACTTTCGTATTGAGCGACGGATTGGAAGTGCGCCTTATTGGGTTGCAGGCGCCTAAATTGCCGCTCGGACGGCCCGGTTTTGCCACCTGGCCCCTGGCGCCGGAAGCCAAGAGTGCGTTACAGCAGATCGTTCTCGACCGCACGGTCAGTCTGTCTTATGGCGGGGCGCGGCGGGATCGTTATGGCCGGGCCCTGGCGCAGGCCCATCGCGCTGACGGTCTTTGGGTTCAAGGAGACATGATCCGCCGCGGCATGGCGCGGGTTTATAGCTTTAAGGACAATCGGGTTTGCGTCGGCGACCTGTTGGCGCTTGAAATGAAAGCGCGCGATGCGCGACTCGGTATGTGGCGGTTTGATGGATACCGCGTGCGTTCGGTGCCGGAAACCTTCGACGCGATCGATACGTTTCAAATCGTTGAAGGGCGTGTGCTATCCGCGGCGCGTATCAACCGTCGCACCTTTCTCAATTTTGGCGATGATTGGCGGACGGATTTTACCGCGACCGTGGCTCCGGGAGACCACCGTCCGTTTGACAAAGACGATTTCGATCTGTTGGCCTTAGAAGGCAAAAAAGTGCGCGTGCGTGGCTGGCTCACGAGCTATAACGGCCCTAATATGGTCATCACCCATCCCGAGCAGATCGAAATTTCCGCGGACGATAGCCTAGAAACTGCCACACAATCGCCATGTCAAACGGGTCCGCTGTAATACAGCGCATTCAGGAAAAGTGGGCACCGATTTTCCGTCCGAATGCGCGACAAAACAAAGACTTACACAGCGCGGGAGGCGCAGGGAGGTTAAGATGAGATTATGGAGGGCCCCTCAATTTTTGGCTCGCCTGGTGGTTTTGGTTGTTGCGGCGGCTCTGCTCGGTGAGGTCGGCATCACCCCGGCGGCGGCGCAATTTCCGATTTTCATGTC
>Ga0114950_10002336_pt1 | contig 14534 bp, 15 predicted proteins | sample N075metaG_FD_83503 | JGI IMG/M metagenome (GOLD analysis project Ga0114950, IMG submission 83503) | Deep subsurface microbial communities from Kermadec Trench to uncover new lineages of life (NeLLi) - N075 metaG | ecosystem: Environmental > Aquatic > Marine > Ocean trench > Sediment | place... | reverse complement strand
GCAATTATTCCAATTGCAACCGGCGTTATCACCGCGATGCTTGCTCGCTACGGGCCGGAAGCGGTCGCGGGATTCGGGGTTGCAAGCCGGGTCGAGTCTTTGACGCTGGTTTTGTTCTATGCGTTGTCGGCAGTTATCGGCCCCTTTGTCGGACAAAATATCGCGGCCGGCAAACCTGAACGTATTTTTGAAGCACTGCGACTTTGCACGATTTTCTGCGTCGGAACAGGATTCGTTATTGCTATATTGCTGGCTTTCTCAGGGGCATGGTTGCCGACGCTTTTCAGTGACAATCCTGAGGTCACGGATGTGTCGACGAAGTTCCTGATGATTGCGCCGATCAGTTACGGCGCGTATGGCATGGTCATGGTCATGAATGCATCGTTTAACGGTATGGGAAAACCGATGCCGGCGGTTTATATCAGCGTTGCCCGTATGGCGGTAATCTATATACCGCTGGCGTTTGTGGCGGAACGGTTTTTTGGAATAACAGGAATTTTCGTTGCGTATGCGTTCGCCAATATTGTTTCCGGAGTCATTGCTTTTGCGTGGGCCCGGGCTTCAGTTCAGGAACAGTGCGATTTGCATGCAGAACCGCTGATCGTTTCGGAAACCGCCTGACCGGGTCTATCCGGGAAAGCTGGGCAGCACCCGGTAGCGGTAGTAGTAATGCATGCCTATGCCCCGGCTCCCCAGAAAAATCATGAATGCAAGCCACAGTCCGTGATTGCCGAGGAAGCGAAACGCGAACCAGGCGGGAATGAACACGAGGAAGGTCGACGCCAGCATGCTGTTTCGCATCTCTTTTGCACGCGTCGCCCCGACAAATACGCCATCGTAGAGATAGGCCCACAGTGCGACTAATGGCGCCATAATCACCCAGGGAAGATATCGCAGCGTCGTATTGACTACCTCGGGTATGTCGGTCAGCAAGCGGATGATCATTGGCCCGGTAAGCCAGAACAGGATGCTGAATCCAACGGCGGCGTAGAACGACCAGCGCATCGTGAGTTGCACCGAGCGTTGCAGCGCTTTCCGGTCTCGCGCACCCACTGCTCTCCCAACCAGTGCTTCCGCGGCATGAGCCAGCCCGTCGAGTGCGAACGAAAGCAGGTTCAGGAGGTTCATGAGAACGGCATTGGCCGCGAGTATCAAGCCTCCCATCCGCGCACCCGCTGCGGTGACGAAAGCGAACGTAAACATCAGTGCCATTGTGCGAATAAAGAGATTCGCATTAATCGAAAAGAACTCTGCGTACTCTTTGAGGTTTGTCAGGTGAGAAACGACCAGGTGACCACCACGACGCCGCAGCTCGGAAATCGCGAAACTGATGCCAATGGCCACTCCCGTAAATTCGGCAATTACGGAAGCTGCGGCGACACCATCTACCTTCATTCCGAGAACGAGTACGAAAATGAGGTCCAGCGCGATATTCGTCAGGTTAATGGCAACAACAATATAGAGTGGAACACGCGTATTCTGCAGGCCAATAAACCAGCCAATGAGCGCATAGTTGGCAAGTGTTGCCGGTGCGCTCCAGATGCGTATTGAAAAGTACTCGCTGGCGAAACCTGAAACTTCAGGTTCGGGACCGAGCAGGGTCATTGCCAGTGTGTTGAGCGGCGCTTGCAACAGGATCAGTGCTGTCGCGATTACCGTCGAAACAACCAGTGCCTGTCCGAGCGCGACCCTGAGCCCGTCATCGTCATTCGCACCAAATCGCTGTGCGGTGATTCCTGTCGTGCCCATGCGCAGGAAATTTACGCCGCTGTAGAGGAAACTGAATATCATCGAGCCGATGGCAACTGCGCCGAGATACACGGCATTGTCGAGATGGCCGGTTACGCCTGTATCGACCATACCAAGCAGCGGCACGGTGATGTTCGAAAGAATCATCGGCGCAGCGATGCGCCAGACGTCGCGGTTTTGTGGTATTTGGGACAGTTTACTTATCTCGAGCAGAAAAGAGGTCGGATCCTTTTTCGCCTGATGACTATAGCCAGGTTTATAGTTTCACTTGCCGGCAAAAAAGGGATCCGATCCTTTGTCCGGGATCGGCCCGTGTCGTTCAGGAGAAGTAAACTGTCCCCGATTATCCTAAAAGGCGTTGGTGCCGGTCAGCTCCTTGCCGACAACGAGTTGGTGAACGGTTTCGGTACCTTCGTAGGTAATTACACTTTCGAGATTCAGCATGTGTCGGATCGGCACATATTCAGCACTGATACCGGCGCCACCGAGCATGTCGCGAGCGTCTCTCGCAATATCCAGTGCGGCGCGGCAATTATTCCATTTCGCAATCGAGACCTGTGTTGACGTCATGCGTCCCTGGTCCTTCAGGCGGCCCAGCCGGAGTGACAGGAGTTGTGCGGTCGTGATACGCCGCGCCATGTCAGCCAGTCGCAGCTGAATTGCCTGGTTGTGCGAGAGAGGTTTATTAAAGAGAATTCGCTCTTTCGAATACCTCAACACCTCGTCCAGGCAAGCCTGCGCGGCGCCGATGACGCCCCAGGTTATCCCGTATCGCGCCTGCGTCAGGCAGCTCAGAGGCCCCTTGAGTCCAACCACCCCCGGCAAAACACTCTCTTCAGGCATGCGCACATTATCGAAGAACAGCGCAGACGTAATTGATGCACGGAGTGAGAATTTGTTCTTGATTTCCTGTGCTGTGAATCCAGGCAAATCTGTCTCGACGATAAAGCCACGAAGACCCTCTTCAGTCATCGCCCAAATGATGGCTGCGTCCGCAATGTTGCCATTGGTGATCCACATCTTGGATCCATTCAACACCCAGTCTCCACCGTCGCGTTTCGCATGGGTTTTCATGTTGCCGGGATCAGAACCGCCCTGTGACTCGGTAAGTCCGAAGCAGCCAATTGCCTCACCGCGAGCCATCGCCGGCAGCCAACGCTGTTTTTGCTCTTCGGAGCCATAGGCGTGGATCGGGAACATGACAAGACTGCTCTGAACTGAAACAAAACTGCGCAGCCCACTGTCGCCGCGTTCCAGTTCCTGGCAAATCAGCCCGTAGCAAATCGCATTAAGTCCGGCACAATCATAGCCTTCGAGCGAGCTGCCCAGAAGCCCGAGCTCGGCAACCTGAGAAATGAGGTCTTTTGGAAAACTATGGTTCTCGAAGGCCTCTTGGATGACGGGGAGCACCTTGTCGTCGACAAATCGTGCGACGGAGTCCTGAACCATGCGTTCTTCGTCCGTGAGTTCGGAGCGAACGTCAAAAAGGTCTAAGGGATCAAGTTGTCTTTTCTGAGATGCAGACTTTGGTACAGGAGTCGTACTGGCCACAATGCCTCCCGGCGGGCTTCAGGGTTGGGGAGCAGATTCTACCGGAACCGGCGCTAGACGGGTATGCCGAGCTTACGGTACAAAACTGAAAGCAGCCATGCCGGCGCGATCATCATGAGCTGAATATCGTGAAAGACTGCCTTTATCCCGCCCCTTTGATAGTGCCCGAGATAAAGGCCGACGATGCTCGCCACAAACATACCGCTCGCAATCCGGACCAGCGAAAATGATGAGTCGATCAGCCATAGCTGCAGGGCCGCCACACCAGCCACGAATGGCAGCATGCCAATGGCGAGCGGGATGGAGATGATGAAGTAGTAAACGACGGCAGCCATCAGGAAGGCGGAGCCCCAGTTCAGAACCGGCGAGATTTTGACGAATTCCTGCGGAATCGGCAGCGACCACAGCATGCCAACAGTACCCAGCACGAGGATCGGAACCGACAGCCAGTAGATCCCCGGGTACCTTATATCAGTATGGCTGTCGCCATAGTCGGATAACCACCGATCTGTCTCGGACACCACGATCCCCCGCAATCCGCCGTAACCAGGCGACATATTCTACACACAGGGCGGATCTTGCAAATAACAGTTTGTGAAGGCCAAAAACGAGAACTGCTGCCCAACTTTGCCGGATATTGCTGCCAGACTTCGATTCTTCAGTCACTGTTCAGGAACGGGGCCTAAGAATAGCGCCTCGAACTTCGCAAAGGGTCACCGTCTTACGGCGGTTAGCTGGAAAAGAGGAAAGGCTATGAATATCAAAGCACTGAAAGTCATTATGCTGATAGCAGGATTGAGCGTCGCGCTGGGCGGTTGCGAAACGCTGCAAACGATTAACCCGTTTACGCAAGAGCCGGAAACGAGCAATGCAGCCAAGGGTGCAATGATTGGCGCAGCAGCCGGTGTTGCGGTTGGACTGGCGTCCGGTGATGACGCGGTTGAGCGCAGGCAGCGTGCATTAATACTTGCAGGCGTGGGTGCGCTAGCGGGTGGCGCAATCGGATACTACATGGACCAGCAGGAAGCCAAGTTGCGAGCGGAACTGCAGGGTACCGGTGTCAGTGTTACCCGGATCGGCGATAACATTACGCTGAACATGCCTGGCAACGTTACGTTTGCGACCAACAGTTCAGATCTGAGCCCGGCTTTCTTCGATGTACTCAGTTCCGTTTCAAAGGTACTGGCCGAATTTGACCAGACCGTGGTCGAAGTTGCAGGGCATACGGACAGCAGTGGTTCGGCGGCCTACAACCAGAGCCTGTCGGAGCGGCGCGCTGGTTCGGTAGCGCAGTATCTTCAGTCGCAGGGCATTATCAACCAGCGCCTGCTGACGGTAGGTCTCGGCGAAAGTATGCCGGTTGCCGATAATTCATTGTCGGCCGGCAAACAGGCAAATCGCCGTGTCGAAATCACGATGGTTCCTGTAACGAGCTAGTTCCGCCCGAATTAAGGGGGACAGTTTACTTATCTCCGATTCAAATTTGCGGGTACTAAAGCAAAGGAGATGGAGATAAGTAAACTGTCCCCCCTAATTCCCTAAACTTCCATCACAACGCCAAGCTTCTTTATCGCACTGGCTTCGATCTGCCTGATGCGTTCCGCAGATACACCGTATTGATCGGCCAGCTCATGCAATGTCTGCTTGTCTTCGGTCAGCCAGCGCGACTCGAGGATATCGCGGCTACGCTCGTCGAGCGTTGTTAGTGCTTCTCGCATTCGCGAAGTAGCGTCGTCATTCCAGTCGGTCTTCTCAACCAGCACCGCCGGATCCGCATCCGCACTCGGCAGATAGGCTGCCGGCGAAAACGCTCTGTCATCATCGCGAACATCGGGCAGTGGATCGAAGCCGGGATCACGGGCAGTCAGCCTGCGTTCCATCTCGGTGACTTCCCTGGGACTTACTCCGAGATCTTTCGCAACTGCCTCGGTCTCGGCATGCGTCAGCCATGCAAGACTCTTCTTCGACTTGCGAAGGTTGAAAAACAGTTTGCGCTGCGCTTTTGTTGTCGCAACTTTGACGATGCGCCAGTTGCGCAACACGAACTCATGAATTTCGGCGCGGATCCAGTGCACGGCGAATGAGACCAGCCTTACGTCGAAGTCAGGATCGAAGCGTTTGACCGCCTTCATAAGGCCAACATTGCCTTCCTGGATGAGGTCCCCGATAGGCAGGCCGTATCCGGTATATCCCTTCGCGATATGTACGACGAAGCGCAGGTGAGCCATAACGAGTGCACGCGCAGCCTCGAGGTCTTCATGCTCGCGGAAGCGGCGAGCCAGTGCCTGCTCGTCTTCCTTGCTCAGGATTGCGATACCACCGACTGCCTGAATATAGGCACCCAGATTTCCGACCGGGCTGGTCAGGTCGAGATCTTGCATCAATGTTGCGACTGCTGTTGTCATGGATATTGCCACCTCCCTTGGGCCCGCCAATTTTAGCACTCACCGGGTTGGAGTGCTAACAACGGCGAATAGTTCCCGCTTGGATCGAAGAAAAAATCAATATAAAGCAATTAGTTAGCCTGTAACTGAATGCCTGGATTATGTCAGGTCAATGGCGAATTACAGCGCTCGGATGCCGATCAGCGCGGCTCTATGCGACGCATATGACGGGCCGCCGCGACCCAGGAACCGCTTAGCCCGAGGGTCATGCCCGCGCCGATAATCAGCATGCTTTCTCCAAGGTCCAGCGCAAGGACACTGAAAGGGCTGTTGTACAGTCCGGCCAGCCGGATAACGGGCGCCTCGAGGGCATAAAGCCCGTAGCGAACCAGGGCCAATGCTAAAAGCCCCCCGCCGAGTCCGTACCACAGGCCTGAATACAGGAACGGCCGCCGCACAAACGCGTTGCTGGCGCCGATCAGTTTCGTGACCTCGATTTCTTCACGCCGGTTCTGAATGTCGAGGCGAATCGTGTTGCCGATGATGACAAAAATGGCGGCGCCCAGTAAGGCGGCACCGATAACAATCGACCGCTGCAGAATGTCGAGGATGGCATGGAAACGGCGCACCCATTCGGTGTCGACCTGCACAAAATCAGCTTCGGGAAGATTGCCGAGTTCCTCGTGAAGGAGACTCAATGACGCTTCTGTATTGGCGCTCCCCGGCCGCACGACGAGTGTATGTGGCAGCGGGTTGACGGTGAGATGGTCCAGCGCCTCACCGAATCCCGATTGATCGCGGAATTCTGCAAGCGCCTCGTCGGCCGAAATCAGCGTTACTTCTTCGACATCGGCGCGTTGCTGGATGATGTCCGCCAGTCGGCGGGCAACATCGATCGATGTATCGGCAATCAAATAGACTGAGAAGTCCAGTGCGTTGTCCCATGAGGCACTGATGGACTGGGTGTTCTTGATCAGCAGATGCATCGCCGCGGGCAACGCCAGTGTCACCGCGATAACCAGGATTGTCATCAGGCTGGCAAAAGGTTGTCGCGCCAGGCGGCCGAGCGCACCAATCGCAGTGCTTAAGTGCCGCACGGCCCAGCTCGCGATCGGGCCGGACGAGCGTGGTGCGTGCAGTGCGTCCGCTGATTTTATAGCTGCCACCCGGTTCGCTCCCGTTCAGACTCGAGCCTTTCTGCATATTCGGCAACGACGTCTTCTTCTTCCTCGTAGTGCAGCATGCCGTTCGCCAGCGGTATGCGGCGACAGCCCAGTTGATCGATCAGCGCAATATCGTGACTTGCGATCAGGAGGGTTACCCCGACTTCGTTGAAGCGGCGGAAAATACGCATGACCTCGAGTGAGAGATCGGGATCCAGGTTGCCCGTCGGCTCATCCGCGATCAGAAGCTTCGGCCGCGAAACAATAGCCCGGGCAATTCCGACACGTTGTTGCTCGCCGGACGAAAGCGTCTCCGGAAACTGCTTTTCCTTGTTGAGCAAGCTGACCTGGTCAAGCGCCGCCCTGACCTTGCGCGCGGCGTCACGGTGACTGAGGCCCGCGATGATCAGTGGTAGTGCGACATTGTCGAAAACGGGCCGGTCATAGAGCAGCTTGTGATCCTGAAATACCATGCCGATCTGACGGCGATAGGCAGGGATTTTTCTGCGTGAGACGCGAGAAGTATTTTGCCCGTCGACGATGACCTGCCCGCTCGTGGGCCGCTCAATCAATGCGATCAGGCGAAGCAAGGTGGTTTTACCGGCGCCGGAATGGCCGGTCACAAACACCATCTCGCCTTTTTCGACGACCATACTCAATCCCCTGAGTGCATCGTGCCCGCCGGGGAATCGTTTGCTTACGTTTTCGATTCGAATCAAGGCAAGTAAATCCTACATTGAATCAGTGTGCGGCAGCAGCGCGTTAACATATTCGTCGGCGCGGAACGGCTGCATGTCCTCGATGCCCTCGCCGATTCCAATGAATCGCACAGGCACTCCGAGCTTCTCTGCGATCGCGAGAAGAATACCGCCTTTGGCGGAACCGTCCAGCTTGGTGACCGTAATTCCTGTCAAGCCAAGCACGTCATTGAATTTCTCCGCCTGCGCCATGGCATTCTGGCCCTGGCTGGCATCGAGGACCAGCATGATTTCCTGTGGCGCTGCCGGATCCTGCCGCGCAACTACTTGCTTTATTTTTGCTAGTTCATCCATCAGGCCCTGCTGTGTTTGCAGGCGACCCGCGGTATCCGCAAGCAGAACATCGATATTCCGGGAACGGGCGGCTTCCCAGGCGTCGAAAATGACGGCGGCGGGATCGGCCCCGGTCTGTTGTGCAATGACGGAGACATCATTGCGATCACCCCATACCTGAAGTTGCTCAATGGCGGCGGCGCGAAATGTATCACCGGCGGCCAGCATGACCGAGTAACCATTATCTTTGAGCTGCTTCGCCAACTTGCCGATCGTTGTTGTCTTGCCCGCACCATTAACGCCGACCATGAGAATGACGAAGGGCAGGTCCTGCTCGGCAATCACCAGCGGTTGTTCGACAGGCTGCAGGATTTCGGTCAGCGCGGTCCGAAGCCCGCTGGCCAGGGCATCCACGTCTTTCAATTCCTTTCGTGCAAGGCGATTTTGCAGACCCGAAATGATTTTTCCGGCGGCGTTCACCCCGACATCTGCCAGGATCAGTCCGGTTTCGAGCGCCTCCAGGGCCTCTTCATCGATCTTGCCGCCAGGCGCCAGATTGGCCAGATCACAAGTGAGCCAGCCAGCACCACGATTGAGCCGGGAGCGGAGCCGTTTGACAAATCCATCCCGGGGAACGGGCTCAGTTTTTTTAATCTTGCCAAACACAAATTTCCACCACGCGGAATCCTGAAGTAACCTCGTGCCCTGAACCGGGATATCCGGGGGGCAATATGGGGCGACAAATAAGCCGGGGATGTAACGACACGGGATCGCCATCCGGAAGGCTGCGTATTGTAGCGGGAAAATGGCGCAGTCGTCTGTTGCCGGTTGTGGACCAGCCCGGATTGCGGCCGACGCCCGATCGAATTCGTGAAACGCTGTTCAACTGGCTTGCTTCAACCATCGAGGGAGCAAGCTGCCTCGATTTATTTGCAGGCACCGGGGCGCTCGGCTTTGAGGCGCTGTCGAGGGGCGCTGGTGAGGTCGTTTTCGTCGAAAAATCCGCGCGCGCTGCCGCGCTGCTGAAAGAAAGCGCCAACATGCTTGACGCCAGCGACGCGCGCATTCATAAGGCCGATGCCATCAGTTATTTGCACGGTGATCATCAACCTTTCAACATCGTGTTTCTTGATCCTCCATTTACTGCCGATCTGCTCGGCGATTTGTGTAGACTGCTGGACGAGGGTGGCTGGCTGGCTGAGGGCGCCCGGATTTACCTGGAGCAGTCCTGTGAGCGCCCCTGGCCCAGGTTGCCTGATGGGTGGTCAATCATTAACGACAAAACAGCCGGCCGGGTACGCTACGCACTCGTAACAGTGAAAGATTGACAAAGATTCAGGAGCAAAAAATGACAGTCTCCGCGATGTATCCGGGAACATTCGACCCGATCACGCTTGGTCATGAAGATCTTGTTCGCAGGGCCTGCCGTCTGTTCGACAAAGTCATCGTTGCGATCGCCACAAATCCCGGCAAGGAACCCATGTTTTCGTCCGGAGAACGAGTCGATCTCGCAAAGTCGGTACTGTCAGAAATAAGCAATGTTGAAGTTTGCGGGTATGAAGGGTTGACGGTAGATTTTGCGCGCGAGCACAATCTCCAGGTCATCATACGCGGGTTGCGTGCAATTTCGGATTTCGAATACGAGTTCCAGCTTTCGAATATGAATCGGCATCTGGCTGATGATGTCGAAACAGTGTTCTTAACACCGACAGAGACTTACACCTACATATCGTCGAGCCTGGTCAGGGAAATCTGCAGTCTGGGCGGCGACATTTCGGAATTCGTGTCACCGAAAGTCAAAAGCGCATTAATGGAGCGCTGCAGTCGCGCTTAGGCGCTCGCTACTTCTGGCAGTCCTTGCAATAGAATGTCGAACGCTGGCCGAGCACAACCACCGATACGAGGCGTTTGCAGCGACGGCAGGGGTCGCCCTCACGGCCGTATACCTCGAGCTTTTGTCGAAAGTACCCCGGTTCTCCGTCACTGCCGTGGAAATCCCGAAGCGTCGTGCCCCCTGCCTCGATCGCGTTCTGAAGCACGGATTTAATGGCACCGGCAAGTCGCGTCATGCGTTTGGCAGAAATCCTGTTCGCCCTGCGTTGCGGATGAATGCCGGCGAGAAACAATGCTTCGCTCGCGTAAATGTTGCCGACGCCGACGACTACCGAGCCGTTCATGATGAATGGCTTGACGCTGACCCGCCGCCCACGCGCTTTTCGCCACAGATAATCGCCATCAAAAGCCTGGGACAACGGCTCCGGACCCAAATTACGCAACAGGGCGTGCTCGAAGGGGTTGCGGGTCCACAGTAAACAGCCGAAACGCCTTGGATCCCTGAATCGCAAGGCCTTGCCGCTGTCGAACTGGATGTCGATGTGATCGTGTTTGCCGGCAGGTTCATCCGCGTCAATGATGCGCAAGCTGCCAGACATGCCCAAATGCAACAGCGCTGTACCGGCGTCCGTCTCAAACAGCAGGTATTTGGCGCGACGCTGCAGCGATCGTATGACCTGGCCCGGCAGTTGCCGATCGATATCCACAGGCACCGGCCAGCGCAGGCGCCGCTCGCGAATAATCACACGACAAACCTTACGATTCAGAACCCATGGTGCGATTCCGCGACGGCTGGTTTCGACTTCGGGGAGTTCCGGCATGCTGACTGTTAATTGTGACGGGTAGCACACTATAGAGTGATTGCGCCAGCCGGGAAACCGCACAATAAGCGGATATTTATCAGTCGCTTCCTGCGCCGGCCTGAACTACCGGCTGCGCATTCTGTCGATTTGATGAGTTCGTCCTTGGAGCCGCCACAGGCATTGGTTATAGTCACGCCGACTTTTTCAACGGAACCTGTAAATGGAATTCTTATATGGAGCGCTGCACTTAAGCGCTCGGGGATACGTGATCGTAACGCTTGTGATGCTGCAGATCACGATGATGGCCGTAACACTCTATTTGCACCGGGACCAGGCACATCGCGCGATCGATTTGCATCCTGTGCTGCGGCATTTCTTTCGTTTCTGGATCTGGTGCACATCGGGAATGCTGACCAGGGAATGGGTCGCCGTACATCGCAAGCATCACGCATTCTGCGAAAAAAAGGGCGATCCGCACAGCCCGCAAATTTATGGATTGAAGAAAGTGCTTTTGGAGGGCGCAGAGCTTTATCGGGCCGAGAAAGATAATCGCGAGACGGTAGAGAAATTCGGGCGCGGCGCGCCCAATGACTGGCTGGAGAAAAACATTTATCTTCGTGTGCCCTTTGGCGGCATTCTTCTGCTGGTGATCACTGAGTTATTACTTTTTGGCGTGCCGGGCATCATCATCATTGCTATTCAGATGTCCTCGATGCCATTATTCGCGGCCGGTATCATCAATGGCCTCGGCCACTACAGCGGCTACCGCAATTTTGAGTGTGACGATGCTTCAACAAATCTTGTGCCCTGGGCTTTTCTGATCGGCGGGGAGGAGCTGCACAACAATCATCACGCATTTCCGACGTCGGCAAAATTTTCGGTGCGCCGCTGGGAATTCGACATCGGCTGGCTGTACATTACGATATTGCGCGGTCTTGGCCTGGTGAAGGTAAACAAGGTTGCACCGCGGCCCGTCCTGCAGAAAATGCCCGGTTCAAAGATCGACATCGAGAACCTTCGCGCAATCATCATTAATCGCATGCACGTACTGCGTGACTACACGAAACGGGTGACGGTGCCGGTATTCAAAAAAGAGCAAGCGCTCGCCGCCGGCGACGCTGCCTTTCGCAGGGCTAAGAAGCTGCTGGTACGCCGGCCGGTGTCGCTGGATAAAGACGCAAAATTGAGGCTGGGTAAGTTACTGGCAGACAACGCAGCCCTGCAGACGGTCCACGAATTTCGCGAAAGCTTAAGCGAGCTGTGGAGTGGCGCCAACGTCAGCAATGAAAGATTACTGGCGCAGTTGAAAGAGTGGTGCGGTGCGGCTGAGGCCAGTGGTATTAAGGTGCTGGAAGATTTCGCGGACCGGCTGCGATCGTACCAGCTCGCGCCGGTTTGAACATACAACCGTAGGAGCCCGCCCCGGCGGGCGATACGCTTTGATGCCTGGCGTTGGATTTATCCCTCGAAAACATTGAAGGCCATGTTTTGCAACATGGCCTTCAATGTTTGTCGCTCGCTTGGGCGAGCTCCTACAATACCTTACGATTTTTCCGAATACCGCAGTTACCTGATTTTTCCTTCTTTATAAAGGACGTGTTTGCGTACCATCGGATCGTACTTCCGGGTCTCCATCTTTTCGGGATGCAGGCGTTTGTTCTTGGTTGTCGTATAGAAGTGTCCGGTACCGGCAGTGGAGTTAAGTCGGATTTTTTCGCGCATTAGATAATCCTCCCGGCCTTAGATTCGCTGGCCCTGCGCACGCAGGTCGGTGAGCACTTTGTCGATGCCGTGCTTGTCGATGATGCGCAAGCCTTTGTGAGAAACGCGCAGCCGAATATAGCGCTTCTCGGATTCGATCCAGAATCGCTTGTACTGCAAGTTCGGCAAAAAGCGCCGTCGAGTCTTGTTATGGGCATGGGAAACGTTGTTGCCGCTTTGCGGGCGCTTCCCGGTGACCTGGCAGACCTTCGACATGAGCTGTAAGTTCCGGATTTTACGAAGGGTTGCCCGCGAGCTGCGGGCAAAGAGCGTGACTTTATACCAGTCCGCATGTGCGTAATCAAGCGGCGGTCACAACATTCCCCGGCTGGCGAGGGAGGTGCTGGTTCCATCACCGATAATAAGGTGATCGAGGAGCCTGATATCGACCAGCTCCAGGGCCGATTTTACGCGCCGCGTGATGCGTTCATCGGCCTGACTCGGTTCGGCCACGCCGGATGGATGATTATGCGCGATAATCATTTGCAATGTTTCTAGGCGTCCAAGGAAGTCTGACAGCCTGACAAAAGCCTTATGGTATGCGGGATATTCGTTCCAATACCGTCTAAGGGCATCTGTTTACAGCCGAGATAAATGAGGGTATCGTTGCGGGTATCAAGAAAGACAATCGTCCTTTGCTCAGGAATTCAGCATCGCTAGTCTACATAGCCTTTAACTATAGACATTACTTAATTTGCTTCGATAGAGGATACCCACATGCCACTTACAGATACCCGCATAAGGCAATCTAAGCCTAAGGACAAGCCGTACAAGCTTACGGATGGTGGTGGCCTGCACCTAGAGGTGCGTCCTACAGGGGCGAAGCTATGGCGTCTTAGATACCGACTGGCGGGAAAGGAAAATGTCTACGCCATTGGCCGGTATCCGGAAGTGGATCTAAAGGGCGCACGGTCGGATCGCGATGCGGCAAAGAAAATCATCAAGGAAGGCGTCCATCCATCACACAAACGTAAGTTGGATCGAATCCGGCAGACCAGTGAGCACTCGAATACATTTAGCGCAGTAGCCAATGAGTGGCTGGAGCGGAACGCGGCGCACTGGACAGCGAGGACGTATAAGCAAAGGCAAAAAGTATTGGAAAACGATGTCTTTCCACACATAGGTTCCCTGCCGGTTAGTCAGGTCACCCCAGCACATGTATTGACTATTGTTCAGCGTGTTGAGAAACGTGCGCCAACTATGGCCATGATCGTAAATCAATCGATAGGAGCAATTTGCCGCTATGCCGTTGTAACGCTCAGGGCCGATATAGATCCAACAGCTCCACTGCAGGGATCGTTAAAGCCATGGCAGACCCGGCACCGTAAGCCCCTTAGCGCATCTGAGCTTCCCGCGTTTCTACAAGCGGTAGACGACTACCCCGGGCAGTTCGGCAACAAGACTGCCTTAATGCTGATGCTGCTAACACTTGTAAGGACGACCGAACTAATCGAGGCTACGTGGAGCGAGTTTGATCTGGAGCAAGGGCTTTGGACGATTTCTGCTGTAAGGATGAAGAGCCGTGAAGCGCACCGAGTTCCACTGTCTCATCAAGCAATAGATCTGCTAAAAAGATTGCATGGTGTGTCAGGTCATAGAGAGTTTCTTTTTCCGAACCGTTCAGACCCAAGGAGACCCGCATCACGTGGAGTCTTGTGGAAGGCTGTCGCTAGTCTAGGCTATGAAGGGAAATTCTCCCCCCATGGCATACGCGCCACAGGGTCAACTATGCTGAATGAAATGGGTTTTCGTGCGGATGTAATTGAGCGCCAACTGGCACATGCGGAACGCAATAAGGTGCGCGCAAGTTACAACCGAGCGGACTATCTCGATGAGCGTAGACAGATGATGCAAACTTGGGCTGATTTTCTCGACACTCAAATTGATGGCAACAACGTCACAATTGGCAAGTTCGGTAAGGCATCACAGACCGGATAGTTGAATGAGCCAGGGCTAGGGTAGCACCCGAAAAGCCGGAAACCTTCACCGGCCTGCCCAGGCTTTCTATGAAGGGCGCTTGAAGGAGCGCTGAAACACAATGGCAGAGAAAGAAAGGAGAGAAAGTCTCGATTCAAGGGATGAATCGTATTGGTATGAAAAGTCAGCCTTGTCTAATTGGCTTCGTTACGACACATGGAGATGGCAATTCGGCCTTCCATTGATTTGTAACATTGATATGGAAAACTCTGGGCGTTCGGACGCATGGGGTGGCCTCATACTTCATGACCCTGAATCGGAGCGAATTTTCGGTGTAAGTTT
>Ga0114950_10002332_pt1 | contig 14541 bp, 7 predicted proteins | sample N075metaG_FD_83503 | JGI IMG/M metagenome (GOLD analysis project Ga0114950, IMG submission 83503) | Deep subsurface microbial communities from Kermadec Trench to uncover new lineages of life (NeLLi) - N075 metaG | ecosystem: Environmental > Aquatic > Marine > Ocean trench > Sediment | place... | reverse complement strand
TGGCCGCCGGGCGAGCGGCCGCGGTTTCCGGGGAGGTAGCCGCACGCCTTCTCTGATGACGAAGACACTGGGCAACGGCACGTCCGTGGTGCGGCTCTCGGGGGACGGGGACAGTGTGTTCCTGTCCGGCACGGAGTTCCACGACGACCCGATGCAGGACGGCCCCCAGTCATACATCGATCGGGTCGAGATCCTGACCGGTGACAAGACGCGGTTTTATGAGAGTGAGAACGACGGCGTTTTCGAGCGAGTGCTAGCGGTGCTGAACGACGACGCGACGCAGCTCATCGTATCGCGCGAACGGCCGAGCGAGGTGCCTGACTCCTACTTCCGCGACGTGTCCAACGGCGAGTTGCGCCAGCTCACGCAAAACACCGATTACACGCCGAGCCTCACCAACGCCCAGCGCCGGCGCTACAACATCAAACGCGTGGACGGCCTCGAGATCGCTGTCAATGTGACGCTACCGGCGGACTGGAGCGGAGAGCGGCTACCGGGGATGATCTGGTTCTACCCGCGGGAGTACACGGACCAGGACAACTACGACGAGCGAGTGCGAGAAACGTACAACAAGAACCGGTTCCCCAACATCGGCGTGCGGTCCATGGAGATCTTGAGCCTGGAGGGCTACGCCATCATCCAGCCGGACGCGCCCATCATCGGTGAGAGCGGCCGCATGAACGACAACTACGTCCACGACCTGCGCAACAACCTTGCGGCGGTGATCGACTTCTTGGACAAAGAAGGGATCATCGACCGCCAGCGCATGGCTGTCGGCGGCCACAGCTATGGTGCCTTCAGTACCTTCAACGCGATGGTGCACACACCGTTCTTCAAGGCGGGCATCGCAGGTGACGGGAACAACAACAGGACGCTCACGCCGTTCTCGTTCCAGTCGGAGCGGCGGACGCTGTGGCAAGCAAGGGAGCTTTACCTCGAGATGTCCCCGTTCTTCTACGCCGACCACATGAGCGGTGCACTGCTCATGTATCACGGCGCCGACGACCAGAACGTCGGGACGTTCCCGATCCACTCGTGGAGGCTGTTCGAGGCATTGGAGGCGCTGGACAAAACCGCCTCGCTGTACGTGTACCCGTTCGAGGAGCATGGTCCGGCTACAGAGGAAACCCTGCTGGACCTGTGGGCGCGCTGGACGGCGTGGCTGGACCTCTACGTGAAGAACCCCGGGAAGGAACAGGAGAAGGTCACGACTGACGGCAGCTAACGGAAGGACGGAAGGACGGAAGGGGAGAAGGGGAGAAGGTCACGACGGACGGCAGCTAACGGACGGCAAGGTGGCAGGACCTACCGCCTTGCCGCCCGTAACGCCATCTTCAGCGCATGCGAAGCATCCTGCTGGCCGCCGTTATGGTGCTTTGCGGCGCTAATTGCAGCTCGGCGCAAGAGGGTTCGGTAGAAGTCATATTCCTCGATGTGGGCCAAGGGGACGCCATCGTGGTTCGGTCCCCCGAAGGAAAGGTCGCGCTCATCGACAGCGGCAACGACCCGGGGATCGTGCACCTGCTCCGCCACCACGGCATCGACTCCATCGACATCGTCATCGCCAGTCATCCCCATGCCGATCACATCGGCGGAATGTCAGCCGTGCTGGCGGGGTTCCCCGTTCGCTTCTACATGGACAACGGCGTTCCCCACACCACGGCCACCTACAGGAACGTGCTCCGGGCGGTGAGGAATTCCGACGCTACCTACCTCCAAGCCACGGCTCGCACTATCGAACTGGGTAGCGTCGCCATTCACGTGCTCCCCCCAATGTCCGAGGCCGACAATCTGAACAACCAGTCCATTGGTCTTCTGGTGGAATACGGTGAGTTCAAAGCTTTGTTGACCGGTGATTCAGAGAAAGCAGAGCTGAATCACTTCCTGTCCTTGGGTGTGTCCGATGTGACGCTGCTGAAGGCCGCTCATCACGGCAGCAGTGACGCCGTTTCGCCGGCGTGGCTATCGAGGACCAAGCCGGAAGTGGTGGTGATCTCCGTCGGTGGCGGTAATCCCTACGGACATCCTCACGAATGGGCGATGCGCTATTACCGTGCCGTTTGCGACGCCATCTATCGCACCGACCTGCATGGGGAGGTTACTATTCAGGGGAATGTAGACGGAACGTTCGTCGTCGAGACCGGCCGAGCCACGAGTGCAACCATGCAAGATCAAAGGGAGGTTCCTGTAGTTAGCTATGTCCACTGAGCAACGCTATACAGTAGACCGGCTCAATGCGGCTACGGCCGTCCTCATAGATGAGAACGGCAATACCATTGCGATACCAAAGAACCGACTCGGTGTTACACCCGAGGAAGGGATGGTCCTGTTCATACCGGTGAACAACTCCGGCACCCCCAACTGGAACGGGGCACGGATCGACCAAGGGGCTACAGAAGAGGCGCGCGATGAAGCCCGGAAAATCCTGGATGAGTTGAAGGAACGAGATCCGGGCGGTGACGTAAAGCTCTGATCCGTCTTAGTTCCGCAATACCTCGTCAATCCAGCGTTCGGTTTCTGCGTGGTAGGGAATCGGTGGTGGCTGCAGAAGCACGTCCAGATCTATCTGGCGCGCGATGTTGTGCACCTGCTCCAAGTATGACCGCTGATTCCTGATGAGGTCGAGCACGAGTCTGACGACGGACGCATCGAGGTCGTCCCGTGCGACTATCCAATTCATCACGACGACCGTGGGGACATCCTCAGCAACTCCGGGATAGGCGTCCGATGGAATCATCCCTTCACTGTAATATGAAAAGCGCTCGGCGAGTATTCGCCGGTGCTCTCCATCAATGGACAACAGCCGCCCGGCCCGACTCGTCATCACTTCCAGTACGGCCGATACCGGATACCCCGCCGCAAAGAACGCCGCGTCGACGGCTCTATCCCGCAACGCATCCGATGACTCCCTGAACGACAGGTACCGCACGTCGATGTCGTCGTACGTGATCCCATACACCGCAAGTACTTCCCGCGCCACCTGTTCTGTCCCGCTTCCCGGCGACCCTACGGCTACACGGCGTCCGCGAAGCTCGGCCACCGACTGCACCGGCGAGTTGCGGGCAGCCACAATGTGAACCCTGTTCGGGTACACCGGTGCTACCAACCGCAGCCTGCTCAGCGGCTCGGGAAAGTCGCTCCGCCCGTTGTACGCCCGGTATATCGTAGTCATCATGGAAAACCCGAGATCCATCTCTCCGTTGGCCACTCGGTTCACGTTCTCCACCGATCCACCGGTTACCTCCGCCGTGTATTGCCTATTGGAGTCTGCTATCGACAATCGACTGGCGATGGCACCGCCCAGGGGATAGTAGATCCCTCCGGTCCCGCCGGTTCCGATGCTCATGAAGCGGCGCGGATTGTCTGCACCCTGGGTTTGGCACGCTCCCGCGCCCAAGCCCACCCCCACCAGAAGACTCATGGCAAAACTCAGCCGCCAACCGTTACGCCTCATGTATCCTCTTCTCTCCCCTCTTCTCCCGACGCCATACGTAGACGACCGTGGCGATGCCGAGCGCATCACCCACGACGAAAGGCGTGAGCAGGCTAATCGCTCCCGCCGCGACCAGCAAGCGCTCCCATCCGGCCAACGGTCGTGTCCCAAACCCAACAGCCGCGGCTGCGAGCGCCGTCAACCCAAGTCCTCCGGTCACGGCGGATATTAACACGGCGATCGGTGACGCGGCCAGCAGCAGGGCTGGATCGTAGACGAACATGAACGGCACGATGAATCCGGCACCCGCCAGCGCCATGGCGGTAAATGCCGTGCGCATCAGCGGCGCACCGGCAATCCCCGCGCCGGCGTACGCCGCCAATGACACCGGTGGCGTGACGTTGGAGATACACCCGAAGTAGAAGATGAACAGATGGGCCGCCAAGAGCGGTACCCCGAGTTGAGTGAGGGCCGGTGCTCCGAGCGCCGCCAAGACGACATACGCCGCGGTGGTGGGCAGACCCATGCCCAGTACGATCGATCCCAGAGCCGTGAGACCGAGCGCGACAAAGAGATGGCCGCCCGACAGGGTGATGATGAACTCCGACATCCTCAGCCCGATACCGGTGAGAGATGCTACACCGACCACGATCCCCGCCGCTGCGCAAGCGGCGGCAACCTGCACCGTTCCCGAGCCGGCCGCCAGGACCACCCGACGCGCTCCGGACCAATTCAATCGCGAGGTCTTGCGGGCAAGAATCGCCACCGCCGCGGCAACGACCCCCCAAAACGCCGCGCGTGTAGGCGATCTTCCCATCGCCAGGAAGAGGACGATCACGAGCAGCGGGAGGAGGAGATGCCAGCGGGAGGAAATCGACGGGCCTGTATAGTCGCCTGCCGCAGGCAAGTCGTACTTCTGTGCGCGAAAATGGACCGCGGCAAGCAGCGCGACGTAATAGAGCAATGCAGGTATCACCGCCGCAGCGGCAACCCTCACATACGGAATATTCGTCCACGTCGCCATGATGAACGCCCCGGCACCCATGACTGGGGGCATGAGCTGCCCCCCGGTGCTGGCGGCCGCTTCGATCGCGGCGGCAAAGTGCGGCCGAAACCCCGTCCGCTTCATCATGGGAATCGTGAGACTGCCCGTGGTCACCACGTTCGCCACCGCGCTGCCCGACAACGACCCCATTATGGCACTCGCGATCGTCGCCGTCTTGGCCGGGCCGCCCTTCGTCCGGCCGGCCACCTTACCGGCGAGAGCAATCAGGAGTTCACTCCCACCTGCCGTCTCCAACAGCGCCCCGAACAACACAAACAGGTACACGAAGTCGGCCGATACACCTAGCGGGACACCCCAAATCCCTTCCGTGCTCAAGTACAAATGCTGGATCAGACGGCTGAAGCCATATCCCCGGTGGGCCAGCACGCCGGGCAGGTACGGACCGAGGACAGCATAGGCCAGCGCCAGCAACGCGACGGTCACCAGACCCCATCCGGTGGTCCGCCGGGCCAATTCCAACACCACGACGATCGCCAGCGATCCGGCCACGAGGTCCAGCGTCGTGGCGGACCCCGCGCGGCGGACCAACGTCTCTTGCTCGAGCACGAGATACCCGCAGCTGATGACCGTCCCCAACAGCAACAGTCCGGTCACTGCGGTGGAGGGGGTGAGGAATCGCCATACTGCCGAAGAACTGGATTTCCTTCCGCTCAGCCCTGCAGCGCCTCCCCGTAGCGACAATCCCAGGAAGCCCAGGGTGGCCATCAACCCCAAGTGCACCGGCCGCTGAATGAGAGCGGTCAAGGGTGAAAAGCCGGCGGTGAACAGGTGGAACAGCACCGCAGACGCCGCGACGCTCAGCGTGACCGAGGCGAGGAGCCTGCTGTCGCCCTCAGGCTGACGCATGTGCCGTCACGCTGGCGGGGAACAAGACAGCAACGGGAAGTAGGTTTCCATGTCGGTTCCGTTCGAGGTTGCTCCGCGTCTGCTTCGCTCGCCTTGCGGGTGCCTAAACAAACCTTAATTTTGTTGGATTAGGGAGGGTGGCACACGTCCGACGACTGTTCGGTACGAGCAGCGAGTTGCCGCGGGCAAGGCCACGATCAACGCGGCGCTGTCCGAGGCCGCTTCCACTCGGCAATAGAAGAACGTCCTCCATAGCTGGGAGGCCAAGGATGAAGTCACTCACTGCCGCTGTACTGGGTGTCCCGCTCGTGCTCGTGGGTCTAACTGCCGCCAGCAGTTCGGCGCGGCACGAAGCGGCTCGGGGAACCACGCACGCGACGGTTGGCAGCCCCACCGTGGAGGCCCGCCCTGCGCCAGGCGTTCCCCTCGATTCGCTCACCATGGTAGTACTGCGGTACTGCGTGGTTTGCCACAACGACGTGGCACTGACTGGCAACCTTAGCCTACAGGCGTTCGATGTGACGGCCGCACCACAGATGGCGGAAACGGCCGAGAAGATGATCCGCAAGCTGCGGGCGGGCATGATGCCCCCACCGGGCATGCCCCGGCCGGGCGCCGACATCCTCCTGGCACTCGTCGAGGCACTGGAAACACGGATTGACGAGGCTGCCGCGGCCAACCCCAATCCCGGCAGCCGGACCTTCCAGCGGCTCAATCGAGCCGAGTACAGCCGCTCGATCAACGACCTCTTGGCCCTCGACGTGGACGCCGGCGACTATCTGCCCCTCGATACGAAGAGCGCCAATTTCGACAATATCGCAGACGTCCAGATGCTCTCTGCGACGCTCATGGGTGCCTACCTGACCGGGGCCAGCGAGATCAGTCGGCTGGCCGTCGGGGATCCCAACGCCGGTCCCAGCTCTACGACGTACACCAACCCGGGCTATACAACTCAATGGGACCGCATTGAGGGTGCACCCCGGGGAACGCGGGGGGGAATCTCCGTGGTCCACAATTTCCCGGCCGACGGCGAGTACGTCTTCAAGATGGCTTTCGAGCACACCACCACTGGCGGCTTCTACGGTCAGACAGCGAAAGACGAGCAGATAGAGATCTCCGTGAATGGCGAGCGAGTAGCGCTGTTGGACGTGGACCGGTGGATGCACACGTCGGACCCCAACGGGGTCAACATGGAGACCAACCCCATCTTCGTACGGGCGGGTCCGCAGAGGGTGTCCGCCGCGTTCATTCGACAATTCGAGGGTCCCATGGAGGACCTGATGTCTCCCCACGACTGGTCTCTGGTCGACAGGCAGATCGGTGTCAGCGGCTACGGTATCACCGCTCTGGCACACTTGAAGGATCTGGTCGTCAACGGGCCTCACAACCCCACAGGCGTTTCGGCGACACCCAGCCGCCGAAGGATCTTCACGTGCCGCCCGACTTCCCCCGTTGAAGAGCTGCCGTGCGCCGAAGAGATCATCTCCCGGCTGGGCACCCGGGCCTTCCGGAGACCGCTCACCGACAACGATCTCGATGCCTTGATGTCGTTCTACGAAGCCGGTGCCGGGGAAGGCGGCTTCGAGACCGGAATCAGGACGGCCCTACAAGCGATTCTGGCGAGCCCCGATTTCGTGTTCCGCTTCGAGGAGCCCCCCGCCGGTGTCGAGCCGGGTGAGAGCTATCGAATCGGCGATATCGACCTGGCGTCTCGCCTGTCGTTCTTCCTCTGGGCCACACCCCCTGACGAACAGCTCATGGCGCTCGCGGGCCAGGGAAAACTCTCGGATCCGGGGGTGCTCGAGCGGCAGGCACGGAGGATGCTGGCGGACCCCCGCTCCGAGGCGCTGGGCCCGAGATTCGCCGCCCAGTGGCTCCGGTTGCAGGATCTGGAGAAGGTCCATCCGGATAGGCTCCTGTATCCCGATTTCCACCAGCAGCTCGCCGATGCGATGCGGCGTGAGACGGAGTTGTTCTTCAACAGCCTCGTCCGCGATGACAAGAGCGTGCTAGAACTGCTGACCGCGGACTACACCTTCGTCAACGAGCGTCTCGCCCGGCACTACGGCATGGCGAACGTCACGGGAAACCACTTCCGGCGCGTGACCTATCCAGACGACACGCGGCGAGGCTTGCTGGGCCACGGCAGCATTCTCACGCTGACGTCCCACGCCAACCGGACCTCTCCGGTGCTGCGAGGCAAGTGGGTCATGGAAGTCCTCCTGGGCACCCCGCCCCCGCCCCCGCCCCCGGGTGTGCCTGACCTGGAGGAAACGGAAAGCGCCAAGGACGGCAGGTTGCTCACGACGCGCGAGCGAATGGAGCAGCATCGCTCCAACCCGGCCTGCCAATCCTGTCACCGGTTCATGGACCCCATCGGCCTGGCCCTCGACAACTTCGACGTCACAGGGAAGTGGCGCATAAGGGAAAACGGCATGCCCTTGGACACACGGGGCGAGTTGTACGACGGGACTCCGCTGAACAGTCCGGCCGACCTTCGGAGGGCGCTGCTGAACCATCCCGAGGCATTGATCCGGAACTTCACCGCGAATCTCATGGCCTACGGCCTGGGCCGGAGGGTCGAGTATTACGACATGCCTACGGTGCGTGCGATCGCCCGGGAGGCCGCAGCTAACGACAACCGCATCTCCTCCTTCATTCTGGGGGTGGTGCAGAGCGCGGCGTTCCAGATGAGCCGGGCGGAAGGCGAACTTACGGAGGGGCAATAAGCAATAATGAGGAATAGAAAAGCATCCGCGGCAGCAATACCTTAGGGGAGAAGGCATGGAATTCATCACAGGAAAGCACATTTCCCGCCGCACCGTTCTCCGCGGCTTGGGCTCAACGGTCGCGTTGCCGTTCCTGGACGCAATGGTGCCTGCCCGGAAGTTGTGGGCCAAGACGGCGGCCGCCATCGACCGAACTCGCCTGGTGTGCATCGAGATGGTGCACGGCGCGGCCGGGAGCAATGAGTGGGGAGCTTCCCAGAACCTGTGGTCACCCGCGGCAGTGGGGCGCAACTTCGATCTCGGCTCAAGCAGCCTGAGCCCCCTCGAGCCGTTCCGGGACTACCTCACCATCGTCAGCAACACGGATGTGCGCATGGCCGAGGCGTTCGAGCCCACCGAGATAGGCGGGGACCATTTTCGCTCGAGCGCGACGTTCCTGACACAGGCTCATCCCAAGCAGACCGAAGGCTCGGACGTCTATGTGGGGACGTCGCTGGACCAGCTTTACGCCCAACGGTTCGGCCAGGACACACCCATCCCGTCGATGCAGCTCTGCATCGAGAACATCAACCAGTCGGGCGGATGCGCTTACGGCTACACCTGTGTGTACACCGACTCGATCAGCTGGGCGTCGCCCACCGAGCCGCTTCCCGTGATCCGGGATCCCCGGGTTGCCTTCGACCAGCTCTTCGGTGCCGGCGGCACGGCAGAAGATCGGTTGCTGCGCCGGCGGACCAACCGCAGCATTCTCGATTGGATCACCGGCAGGGTGACTCAGCTGATGGCGGAGTTGGGGCCGGCCGACCGTCGGAGGCTGGACCGTTATCTGGAGAACATCCGCGAGATCGAGCGGCGCATCCAGAAGGTCGAGGCGCACAACACCGGCGGCGAGATGAGGGAGTTGCCCGAGGCGCCGGCCGGTGTGCCCGACTCGTTCGAGGAACACGTCAAACTGATGTTCGACCTCCAAGTGCTGGCGTTCGAGTCGGACATGACCCGAGTCTTCTCCTTGAAGATGGGGCGTGATTCCTCGGCCCGGGTCTACCCGGAGAGCGGGGTGGACAAGCCGTTCCACCCGGCGTCCCACCACGGCGGGAATCCAAAGGCGGTCGGTGAGTTCGCCCAGATCAACCGGTACCACGTCAGCATGATTCCGTACTTCCTGGAGAAGCTCGAGAACACCATGGAAGGCGACAGCAACCTGTTGGACAAGACCATGATCATCTACGGCTCCCCCATGGGCGACTCCAACCTCCACAACCACAGGCGGTGTCCGCTCTTCGTGGTGGGCGGGGCCAACGGCCGTCTCGAGGGCAATCTCCATTCAAAGGCTCCCGCCGACACACCCATGGCGAACGTGATGTTGAGCCTGCTGCACAAGCTGGGACTCGACGACATGGAGAGTTTCGGCGACAGCACCGGCGATTTCTCCTTTTAACAGGGAGCAGGGAGCGGGGAGCAGGTACTCGATCGCTAGGAGCGTAACGGCGTGCGGAAACAAAACATGAAGATCGGCGCATTAGCCCTGACTGTTTTCATCGCGGCAGCCTTCACTGCCTCTCCTGCCTCGTTTGCCTCACCTGCCTCCTCTCCCGTGGCCGACGCGGCCATGCGGGGGGAAATCGAAACGGTGCGCTCGTTGTTGCGAGAAGGCGCCGATGTGAATGCGGCCCAGGGTGACGGCATGACCGCGCTCCACTGGGCAGCGGAACGCGGCGACATCGAAATGGCCGGGATGCTGATCTACGCCGGGGCCAACGTGGAGGCGGTGACTCGGATCGGCTCCTACACTGCGCTGCACCTGGCGAGCAAGGCGGGGAACGCGCCGGCGATCGAGACTCTGTTGCAGGCCGGCAGTGACGCGAACGCCGCCACGACGACCGGCGGGGCTACTCCCCTCCACTTCGCAGCCGTCTCGGGCAGTGGGGAAGCTGTCGCGGTCCTGCTGGACCACGGTGCCGGGGTGAACGCCAGGGAGTCCGAGTGGGGACAGACGCCCCTGATTTTCGCGGCGGCGTACAATCGAGTGGAGGCCCTCGGCGTGCTACTGCGGCGTGGTGCGGACGCCGAGATCAGCACCGATGTGGTGGACATTCCCGCCCGGCAGGAGGGGGATCGTGCGGCCCGGCAACGCCGGAACCAGGTCTTCGCCGCATTGCAGGCGGAGCAGGGTCAGCGGAAGCAAGCGTGGCGACCAGACCCGAGCCAGGTCCAGGCCGCAGTCAGGGCGGCGCGGCGGCAGCAACCGCTTCGGGCGAATGAGGCGGAGGAGGACTCGACGGATTACGAGGAGGCCCAGCCGGAGCCGCTTTCCTATGGGGATCTCGTCGGCAGCTACGGCGGCCTGACGGCTCTACTGCATGCGGCCCGGGAGGGCCACGTGGCAGCGGCGTTAGCTCTTCTCGAGGCGGGCTCCGACATCAATCGGGTGAGCGGAGGGGACGACACCAGCCCCCTGCTGATCGCCACGATCAACGGCCACTTCGACCTGGCACTGCTGCTGCTCGACCGGGGAGCCGACCCCAACCTGGCCAGCGACGCCGGGGCCGCCCCCCTCTACGCCACCCTGAACGCGCATTGGGCGCCCAAGGCACGGTATCCGCAGCAGCAGGCCTACAAGCAGCAGCAGGTCACATACCTAGATGTTATGGATGCGTTGCTGAATGCCGGCGCGGACGCAAACGCCCGGCTGACGAAGCATTTGTGGTATATGGGGTACACGTTCGACCTGCTGAGGGTGGACACGAAAGGCGCGACCCCCTTCTGGCGCGCCGCCTACGCGACTGATGTGGAGGCACTGAGCCTGCTCATTGCCCGGGGCGCAGATCCGAACATCGCCACCCAGGAGGTGCCGCAACGGCGCAGAAGGGGCGGGGGCGGGGGCGGGGGCGGGGTCGTTGAGAGGGAGGATCCCTCAGGGTTGCCACCGGTTCGGGTGGGCGGGCCGGCCGTGTACCCGATACACGCGGCCTCGGGCGTGGGGTACGGCGAGGGGTACGCCGGGAATTCGCACCGGCACGTGCCGGACGGCTGGGTGCCCGCGGTGAAGTACCTCGTCGAGGAGCTTGGCGCCGACGTGAACGCGAGGGACCGCAACGGCTACAGCGCGCTCCACCATGCGGCGGCAAGGGGAGACAACGAGCTGATTCTCTACCTGGTGGAGCGGGGCGCCGAGGTGACCGTCGTGAGCCGTCGGGGACAGACCACCGCCGACATGGCCAACGGCCCGGTGCAGCGTATCCGGCCATTCCCCGAGACCGTGGCGCTGCTGGAGGACCTGGGCTCGAAGAACAACCACAACTGCGTGTCCTGCTAGAGCATCCCGACGCCAAGGCGGCCAGGCACATGTGGCGGCTGTTGGTGAGGCCCAACGTCGTTTGGTTCGCAACCCTGCACGAGCTGAGGAGCAGACAACACGGTTAGCTTGGATGATGCGGACGCCTCGCCTTTCGCTGGGCAAGCATCCGGAGGACCCTGGTCGTGCGGGGGAAACCACAACATTTTGATTGGTGAGTCGCTCAGGAGCTCCAAATGTCCGAATTCTTTGCGCGCGTAAAGGCCACACTCGCCGAGTTCTACGAGGTTGAGAAGGAGCTCGGTGAGGGTGGCATGGCTATCGTCTTCCTTGCAACCGACCGGAAGCACGGTCGCAAGGTGGCGATCAAGGTCATGCGACCCGAGCTGGCCGAGTCGCTCGGCGGGGATCGGTTCCTGAAGGAAATCGAAACGGCAGCACGACTGAGCCATCCACACATTCTGCCGGTGCACGACTCCGGGCAAATCGACGGTCTCCTCTACTATGTCATGCCGTTCGTTGAAGGCGAGTCACTCGGCGATCGTCTCAAACGCGAGCAACAGCTTCCTATCGGTGACGCGCTCGCAATCGCCAGGGAAGTGGCTGAAGCTCTGGCCCACGCACATAGCCATGGAATTGTGCACCGCGACATCAAGCCAGACAACATCCTGCTGTACGGAGGCCACGCGGTCATAGCAGACTTCGGAATTGCAAAAGCGTTGAGCGCGGCGGGCGGAGACCGGCTAACCGGTACGGGAATAGCCCTCGGTACGCCCTCGTACATGAGCCCGGAGCAAGCAAGCGGGGAGGAAGTGGATGCGCGTAGCGACGTGTACGCGTTGGCCTGCGTGCTGTACGAAATGCTGGTCGGTCAAGCGCCGTTCACAGGACGGACCACACAGGCCGTGATTCAGCAACACATTGTCGCCCCACCACCATCCGCCTCGGCCAGCCGCGCGACGGTCACACCCGAGCTGAGCCGCGCCATCCAGCGTGGCATGGCGAAGACTCCCGCCGACCGTTTTTCAACCGCCACGGAGTTTGCAGAAGCGCTGGCGAGTCGCGAAGCAACACCCGGGAGTTTGTTCGCCGCCCTCGCGCGCGGGCACGTCCCGCGAGTATTTGCGGCGTACGCCGTGTTCACCCTGGTGGTTTTCTGGTTGCTCAATCTCGTTGTCGATCGCTTCGTGTGGTCGCCACATCTCCCCACATTTGGGCTGGCTGCTCTCGTCACGTTGCTGCCGACGGTGGCGATCATTGCCTTCTGGCGCGGGGGCGTTCCCTCGAGCCTGAGGAAGTTCGGTGTGCCGGCAAATGTGCTCGCGGCCGGAGTGATCCTCTGGCTGGCATTTGGTTCGAAGGACCTGGGAGCCGCAACCACGACGGTCGTAATCGAAGATGAGGAGGGTAACACGGTCGAACGGGTCATTCCCAAGAGCGAGTTCCGCAAGAACGTGTTGCTCTTCCCGTTCGACAACACGTCAACCGATTCCGCCATGGATTGGCTGCAGCACGGTATACCGATCGCCCTCGACGTCGATCTCGAGCAGGACATGTTCATCCAAATTCGCAGGAGCGAAGGTCTCGTAGAGGAGTATCGCAAGAAGGGCTACGCCGGTGGACTCAACCTACCACTCACGCTGAAACGGGAGCTCGCAAGCGATACGCATGTCCCGCTATTCGTAGCCGGAACGTACTCAGTCGTGGACGGTGAAACGCACATCATCGTCAGCTTGTACGAAACTCGGCGCGGCAAGCTGATCGCCGAGCGGTCTTATGCGGGCTCTAACATCATTACCATGACCGACGAAATGTCGGTCCAACTGAAACGAGATCTGGCAGTGCCTGCTCAGCATATCGAAGACACGCAGGACCTCCCGCTCGCAGACATGCTGACCGGCTCACTCGAAGCGCTCCAACTGCTCACCGAAGCGTATCAAGCGGTCACGTTCGATGGAGATTGGTCTGGCGCCGCAACTGCGGTGCGGGCGTCCCTGGCCGTAGACTCGACGAATGCATACGCGCACCTGCTGCATTACGGTGTAGCCGTGATGAGCAACGATCGCGCGAACGCAGCGGGTGCCATCGAAAGCGCCATGCAACACAGCTACAAGCTGCCCGAGCGTACGCGATACACGGTCAAGTTCCAGTATTACGATTTCAAACAAGAAGCCGAAAAGTCGCTGGCCGTCGCTGAGATGCGGGTGGACCTGTTCCCTGACGACATCGAGGGGCGGCTGATCATCGCAGGACTCTATGAGCTGCGGGACCGCATACCTGAGGCGATGGAACAGTACGAAGCAGTCCTATCGATCGATCCGTCGCAAACCGTCTACCTGCGGCAGTTGGGCGCACTGGCACGGGGCAAGGGAGACTTCGACGTGGCCGCCGAGTACTTCCAGCGCTATGCCGACACGCATCCCGACGAGCCTGAATCGTATGCTTCACTCGCCAGTTTGCAACGCCTGCAGGGTGAGTTCGACGCGGCAAAGGCGACGTACGAGAAGGCGCTGCTCCTCGAACCGAAAAATGTCGCCGTGTTGTTGAGTCTCGCAGAGCTGGAACGCCACTTTGGCAACTTCGCAGGTGCTATCACGCAGCTCGACGCAACCCTTTCGGAGGCCAAGACCAAGCAGGATACCGTCCGAGTACTGTCAGCGCTCAAATCTGCTCACGAGTACCTCGGTAGCATGAACCAAGCGGTTGCCCACCTCGAGCGCGGGTTCGCGGTTGCGCAGACGTACAGCCCTCCCATACAGATCCTGAGCCAGCAACTGGGTTCACTCGACACTTACGTGGGAGCGGGCCAGGTGGAAAAGGCGCGGCAGATCCTAGCGAGCGTCGAGCAACAACTACAACCGCCGTTCGATCAGCTTGGGTCGATGGGCCATATGGCGATAGCACTCGAACTCGAGGACGCCGATGCCGTCGAGGCTGCCGTTCCTGGCTTACAGGCGCTCATCCGCGGCTTGGGAGTGCAGGCGCTGCAGCCACTCGTGATTCACGCTCAAGCTCGTGTCTTCGAGCTTCGCGGGGAATGCGACCAAGCGATCCCACTCTACCAGGAGGAACTGGACAGCAATCCCACGGGGACATCGGTGCACATTGATATCGGTCGCTGCCAGCGGAAACTTGGCGATGCCGAGGCTGCCGAGCAGAGCCTGCGCCGAAG
>Ga0114950_10002331_pt1 | contig 14543 bp, 14 predicted proteins | sample N075metaG_FD_83503 | JGI IMG/M metagenome (GOLD analysis project Ga0114950, IMG submission 83503) | Deep subsurface microbial communities from Kermadec Trench to uncover new lineages of life (NeLLi) - N075 metaG | ecosystem: Environmental > Aquatic > Marine > Ocean trench > Sediment | place... | reverse complement strand
TTTCTGTTCAAGCGTCAGGGCCTGGGTATTGTGGCAGCGTTGCTGGTGGCCAGCGGAGTCGCCAATCTTGGTGTGCACCAGGGTTATCAGCGGGTGAGCTTCGCGCTCCCGGCAGCCGAGCAGACCCATTTGCCCTGGAACACTGAAGTGGATGCCTTTGGCTACAAGGTGGCTCGGGCGTTCGGCGTTCAGCGCAGCACGGCCACCGAGTTTGCGGGTTGGATTCTCGAAGCCTCCACGCGTCAAAATCTCGAGCCGGAGCTCCTGGCAAGCCTCGTTCTCACGGAAAGCTCGTTCCGTAAAGACGCGCGCTCCCACGTCGGGGCGATCGGTCCGACGCAGCTCAGGCCGGAATACTGGAGTGGTTTCTGCGGTATCTCCAACCTTCAGGACCCGGCTGAAAACATCTATTGCGGCGCCCAGGTGCTCTCGCATCTGAAGGATCGCTGCGGTGATGAAGGCTGCGCCCTGGAAGCCTACAACGTTGGCATCTACGGCCGGCGCGAGCATGCTGCGCGTCGTTACATTGCCAAGATCGACAGATATCGCGAGAAGCTGCGCAACCTTCCTCTCTGAGGATTTTACCTATTGTTTTTGACGTCGCGATTTGCTTCGCGACTGACGTCTGTGCGCGCGCACAGCGTAGCCTTCGGCTCGGACTCCCGGTGGGGTGATGCGATACGCGACTCGTTGGGGTAACTTTTACGAGCTATCGACGGAGAAGATCGATGACGGATTTTGGCGTGCTGATTTTTCCAACCACCTATTCGGTGTCGCCGCCGGACCTTGCCCGTGCTGCGGAAGCCCGGGGGTTTGAATCGCTGTTCTTTCCCGAGCACACGCACATTCCGGCCAGCAGGCAGTCGCCGTGGCCGGGCGGCTCGGAGCTGCCAAAACAATACTGGCATTCGTACGATCCGTATATGGGCTTGGCCAGCGCAGCCTCCGTGACCAGCACAATCAAGCTTGGCACCGGCATTACCCTCATCACCGAACATGACCCCATTGTGCTCGCCAAGCAGGTTGCATCGCTGGATCAGTTGTCTGCAGGACGGGTACTGCTCGGTGTGGGGGCCGGCTGGAATACTGAAGAGATGGCCAATCACGGCGTGTCGTTCGAGACTCGTTGGCGGGTGCTCAGGGAAAGGGTGTTGGCAATGCGCGCCATTTGGAGCGCGGATGAGGCCGAGTATCACGGCGAGTTTGTCGACTTTGACCCGATCTGGTCGCATCCGAAACCAGCCCAGGTTGGCGGCCCGAAAATACTTCTGGGGGCTTCCTCACGCTGGGCGTTCGCGCGCATCGCTGAATATTGTGACGGCTGGTTTCCGATTCATCAGGATTCGGCCAGGGCATCAACCCAGGGGGCACTCGATTACGCCGCGGGCATCGAGCAGACCCGTGCAGCCTGGAATGACGCGGGCAGGCAGGGGGAGCCAGATTTCAGCATCTTCGGCGTGGGCCCGGACCGGGCGCGTGCCGAGGAGTTGATTGCCATGGGGTTCAATCGGGTGATCTTCGCTCTGCCCTCGGCCGATGCCGACACGGTCATGCCGCTGCTCGACCGCTATGCGGAGATTGGCCATACGATCAACGCATAACCTGCATATCGAGTAGGCTTGAGCGGCTGATCAGTCTGCCTCGCCGGCGAGTTCGTCGAGTATCTCGACGACATCGGCTTCGGAACCTACCCAGCGGGCCTGCATGCCCGCGTCCAGCGCGCCGGCGACGTTCTCCTCGTTGTCGTCTACAAACACAATCTGTTCGGGTCGGTAGCCCATGTCTGCGGCTACGTGGAGGTACGCGCTCACGTATGGTTTGCGATGGCCGATGTCTGACGACACGTAGATGTTGCGAAAGTGGCGGATCGCTTGGGGGTAGCGGCTGCTCCAGGTCGCCTGGTGGGTTGGATTGGTGTTTGTGAAGGCGAACAACGGAATCTTCTGGCTCAGCGCTGGCAGCCGATCCTGGACCCGCACATACGGACCGACGAACAGGTCGTTCCAGCCTTGCAGCCAATGCTGCATGGGCAAGCTGATGCCGAGCCTGTCACCCAACCCCTCTACGTAGGTAGAAAAATCGATGGCGCCTAGCTCGTGCTGCTCGTACGCCCTGTCGGCTTGCCAGCGTTCGTAGAGTTGCTGTACCTCAACATTCGCATGGCTTGCCCAGTAGCGAAAGGTGCGACGAAAATCCACCTCCAGTACCACGTTGCCGAGGTCGAGCAGCAAAGCGCGTTTCATGGATCGACCCTGCGCATGGCCTCATTGAATGATCTGCCGAATTGCATTCAGTTTATGTTCCGCGTCGCGACGCTAACCTTTTGTTCGATGGTTGCGGTTGGTACCCTTTGGTCTGGTTGGCTGCAGCTCGCAGTCGTCCTAACAGAGCCATGGTAGTCGGCCGTTACCGAGTTCGCCACGGCTGCCCAAACGGGCGCGTGCTCCTTCCCTCCCTGCCGAAAGCGAGCGGCCCCGGGCAATTGCCCGGGGTTTTCCTTTGTCCGGGATTTGCTGGATCATGCCTTGCACATTCGTGCAGGAGCTATGACCGTGGAGCTTTGGACCCTGACTCACTCGCGCCCGAGCAACGCGCTCAACGTTGCCCGCCGCGCCGAAGCTGCCGGCTGGCACGGCATGCTGGTGGTCGATTCCCAGAATCTCTCCGCCGATTCCTACGTTGGTCTGACCTTCGCAGCCGCGGGCACGCAGACAATTGGTCTCGGCACGGGTGTGACGAATACCGTAACCCGCCATCCAGCGGTTACCGCATCGGCAGCGATGGCGGTGCAGGACGTCTCTAACGGACGTATGTTTCTGGGTATCGGTCGCGGCGATTCGGCATTGGCACATCTTGGCCGTTCCCCGGCGCGGTTTGCGGGTTTCGAACGCTACATCGACGTGCTGCAGCGTTACATGCGCGGCGAGGCGGTGCCGTTCGATGAGATTCCCATGGCCGACGAAATTGCCGCACCGGTTGGCGAGCTCGAACTTGCCGATCATCCGGACGCAAGCCGCATCCGCTGGTTCAAGACGGAGGTAGCGAAGGTTCCAGTGGAAGTGGCGGCTACGGGCCCCAGGGTGATTGGGGTGGCCGCGCGGTTGGCGGACCGGGTGATGTTTACCCTGGGCGCGGTGGAAGAGCGATTGCAATGGGGGATCGATACGGCGCGAGCAGCAAGGCGCAGCGCGGGGCTGTCGGGCGAGGTCGCGTTCGGTGCCTATGTGAATCTTGTCTGTCTTGAAGATCGTGCCACGGCAAGGGATTTGGCGCGCGGTGGCCTGACCACCTTCGCGCGCTTTTCGGTGATGCATGGCCGTGTTGCCGGCCCGGCCAACGAGGCGGAGCAAGCCATCTTCAAGAGCCTGCACGATGGCTACGACATGAAGGCACATACGCGCGCGGACTCGCCCCAGGCAGCGTTGTTGGACGATGCGTTCGTTGATCGCTACGCCATCGTCGGCCCGCCGGACTATTGCATTGAGCGGTTGGAGGCGTTGTGGGACTTGGGTATCGACAAGGTTGCCATCAGCGGCCCTACGGCAGGCGCCGATGCGGGAGAAGCGCGCAAGGCCATGGCGCTCCTGGACGAAGCGGTGGTGCCGCATTTTACCCGCAGCCCCTAAGCTGACTGCCGGAGTGTTGTACGGAAAAACGTATAGTATTGCTACATACTATTTAATAAATTAGTATCCTCGCCATTTCCAACGGGGGAAAATTCGACTCATGAGCGAACATGCGGTTAGCGTGGTGAAGTTGTCTGCCCAGGCGCAGACTGACCCGCAGGATGTGCCTCTGGATCAGATCGATGTTTCCGATCCAACCTTGTTCGAGAGCGATCGACTGTGGGGGTTTTTCGAGCGGCTGCGCAACGAAGCGCCCGTTCACTACCTGAAGGACAGCTTTTTCGGACCATTCTGGTCGGTGACAAGGTTCGCCGACATTCAGTTCGTCGACAAGCACCATGAGACGTTCTCTTCCGAGCCAACGGTTCTGCTGGGTGATCAACCCGAAGACTTTACCTTGATCAACTTCATTCAGAGCGACCCTCCGTTGCACGACGAACAGCGCCGCGCGGTGCAGGACGTGGTCGCGCCACGTAATCTGACTGAGCTGGAACCAATAATCCGCGAGCGAGTGCAGAACATTCTGGATGGATTGCCTGTGGGTGACACGTTCAACTGGGTGGATGAGGTGTCCATCGAACTGACCACGCAGATGTTGGCCATCTTGTTCGACTTTCCTTTTGAAGATCGTCGCTTGCTCACGCATTGGTCCGATGTCGCAATCGCCACACCGGAACTCACCGGTTCCGATGCTGTGACCGAGGAAGAACGTCGTGTGGAGATGGGCGTGTGCCTGGACTATTTCACCAGGCTGTGGCGGGAGCGCGAACACCAGCCGCCGAAATTCGACCTGATCTCCATGCTGATCCACGACGAGAACACCAAGGACATGGTCGACAACCCCATGGAGTATCTGGGTAACCTGCTGCTGCTGATCATCGGTGGCAACGATACGACCCGAAACTCCATTTCCGGTGGGGTGGTTGCGCTGAATCAGAATCCGGATCAGTACCAGAAGCTGCGCGAAAACCTAAGCCTCATTCCCAACATGGTCTCGGAGATCATCCGCTGGCAGACACCGCTCGCGCACATGCGCCGCACGGCAAAAGTGGACACCGAGCTTGGTGGCAAGCAGATCAAGGAGGGTGATAAGGTTGTGATGTGGTACGTATCCGGTAATCGGGATCCAGAGGCCATCGACCGGCCCGATGAGTTCATCATCGACCGACCCAACGCGCGCCACCATTTGTCGTTCGGTTTTGGTATTCACCGCTGCATGGGTAACCGTCTGGCAGAGATGCAGCTGCGCGTTGTCTGGGAAGAAATCTCCAAGCGCTTTCACACCGTGGAGCTGGTGGGTGAGCCGGTGCGGGTACGCTCCAATTTCGTTCGAGGATATTCAGACTTGCCGGTGCGGGTTCATCGGATCTAGCAACGAGCAAAAGGGAGGTTTTGATGCCTAAGATTACTTTCATTTCCTATGACGGGGTCGAACATGTGGTCGATGCCGAGAATGGCGCTTCCGTGATGAATGCCGCGATCGATAATCTGGTCACGGGAATCGATGCCGACTGCGGCGGTGAGTGTTCGTGCGCAACCTGTCACGTTTACGTCAACAAGAAATGGATGGAGATCGTCGGTACCCCTCAGGATCGGGAGGAGGAGATGCTCGATCTCAATCCAGAGCGGGAGTCGAACTCGCGCTTGTCGTGTCAGATTCCGGTTCGCGACGAGCTTGATGGTCTGGTGGTGCGGGTCCCTGAGTTCCAGATGTGAGCGGGCGCGCGCCGGCTGTGGCGCTCAAGATGAAAGATCTGGAGGCGCGTACCGGTGTAAGCCGGGAGGCGATCCATTTCTATTTGCGTGAGGGTTTACTGCCCGAGCCGACACGGCCCAAGCCTAATGTCGCCCACTACTCGGAGGAGCACGTGGTGCGCATCAAGGTCATCAAGCGCTTGCAGGAGGAACGATTCCTGCCGCTGGTGGTGATCAAAACCATGTTGAATGACGCGGACTTCGGTTCGGTCTCGACAGCCGACGATTTGGCCGCATTCGAGCTGGTCTTTCTTTCCCTGCTGAGCGGTGACGCACCCGCCGCCGATCGGAATCTCAGCGATGTGGCCGCTCAGTCCGGATTTTCTGAAGCCGAGCTGACGGAATTGGGCGAACTCGGTGTGATCGAGATCAAGAACGCGCAGAACAAGCCCACGCTGGACTATCGTGATACTGCCATCATCGAGCAGTGGGCCCGTCTTCGCACGCTCGGCTACGCTGAAGAGTCTGGTTGCGATGCCGGGTTCTTGAAGCGCTACGCAGATACGATGAAGCAGCTGGCAGACGCCGAGGTCGACATGTTTCTCGAAGCGTTCGGGAACACCAGTACCGATGAGGCGGCCGAACTTGCCACCCGTGGCATCGAGGTTGCCAATGACATTCTGACTCGCCTGCACACGCGCGCGCTCGCGCAGCGCCTGAGTGAACGCGTAGGGAGTCGGAGAAGCTAATAACCCGCGTCCCCCGACGCAATTCGCGCGGCAAACTCTTCGCTCAACGGTGCGTAGACACGTTCGCCGGGCTTAAGAACGTACAGCGGGTCTTGCACCTGGTCCAGCGCGTAACCCTGTTTGCGCAGGTCTCCCTTCATCATCTTGAACGTGCCGGTGACGTCGATGTCGGGTTGAATACGCAGAAACACAGGCCGGGCATAAGCGGGCAGCGATTGTACAATGTAGTTCGAGAAGCCCTCAACGTCGAACTGCGCCACATCGTCTTCCAGGGTTAGCGCTGCCATGCCGGCGCGGCCGTCGGCTCTGGGCACTTTGACTCCGTAGACGTTGCAGAATTTTACCTGCGGAAATCCGTTCACCAATTCCCCGACTTCGTTAGTGGAAACGTTCTCGGACTTCCAGCGGAAGGTGTCGCCAAGGCGGTCGACAAACTGATAGTGCGGATATCCAAGGCTATAGCCGACATCGATTTCCTTGATCAGGTCTCCGGAGTTGAACCATGCGTCTTTGTCATCGAAGGCGTTGCGAATGATCTTCTTCTCCGTAGCCTCTTTGTTGGTATAGCCTTCGAACACCGCTTCTTCGCTGATGTGTCCGAGCAACAGGCCTGGCTCCCCGGGTTCCACCTCGATGCACCGACCCTGCGCGTCGGTGACAAGCTCATCGGCATCTACGTCGTAGCGCACCAGCGCGATCTTCGCCGAAGTCATCCCGATGGTGCAGTCTTTATTTAACAGGTTGACGAACGCTACATTACCTTCGCTTGCGCCGTAGAATTCGCTGATCCGCTTCACCCCGTAGCGGTTCTTGAAATTCATCCACACATCGGGCCGCATACCGTTGCCCATTATGGTCACCAATGGGTTTTTGTGGTCGTCGGACCGGGCCGGTGTGTTCATCAGGTAGCGACACATTTCGCCGATGTAGATCAGGCAGCTGGTCTGATGTTCGCGAACCTCGCGCAGGAAGTTGCTCGCTGAGAACTTGCGGCGAATGAACATGCTGGCACCCGAGGAGAACGCGGCTCCCGCTCCGATCAGGAGGCCCGTACCATGATAGAGCGGCAGGCAGATGTATAGCCGATCCTGCTCAGTGCAGCGCAACCCCGCCCGATGGGCGAGACTTGAGCTTGCCAGAAAGCGCCGGTTCGAGAGGATCGCGGCTTTTGGCAGGCCCGTGGTTCCGGAGGTAAAGATGTACAGGGCGTTGTCGCCGAGAGTGAGCTCGGCGGTATTCGAAGGGTTGCTGCTGTCGGCATTCGCTGCAAGCTCGGTCAGGTTGCCGGCCCAGTTGGGGGCGGCTGCTACTCCCGCATCCGGGGCGAATAGATAACCGCCGCCTTCCTGCAAGGGCAGTTCGGCCTTCACCTCCGCCAGCGCATCACCAAGCTCTTCGCCGAATACGCACAGCTTCGATTCGGTGACGGCGATGCAATGGACGAGCGGTTTGCCACGCAGGTTGGTGTTGATCAAGCCGGCGACCACGCCGATTTTGTTCAGCCCCACGATGGTGGCCAGGAACTCGATGCGGTTCTCCATGATCACGCTCACGGTATCGCCTCGGGACAACCCCTGGTTTTTGAAGGCGTGGGCGTAGCGGTTGCTCATTGCATTGAATTCAGCCCACGTGAAGGTCTGTCCTTCAAAGATCATGGCCACCCGGTCGCCAAATGCTTCGGCGTTGCGCGCGACCTGGGCGGCGAAGCAGTCGCGCTCATCGAGCGCTCGCGGTTGTCGGCTTTTTTTCAAGACGAGCAGCGTCGGCAAGTTCGTCAAGGTTCTGGCAACGTCGACCATCTTTGTGCCAATCCCCATGTCATTGCCCCGTTGGTGAGCGAACTCGTGAAGATAGCCCGCTCGTGTGTCACCATCAAGGCGCTTATGGCTGATGCTGGCCGATCGTTGTGCGATCGGCCAGACTCGCTCCGCGAACCTTAAAAAAGGAACGGTGCAATGAATCAATGGCAGATAGGCGATGTAAAAGTCACCCGGGTGGTCGAGATGCAGGTCACTGGCGGGTCACGATTCATCCTGCCTGACGCAACCCGAGATGCCTGCCAACCCATCGAATGGCTCAAGCCCCACTTCATGGACGACGAGGGTAACCTCATCATGAGCATCCATGCGCTGGTGGTCGATACCGGCGAGCGGCGCATCGTTGTCGATACCTGTATCGGTAACGACAAGCAACGCTCGATTCCGAACTGGACCAATCTACGCACGAGCTTTCTCGAGGATCTTGCCGGCGCGGGCTATCCGCGCGAGTCCATCGACACGGTGCTGTGCACACACCTGCACATTGACCACGTTGGCTGGAACACCATGCTGGTGGATGGTGAATGGTTGCCCACGTTTCCCAATGCACGCTACATCGTGGCCGACAAAGAGTTCCGCTACTGGGATGGCGCGGTGGCCGACGAGCTCAATCAGGGCGTCATGGACGACTCCGTACGCCCCATCTTGGACGCCGGGCTCATGGACCTGGTGGATTGGGAGCACAAGCTGTGCGAGGAAATCTGGCTGGAGCCGACGCCAGGCCACACCCCCGGGCATGTGAGTGTGCATATCCGCTCGGCAGGTAAGGAGGCTTTGATCACGGGCGATTGGATCCACCATCCCTGCCAGATGACGCGCACGCACTGGTGCAGTTCAGCCGACTACGACACCAAGCAGGGGCAAAAAACCCGGGAGCAGCAGCTGGACAAATACGCGGACAAAGATGTTCTGGTGATTGGCACGCACTTTGCGACCCCGACGGCCGGATACATCAAACGCCTGGAGGGCGGCTACTGGTTCGACGTCGGGTCGTCGAGGTAAGCCCGGCGGTGGAGCTTCAGCATCAACGCGTCGATATGGCGGCGCGCGGGAGGTATGTCCAGCGCGACGAATGCGATGCCGAGCGGCAGCATCCAGAATCCGAGGATCGGTAGGAAGCCGAACACGCCGCCGACGATGAACATGAGGCCGACAATGGAGCGCACGCCGGGCGGCACGTGATTCTGTCCCCAAGTCAGCGTTCGGTAGGCGTATTCAGCGATATACCGCGCGAAGTCGCCCTTATGCATTGAAGTCAGTACTTCTCATTTGTTGCTACGTTCGTTGCTTGGGAGCTTGGCTCAGACCATCACCGGCCTGTCGCTGGGCGTGTCGTGGTTGTTCGGATGGGACCGACGTTTCAGATCAGGGTCGGTCGACAGGAACCGATAGCAACCGTCCTCATGCAGCGTACGCTCGATACGATTGCGATGCATCAACAGATGCAGGTGGGCGATGGCTTCGCCCAGGGCCATGATCATTTGCCGGGGATCGAGCTTTCTGGCGAACAGCACCGGAAGCAGATCTTTGGCGATGGCCGGTTCCACGCAGTGCTCCTCGATGGCGAGCATGCGGTCTTCGTGGTGGCTGATGAGTTGCCGCAGCCGCTCACGAATGCCGTAAAATGGGAGATTATGGGCGGGTAGCACCAGGATGTCGTCGGGCAGGTAAAGGAAACGGTCGTGAGACTCCATCCAGTCCAGCAACGGGTTTGCCTCGGGTTCGGTTGAATGCACGCTGACGTTGCTGGTGATGATCGGCAGGATCTGATCGCCCGAAATCATCACCTTCAATGCGGCGCAATACAGGCACGCATGCTCGGGTGAGTGGCCCGAGCCCACCACGACGCGCCAGTCGTGGCCACCGATGCTAAGCACGTTATTATCCTCCAGGCGGTGGTAGCCCGACGGCATTTCCGGCATGCGCATGCCGTCGGCTGCCCGTTGCGCGAATGCGTTACGCATATCGTCCAGATAGCTGGCCGGCATCCCAGCGCGCTGATAGAACTCCTGGCCGAGCCAGCTGTGATGAGAAGAGGGACCGCTGCCGGCAAACGAACGTGCTTGATAGTATTCCGCCCGGGTCATGTGCAGCGTGCAGCGGAACTCTTCGGTGATCATCTTCGATTGACCTATATGGTCGGGGTGCATATGAGTGCAGATGACGCCTACCACCGGCTTGCCACCTAGCTCCTTGGAGAAGATTTCGTGCCAGAGTTCGCCGGTTTCGTTCAAAAACAGGCCCGTGTCCACCACCCACCAGCCGTGGGTGTCTTCGAGCAGGTACAGGTTGATATGGGTCAGCGAGCCGCCCATAGGCATCATGAGCCACCGCACGCCCGGGGCCACCTCGACGGTGGTCCCGGGCGTCGGATGCTCCGCCCACGGATAGGTGAGCTCGCTCGTGCCCATATCTGTTTCCCAATGTTGTTCGCCGACTCAGGGCGGAAAAACGACCAGCATACCAAAAAAGTGCTGGGGCACGCCTCGCTTCGGGCGGAGTTCGGCAACAGGTTCCGTAAAAGGCGCATTCGCAAACCTAGCGCCGTTGAATTAGATTATGGATAGAACAGGCTTCAGTAGAAGGGAGGGACCATCATGGCCATGAATGTTAAGCCCGTGCCGACGCTCGATGATGAGGTCAACGAGATCAGGCTTGCAACTGCGGATATCGTCAACGCGGACATATTGCCCAATGAGGACAAGCTCTGGGGCTGGTTGGCGGACAGTGCGAACGCAACGAACGCGGTCAAGGAAGAAGCTGGCGAGCTGCGTATCCAGATACAGAACAAAGTCAAGAAAGCCAAACTGTGGGCCCCTCATCTTCCCAAGGAGTTTGGTGGCATGGGGCTTAGCTTCATCCAGCATGCCTACATGAACGAGGTGCTGGCCTACAGCGCGGGCGCGTCATCGTTGTTCGGGGTGGTTGCGCCCAACTCAGGTAATCAAAAGATTCTGGTCAAATACGGAACTCCAGCTCAGCATGAAAAGTGGCTGAAGCCGTTGACGGACGCCACGATGCAGTCGGCGTTCTCCATGACCGAACCCGACAGCGCGGGCTCCGATCCGCGCTCGCTGACTACTCGCGCGGTGCTCGAGGGTGATGAGTGGGTGATCAACGGCCACAAATGGTTCACCTCTAACGGCTTTGCCGCGGATTTCTACATCGTGATGTGTCGCACTGCCGATTCGGATGCTGCGGGCAACGATAACGACAAGATGACCCAGATCATCGTCCCCAGAAAAACGCCCGGCGTGAACATCGTTCGCGGCGTGCCGGTGTGGGGCAAAGCCTCGAGCCATTGCGAGATCATCTACGACAACGTGCGGGTGCCCAAGGAGAATCAGTTGGGTCGCACGGGAACGGGCCACCAGGCGGCACAGGACCGACTCGGCGCCGGCCGGGTCTATCATTGTATGAATTCCGTGGGCTCTATGTGGCGGGCGTTCGATTTGATGATCGAACGGCTGATGACGCGCGAAGTGCACGGCGGTGAAAAGCTCGAAAGCAAACAGTTCATGCAGGGATTCATCGCCGATAGCTACATGGACATACAAAGCTCGCGGCTCATGACCATTCATTGTGCGGAGAAAATGGAAAGCGGTGCAGATCCACGTACGGATATTTCGTCCATCAAGGTGTTCGTACCGCAGGCTTTCCACCGGGTGGTCGACCGAGCCATTCAGGTCTGGGGGGCGGCCGGTGTCTCCGGTGATCTGCCGCTGGCGGCCATGTATCAGGGTGCGCGCACCCTGCGCATCGCCGATGGTCCCGACGAAGTGCACAAGATCCTGATTGCCAAGAACATCCTGCGGCGGTACCACGCCGGGGAATCCTGGGATTTCGGCAACTAATCGGAGGCGTTGAGGTGCCGGGGTTATCGAGCGCAGAGCAAAGCGAATTTCTGTCCGATCGCGGCATCTTAATGCGGGTGTCGGTGGTGCGCGAGGACGGCAGCCCGCTGGTTACGCCCATTTGGTTTCTGCATAAAGATGATGCCATCTACTTTACTCCGCGCGAGAAGTCCGAGTGGTTTAGCTGCCTGCGCCGAGACCCGCGAGTTGCATTGTGCATCGATGAGCAACTGCTGCCGTACCGCAAGGTGATCGTAGAAGGCAGTGCGGAGCTCGTGTACGACATCGGCAACGATGATGAGTGGCGCGACCTCTACCGGCGAATCGCAAAAAGATATGTATCCGATGACGAGGCCGAAGCCTACGTGCAGAACACCATCGACCAACCGCGCGGCCTGTACCGCGTGGCTCTGGCCGACGCTACGGTAAAAACCTGGCGAATGCCGTTGCCGGGCGAAGCGCCGGAAGGGATCTGGCACCAGCGTTACTACCAGCCAAACACCAAGTTCAATCGATAGGAGAGAAGTTTCATGGATTGCCCGAAATGCCCGGGGACCTTGGAGAAAAAAACCTACGGTCGCAAAATCACCGTGCATCGCTGCTCGGATTGCGCAGGGTTGTGGTGCAAACCTGAGGTGCTTCTGGAAATGAAGCGGGAGTGGATGGCCGACGTCGTATTGGATTCTGGCGATCCGAAGCTGGGTCAGGCCCTAAATGTGCTTGACAACATCAATTGCCCGGAATGCGACGTGAAGATGGACAAGACGGCCGACGAGAAACAAACGCATATCTGGTACGAGAAATGTCCCCAGTGTGAGGGGACGTTTTTCGATGCCGGCGAATTTACCGACCTGAAGTACGACACCTTCATGGACCGTATTCGCGACGCGATTCGCGGCCGGCGCCCGTCGGCCTGACTCGCCGCCATAGATGCGACCGCTTCGTTCATCACTGTGGGATCGTAGTAGGGATTGATCCATGGATGACACCAGTGGGTTTACCCGGCAGTTCCATGTCTGGTGTGACAGCAAAGAGGACTGGGAAACACTTGAAGAGGGTGTCCCACAAATGGGTAGGCAGCCTTAATTCCTCGGGCCGAGTAATACTGTCTCATTGACCACTTCAGGTACGTGGCGGCGCTTTTGGTGATCTTGCCAAGTTAGGTTTCGTGTCTGCTTCGGAGCAATTAGCGGCGCTTTTATTGATTCAGGTAACTGTGTCTAAAATCAGAACCAAGGGCAATACCGGGCTTTTTCGACTCCGTTGTGGATAGATATTAGTCAGGTGTCTATTTACTGGCACTTTGCCCCGACCCCATTGTTTTATCTGCATTCCAAAATGCAAAAAGGTGTTTTTTGAACTCGCTTTCGATAAACTTTTTGCTCTCTTTCTTTTTTGTCACGAAGTCTAAGCTCGCAAGAATGTCTTCTGCTTGAGGAAATAATTTGACGAGTTGTTTCGTTTTCTTCTGAGAAAGAAAACGTGATTCTTCAATAAACCCCATGCACCACCCTGCCCCAATAAATTCTTCAATCACTTTGTCATTTTCAACAACGATTTCTGGACGTTGTTCTAGAAATGCCTTTAATTGATTTGCACAATTCCTTTTCATCCAAGCGCCAAAACTACCAAAATTGTGGGTGTATTCGACGAAGGGGACTCCTATTAGATTTCTAAATCGTTTGAAGGGCCCATACTTTTGATAAAAATCCTTCCGACAGTACAGTCCATACTTTTTGGTCTCTAGATTTTCTCCGCGTAAGATCTTTTTTTCGCGAAAAACGAAAAGGATTCCCATATCCAACTCATTGGATAGGATCATTTCTTCAAGGGTGAAATCAATATCGAAAACGAGTTCAAAACGTACATTAGGATACTTTGTTTTAAACAGGTTGATAATACGGACTAGCTTTTCCCTCGTACTGTCAAATGATGCTCCGATTTTTATGACGCCTTCTAACGATTCCATCTCACCTTGGAGCTGGGAGATGGATTCTTGAATATTGTCAAAGAAAGGGCTGACATTTCCAACAAGAGTTTCTCCGTCATGGGTGAGCACAATCGCATTGTGAGAACGGTTGAATAATTTTAGGTGCAACTCATCTTCTAGCAATAACATCTGTTTAGAGACCGCTTGTTGAGTGAGATACAAATCTCCTGCTGCTTTTGTAATGCTTCCCCTCTCAGCTACTTTTATAAAGGAATTCAATCGATTGAAATCCACAAAAGACCTCCATCATTTGGTACAAATTTAAGTTCAATAAGTTAAAAAGAGATTTGCTTTATTTGTATCGAACATTCAGAAATAGTGCAAACAGTTCGCAACGAGAAATGTTCGATCAGATAAATCCTATCGACTTGGAAAATCCCATGCCAACAGTAAGAACCTCACGCACCATCAACGCTTCTTCATCAAAGATATGGACCGTTTTGAGTGACTTCAGCAATATCCAGATCTTTCACCCCAACGTCCTAGATGTTGATCAACTCAGCCAAGCTGATCGAGGTCTCGGTGCTGAACGCCGCTGTAACTTCTATGGTGGCGGTTCCGTTGTCGAAAAAATTATTTCGTGGGATGATGAACGACAATTTTTCACCTGTACCGTCACTGAAATCGCAGCGCCAATCCTCGATGTAACCGCAGGCATGCGGGTCAACTTAATTGATTCCCATCATTCCGAAGTCCAAATTGAAATGACTTATGTACCCAAATGGGGAGTCTTTGGGAAAATCCTAGATGTACTGGTGCTGCGTATGGCCATGCGTTCCACCTTCAACAAAGTATTGAAAGGTCTCAAACAC
>Ga0114950_10002325_pt1 | contig 14563 bp, 11 predicted proteins | sample N075metaG_FD_83503 | JGI IMG/M metagenome (GOLD analysis project Ga0114950, IMG submission 83503) | Deep subsurface microbial communities from Kermadec Trench to uncover new lineages of life (NeLLi) - N075 metaG | ecosystem: Environmental > Aquatic > Marine > Ocean trench > Sediment | place... | reverse complement strand
GTATCGGCTTCGAATGTACCCCGAACACGGGTCAGTTCAATTTTATGAGCGATCTTCATCCCTAATCTATAAATTTCGCCTCCTCCTATTATAAAGGGCTGTTCATCATCCGAAGCTTTCTGTAAGGCTTCTTCCATAGAATGCACCATTATAGCACCGTCTTTCCGGTAATTTCTGTTCTGAGTAATGACTATGTGGGTTCTATTGGGTAGTGGCTTGGGGAATGATTCGAATGTTTTCCTCCCCATGATAATGTGATGGCCGGTAGTGAGTTGTTTGAATCGTTTAAAATCATCGGGTAAATGCCAAACCAGCTCGTTGTCCTTTCCCAATTCGTTGTTCTCGCCTGCTGCCGCTATCATTGTGATCATCCTTCTTCCGCGGGGAATTGGAGAGGGTCCTCGTTTTTTTTTACTTGTGCCTCATCCGACGCCATAGGGTCCGGCCGAAGGCGGTCCGCTGAAGCTTCATGCGACACATGGTCAGCCACCGTAACTTCTTTAACCACTTGTTTTTTAATTTCAGCAATGCGTTCTTCCTGTTTGGCCTTTAGTTTTTCTATTTGACGGTTTTCCCATTCCTTGCCCATAAATTTGCTCATGATGAATACGTTCAGCAAATGGATCATAAGTAATAATGCCCATAGTAAAATGACGCAAGCATACCAGTACGCGATGAGAAAGTCCTTACCGATTCCTAATACCGGGTTGATAATGATCAAGAGGACAGAACCGGCTAAAAATAAAATAAAATGCTTCATCAACCACTTTTTTTGATTGATGCGCTTACGTGCGTAGTCGTATTGTTCCCTTTGTTCCGGGTCGATTATTTCGGTTTTGCTAGTTTTTGAAAACATAGTTGGCTACTTTTATCCTACTTCGCTTTTGCTTGGTCAGATGCGGTGTTCTTTAGTGTAAAAATACCATTTTTTCATCTTTTAGCCCAGTACTAAATGAAAGACTTTAAGGATCAGTTTCCCGTTACCCGTCAATATACTTATCTCAATACGGCTTCCTGTGGATTGCTTTCAAAGTCATTGGTCGAATGGAGACGTGAGCACGATGAAAATTTGCTACTTGGGGGAAGTATGTTCAGGGATCTGCACAAGGAACATATACGGGAAATAAGAAGAAGTGTCGGCCATTTTTTTTTTACTTCTGAAGAGAACGTCGCGTTGGTTCCAAATTTTTCCTTCGGAATGAATACTGTTCTTGAAGGCCTTCCGAAAGGGCAAAAGATCTTGCTTTTAAATGGGGACTATCCATCGATCAACTGGCCGGTGGAGAATCGTGATTTTGAGATTTGTTATGCTGAAATTGATGAACATTTGGAGCAAAATATAGAAGTGGCTGTTGAAAAATATCAGCCTGATATATTTGCATTCAGTATCGTGCAGTACATAAGCGGTATTTTGATCGATCTGAATTTTCTGAAACGATTGAAGCAAAAATATCCCGGTCTATTGCTCATCACCGATGCCACTCAGTTTTTGGGGACTACCAACTTCAATTTTGAAGAGAACGCCATCGATGTTATTGGAGCGAGTTCATACAAATGGATGTTGGCAGGATATGGTAACGGTTTCTTTCTTATCAAGCAGGAAGCACAACAAAAGATCTCGCCAATAACTATAGGGCTGAATTCGGCAGATGCATCTTTCAGTAAAACAAAAGAAATAGAATTTGTGGGTGGTTTCGAACCGGGACACCAGGATACTATAAATTACGGTAGTTTGGGAGAGTCGATTCGGTATTTAGAAGAACTGGGGACGGATACTATCGAGCGTCATTTAGCTTCTATCAATGAAATAGCGAAAAGAGAATTCACAAAACTCGGGCTACTGGAGCCCGCCGTTACCAATAGGGTATTGCACTCGTGTATCTTTAATATCAAAGGGGATGCAGCGTTATTTCAGAAATTAAAAGAGAACAAGGTAATAGCTTCTTTGCGAGGTAAGGGAATACGCCTTAGCTTTCATTTTTATAATTCGGAAAAGGACCTTGAAAAGTTGCTTGCTCTCCTGTATTGAACACCGGAAACAAAGAGCGCGATACTGTTTTTTATCAACGCTTTATTTACCCGTTTTAAATGTAATGGGAATGGTATATTTAAGAGCTCTGGGCTCTCCTCCAAGCATCCCCGGTCTGGCCATTTTTGGTATGGAACTAACATTCCTTTTGGCTGCGTCCCGCAACAATTTCGTAGCGCCGGTTACACTTTCAATTTCCACTTTTCCCAGCTCATTGATGTACATTTCAACGATTACTTTTCCTTGTTCGTTCTTTTTATAGGCTTCGGCAGGGTATTTAAAATTTTTACCGAGATGTTGGATCAATTTTTGTTTAAAACAATCATTTATGGCAGTACCGGTCTTGCCTTCACATCCCGGCCATACAGGAGCAATTTCCTTCAAGATCACCGTTGTTTTATTTACACTTCCCCATTCATTTTGAGAAAAACCAATAACGGGAATAAGCAAAAGGGCAATTAAGAGCAATTTTCTCATAAGTAGGTATTAAAGTCACACCGCAACCACTCCTTTGATGTGGGGATGTGGATGATAATCGATCAGGGTAAAATCATCAAATTTGAAGTCAAATATATCCTTTACTTCTGGATTAAGCAACATTTTAGGCAGGGAACGTGGTTCTCTTGACAATTGCAGGTCTATTTGTTCATAATGGTTGCTGTAAATATGGGCATCACCAAAGGTATGAATAAAGTCTCCCGGTTGGTAATCGCAAACCTGAGCCATCATCATGGTGAACAGGGCATATGAGGCAATATTAAAGGGGACGCCCAAAAATATATCGGCACTTCGTTGATAGAGTTGGCAAGAAAGTTTTCCATCAGCCACATAAAACTGAAAGAAAGCATGGCAGGGCGGTAAAGCTGCCTTTCCATTGGCTATATTTTCTGAGAAGGTTTTTGAAGTATCAGGTAACACACTGGGATTCCAGGCGCTGACTAACATTCGCCGGCTGTCAGGATTATTTTTTAAGGTGTGAATAATATCGGATATCTGATCGATCTCTTCACTGTTCCAGTTCCGCCATTGATGTCCATACACCGGTCCCAGGTCCCCATTGTCATCTGCCCAGGCATTCCAAATACGCACCCCATTTTCCTGCAGGTATTTTATATTGGTGTCACCATTGAGAAACCATAATAATTCATAAATAATGGATTTTAAATGTAATTTTTTGGTGGTGACCATCGGAAATCCTTCGCTGAGGTCAAAACGTAATTGGTGTCCAAAAACACTTTTGGTACCGGTTCCTGTGCGGTCACTTTTCTCATTACCGAATTCGAGTACATGTTTTATCAGGTTGTGATATTGCTTCATCGTCAATCAAAATTAGTTGGCTAAATGTAAAAAACAAGAGGTAGTTAGAAAACTTGAATCGAAGGGTTTTATTATAAGTTATCAACCATTTTTATCGCTTACCCAATGATCATTCCCGCAATTGTCGCGGAGATAAGAGAAGCGATGGAACCTCCCAGTAATGCTCTCATTCCGAATTTGGACAATAATTTACGTTGTCCGGGAGCCAGAGACCCTATACCGCCTATTTGGATGCCTATTGACGCGAAGTTGGCAAAACCACAAAGCATATAAGTGGCCATGATGATGGATTTTTCGGTATTGAGATGGAGGGCGTTGGATACATTCTTTAAATCGGCTAGTTGCATATAACCCACAAATTCACTGGCAACGAGTTTAATTCCTAAAAGCTGCCCCATCATCATCATATCTTCTTTTGGTACTCCGATAAGCCACATTAACGGAGCAAATAAATAACCCAGAAGAAATTCGAGCGAAAAGCTACTATAGGCTGTGTTTTCAGCGATCACTTGATTTAAGGAAGTGAAGTGCCAATCGATACTAAGGAATTCAATGGAAAAACCATCGAAGCTAGCTATACCGCTTAATATTCCATTCATAAGTGCTATCAGCGCGATAAAAACCAGGAGCATGGCGCCCACATTTACGGCAAGTTTTAACCCTTCTGTGGTTCCGTTGGCGATCGCGTCCAAAAGATTGCTCCCAATTTTATCTGAAGACACCTTGACATCGGTATTGATCTTTTCAGTTTGTGGGTATAATATTTTTGAGATGACTATCGCTCCCGGAGCAGCCATAACGGATGCTGCGAGCAGGTGTTTTGCAAACATCAATCGCAACACGGGATCATTACCACCTAAGAAGCCTATATAAGCCGCTAAAACAGCTCCTGCCACCGTTGCCATCCCACCGATCATCACTAAAAGCATCTCAGATTTGTTCATTTTTTCCAAATAGGCCTTTATCAACAAAGGGGCTTCGGTTTGTCCAAGAAAAATATTTCCGGCTACACTTAAGCTTTCTGCCCCGGAGATCTTTAACAACTTTGATAACAACCAGCCAAAGGCCTTAACAACCTTTTGGATCACTCCTAAGTAAAAAAGAACCGAAGTAAGTGCGGAGAAAAATATAATAGTAGGCAAAACCTGAAACGCAAAAATAAATCCGAAGGTGTTCATATCTGCCACCAATCCCTTGAATAAAAACTCACTACCCGCCTGGGTAAACTCTAGAATACTTACGAATATTCGACCAACCAGATCAAATATATTTTGAATTAAAGCTACTTTTAAAACGCCTATAGCTATGAACAGCTGAAGAGTCAGACCTATACCCACAGTTCGCCAGTTTATGGCTTTTTTATTCGCACTGAACAAAAAGGCTATCAAAATAAGTGTGAACATCCCAAGTATTCCACGCCAAAGACTTTGAACTGAGAACCCTTTGGAAGCTTGTATCAGAGTCGTCTCATTAGCGCTGTCCGTCTTATTTTCATCAATTAATAGAGCAGCGTCCTTTTTATCGACATAAGTAAATTTATAATTGACATTATTTTCAGATAAAACCAGGGTACTGTCCGTAAGTTCTTCAATGTGGTAGCGGCGTATGGTGTCCTTTGGTTTTGAGTAGAAGAGTACTAATAGATTATTCTGATAGATATAATCTCCCGAAGCTCTGAGATTGTCTTTAGCTTCCAGTGAATAATTGAACGATCCTTCGTCGAGAACAAAATTATCAGTTTCGGGATTGATCGGAAAAAGAGACTCGCCTTCGGGAGTTTCGACACTGGTAAAAAGCCAATTCTTTTCAATATTCTGACCGTTAACAATTCCGAAGGAAACACAAAATATCAGGAGAAATAAATAGTTGCGCATAAACTATTTTCGTTTTGAAATTTCGTCCCTGATCGCTGCAGCTTTTTCGTAGTTTTCTTGTGCAACGGCTTCGTCGAGTAGTTTTTTGAGTTCTTTTAAGGTGTGTTTGCTGTAATCTTCTGAGACAAGTTTGATCGTTTCTCTGTCTTCGCCGGTTATTAACTCTTCAATGACCGCCTCTTGTTCTCCTGAAGTGTCCTTATCTTTGGGCGGTGTTTTTAAGTATATTCCTGCTTTATCCAGAATCTTTTTATAGGTAAATATGGGTGCGTTAAAACGCAATGCCAAAGCTATGGCATCACTGGTGCGAGCGTCGATAACTTCTTCGATATGGTCTCGTTCACAAATAATGCTACTATAAAAAATACCATCTACCAATTTGTGTATGATCACCTGCTTTATGACTATATCAAATCGATCGGAAAAATTCTTAAACAGGTCATGTGTGAGGGGCCGTGGAGGTTTGATCTCCTTTTCCAACGCGATCGCGATGGACTGGGCCTCAAAAGCTCCAATCACTATGGGCAATTTTCGATCCCCGCCTTCCTCACTCAAAATAAGGGCATAGGCTCCATTTTGAGTTTGACTGTAAGAGATTCCTTTTATGTGTAGTCGAACTAGGCTCATTAAAAATCGATGAATCAAAAATCTGGATTTAAAAAAGTTGTCTGAACAAGGCTTCTCACTTATTTAAACAGTTCTTTTTCAAAGCACAAAATACTAAATTTTATGCGTTTTGAGCTTTAAACTCTTTTAATTTTTGAGTGAATTGTGGTACTACTTCAAATGCATCTCCCACAATACCGTAGTCTGCTGCTTTAAAGAACGGAGCTTCAGGGTCATTATTGATAACCACTTTTACCTTGGACCCATTGATTCCTGCCAAATGTTGGATCGCACCACTAATTCCAATAGCGATATACAGATTCGCGGCGACGGGTTTTCCGGTTTGTCCCACGTGCTCGCTGTGTGGTCTCCATCCCATATCACTAACGGGTTTTGAGCATGCTATTGCGGCACCTAAAGTTTCGGCCAGATCCTCGATCATTCCCCAATTTTCAGGGCCTTTCAATCCACGGCCACCGGAAACAACGATCTCCGCATCTGCGATGGTAACTTTATCGGTTGCTTTATCAACTGATAGTATTTTAACGCCTCCGGTATCTACAGAAGGCGAAAAACTTTCGGCTGTGGCTGAAGTTGGATTTTCTTTTACACCGTAGGTATTTTTACCCAATCCGATCACTTTTACTTCAGTCATAAACTCGGTCACCGAAAAGGCCTTATTGGTGAAAACATTGTGTTTTACTTTCAAAGGGGAAGTACTTTCGGGAAGTTGAGTCACATTAGGCACATAGCCTGCTTCCAGATTTATAGCCACCAGAGGAGCCATAAACTTACTGTTTGCGCTGGAAGTCAGTATTACCACACTTGAGCCTTCGGCCTTTGCGGCTTGCGCTACGACATCTGCGTATCCTTCGGCACTGAATTTTTCCAGATCTCCATTTTTTACTTCCAATACTTTGGAAGCTCCATAAGTACCAAGTTCGGAAGCATCACCACCGTTGATGGCAATCGCCGTAACGGTTGTTCCCATCATTTCTGCAATTCCATGGCCGTAAGCAACCACTTCATGAGCAATTTTTTTAAATTTTCCTCCTTCAGATTCTGTATATACTAGTACTGACATATTTTAGATCACTTTAGCTTCGTTGTGTAATAAATTAATAAGGTCATCAACGTTGTCGACCAATTTTACGGTTCCCCTTGGTGCGGGCTTTTCGAATCGTATAGCCTGGGTTTCGGCGGCGACATCAACAGGCTCTATAACATGTAATGGTTTAGATCTGGCCTGCATGATCCCTCGCATATTCGGGATGCGTAGATCACTCTCCTGCACCAAACCTTTTTGTCCGCCAATCACTAAGGGAAGACTGGCTTCTAAGTTTTCTTTCCCTCCATCGATCTCTCTTACCACCGTAGCTTGGTTGCCCTCAATTTCCAGGCCGATACAAGTGTTTATAAAATTGGCTCCAATTAATTTAGCCATCATACCCGGAACCATTCCACCGTTATAATCGATAGATTCACGACCCCCGATCACCAGATCGTAACCCCCGTCTTTCACCACACCAGCCAACTGCTTTGCCACCGAATAACCATCGGTTGCAGGAGTGTTTACTCTAATGGCCTCGTCTGCTCCAATCGCGAGCGCTTTACGCAAAGTCGGCTCGGTTTCCGGACCCCCCACGGTGGCAACATGTACGCTGGCACCTTGTTTTTCCTTAAACCACATGGCACGGGTTAAACCAAATTCATCGTTTGGGTTGATCACAAATTGAACTCCATTCGTGTCAAATTTCGTGTCTCCGTCGGTAAAATTAATCTTCGAAGTAGTGTCCGGCACGTGACTTATACACACTAATATTTTCATCTGTACTGATATATTTTGAATTGTGATTTATTGGGTTGTTCCCACGCCAAAGAGGCTTCGGATTACTGGGGCATGAAGATACAATTATAATATGAATTTTCCTATGCACGCATAGTATTATTTCCGAAGTAATACTAAAAAAAAACAGCTTGTAAATTTCTTTATAACTGCCAAATAGCATTATTTTTGCATTTCCCACTTTTATGAAGGGTTTTGCCGGAGATTTTAGGCATAATTATTAATATTTGCAGATTAAAATAGAATTAAGTTGAATTAAGAAAACCCCGCCCAGGCGGAAAATTTTATGAAGACCATCCAGTTTAGAGAAGCCGTTTGTGAAGCGATGAGCGAAGAAATGCGGCGTGACGAAACCGTATTTTTAATGGGGGAGGAAGTTGCCGAATACAACGGTGCATACAAAGCCAGTAAGGGGATGTTGGAGGAATTTGGCGCTAAACGCGTTATTGATACGCCTATATCAGAGCTGGGATTTACGGGAATTGCCATTGGTTCTGCCATGAATGGGAATCGGCCAATCGTAGAGTTTATGACATTTAATTTCTCGTTGGTTGGGATCGATCAAATCATAAATAACGCCGCCAAAATTCGTCAGATGAGTGGTGGGCAGTTTAATTGCCCTATCGTATTTCGAGGGCCCACCGGATCTGCCGGTCAACTAGGAGCCACTCATTCACAGGCCTTCGAAAGTTGGTTTGCCAATTGTCCCGGACTTAAAGTGGTGGTGCCCAGCAATCCTGCAGACGCAAAAGGCTTACTAAAAAGCGCCATACGCGATAACGATCCTGTGATCTTTATGGAAAGTGAGCAAATGTATGGTGACAAGGGGGAAGTGCCTGAGGGAGAATATTTAATCCCAATAGGTGTTGCCGCCATCAAACGTGAAGGAAAGGATGTGACTATTGTTTCCTTTGGAAAAATAATCAAAGAAGCCTATAAAGCGGCCGATAAGTTAGCCGGGGAAGGTATTGAATGTGAGATCATCGACCTCCGTACCATATGTCCAATGGACCACAAAATGATATTGGACTCGGTAAAGAAAACGAATCGGCTTGTTATCCTGGAAGAAGCTTGGCCATTTGGAAACGTTGCCACCGAGATCACCTATCAGGTACAGAATCATGCCTTTGACTATTTGGATGCCCCGATCGAAAAAATAAATACGGCAGACACACCTGCTCCCTATTCTCCGGTCTTATTTGCAGAATGGCTGCCTAATAGCGAAGACGTGATCAAAGCTGTTAAAAAAGTGTTATATAGGTAAAGTTCACACTTTTTTATAGATATTTCCGTTTCCAAATCTGAAACTTTTTTACGTGCTATGAAGCAAACTCTACTCTTCTTAACTCTTATCATTACTTCATTTCTGCATTCGCAAACCAAAGTTAGTGGTGAGGTAAAAGACGAATTTGGCGAGCCTGTCGCGTTTGCCAATGTGATCTTCAAGGATACTAACGAAGGTACCATCACTAATGAGAATGGCCGTTTTTATCTGGAAAGTGATGAAACCCATACGGCGATATTGGTGTCATTCGTGGGGTATGAACTAAAGCAGATCCTGTTATCCAAGCGCACTACATACAAAATGGAGATCGTTTTGAAAGAGGAAACCGCGACGCTGGGAGAGGTAGTTATTTTTAGCGGAAAGACATCGAAAAAAGACAATCCCGCAATAACTATTCTACGGAAGATCTGGGAAAACCGACGTGAGAACGGAATAAAGAAATTCAAACAGTATAGTTACGATAAGTACGAAAAGCTTGAATTCGATCTCAACACTATCGATTCCGCCTTAATTAAAAGCAAAATTTTTAAAGGGATGGAATTTATTTGGGAGCAAATAGACACTTCCAAGATCACAGGGAATACCTATCTTCCTATTTTTATCAACGAAGCATATTCCAAAGTTTATGGTGACAATGAAATGTCCAAGGAAAAGGAAATCCTTGAAGGGAATAAAAACTCCGGCTTTGATAATAATCAGGCACTAATTGCTTTTGTAAAAGATCTATATAGCGATTACGATGTATACGACAACTACCTGAAATTTTTTGATAAGGCTTTTACCAGCCCGCTTTCCCGTACCGGGATCGATGTATATAATTATGTTTTACTCGATAGCGCATATCGCGACAATAAGTGGTGCTACAACATTGTTTACTATCCGAGGCGCAAAAATGAATTGACCTTTAAAGGAGATTTTTGGGTCAATGACAGCACCTGGGCTATCAAAGAGATCAATCTGCAGGCCTCCCAAAGTGCCAATTTGAACTGGGTGCGAGAGGTATATATTGAACAGGAATTCGAAGTGTTGAACGATTCCATATTTTTGATCACACGGGATTATTTTTTAAGCGATTTTTCATTGCGGAAGAAAGAAGAGGCGCGAGGAATTTATGGAAAACGAACCACACTATATGACAATTATGAGTTTGATATTCCAAAGGAAAAGAGTTTCTATAAAGCGCAGGTAGATCCTTATCAATACGAGATTTATAACCGTCCTGACACTTTTTGGGAAGAGCGCCGAATGGAGTCACTGAGTAAAGATGAGAAGGGAGTTTATAAAATGTTAGACACTTTAAAAACGGTGCCCCGATTTAAAGCACTTTACGATATTGGTGCAATGTTCGCGTCGGGATATTATGAATTCAATAACTTCGACTATGGCCCTATTCCTTCCACTTTCGGCTATAATGAAGCGGAAGGATTCCGGATACGAGCCGGAGGACGAACTTATTTTAGTCAAAACGACCGCTGGCGTATAGAAGGATTTGGTGCCTACGGATTTAAGGACAATAAATTCAAGTATGGGATTTCTGGGAAATGGCTGATCGATAGAAAATCCCGCCTTGTTATTTTTGGAGGGAATCGCAGGGATGTTGAACAAATTGGAGCCAGTCTCACTTCCAGTACCGATGTTCTTGGAAGAAGTTTAGCCTCCTCCGCTTTGATCACGGTTGGAGCCAACGATAAGCTCACCAGTTTGAATTTAACGACCATGGGTTTAGAAGCCGAGCTGGCCAATAACTTTATTACCCGAGTTACAGGGGCTTATAGAACGATGCGCTCTGCGACAGAGACTTTTAGTTTGAGCTATTTGGACGAGTTCGGGGAGGTACAGAATGTAATTTCTCAACCTGAGATAGAATTCAGTATTAATTATACTCCCGGCCGAAAAAATCTTGGATATGGTGTCGAGCGAAAAGTGATAAATGATGGTGAGTATCCGACCATTTTTGCCAGTTATTCGATGGGACTAAAGGATATATTTAACGGTGATTTTGAGTACCAGAAGTTACAAGCGTTGTACACACAACCCTGGAATATCGGTGGCTTTGGGAGGGTTTATACCACTTTTGAGATCGGGAAAATATATGGAGATGTTCCTTTGGCATTATTGAGTCCTATTCCGGGAAATCAAACACTTTTCAGTATCTATAATACCTTCAATCAATTGGAATACTATGAATTTGTGAGTGACACCTATGCCTCGTTTCATCTTCTACATGATTTTGGAGGAAGGTTCTTTGCCAGAATTCCTTGGGTACGGAAGCTTAATTTGCGGGAGGTCATAGGATTTCGAGCGGTATATGGGGAGCTCTCAGAGGCCAACGTTGCTTTAAATGTTGATCCCATGGGGAATCCTATAATTTACCGGGCACCTGAAGACATTTACTGGGAGTGGAGCTTAGGTGTGGGTAATATTTTTAGAGTGTTCCGTATCGATTTCAATTTCCGCGGTAACTATCTCGATAATCCCGGAGCTCGCAAATTCGGAATAACAGGCGTTTTTGGATTTTCGTTCTAAGAATCCTATTAATTTTTGTTCTTCAAATACAAAAATTTCTTACTTTTGCCCTCGCAAAAACGAATTCAATTATAACTAAATAACACATAATGGAACAAAACATTATTTATGTACCTATAGCACTTGCAGTCATCGGATTACTGTTTATGCTGGTAAGGAGAAGCTGGGTAATAAAACAACCTGCCGGAAATGAGCGAATGCAATTTATTTCCAAAAGTATAAAAGAAGGAGCACTTGCCTTTTTAAATGCTGAATACAGACTGTTGTTGATTTTTGTTGTCATAGCTTCTGTTTTATTGTTCGTGGTATCCACACAAGTAGAATCTACAAGTTGGATGATCGTACCTGCCTTTATCTTTGGTGCTTTATTTTCAGCAACCGCAGGAAATATAGGGATGCGGATGGCCACCGAGGCGAATACACGTACGGCAGAAGCGGCAAAGACCAGCTTGCCACAGGCCCTAAAAGTTTCCTTTAGGGGCGGGACTGTGATGGGGCTGGGTGTGGCCGGATTGGCGGTATTAGGCCTGAGTTTGGTCTTTATGTTTTTCGTTAGTCAGTTTGTGGTTGAAGGTGAAAATTTCTATGATAATATGACCGTTGTACTCGAAGCCCTTGCGGGATTCTCTTTAGGTGCAGAGTCTATTGCATTGTTCGCTCGTGTTGGTGGAGGGATTTATACAAAGGCCGCCGATGTTGGTGCAGACCTGGTTGGTAAAGTGGAAGCAGGAATCCCGGAAGATGATCCACGTAACCCTGCAACTATTGCTGATAACGTAGGAGATAATGTAGGGGACGTTGCCGGAATGGGGGCCGACCTTTTTGGATCTTATGTAGCAACCGTATTGGCTTCGATGGTCTTAGGTAATTATATAATACGTGATATGTCTGCAAACGGCCAGTTTACAGATGCATTTAACAATATGGGACCTATCCTGCTACCTTTAGTTATAGCAGGAGTTGGTGTTTTGGCTTCTATTTTTGGTACCTTTTTGGTGGGTATTAAAAATAATGACGCAAAAGAATCAGAGGTTCAGAAGGCTTTGGATATGGGAAACTGGGGGGCTATATTCTTAACCTTGATCACTAGTTATTTCCTCATCGATTGGATGCTACCTGAAACCCTTACCATGAATTTCTTTGGAGAAGGAGCAAAAGAAATTCCTTCAATAAATGTGTTCTGGGCAGCATGTATTGGCCTCGGTGTTGGATTTTTTATCTCCATGGTGACTGCTTATTATACCAGTTTAGGTAAAAAACCTGTTATGGATATTGTGATGAATTCATCGACGGGAGCTGCGACCAACATTATTGCCGGTTTGGCTGTAGGTATGAGATCTACTTTCTTGTCTGTATTGTTATTCGCTGCCGCCATTTACGGCTCATACGAATTGGCTGGATTCTATGGGGTGGCACTGGCTGCTTCTGCGATGATGGCAACTACTGGAATGCAGTTAGCCATTGACGCGTTTGGCCCTATTGCAGATAATGCCGGGGGTATAGCGGAAATGAGCAAATTAGATCCTCACGTACGCGAGAGAACAGATATTTTAGACTCTGTAGGGAATACTACGGCAGCCACCGGAAAAGGATTTGCGATCGCTTCGGCGGCATTGACGGCCCTGGCATTGTTTGCTGCCTATGTGACCTTTACAGGGATCGACGGAATCAACATCTATAAGGCCGATGTGTTGGCCATGTTATTTGTGGGAGCGATGATACCCGTTGTCTTCTCAGCACTGGTGATGAAAAGTGTAGGTAAGGCTGCCATGCAAATGGTGCAGGAAGTACGTCGACAATTTCGTGAAATTCCCGGAATTATGGATGGCACCGGAACTCCGGATTATGCCAAGTGTGTTGATATTTCTACCAAAGCTGCATTGAAAGAAATGATCTTACCCGGATTATTGACCATTATCACTCCTATTATAATTGGATTGTTATTTGGTGCCGAGCCTTTAGGGGGTTATATGGCCGGAGTGTGTGTGAGTGGTGTGATGTGGGCGATCTTCCAAAACAACGCCGGTGGTGCCTGGGACAATGCCAAGAAATCGTTCGAGGCAGGTGTGATGATCGATGGTGAAATGACCCACAAAGGAAGTGAAGCGCACAAAGCAGCTGTAACTGGAGATACCGTAGGTGATCCATTTAAAGATACCTCCGGTCCTTCGATGAATATCTTGATCAAATTGACCTGTTTGATCGGATTGGTAATGGCTCCGATGCTGGGAGGCCATAATTCACAAAATATGGCTAATGCTATGAACAATGAAAATGTGTGGGTAGATGAACATGGCGACAAACATTTAATTATGGGTGATAAGGAAATGTTCTTTTCAGGTGAAGGTAAGAATAAGGAGATAAAAATCAGTATTACAACCGAAGGAGACCTAACGGTTGCTACTATCGAAACCATCTCAATGGTAGATGGAAAAGAAGTGAAAGAAATACAAAGGATCAAAGGATCAGAAGCTGAAGTGAAAGCTAAGTTGGCCGAATTTGAATCATCCAAAGGGCTTCATGAAGAACACGAGGGCACAGATACCATGAATAAAGAAGTAAAGGTAGAGATGGAAGAAAATGAAGATGGAACCGTAAAGGCAACCGTGACGACTACCATAACTGAAAATGGAGAATCATCGACCACTGAAGAGATTTTTGAGGGAACGATGGAAGAAGTAAAAGCGCGGCTTAAAGATTTAGAAGATGTCGAAGTAAGAATAGAAAAGAAAGTCATCAATGAGGTGGTGGAAGAAGTAGAAGAAACCAACTAAAGACCCAACCCAAGTGAGAAAATAAAAGCCCGGGTGACTCGCTCGGGCTTTCTTATGTATTCCTGTATAAGTTTTTGATCAGGCTGAGACTTCTAAAACAGTCCGTGTAATTCGGCATCGATCTTATTGATGACGGTTCCCAGATCTTCGGGATTGTCGACAAAATTAAGGTCGTCCACATCAATCACCAAAAGGTTTCCTTTGTCATACTCATCAATCCAGGCCTCATACCGCTCATTCAATCGGCTTAGGTAATCTATGCTGATCGAATTCTCATACTCTCTTCCTCTGGTGTGAATTTGATTG
>Ga0114950_10002324_pt1 | contig 14565 bp, 8 predicted proteins | sample N075metaG_FD_83503 | JGI IMG/M metagenome (GOLD analysis project Ga0114950, IMG submission 83503) | Deep subsurface microbial communities from Kermadec Trench to uncover new lineages of life (NeLLi) - N075 metaG | ecosystem: Environmental > Aquatic > Marine > Ocean trench > Sediment | place... | reverse complement strand
CCGTCCGGGAATAAACGTCACATTTCGGCGAGGCATCGGCGCTCGTGGCAAGGCGCGCCGACGCAGGCAACCTAGCTGGTTTCCGAGGAGGCGCAACGCAGCCACGGGCACCGAGGGCCGGCGAAATGTGACGTTTATTTCCGGACGGGCCCTAAGCCCACAGGGGCGAGCCCACGGGGCCGTCGTGGTCGACCTGGGGGTCGCCCGAGCCCGCCTCTCGGCGGCCCTCGCAGCCTTTCACCGGAATTGGCGGTCACCTTTCGCGAATGCGATCGAACCCCGATACCGATACCCGCCCGAAAGGGCCGGGCGTCCTCCACGGGTCCTGCCGGCCTCGCGGGTTCAGCCATCGGTGGAAAGATCCCGCCGATCTGGATATACCGCCTGCGACGAGGCCCTCCCAGGGCCATCACTCCCCGTACCCAACCCCCGCTAGAACACGCTCAACTACTCATGAGGAAATTCGATCCCAAGAAGACTGGTCTCGTCGGCGTCAACGTGCTCGCTCTGGCCATCGGAGGACTCATCGCCGGCACGACCATCGGATGCAAGAGCACGGACGACAAGTCCGAGGACATGATGTCCATGGCCAAGCATGCCTGCAATGGCATGAATGCCTGCAAGGGCCAGGGCGGCTGTGCCTCCGGCGACAACGCCTGCCAGGGCAAGAACTCCTGCAAGGGCCAGGGCGGCTGCGCCACGGCAGCGCACCACTCGTGCAAGGGCATGAACGAGTGCGCCGGCCAGGGCGGCTGCGGCTCCGGCGACAATTCATGTGGCGGGAAGAACTCCTGCAAGGGCAAGGGCGGCTGCGCCGTCCCGATCAAGCACTGAGCCGGAGCAAGCCCAGTCACACGAACAGGCGACCGAAGGACCGCCCCGGGCACCTTCGGTCGCCGCTCTCATCCATGGCGACACCGAACCGCTGGAATCTTCCGGACCTGGGCTTCGGCCTCGGGCTGCGGACCGATCACTTCGGGCACATTCTCGAGCACCGGCCCGACGTGGACTGGTTCGAGATCGTCTCGGAGAACTTCATGAACACGGGCGGCCGGCCCATGTGGGTGCTCGATCAGATCGCGGAGCGCTATCCGATCGTCATGCACGGCGTCTCGATGTCGATCGGGAGCACCGATCCGATCGACTGGGAATACATGCGCGAGCTGAAAGCGCTTGCGAAGCGTGTCGACGCCGTCTGGATGGGCGACCACGTGTGCTGGACGGGAGTCGCGGGTCGCAACAATCACGACCTGCTCCCGCTCCCGTACAACGAGGAGAGCCTTGCGCACATGGTTGAGCGCGTGCGGGCCGTGCAGGACTTTCTCGGGCGGCCACTCGTGCTCGAGAACGCTTCGACGTACCTCACGTTCTCCGAGACGACGATGCCCGAGGAAGAGTTCATGGCGCGGCTCGGCGAAGAAGCGGACTGCGCCTTCCTCCTCGACGTGAACAACATCTACGTCTCGGCCCGCAACCACGGCTTCGACCCGCAGAAGTACCTCGAGCACTTCCCCTACGACCGGGTCGTGCAGATCCACCTCGCCGGACACACCGATCACGGCACGCACTGCATCGACACGCACATCGGGCCCGTGATCGACGCCGTCTGGGAGCTCTACGCCGACGTGATGCGGCGCACCGGAGGCCGCGCGACGCTGCTCGAGTGGGACCAGGACATCCCCTCTTTCGAAGTGACGCACGCCGAGGTCCTCAAGGCGCGCCAGTACCGCACGGACATCGTGCTGGAGCCCGCGAGCGATGGCTGAGCGGCTCGAACGCCTGGAACGCTGGGTCCAGGAGGTGATCACCCACCCGGACGGTGTGGGGGCGGGCGCGGCGTCGCGGCCCGCGGAGGAAGCGCTCGCCACGACCGTGGAGTCGGTCGTGCTCCCCTCCGCGACGCTCTCCGCGAGCGAACGGATCGGGATCTACGCCGGGATGTACTACCTGCGTCTCATCGAGGTGCTCGACGGGGACTTTCCCGGGCTGAAGGCCGTGCTCGGAAGCGACGCCTTCCTCGCCTTGCTGCACGAGTATGTCGCGGCGCATCCTTCCCGGCACTACAGCTTGAACATGCTCGGCGCCCAGCTCGCGGCATACGTCCGGGAAGAGCGCGCGGAGCTGCCGCACGCGGCCTTCCTCGCCGAGCTCGCCGAGCTCGAGCGCGCGCTCCAGGAAGCCTTCGACGCCCCCGCGGCCGAGCCCCTGAGCACGGACGAGCTGCTCGCCATTCCCGCGGACCGCTGGGCGGCCACGCACCTCGTGACGAGCCCGTCGCTACGCCTGTTCGAATTCGAGCACCCCATCAACGCCTGGTACGTCGCGTTCAAGGAAGGCGACGCGGGTCCGGTCCCCGAACCCGTCCCGTCGTGGACGGCCGTCTACCGCAGGAAGTTTCGAGTTTGGCGCGCGGACCTCACGCATGCGCGGTTCGAGCTCCTGTCCGCCATCCATGACGGAGCGACACTCGGCGACGCCCTGGAACGCGCCGCCGCGACGCCAGGAACCGATCCGGACGAGCTCGCCGCATCCGTCGGCGCGTGGTTCCAGGACTGGGCCGGCGACGGCCTCTTCGTCGCAGTCGATCCCTGAACCGTTCACACTGTTCGTTCCGTTCCGTTCCGTTCCGTTCCGTTCCTGCCCTTCCTGTCTTCCTGCTATGTCTGCTTCTGGTCAGGCACGGACGGTCGTCCATGCCTGACCAGAAGCAGACATAGCAGGAAGACAGGAAGGGCAGGAACGGAACGGAACGGAACGGAAAGGAAAGGTGGGGGTACGGAGCCTCTCTCCGATTCCTCTTGGGAATCGGAGAGAGGCTCCGTATGAGCGGGGACCGGCGGGAATTGCTCAGGCTTCGTGCCCCCACTCCTTGAGGCGCTGGTAGATCTTCGCGCGTGAGATCCCGAGCAGCTCCGCCGCCCGGCGTTTGTCGCCGCCCGTGCGTTCGAGCGTGTCGAGGATCGCCCGGCGCTCGAGCTCGGCCATCGTCACGATCGCCTGGGGCGCGCCGGTCTCGATCCGAACGCGCGCTGTTCGCACGAGGTCCGGGTCCGTGACGTCGCCCGTCGACAGGACGCAGAGGCGGGCCACCTCGTTGCCCAGCTCGCGCACGTTGCCCGGCCACTCGCGCTCGCACAGGAGTTGCAGGATCTCCGGGGAGCACGCGCGCGCCACGCCGGTCTTCGCCGCCTCGAGCCGAAGGAAGTGATCGACGAGCACCGGGATGTCGGTCACCCGCTCCGCGAGCGTCGGCATCTCGATCCGTACCGCGTCGAGTCGGTAATAGAGGTCCGAGCGCATCCGCCCTTCGTCCACCTCCTTCGCGAGATCGCGATTGGTGGCCGCGACGAGGCGAAAGTCCACCTCGCGCTCATCGGAGTCCCCCACGCGCCGCACCACGCGCTGCTCGAGCACGCGCAGCAGTTTTGCCTGGAGCTCGAGCGGCAACTCGGCGATCTCGTCGAGGAAGAGCGTCCCGCCGTGGGCGCGCTCGAACAGTCCGGGCTGGTCGCGTTCCGCGCCGGTGAACGCTCCTTTGCTGTACCCGAAGAGCTCCGACTCGATCAGGGAGGCGGGCAGCGCGGCACAGTTCTCGGCCACGAACGGGCCCTGCTTGCGGGGCGAGAGATCGTGGAGCGCACGCGCCGCCAGCTCCTTCCCCGTGCCGCTCGCGCCGCACACGAGCACGGACAGGTTGCTGGGCGCGACGCGCCGCAGCAACTCCTGCACGCGGCGCATCGCCGGCGCGTCGCCCACGAGCCCGTCCACGGGCACGGTGACCCCGGCCTCGACGAGCGCGCGTCGGGCCATCTCCAGGTCGGAGTCCTTCGTGACGACCTGCTCGTTCAGCTCGGCGTTCAGCCGGCCGATCTCCTCGTACCGCCGAACCTGACGGATGGCGAGCGCGGCCTGGCTCGCGAGCAGGGACAGCAGCCGTTCGGCACTCGCCGTGAAGGCCCCAGACCGCAACCGGTTGTCGAGGTACACGACACCCCGCACCCCCGGCTGCACGTCGAAGGGGTGGCACAGGATCGAGCGTAGCTCGAGCTGCGTCACGGACGGCACTTCACCGAAGATGGGGTCGTCTGCCGCGTTGGACAGCCGCAGCGGCCCGCTCTGCTCCAATGCGCGGCGTACGATGGTCTGCGAGATCTCCACCTCCGGCTCGTCGATGTCCCCGCGCCGCGAGTCCATCGCGAGGTCGAGCGAGAGCTCGCCGTCTTCCTCGAGCACGAGAAACCCGCGCTCCGCACCGGTCACCTCCAACGCGCTCTCGACGATCGCACCGAGCAACGTCGGCAGGTCCTGCTGGTCGACGAGGCGTTGATTGATCTCCAGGATCGACAGTACTTCCATATCCCACTCCGTTTGTGCGTACTCGTCCGCTTGCTCCAGGTCCTCGGGTCGCGGATCGGGCAACCCGAGGAGCGTGCGCCGCATGTGTCCGACCTCGTCCGACGTGAGGCCGATGGCGCAGCGCTCGAGCGCTTCCTCCGCGCGCCTGCGCGCCGTGTGTTTCCGTCCCGCGTCCTCGGACCGCGCGGCGAGCGCGAGGAAGAGCCGCGCCGCCCGGTCGTCCCGCCCCCGATCGGCGAGGGCGCAGGCGAGTTCGTAAGCCGCTGCCTCCTCGAACGGATCGGATGCGAGGAGCGCCACGATGCTCTCGTCCTCCAGGATCGGTGCCTGCGCCGACTCCGCGGCGCCCGGGCGCCGGCCCGCGAGCCGCGCGAGGAGGAACTCCGCCTCCTCGGCGGGGCCCGGACGGGCCAGCTTCCGCGCCACTGAACGCGCCCGGTTCGCGAGCGCCTTCGCGTCGCTCGCGCGACCGCAGAGCCAGGCGGTGCGGGCCAGCGCGATGAGGATGCGCGGATCCGATTCGGCAAATTCCGAATCGGCGAGCTGGTCGTCGCCCGGCGTCTCGCCCAGCCGTGCCCGCATCTCGCCCGCCCGCGCTTCGAGCAGGGCGGCGTTCGCGTCCCAGCGCCGCGCCCGGATGCTCTCCGCGCTGCGGCCCAGCTCCTCGAGCGCGGGCCGGAGCCATCCGCGCTCGCAGTAGAGGAGCCCGAGGATGCCGCGCGTGCTGTCGGCGCTCGCCTCGTCACCGAGCCGTTCCGCCGTCTCGAGCGCCACCGCGAGGAGCTCGCCCGCGCGCGACAGCCGGCCGCGCTCGCGCTCCGTACCGCCGAGCAGAGCGGAGGCCTGCACGACCCCCGCGAGGTACCCGGCGTCCTCGCAGAGCGCGCGCGCGCGCTCGAAGTGGTCCGCGGCCTCGTCGAGCCGACCCGTGCGCCGGGCGATCGTCCCAAGGTTGATCTGGACGGAAGCCTCGCCGGAGGGGTCCCCGAGCTGCCGCGTAACGGGGATCAGTTCGGTCAGCATCCCATGTGCCCGGCCGACGTCGCCGCGGCGGAACGCACTCATCGCGACGAGGTTCTTCAGGTTGATCCCTACGCGCTCCGGGCGCGTCAGCGCGGGCTCGCGCGAGACGGTGGCGAAGAGCGCCTCGAGCTCGTCATCCCGACCGTTCTCGAACAAGAGGCGCGCCTGCGCGACGAGCGTGTCCCCGCCGTCGTCGACGCCTGTAGCGAGCGCCTCCTCGAAGTGACGCAGCGCGTCCTCGTGCCGTCCTTGCAGCCGCGCGACCAGACCCCGGACTTGCGCCGCGAGCGAACGGAGCTCCGGCACGTCGGCTGACTCGAGCGCCGGAAGGAGCTCCATGGCCCGGTCCGTCGCGCCCGCCACGGCCCACGTGACCGCGAGCTGACCGGCGAGCAAGGGCTCGAGCTCGCGCCCCTCGGCACGCGCCGACGCGCGCAAGCCCGCGAGCATGTCGAGCGCGAGCTCCGAACAGCCATTGTCGCGCAGCTCGCGCGCATGGTCGGCGATCCGCTTCACGAGCTCCGGGCCCGGGTCCGCGCGATAGAGGTGCGGCAGCCACGCGGACAGCGCCTCCCCCGCGGCCTCCATGCTCCGTGCCACGCCGCGGTGGAGTGCGCGCCATGTCTCCTCCGGGAGCTCGAGGTCCGCGTGCGTGAACGCCCCTTCGGCCGCGAGCGTGCGCCGTCCCTGCCCGTCGACGTCGAGTTTCGCGCGACCCGACTGCACCAGGTCGCGGACCGCGATGCCGAGCTCCGCCCCGTCGAGGCCGGCCCGGAGCGCGACGTCGCGGAGCCGTGCGCGGCCCCCCGTCACGGCCACGGCAGCGAGCACCATCGCCGCCGCGTCGGAGAGCTCCCGCCCGGCCCGCTCCCGTGTGCGCCCGCGCGTGCGCCCGAGCCAGTCGGGGAGCGCGCCGGGTCGGAGGCGCAGTCCCGCCCCGCGCACCTGCACCCACCCGCTCGACATCACGTCGTCGATCAGCGCCTGCAGGCCGCGCGCGGTCCCGCGTGATTCCGCGTGCAGCCGCGCGGCGAGCGCCTCCAGCCGTGGCTCGTCCTCGCTCGCGAACGCGCGCCGGAGGGCCTCGTGAATGGCGTCCTCGTTCGGCCCCGGCAGCTCGTGGAGCTCGAAGGTCCCGGAGTCCTCGGTGAGGTCCGCAGTCGCGACGACGAAGAGCCCCCGGGACCGCGTCGCATCGGAGGCACCGTGTTCCTGCCCGAGGGTGCGGACGAGGACGTCGAGTGCGCGCCGGCCCCATCGATCGGCGGACACGCCCGACACGCAGAGCCAGCCCCCCCGCGCCGAGTTCGCCGCGTCCACGGCCCAGCGATCGAGCGCGCTCGACGTCGCGACCTCCTGGAGCTCGCGGTCGAACCGCACTCGGCCAATCGGCATCCCAGCGAGCGCGGCCTCGAGCGCCACCGCGTCCGCGATCGCCTCGGCGTCGTCACCCGGCGCTACGGCCCACCATTCACGCGAGCTCGCCCGTGCGCGCATCGCCGCGAGCCGGTCGCCCACGAACGTGCCGCGGCCCGCGAGCATCGGCCAGCGGAGCCGCGGCGCCGATTCCGTGCGCCGCGCCGTTCGGCCGCCGCCGAGGCGTCCTTCGAGCGTCCTTCCGACGAGCCCCGCCGACGAGAAGCGCCGGGTCGGATCGCGCTCGACAAGCCCCGCCACGATGTCGCGCGCCCAGTCCGGCAGGTCGCCCGGATCGATCTCGGCCGCCTCGAAGAACGGCACGCCGGGGAACCGGGCGTAGAACTCGCGCGCTACCACGCGCACGGGGACGAGGAGTTGCGCCAACAGCACTCCGAGCGCGAAAATATCGGCGCGCTCGTCGGGTGCGCGCCCGAGGAGCACCTCCGGCGCGATCGCGAAGAAGCTGCCACCGACTCCGGGCTTCGCGGGCGCGGTTCCGAGCGCTCGCGCCAGACCGTAGTCCGTGAGGACCGGGTCGTCGCCCTTGCGGACGAGGACGTTCGCCGGCTTGAGATCCGCGTGCACGAACCCGTGTTCGTGCATGTGCTCGAGCGCCGGGCAGATCCGGGCTGCGATTCGCCCGAGCTCCTCCGGGGTTCGCTCGCCCGCGAACTCGCCGAGGGGCACGCCTTCGACCCACTCCCGCGCCACGAAGGTGCCGCCACCCGCGAGCGCGCCGTGGTCGACGAGCCGCGCCAGGCCGGGGTGCTCGACGGCCCCGAGCACCATCAGCTCCGCCCGGCTCTCCTCTGCGTCCGCGGCCGTGTCGAGCCGCAGGGCGACGCGCTCCGACCCACGCAGGGCCTCCAGGACGAGCATTCCCGGCCGGCGCGCGAGGGTCCGGACCGCGCGGTAGCCCCGCGGCAGCGCCGGGTCCTCGCCCGGAACCGGCGGCTCGTCTGCGCTCTCGATCGGACGTGTCATCGGTCGTGTGATCGGGCGTGTGATGGGGCGTGTGATGGGGATCTGATTCCAGATCTTGGACGCAGCCTGTCCAAATCTTGGATCGATCCTGCCGAAGACGCCAACCGGCAGCGGCCCTCGCTCGTAGGGGAGTCGCCCACACGGGCCCGAGGCCCGCTTTCGCGCTTTGACCCATCGCCGTTTGCGGCGCATGGCATGACACTTGATGCAGAGCGCGTGCCAAGGAGACCCGCCCATGAAGATTCTCACCTCGCTCATCCTGCTCGCGCAGGCCCACGTCGCCCTCGGGCAGGTGGCGACACAGGCGCCCGCCGCCCAGCCCACGACCGCACGCCCCATCACGCCGATTGCGGTCTTCCTCGGAGCGCCCGGCGCTCCAGGTGAGGTGCGCGTCTTCGACGAGGGTACGGGAACCCTGCTCGCTGCGCCGCCCGAGCTCACCGACCTGCGGCTCCTCCCGCTCGACTTCGTCGGCAGGACGGAGCTCGAGGCGTTCCTGCCCGATCGACCGCGTCGCAAAGCGGACGTGCCCTCGGCGGCGCGGCTGCTCCTGCCGCAGGGGTACGGCGCGCTCTACCGGTACACGCGACAGGCGGCCGGCGTCTCCCTCTTCGGCTTCCTGCACGTCACGCCCGAGGGCTGGCCGCGCCGTACGTTCGAGATGCGCGGGCTGGGCCCCCTCGCCGCGGACGACCCCTTCGTCGCGCGCATCGGCGTCGGCCCCGCGGGTCGGACGATCCTCGTCGCGACGCTGCCTGAGGCGGGCGGCGACCTCCTCGAGTTCGACCTCGCGGCTGGGCGCCTCTTGAACCGGACGGCAGCCCTGACGCCGATCGCGTTCTCCGATGCCGGCCTGTGGCTGAACCCCACGTTCGGGTTCGGCGCCGCAGCGACCGGCGTGTACCGATTCGAGCGCACCGCGACGGCGCAGGCCGCGCCGATCGGCTTCGATGGTGCTGTCCCACCGACATGGTTCTCGGGGCAGGCGATCGTGAGCCGGAGTCGCGAATGGGCGCTGACCACCGCGGGCACGGCGCCCGACAGCCAACACGCGTACGTCTTCGGCAACTCCGGAAGCATGCGCCGTGTGAGCACTACGCCTGAGCGACTGTCGGGCGCCGGATTCCTGCCCGAGTCCCGCGCCGGACCGTTCATGGCCGTGTCCGACGACGGTGCGCTCGCCGCCTGGCGCCGTGATGGGTCGAGCCGGGAGGCGTTCCTCGCCCGCGTGCAGCCGCAACCGGGCGAAGACCCCACGCAAGTGACGAGCGACGCCTTCTTCACCGACACGCTGGACTCGGTCGGACAGATGTCCTTCTTCGCGATCCACCGGCTCTTCCTCACGGTCGGCGAGCAGCCGGACGGACAGACGGACGGGATCGAGAAAGCCGATGTCTTCGAGGTACGCCTCTCCCAGGGTGCCGGTCCGGACTTCACGAACATCACACTGACCTCGGGGGAGACCGCGCCGCCGTTCCTCGCGATCCCTACGATCGACCCGCAGTTCATGCACTGGCTGCCCGCGACCGGACGGTACATCCTGTTCGACGACGAGGCCGAGCGCGTCCTCGGCGTGCTCCCGGATCAACCCGGTGTCCAGGTGCTCATCACCGACGTCAAATCGCTCGAGTTCGTGGAGCCGGCGGGCGACGCGCTGCTCGTGTCGGTGCGCCGCGCGTCCGACCCGCGGCCGTTCGAGCTGCACCGGATCGAGCAAACCGTGGACGCGACCTCAGTCCTGCTCCTCGCGGGAACGCCCGACACGGAGTTCCTGTTCCCGGCCGCGCGTGAGGACGGCTGGGTCGGTGTTCTCGACCGGTTCCTGGGCACGACGGACGCCATCCTGCGCGTCCACGTCCCGACCGGGACGACCCAGCAGTTCCCGGGTGCGTCGACAGCCTTCGTTCCGCCGCTCGGCTTCGCGCCGAGCGGGGCACTGACTTTCAGCGAGGGACCGCCCGCCGGCCCGAGCCTCTTCCGCGCGTGGCAGCCCGGCGGAGGCGTCGCGACCCTCCAGGCCCCGGCGGTACCCGGTCACATCCTTGCGGGTAACTGACTTCGTCAGGGCAGGATCGACACCGAGAGTCCGTCGCTGAAGTTCGCGTTGGCGCCGCCGGCCACCGGGTCGCGGAACCAATACTGGAAGTTGTAGGCCTGACCGACGACGACGTTCAGGGGTGCCGTTCCGGTGTTGGCGCCGGTGAAGTCGAGCGCCTGGATGACGGTGTTGTTCGCGGCGGGGGTGACCTGGTTGATGCGCTGCAAGCCGTTCGGGTCGACGCAGAGGAACCCGTTGAAGAACGGGATCTGCGCCTGTCCCGGGCCCGCGATGAAGATGCCGATGCCCGGGATCACGGGCACGCCGTTCGCGACGAGCACGAGGTCGTTGGCTCCCACGCTCCCCGTGCCCATGCCAGCGAGGCTCGCCGTGAACCCCGCGGAGTTCATGGTCGCCGAGCAATACGGTGTTCCCACGTCGACTCCGAAGCAGACGGTCAAGTCGTCGATGACCGTGTACATGGTCGTCGCGTCGTTGTTCTCTAGGGTGATCCGGCCCACGTTCGACCGCGTGACCTGGATGAACGCCAAGTCCCAGCCATTCACGACCGCAAGGACGTTTCCGAAGGGATCGAAGACCGTCAGGACACTGGCGACCGAGGGCGCCTGGTCGATGAAGAAGAAATCGACGCTCGCCGGGGCGGAGAACTCGATCGTTCCGGTCTGCCCCGGGAGGATCATCCAGGAGTTGAAGCCCGTGTGGTACAGGCTGAACACTCCGATCGACTTGGCTTCCCCGTTCAGGAACCGCGCGGCGCGCGGCGAGGTCCCGAGTGTGAAGTCGCCGGAGAGGTCCTGGAACTCGAAGCTCGTGACATGTCGCCGGCACCGGCCGACGCGGCGAGGGCCAGGGAGGAGCAGAGGGCGAGCAGGCAGGAAGTGGGGCGACTCATGGGGGGGCTACCTTTCGATTTGCGGGAGAGTCTGGTGGAGATGGTCCGGCGGGGCGGGGACCTCGAAGGACCCCGCCGTCGGTCAGACCGGTCACCCGGGTCGCGCGCTGGAGCACGCGGCCCGCCGAGATCAGGGTACGTAGAGGACGTCGAGACCGTCGGAGAAGTTGGCGTTGCCGCCCCCTCCCGCCGGGTCGCGGTTCCAACGTTGGTAGTAGTAGTGGGATCCGGGCACCGCGTTCAGGCCCCCGAGCACCGACGTGCCCAGGTCGACCGCCTCGGTGATCACGCCGCCCGTCGGCGACGCAACGTTGACGAAGCGCTGCAGGCCGCCCGGGTCGATGCAGAGGACTCCGTTGAAGAACGGCGTCTGGGCCGAGGTGGGGCCGGCGATGAAGATCCCCACCTGCGACGGGAGGTTGTCGGCCGTGAGCACGAGGTCGTCAGCCGAGATACTGGCCGACCCGGTGGCCGAGATGGTCGATGGGGCGCCCGTCGAGTTGGGCGTCGACGTGCAGTAAGTCGTGCCCACCCCGCCACAGCTGAGCGTCGCGACCGCGAAGGCGTCGAGGCCGAACTCCGCCATGCTCCCGAACTGATTGGCGAGGTCCATGGCGACGAAGCGCACGCGCATCTGGTCGCCCAGCGTGACCCCTGAAGCGATGATGTCAGCGGGTGGCACGAGGCCCGTGCGCCAGGACGTGCCGCCGCTCATGTCGTGCTGCGCGAGGTTGTACCAGACGCCGTCGACCATGTTCTGGATCCCGATCCGCAGCTTGTCGGTACCGCCTTCGATCGAGAGGTTGGCGTAGTACTCGTACTGGATGAGCACGCTGCCCTGCGACATATCGATGGGCGGAGAGATGAGGCGCACGCGTCCGTCGTCGACGTCGGACTCGCCGAGCGTGTTGCCGGTCAACCAGCACTGGCCGCTCCCGTCGGCGTCCGAGTGCGGATCCCAGGCGTAATTCGGGTCGTTGACCGGGACACCGCGCTCCCAGAATCCGGCGGTCGCGCCGGCGATCTCGGTCGTCCAGCCGGTATCCGTCTCGAAGTCATCGGCGAAGAGAGTCGCGATCGTGCCCACGAGGACGGCCGAAAAGAATTCCGCGGGCGCGTTCTCGGGGTGAGTGAGCAGACCGCAAGTCGGAGACTGCGCGCTGAAGTAGAACTCCGGGTCATCGCCACACTGGGCGGGGGGCAGGTCCCCCGTGAAGATCCCGCCGCCCTGGTCGGTCAGGACGATCGTGCTGAACGATCCTCCCTGGTAGCGGTAGTGCGCCTTCACGCTCCCCGCGGTGGGAGTCTGAATGACCTCGACCGTCACCTGGGTCGTGGTCGTGTCCGAGAAAATATCCGGCACGCCGTTCGGGAGACCGAAGCCCGCGGCACAGATTCCCTGCGGGCTCACGAGCGCGTTCTGGACTCCGGAGTGGTTGATGCCGGTCCCGGAGTTCTGACCCGAGCCCGAGGTCGAGCAGCCGCCGTGCGTGTGGATACCGATCGCGTCACCCGTGTCCTCCCAGATCACCGGCGAGCCCGAGTTGCCGCCCGTCGTGTCGGTCTGGTACTGAACGGTCGTCCCCTGCGACGTCACCATCGGCCCCGCGTGGGTCTGCTGAACCTGATTGCTCGTCGCCGGCGACGAGTCCACGCCGTACCCCGTGATGCGGATCGTGTTGCCGTTCGGCGTCCCGGGCGGATTCGCGAGGACGAAGGTCGCGCCCTGCGCCTGCGCCGGGCGCAGGCCCGTGTTTGGATTGGCGAAACATCCGAAGTAGCCCCAGTCATTGCCGATGCCCTGCCCGCCGTTCGTCTGGAGCGAGGCCGGGTCGAACGCGTACTGATCGCTCGGTGGCGGGTGGTTGAGGCTCCCGTTGGAGTTGGAGAGCGGCACCTGGAATTGCACGACGCTGATGCTCCCCGTGCAGTGCCCCGCCGTGAGGAAGCAACCGGCGCAGTCATCGATGAGCCAGCCCGTACAGCCGATGGGCAGGAGCCGCGCAGCGCGGACGTCCGACGACAACACGCGGTCGTCGGTGGGTCCGCATTGGGATGGGTCGGCCCCCATGGGCAGCCCGGCGTCGAACGAGCGCACGACGAGCCGGCTGGCGCTCGTGTGTGGCTGAGCGAGCACTTCGACCTGCACGGTGTCGCCGTTGAAGTAGCAGGTCGAGTTCTGCCACTGCCCGCAGTGACGGGCGTCGAGCTCCTGCACGTGCCCGTCGAGATGCGACGTCACGCGCAGGATGGCGCCCGTACCCGCGAGGAGGTCGCCGCCGAGCTCGATGTCCTCGAAGTAGACCCGCATCCAGTTCGCGAGCGAGAAGTGGATCGGAAACGAGATGACGACGCGCGCTCGATCGGAGTCGTTCGCAACCCAGCCCGTGTCGTAGGCGAAGGTGGCGTTGTAGGTGGGCGGGGACGCCTGTTGCGCGAGCGCGGGGAGCTCGAGGGCGCCGAGGAACGCTGCGGTTGCGAGGATGCCGACGAGCGGCCGCGCGGCGCCCGTGCGCGGCGAGGGGTGCGTGGGGGTCATGAAAAAGCCGTCTGCTCGAAGAGGGCCCGCGGGAGCGAGCGGTGCCCAGCCAATCTTATCCGGCTCGCGCGAGAACGGCCGTGCCTGGTGGGCTGGACGGGGGTCCAGTGGGGGTTACCCGGTTGCGGGCGAGCGGATACGCGATCCGGGCTACCGGGCGAGGATCGGCAGAGCGATGGGGACGGCGAGCAGCGCTCCCTCCTCCGACGCGAGCCCCGCGTGCAGCTCGAGGCGCAGCGCGCCCGACCACCCACCCGCCGGCGGCTGGCCGACGAGCACGTCGCCGGCGACGAACGCCGTGCTCGCGACCGGCGTCCCCGACCCGTCGACGACGAACACCGATCCGGGCACGGACGCGGCGTCGGGCACTCCGTCCAGGAACGCGACCTCGATCGCCTGCGGCGGAGCGACGGGGCTCACCCAGGCGGGCATCGTGCTGGAGACGCGAAACATGTCCGCCGGGACGAGCTCTTCGAGCCCCGGATCGCCGCCGCTGGGTGCGCCGAACGGTCCCGCGTCGACGGGTGCGCCGAAGGGCGGCGCCATCCCCACGCCCTCGGCCGGGGTGCCCGAGCTCGGCGACCTGCCGACGGCCGTCGAGGATGGACGGCAGAGGCTCGTCTACCCGCCGGGCGACCGATCCGCACTGGCGCGCGCCGTCCGCCGCCTCGTGAGCTTCGCCAAGGCGCTCCTCGCCGGGCGAACCTGGGGCACCGCAAATCGCGTGCAGCTCTCGCCGAAGCAGCTCGCGGACCTGAAGGCGCTCGGGTACGCCGAGTAGGCCCGTACGCTCTACTGGAAACCCTCGAACTGGCCGCCCGTCGCCTCGGCGATCGCGCGGATGTGGCGCCAGTAGCCTTCCTTGCTGTACGCGACGGCGTGAACGACGACGTTCTGGAAGCGGTTGATGTCGGCGAGATTCTCGGAGATCCGATTGCCGTGGACGTACAGGCCCACGTCGGGCTCGCCCGACGTGAGCATGTATACGGTGTCGATGTCGGGATCGTCGAGGACCGCCTCGAGACACGCCCAGAGGTCCTTGTTGCCCGAGAGCTTCGTGCCCTTGACGAAGGCGAGCGCCTTCTTGCGCGTCTTCTTGTGCAGCTCGACAGGTTTCTTGGAGAAGGCCTCCATGTCCTCGTTGTAGATGTAAACGTTGAAGGTCAGCTTAGGGCCCGTCCGCGAACAAGTGTCACGTTTCGGCGAGCCATCGTCGTTCCTGGCAAGGCACGCCGACGACGCGTATTCGCTGGATACTCGGAGAAGGCGCAACGCAGCCAGGGGCGACGAGGG
>Ga0114950_10002323_pt1 | contig 14570 bp, 16 predicted proteins | sample N075metaG_FD_83503 | JGI IMG/M metagenome (GOLD analysis project Ga0114950, IMG submission 83503) | Deep subsurface microbial communities from Kermadec Trench to uncover new lineages of life (NeLLi) - N075 metaG | ecosystem: Environmental > Aquatic > Marine > Ocean trench > Sediment | place... | reverse complement strand
TTAACCGCAGGCCGCGAATAATACGCGGCTGTTTGGCTCCGGATCGCCCCACAAGATCCCGGCCGCACCCTTGAACGATGGTAAATCCAGGAACTCTTGCATTGGCGAACATCAAATCAGCCCGGAAACGTGCCCGGCAGGCCGACAAAACCCGGCTCCATAACATGGGCTTGCGCTCGAAAATGCGTACGCACATCAAGGCCGTCATTGCTGCGGTCGAGAAGGGAGATAAGGACGCTGCCGTTGCCGCCTACAAGGCTGCTGTGCCCGTGATCGACAGCATGATCAACAAGGGAATCGTCAACAAGAACAAGGCAGCTCGCCACAAGAGCCGCCTGAACAAGATGGTGAAAGCACTCGCTGCCTGAGCCCCTGGGGCGCCGCCATGGATGCCCCCGATTGCACCCGATTGCAAATAATTATCGCGTTACCAGCAGTTCGTGCCAGAGCCGCTCTGTCCCTTGTCGCCGGCATGCGTCAGCGTCAGGCTGCCGCAAGTTGTGTCTTTCTCCGCCTGGTTTTCTTGCGGTTCAGCCGTAACGGTGAAGCTGGTTGCGCTCGTGTTGGACAGCGCGATGCTATAGATGCGCTCGGCGTCGTCATCGGCCACCACGGCGCCCTGATCGTTCATCATGAAAGGATTGCTCGTAAAGCCAAGGCTTTCCAGTGACGCCGCATACCCTTTGTTGTCCATAAAAAACTGCTGCTGACGATCGGCCACCTGCAGCAACATCGCCGCACCGGTAGTGCGCTTCGCCCTGACGACATACTGCGTATACAAGGGATAGGACGCCGAAGCGATGATCGCAATGATCACCAGCACTATCATCAATTCGATTAGCGTGACGCCAGCCTGCCGTTTGTGTTGCCAGAAATTTTTCACATTGTTATCTCTACAGGTCCGAATCTTCCTGGAGGAACCAGTAGGTCCTCCAGCGCGTGGCTACATCGACAGTGTCGATTTGCAGGTCCGGCCGCAAAATCTTGTTCGGCGGGATCGAAACGACTTCGGCGGGTATGCCTGCCGAAATTAATTCAGTACTGCGATCATTCTTCGTCGTCGCTGCATCGCCGTCCCCCGAGTCGCCATCAGAATCTGTATCGTCAGACGTATCATAGTTAATGACCGATACGGCAGTCTGCAGGGACACGGCATACAGTCGCCCGGCTCCTTCCGAAGGCGCACAGACTGACGAGGAGCTGGCGCCCTGCGGCAAGTAAGAGGTAAAGAACACGGACCCGGACATCGTCAGCGGTGTCGCAAGAATTTTCTCACCCGTCGACTCCATTTGCAGACGCCAGCCTGCATGTAAATTTAGATTACAGTTGCTGCCTTCCTGGAGACAGTTGTCCGTGACGTCTGCAAAATCTGCGTGCTCATATCCAGTGTTCGTCCCGGCACCCGCGGCTGTGCCGCGATCCTTGATCATGTAAAAGAAATTGCCGGCGGTGCCTCCCAAGTCGAGCGGATCGGCCCGGTCACCGGAACCCAGCAGCACGGCGTCAAAAAGTCCGTCATCGTCTTTAGTCTGCACCAGGTCCGGTCTGTGGAAGAACCGCCGGTCAGACCACTTTCCAGAGGATCCGCCAGCGTGCCTGCCGACGGAAGCCAGCAGCGTCAATTTCCATTCCGCCGTATTCGTGCCGGCGAGGTCAGCGCGCCATATATTGCCACCGGTGTCGCCGACAACCATGCGGTCTATCAACCCGTCACCGTTGGTGTCGGCTACGGTCAGTGCCGACGGGATACTATCCACCAGGCCTGGGTGCTCATATACCGTGGCTGACGACCCGCCAGTGCCACCGCGGGCTTTCCAGATAAGATCGCCAGTCTCTGCATTGACGACATAGATTGCGTTGCCTTCCGAATCGTCGGTGCCAACGCCACTCCGATCGTCCTTGTTCGTATCATAGCCGCCGGCAAACATGAGCACCGCAACCGGGCCGCTGCCAGTGTCGACCATGCCGACGCGTGGATTAGAGAATGTGTATCCAAGTTCAGAAAAATCACCGGACTTGTCGATCGTCCACATCAATTTCGGGTATTCCGGGTTGGATATGTCGAGCGCGTAATAGCTTTTGCCGCCACGACGAAGCCCGACAAACAGCCAGACTTTGTCGCCGGCCCCGATAGTTCCGTCGAAATCGACATCCTGGATGTAGGCGACAGGGGCGCCATCAAAAGTATATGGATGCTTGGCGCCGGTCGCGTTGTTACGCAGGATTTTCTGTGCCGGCATCGAGGTGCGCGGCATGAAGGCCCAGACTTCCTCGCCACTCTCGCCGCCACCAGTACTGGTGTTGCGGATCATGCGCAACATGCCGTCGTTGGACGCTACCGCAAGATAGATCGCCGGATTGCTTCCGCTGTAGCCGCCGCGCGCGCCATAATTCAGCGGCAGCGGGCGCGAGTGCAACGAGTCGCCGAAAATCCATTTCCGCGCTTCATTGTCAGAGCCGTCGCCATCCAGGTCGTCGATATCCAGACCGCGTGCATAGGTAAGCAGCTCTATCGCTTCATCCAAAGTAGCAGCACCAAGGTCGCTCTGTAGCGCGCTTGCCGTCGTCATATCGACATTCAGGTTGGCCAGCGCGCTGGGAGTTGAATCGTAATAAATCGTTCGGCCACCGAGTCCGTTCGCCAGTTGTGGACTTCCCGTGAGAAAGCCCGGAATTTTCTGTCCGGCACCGCCACGCGCGACAGTGCGGCCATCACGACCGGTCACTTCACCTGCCAGGAGGTCGGGTACTGGTAACTGGCTCGGCGATGTCCAATGTGTCAAAGCATCGAAACGAATCCGGCCGTCACCTGCGATCGCTCCCTGCCCCAACGCATCCAGCAATACGGCATCAGAGCTTGAGCTGTTTGCGCCGACGAACTTGAGCTTCTTGAGGTTGCCCACCCAGTAGGGCCGCGCATCCTCGTTGATCTGGAAAAGCGCAATATACAGGTTGTCGGTGACCTCGGCGCGATTGAATACATTGACCGGAACGGATGCCGCCACGAACGTCGTACTAACACTGAGGATCTGCTTGAAGAGCTCCTGCAGTGTGGCTACCAGTTCATCCGGGTTTTCACTCAATTCGAGAGGCGCACCGGTACCACCGGCTTTGGCATAGCCGATGGTCGTCGTATTGATGTGCTTGGGATCGATAAGAAAATATGAAGTTACGTTTTGCTGATCAGCAAGATTCGGCACGGTGTCGTAAGTCCCGTTAGCGAGATCGGCGTCATACAGGTACTGAATGACGTCTGGAAACTGTTCCTGCGATGAACCAAAGCCGCCATTCAACACACCCGCTTCAATTGCGTCGTCGGAATCGTCTTCCTGGTTTGCCACCTGGAACATGGGGTTGACGGTGAAAATTTTCGAGCAGACTCCGGCCGTCTGCAGCGGCGAATGATATTTGGGCTTGCTTGCGGGAGTTGCCTCAATCGACCGGTCCCAGGAAACGCCCGGATTGTCGAAATCGAGATTCTTGTTATTGTTTGTCCCGTAATCCGTCCAGCCGTTATGAGCGTTATAGATACCCTGGCCGGTCAGGTAACGGAAGAATTCAAAAAACAACTCCTTGCCTTGATAGGAATGACTGGTGTTGCCTTCTGGTGTCGGCATCGCCTCCAGAATAGCGTGAAATCTCGCTTTCGCACCGTTCGTGTCGCCGACTTCAAAGTCCTGGAAGCCCATGGCAATATAGCCGCCATTGCTGCAACCCGTACGGCCGAATCCTTCGCAATTATTGCGATTATCATGATTTAGCATCAAACCAACTTTGATGTCTTCCAGGGGATCCATGACCTTGCGCAATGCACCGCGCAGGACATCGAAAAAAGTATAGGGCCCTGTTGCACGCATGTAGCCTTCGGCAATCAAGGTGTCGCACACGCCGCCGTTACAGGCCGTCGCACCAAGGTTTGGCCGATAATCGAGTGAGAACATGACCATCGGCTCACTATTCGGCGGCAGGCCAGCGCCACTATTCATGTAGACGTCGATATCGTCCGCATACGCGCTGCCGCAGGTCACGGTTGCCGCCGCAATAGCGAGTGTCAACAGTAGCTTGGTTTTCATGATGTCCATATCCGATATCCTGAAATTTGTTTCGGCACCGCTAGAACTTCGGCACCAGGACAAGTACGCCTTCGGTAATCTGCTGTTTTCCGAGCGACTCGTCAGTTCGGTCGTACGTGGCAATGATCTCAAAGGATGCGCTCGTGAATTTATCGATGCTGGACTCGACGGAGCGAGGTGGCGGACGCATCAATGGCCCCCACCGCTGCACGCGAGCAAACGCGTGTCCGTGCGCGATCGCCGCAGCCAGTGTTGCGTTTGATATCGGCAGATCATATCGATTGCAGCCGTCCAGGCCAGCCGTACAAATCGTGTAACCCTCTCCGCCAACTACGGGTGTTGAAGCAGGGTTCGAAAAAATGGCGTCCGCAAGTGCCTGTGCACCCTGATCCGCCGTGATACGGGATTCCTCGTTCTGCGCCATGAAGAGGCCGATATAGCTGGCCTGCATTGAAGACACCGTCAGCAATGAGATCGCGACAAGGAACACAAGCGTGATAACCAGAATCGCGCCATTCTGCCGGGTCAGTAAATTCAGTCGTGGTTGCATCATGTCAATATCCCATGGCATTCAAGCTGCGAATGTTCTGGATAGTTACCGTCGTTGAAAATACGCGGCGATGAAAACCGTCGCCTGGGGCGAACGGGGCAGCATTGCTGAGGCTATAAGTCTTGTCGTTGTCATAGCGAATATCGTTTTCGAGCGTCCTGGCAAGAATGAAAATCCGCGCAGAAACGACCGACTGCATCTGTCCGATCGTGGGGTTTGGCAGATAAACGTTGGCGTTCCCGTCTTCGGTGGTGTCGATCCCGTATTCCACCTGCAGATTCTCGATACCGGTGGCAAGGCATTCAGTCGCCATTTCGGGTGTTGCACCGGTCAGCACCTTCTTGCACAGCGTGGGAATCTCGTCGCCTGCCACTTCAGCATAATTTCGAATGAAGAAAATGCTCGGTCGGTACTCCCAGTCAGCGCGTGGTAGCGGTATTACGATCGCAGGTGCAGCCGTCATCGGTTGCTGGAAGAGTAAGCCGACCGTGCCATTGCTTCTCAGGTACACGTGGCCATTGCTCGGGGCACCGGCTCGAACCCCCGCAACCCGCTTGATCGAGACAATGTCGGAGCCGTCCTGAAATTCACCGGCGCTGATGCAGGAAAAATTCGCCGCCGCGTCGCCCGCTGACGCATTGTCTACAGCCACAATAGAAAGAAACAAACCCGTGCCCGGCGCCACCGTTTGGTACATCCAGTCATCAATCCCGACCGGACCACAATCTGTCGACAGGGTCAGGCTGTCGTCCAGCGTTACCGAGCCCGGAATCAGCAGGTCGGCGTAATGACCTGCCATGCTGAGTTCGAAGGCGATCTCCCGCAATGCGTGGCGGGCATCATCCTGCATTCTGAGTATGTTCGCGTCCTGTTTGAAGCTGCGGCTGCTTGTCGTAAATACGGTAATGACGGCGATACTGAGCATCAACGCCAGCGTCATTGAAATCATCAGCTCGACAAGGCTCAGGCCCTGCTGCCGATACTTATTAATAGGAGTCGTAGAATTCATCATGGCGTTCAGATATTCGGGTCAATGAAAGTGTCGACCCGCAGAACGCGCCGGTAAGCGTCGCCGTCGCCGTATTGTCCCGTGCCCGCCCCGCAGGGATCGATATCCGAGTTTTCCAGTGAGACGGAGCCCCGCCAGGCAATCGCCACCGCGTACGTGCCGGCACCGCCGCCAGCGGGTCCGTCAATGCACAGCGTTGGTGTAAGGATGCCGCCGGTTGCTCCTTCGGTGCCGACTTCCTGCTCTCCATCGAGTACCTGTTCCCAAAACCACAGGTCGTGAGTCGCTTTCTGCCCCGCGGTACAGGGTGATGCTGCGTTGTTACAGTCAGAGACCGGTAGCGAGCTGAACTGGCCGCCACCCAGGTCCGGGGCCGCAAGGTAGGTCGCAATACCGTTCCCATTCGTGCGCATTTCTTCCAGCAAACCGTAAGCGATGTGCGACGCAGTTGTGCGCTGCAAGCTTTCGTGATTCGATTTCTTGGCCACCATCTGCAGCCCGGCGATCGACAGTAAACCGATGGAAAATATCACCACCGAGACGAGTAACTCGATGAGCGAGAATGCATGCTGTCTGTTGCGGCGTTTCATAATGAGACCAGGACCTAGGAAGGACAGCTCAGTGAGATGCCATAGGAGTCGTTATCGACGGCTCGCGGCCGGCCGGCCAGATCAAGTATGATTGCCTTGGCATGATCGGAGCCACGCCTGTCACAAAGGGTAAATTGACCCGTATTCTGGTTGACTGCATTTTTCATTAGGCGACCATTCGGTCGATACATGAAAAAGCTTGGATACTGGGCCGAGGAAATCGTGATACCGTCGACGCCACCTCCGACTCGGAGGACTGTTTCGCCGTCATCGACAGTCTGATCGCTGTCCCGATCGACAAATGCGATCCAGCCTTTGTCCCATGCCACTGACTCACAGGTATTGCCATTGCTGCTGGCGCACACCGTGACTCGCGTATTGGTTGTGATCGCTGTATTCCTGGCCAGGTGCATGGTTGAGATCAGTTCGTTGGTGGTTCCGGACTGGCGGGAATTCATCTGGAAAGACTGCATGCTGGGCACGGCCATGGATACCAGCACACTCGCCACACCGAGGGTGGTCAGCAATTCAATGAGCGTATATCCCTTTTGCCTCATCATTGGCTTGTCCTGAAGGTCCTTTCGTTTGCTGATCCCGGCTCCGTCCAGTGACCAGCGACCACTCGATTTGTCACCGGTAGTGGTTGAAAGCCATTATCCGCGTACGCGATCGACAACGGAGTGAGACATGTCTCACACTTATTAATGTGACCTGGACTTCCTGATGAGCGGCATTATCGAGCCGACAAGCGGTATTTTTGGCACGTTCTTATGTCAATGGGAAAAAATTACCGATTGCCGAAAAGGTGTTTTTGCGCAAGGGCTGGGCGCCATAGTTCGTCGGTCGCGAGGGACAGATTTTGTCAAATGGAAGGGATTTTGCGGCGCATTGATCGCGTCGTTGCATGACTCATGGATGAATTTTTCAACATAATGCCAGGGGGTCATCCAATGCATCGAGATATTGCATCACTGCCTGACCCAGCTCTGGTATTCCCTTGCCGGTGACGGCGCTGATTTCGTGCACCGGTCCATCCCAGCCCAGCTCTCCCAGCAACTGTTCTTTTACTGCGGCGAGCTGATCGCCGGTCAGCAGGTCGATCTTGTTCAGCACCAGCCAGCGCGGCTTGTCCGAAAGGTCTGTCGAGAATTTCCCAAGCTCACCCTGGATGGCTCGAAAATCGCTGGCCGGGCTGGCGTCTTCGCCGATTGGCGCGATATCGACCAGGTGCAGTAGCAGCCTGGTTCGCTGCAGGTGCTTCAGGAACTGAATACCCAGTCCCGCGCCCTCTGCTGCGCCCTCGATCAGGCCTGGCACATCGGCCATCACGAAACTCTGCAATGGTCCGACAGATACGACACCGAGATTGGGATGCAGCGTCGTGAAAGGATAGTCGGCAATTTTCGGCCTGGCGGCAGACATCGCTCTGATAAGCGTCGACTTGCCGGCATTCGGCAATCCAACCAGACCAACGTCCGCCAGCAGCTTCAGTTCGAGTGCCAGGTGCCGCAATTCCCCCGGTGCCCCTCGGGTTGTCTTGCGCGGCGCCCGATTGGTGCTGCTTTTGAAGCGTGCATTGCCGAGCCCGGCCCGTCCGCCCGCAACGACTTTAAGTCGCTCGCCGTCCTCAGTCAGGTCACCAATCAATTCACCGGTATCGATGTCGTGGATTACAGTGCCACACGGCACCCTGACCTCGAGATCTTCACCGGAGCGGCCCGTCTTGTTCCTGCCAGCACCACCCCGACCGCTGGCGGCACTGAATTTCCGGGCAACGCGGAAATCGACCAGCGTATTAATTGACGAGTCAGCAACCAGGAAGCCGCTGCCACCATGACCGCCGTCACCGCCGTCCGGCCCACCCCTCTCAATGAATTTTTCACGGCGAAAACTTAAGGCTCCGTTTCCGCCATTGCCCGCTTGCACCCGAATTGTCGCTTCGTCAACGAATTTCATTGGCTTATTCTACGAAAAACCCCGCACACGGCGGGGTTCTTGTTTTTATCCGTAGGAGCCCGCCCCCAATCCGCCCGCATTAACATACATCACGCCAACAAACGGTGCGGATTGATCTTTAGCGCATTGACATTGAGACCTGATATCGCTCGCTCATCGCTTTCGCACATCCATGTGCTCCGCGATATACGGACATCCATGTCCAAAAGGGCGAGCTCCTACAGGCGAGCTCCCGCACAATTCAAGACTCAGCTCGGCACGACGTTCACAAACTGCCGATTCTTCGGTCCTCTCTTCTGGAACTTCACGTGACCGTCGCTCTTCGCATACAATGTGTGATCCCGGCCGATACCAACGTTGACGCCTGCATGAAATCTCGTGCCGCGCTGACGCACAAGAATATTGCCCGCAACAACGGACTCGCCGCCAAAAATCTTGACGCCCAGGCGTTTTGATTCGGAGTCGCGCCCGTTCTTACTGCTACCACCTGCTTTTTTATGTGCCACTTTAGTTTACCTGTCGTTCGAGCTGCCCGAGTATCTTAGCGGACATCATTAATAAAATGCCAAATCTTATTTGGTTTTCTTAGCTGCTTTCTTAGCGGCCGGTTTCTTCGCTGTTGTTTTCTTCGTCGAAGTCTTCTTCGCTGCTGCCTTTTTCGTGACCGGTTTCCTGGCCGCCGGTTTTTTCGCAGACGCCTTAGTTACAGCCGACTTTTTCGGCGCGTCCTCTTTCGGCGGCGCCGCTGCTGTACCCGCCCCGCTGATGCCGGTGATCTCGACCTCAGTGAAAAACTGCCGGTGTGTGTGCTGGCGAAGATAGTTCTTGCGTCGCTTGAATTTAACGACGCTGACCTTCTTGCTCTTGCCCTGTCTCAGGACTTTTGCGCTGACACTGCTGCCAGCGAGCAAGGGGCTGCCAACCTTGATATCGCTGCCCTCGCCCACGAGCAGGACCTCGTCAAACCTGACGCTTGCTCCTTCGTCGGCATCGAGCTTTTCAAGCTTCAATACCTCGCCTTTGCTCGCCCGGTACTGCTTGCCACCTGAGCGAAAAACCGCGTACATCGTAGTTTGCTCCAAAACGCAAGCTGCAACCTATGCTACTTGCTGATATATAAGAGATTTTGAGGGGCAGGCCGACCGGAACACACTCACTTACGGGCCTGCCGCCACAACGGAGCCGGAATTTTATAGATTCAGGCAGCCCGGGTCAACGTCCCGTTGATAAAAATTTCACTTTATTTCAATAGCTTGCAATTGGCCGGAACGGGACCTGTGCGCGCTTCGCAGGTCGCCTCTATGCGCCATTTCAGGCATGATCACTCGCCTGATGCAACTTGCCGAAAACACAGCAGTTTCCCTGACCTTCGATGAAGTGAGAGCGCTGGCGGACACCGATATGCGAGCCGTCGATGACCTCATTTATCAGAGCCTGCAAAGCGACGTTGCCCTCGTGTCGCAGGTTTCCCAGTACATCGTCACCAGCGGCGGCAAGCGCTTGCGACCCCTGCTGGTGCTACTCGCGGCGCGCGCCCTGGGCTATACCGGCGATCAACAGATTCACGCGGCCGCAATCATTGAATTCATCCACACAGCGACACTGCTGCACGACGATGTCGTCGATTCGTCTGCCAGGCGCCGCGGCAAAGATACCGCCAATACCGTGTTCGGCAACCAGGCCAGCGTGCTGGTCGGCGACTTCCTGTATTCCCGTGCCTTCCAGATGATGGTGGATATCGGTCGTATGCGCGTCATGCAAATCCTGGCGGATGCGACCAATATGATCGCTGCCGGCGAGGTCATGCAATTGATGAACATGCATGACCCGGATGTCAGCGAGGCCAGCTATCGCAAGGTGATTTATCGCAAGACCGCGCGACTTTTTGAAGCTGGCGCCCAGATCTCGGCAGTGCTCGCCAACAAAGGCCCGAGCGACGAATCCGCCATGGTCTGCTATGGCCAGAACCTGGGCACGGCATTCCAGCTGATCGACGATGCGCTGGACTACGACGCCACACCGGAGGAACTCGGCAAGAATCTCGGCGACGATCTGGCAGAGGGGAAGCCGACTTTGCCTCTCATCTATGCGATGGAGCATTGCTCCGACAGCGAGAAAAAGATGATCCGCGCCGCTATTGAGGCCGGTGGACTCGACAAGATGGACGAGATTCACGACGTCATTGAATCCACCGGGGCACTGAAGTACACAGTGGCGCGCGCTCAAGAGGCAGCCGATGTGGCCATCAACGCCCTGTCCGGCATTCCCGACTCAGAATACAAACAGGCAATGATCTGCATCGCCGAATTCGCCGTCAGACGGCGATCCTGAGCAATCGCAGAGTCCCGGGCACGACTCGAGCATGGCGATGAACCGGCGGACATTTCTTGCAACGGGCCTCGGTCTGGCCGCCGCGCTGACGACTGCTCGCTCGCAAAAGGCGCATGCAAGGCGACGAGCATCCAGCGATACGTCCGGGAACTTCGAGATTGCCATCATTGGCGCCGGGCTCTTCGGCTCGGCAGCGGCGCGGCATCTCTCGAGGCTAAGCGATGGCGTGGCGCTGATCGGCCCCGCGGAGCCACGACAAAAAAGTACACATCAAGGCGTTTTTGGCAGCCACTACGATGTCAGTCGTCTCGTCCGTGGCATTGATCCCGACCTCACGTGGGCCACACTTGCAAAGCATTCAATCGACCGTTATCGCAGCATTGAAGGCTCAAGCGGCATCGGTTTTTATCACGACATCGGCTACATGATGGTAACACCGGGCGGGCTGGGCACGGACTGGTTCGACCTGCCTGCAATGCGTGAAGTGGCTGCAGAACTTGACGTTGATATCGAAGATGTCGACGACGCATCACTGGAGCAGCGCTTCCCTTATCTACGCTTCACGCCAGGATCAAGCGCTGTCATTCAAAGAAAAAACGCCGGCTATATCAACCCACGGCGGCTGCTTGAAGCGCAACAAAAACTCAGCATCGCGCAGGGGACGACGCTTCTACGAGAAGTGGTAGTACAAATTCGCAAGAGCGGTGGGCAGATAGAACTCGACTTGCGATCGGGACAGAAAGTGCGTGCCAACCGGGTACTCGTGGCAACCGGGGCTTATACCAACGCGACGATGTTGCTACCGCACAAGTTAGACACCAAAATTCGGGCCGCCATGATCATGGAGTCGGAAGTTGCCCCCGAGACCAATGCCAGCTATCCAACCACCCTGTATGCCAAGACCGACGGCGAGGAGGATTTCTGGGGGCTGTTGATGCCTCCGATCACCTATCCCGACGGCCGGTCCTACATCAAAACGATGGACGGCTTCTACGGCCCTGCACCTCTGGAGGGATATGCGGCGCTTGGCGCCTGGAATCGCAGCAACGGACACGAGGATCATCATCGCGTTTTGCAGCGGGCTTTGCGTGAGGTTTTCCCGTCGCTCGAGGTTTTATCCACGCATTTCAAACCATGCCTTATCACGGACACGGCATCTCACTATCCGTATATCGATATGCTTGATGATCGCATCGGCATCGTCGTTGGCGGCAATGGCAAAGCGGCTAAATCGTCGGATGAGATCGGGCGACTGGCCGCCGGGATGATACGCACACAGAGCTGGCCATCATCGTTGCCACAGTCCGTGTTTGCCGCGCACTTTGACTAAGAGATCATTTACCTGGACAACATTGCATCTGGCACGAAGTCATATGTCTGTCTACAAATACACGCCGTTCGGGGCCGTGCTCAGCCTGGCATCAACTCTTACTTAGTTCGTTTTCTTCGACTTTGCTAAAGCACGAAACTGCTCGAATTCATCAATCGATTCGCCTTCATTAGCAAACCAGTTTCCGAGCGCCTCCCAGTCAATAGATTGATGTGCTGAAACGAGAATTGCTTGCTCCCGAGACTGTGCATCGCTCCAATGAATCGCGGCGGCAAGCCGGTCCATAACAGATTGCGTTGGCGTGATTATCCGCAATCGCCCAACGTTCAGATCGATGGTCGCACAATCCTTGTGATCAACATGAAGATTCCCAAACGAAATAGGCGTAGGTGGAAACTCTACAAACCATTCAATAAGAGGATGCTCAAACTGCGACATTCGCGGGACGCCCATATGAACAAACCCAAGTGGCGCTAAAACCGGCGCCAAGTCGTCAACCGTCGCCGCAGTTACAAAGTCGAGATCCTTGGATTGATATTCGTTGTCGGTGTAAATGGATACAACCGCGCCACCCGATAACGTTGCTGCAATTCCGGCCTTTTGCAGTGCATCGGAGACAATCGCTGCTACCTCCATCAGCGTAGTACGCTTACTTATCTTTGCCATTTACAGGGGCTTCCCTTTGCGTCGTGGTCGACGCCTTTGTCGAAAATACCTAATCAGTCTTTCCCTGGGAATCCCATAATTCAGTGTGTTTTGTAACAATTGTCTTAGCCCATCGAGCGCCGGATCTCGCGGATTCCAAGTGTACATGCGACTGGTGCCAACCATCCGGCTCACGAGAATTCCGACTTCCTCGAATTTGGCGAGTTGTTTTTGCACTTCACTCAACGGCATTTCAAATGTGTTGGCTATCTGGCTCGCGTACCCCTCGCTATAGTTCTCGATGAACAGGAGCACCCTTGTAGCTGCTCTGCCGCCGAATAGAGTCTCCAATGTTGCTTCTGTCGCCATGCGAGAATCTTCCACCTATAACGTAGTATTAATATACCTAGTTTATAGCTTACTTCCACCTATTTGTTAGGTGATATCTCCGATATTTCAGGTGATGCGGTCGGTGCGAATGTACAGAAATATTTCAATAGCCCACAGAGCGCCGTTGTTCTGGCCCGTAATTCGTGTCTGTATGAATGATTGCGCGCGGTCCCGGCCAGCTCAGCCTGGTAGAGCACGATATTCGGGAGGTGGGGGGCTCTGCCAGTTTGGCGCCCGTTACTCCGATCAATTTTTCCACAGCCGCGGAAAAGTACGTTATTCCACCCGCTGATCGCTTCCGAAATTCGCCTCGATCCTCCACCTTATCCTTGACCGCTCGGACCTCGACAAGTCCGTCTTTTTCAGGCGTTGCTTCAACGTACTGCGATCGATCATCTTGTGCCGTGCCAGTTCCCTTGTGAATTCCAGATCTTTCGGACGACCCGCCACGTATTTGGATATCGCCAGGTCGTGAACCTCCAGGCAGAGCCCGGTCACACCATTGGTGTTTTCGTTCCTGATGCTGACCAGTCGCTCCTGCCAGTCCTCCGGCAACACGGCCGTATTCGGACCGACACCTTGCGCGTAATACCCAAACTCAGCGTGAAAGAAAGAACCTTCTCCGATGGAGCCGTCAACTAATGCGGAAAAGTGTGGTTTGTTTTTCGGATAAATATCCGTTTCCATCGATGCCAGAAGACTTGCAGGCGCCTCCGGAAACTGGCCAAGAACGGACTGGCTGCCAATTACGATGATTTCATCATCGTCGGCAATCGCACCGCTCGCCCGAATCACATGCTCAAGCTCCGAACGCTTCATATATTCGTCTTCGCTCCACGGTACTCAGAACACCTGCAAATGGCGAGGAACTCCGCAGGCGAGTAGCCTCTTCGCTGGTGTTGGTTATGAATCCAGCAATCTCCATCCAGGGCCGGTCGAGAATTTCCTGCCACTCTGCAAGGTATGGCGGATTATCACCAGCAGACTTTTGCCTCCAACGGGCAAGATTCTGTTTTGCTACGGTGAGCAACTCCGGATTCCGGGAAATCTTCTGAGCAATTTTGCAGTGCATGGCCAGGCTTCGGGCGTCAAGAAGTCGATGGTCCGAGTACCTCGATATCCCATCTTCTCTTGCCGGCACCCACCGACTCTCACTTTTGAATCCCGCAGCACGCTTGCGTTTGCGATATGCACGCATCCGCTCAGCGGCGGTCATCGGATTCGCCGTCTTAGGCCTGCCCCGTTTGGCAACTGGCTTGTTCATGGAAATTATCGTAACGCGTTACGATAAATATGGCAAGTTCGTGCTGCCGCTTCTCGCCAACCGCATACCTACTGTGTATGATTGCGCGCGGTTCGGGGTGTAGCTCAGCCTGGTAGAGCACTGTCTTCGGGAGGCAGGGGCCGGAAGTTCAAATCTTCTCACCCCGACCAGTTTTATCTAATAAATACATTAAGTTACTTACTTAGATAATCTCTCACCTTCTCAATTGTCATTCGCGGGACGCACTGGGGACACAAATAGTGTTCATGCCAGTGGTCGTGCTTTTTTGTGCCTGCCATCCACTCATTCGACGTCCGCTTTACCCCCGAAAGCGGACGTTCACAAATTGTGGGGTTTCTTCTTCGGCGGCCACACCAGGTGGACGCGGCCAGGTTTGCCCGATTGCCGTTCGTTCAATTGGGCGACGATCTC
>Ga0114950_10002322_pt1 | contig 14571 bp, 10 predicted proteins | sample N075metaG_FD_83503 | JGI IMG/M metagenome (GOLD analysis project Ga0114950, IMG submission 83503) | Deep subsurface microbial communities from Kermadec Trench to uncover new lineages of life (NeLLi) - N075 metaG | ecosystem: Environmental > Aquatic > Marine > Ocean trench > Sediment | place... | reverse complement strand
CATGATGGAGGGCGAGCGTTCGGGAATGGCTTCGACCGGAGGCGGCTCCGGCGGTTCGGCACGGCAGCGCGAAGCCGGAGATTCAAAATCCGTCAGCGATGCGGCTGGCCGCGGCGGCTACGGCGCCCCTGCCGGCGGCGGTATGGCGGGCGGCGGCATGGCCGATATTCCGGGCAACAGCGGCACGAGTGGTGGCGCATCCGGCAGCTCGGCCGAAGCCGGTTCCGAAGCCGGCGGCGGTGGCGAGCAAAACGCCAAGGGCGAGTTCGAGGGCGGAGACCTGGATGAGTCAGACCGGGACGGCGCCATGGTGGGGAACATTCCCGAGGATATCCCCGCAGACGGTAGCGGTGACGACCAGGTCGCGCGGCAGCTTCGCGAAGCTGCCATGGCCGAGCAGGATCCGGATATACGCGAAGCGCTCTGGGACGAATACCGCAAGCAGATGAGCATTAAATAATAACCGAGGTTCGTATGCGGCTCGATTACCCGACAATTATGCGACCTGAGCCTTACGCCTTCGCGGCGATGGTTCTCATCATCGCTGTTGGATGCTCGACTTCGCGCACCGTGCAGTATGATTCGATCGAGGTTGTCCACGCCGAGACGGAAATCGCCGCGGTCGCACTGCTTGACGTGGGTATCCTGCTGTTCGACCCGGGCGTTCCCGAGGACCAGGAAGACGCAGCCGATTTCGTGTTCCCGGATGTGCGTCGTGCCGAAGCGCGTTTCATGCCCTATCATCTGAAGAAGACACTCGAGGGTACTGGCCTCTGGGGTTCGGTCTGGGTGCTGCCGGAACGTTCGGATGCCGTCGATCTCGTGGTTTGGGGGCGTGTCGATCGTTCCGATGGCCTCGAGGTCGAGTTGCGGATCGGCGCCTGGGATGCGACCGGCCGGGAATGGCTGAACGAGACCTACAAGTCGCGAGTACCCGAGAAGGCTTACTCGAAATATCGTGATCTGACTCAGGATCCGTATCAGAACATCTACAACGATATCGCCAACGATCTGCTTGCGGCGCGCGAGAAATTGTCAGAGAAAAAACTCGGCACCATCCGGCAGGTCGCCGAACTCCGCTTCGCGGCCGATCTCGTGCCGTCGGCCTTTGGCAATCACCTCGAAGAAGACGACGGTAAATATACGATTCGTCGCTTGCCGGCCGAAGACGATCCAATGCTGGCGCGCATGCGCGCGGTTCGCGAACGCGAGTACGCGTTCGTCGATACGCTGAACGAGTACTACGCGGGCCTGTACTACGAGATGTCACTGCCGTACGAGGACTGGCGCAAGATGTCACGCGAGGAAACCATCAGCTACCAGGAGCTCAAGCGCTCGGCGCGGATGCGCCAACTGCTGGGGTTGGCCGCAATTCTCGGCGCCGTCGCGTACGAGGGCAGCGGGGGCAGCAACTCCGCCATCACGAACACGGCGATACTCGGCGGCATCGAGGGTATCCGCAGTGGCTTCGGAAAATCCTCGGAGGCCAAGTTGCACGGCGAGTCGCTGAAAGAGCTCGGCTCATCGTTCGAGGCAGAGACCGAGCCGTTGCTGATCGAAGTCGAGGGCCAGACGCGTCGCCTGACCGGCACTGCTGAAGAGAAATACCAGGAATGGCGGCGACTCTTGCGCGAGATATTCGCATCCGAAACCGGCTTGCCTGCTCCGGCTGACCCGTTACTGGATCAGCCGCAGGCTGCCTCCGATTGATCGTACAGCGTCGATGGAAGGGCTGGTTACCGGGCTGATTTTTTCCGATCGCTTTACGCTCATTCGCCAACTGGGCCGTGGCGGCATGGGTGAGATCTGGCTGGCGGACGATGCGCAGCTCGCAGAACGGGTGGCGCTGAAACTGCTTGATCCACGCTGCGCTGAATCGGCCGGCTTGGTCGATTTGCTGCGCACCGAATGCAGCCGCGCACGCGCTTTGGTGCACCCGAACATCGTGCGGATCTTCGACTTTCATCAAACCGATGGCCGCTACTACATTTCGATGCAATACATCGAAGGCGATACGCTGGCCAGCACACGCGGCGCGCCGTTCCAGCAGATCGTTCAGCAGTCGTTGATGGTTTGCGATGCGCTCGCGTACGCACATCGTGCCGGCCTCATTCACCGCGACGTCAAGGCGAGCAATGTGTTGCTCGATCGGAACGGGGTGTGCTACCTGAGCGATTTCGGAATCGCTGCGCTATATCTCGAGACGCAGCCGCGCGGCGGTGGCTCGCTGCCGTCGATGAGCCCGCAGCAACTGGCAGGCCAGCCCGCTGCGGTCACGGACGACGTGTACGCGTTCGGTGCGCTGCTGTACGAGTTGCTGTCCGGTGTGCCGTTATTTCATCCAGACGTGACAGCCGACCGCATTCGCACGGAACGTCCGGCAGCCCTGTCGGTCGACGCAACCGGTCAGGCGCTGCCGGATCTGCTCGCGAAGTTGCTGCTGGCGATGCTGGACAAGGCGCCCGAGCGGCGTCCGGCAGGCATCGGTGCGGTGCGCAGTGCGCTCGAGGAGATCCATGCGGATTATCCTCCATCGACCGTAAATCCGGCTGCGACCGATGACATCATCGCACCGGTCAGCCGGCGTGGGCCGGTTGAGTCGCCGCCGAGTAGCGGCCCGGCGACGCCGCTGCGGCGTATCGAGCCGACCGGCAAGGGCCTGGCGCCCGGCCTCGTCTATGGGGGGCTGGTGGCGCTCGGCGTGGTTGCGTTGCTGGTGATCTTTCTGCTGCCGGACGCAGTCGATGAACGCCGCGCTGCGGCGTCGCGGCAGGCGGCTGAGGATATCGAGGTGCGACCGGCCGAGCCGGAGGCGGTGGTCGATCCGGTCGGTCTGCAAGTGCAACGCGAGATTACCGACGAGATACTCGGTGAACTGCTGGTCATCGAAGATCGTCTGAAAGCACTCGGCGTCGATGCCTGGGGCGGCGAGAGCTGGGCCGAGGCGCACCGGCTGGCCGAAGCCGGAGACGCCGTGTATCGCACCCGGAACTACAGCGCAGCATCGACGAATTATCGTCAGGCGCTGAACCTGATGAGGCTGCTTGAACCGCAGGCCGCCGGAATTTTGGGCGACGCATTGAGCGCTGGCTTTGCCGCGATCGATGCCGGCGAGCAAGCCGGCGCGATCGAAAAATTCGAGCTCGCGCTTGCGATCGAGCCGGTCAACGCCGACGCACGTGCGGGCCTGGTGCGCGCGCAGCAGCTGGACCAGGTGCTCGAACTGACGCTGGATGCAGCTGAGCTCGAGTCGGCCGGAGATTTTACCGCGGCGGCGGCGGCTTATGAGCGTGCGCTCGCGATCGATCCGCAGTGGCTACCGGCGCGCGAGGGTCTGGCGCACAGTCGCGAGCGCATCGCGCTGATCGGTTACGAGACGCGGATGGCCGAGGGATTTTCAGCCATGTCGCGTGAGAATTTCGCGGCTGGCCGCAGCGCGTTCAATGCGGCACTGGGAATCCGCCCCGGGGATGCCGATGCCGGGCAGGCATTGCGTGCGCTGGAAGCAGAAGCGCAGCTGGCGCAGGTGATTCGCTTGCAAGCGCGTGCGCGCGAGGCCGAAGGTCGCGAGAACTGGACCGATGCAGTCGCAACCTATGAGGCTATTTTGCAGCTGGAGTCGGGGCTGGTTTCGGCCCGGCAGAACCGCGTGCGCGCCGCCGAACGCCAGGCACTGAACGGACAACTCGAGAAGGCGCTGGGGAACACGGATCGATTCAATGACGACCGCGTCGCCGCGCGAGCGCGCAACGCGTTGAACCAGGCGCGCGCGGTGCCGGGCCCGGGGCCCGTCCTTGAGGGGCAAATAGCGCAACTCGACGAGGCGCTGCGCATCGCTGCCATAGCGGCGCCCGTCGTGTTTCAGTCCGACAACCTGACCGAGGTTGTGATATACAAAGTTGGCAGCCTGGGGCTATTTCTGACCCGGACGGTCGATCTCAAACCAGGCCGGTACGTGGCGGTCGGGAGTCGCGCCGGTTACCGTGATGTGCGGCGAAACTTTAATGTGCTGCCGAAAGGAGTTGGTAATCCCGAGCCAATCATAATGAGCTGTGAGGAACCGATTTGAGTCGCAAGATTGTGATTGTCGATTCGAATGGTGTGCGGTCGATTTCCGACGAAAACTTACCGCTGAATATCGGCAGCCAGACGACAGCACAAATCCGGATTCCCGGTTCCGTCACCGGCGGTTCCGGCGCGTCGATCGATTTGCTCGAGGGGCGGCCGTTTCTGCACAGAGGCGTCGGCACCGAGGTCACGGTCAACGGTGAGATCATCACGGCCAATCGCTGGCTGATTGCCGGTGACACCATCGCGATGGGCGGCGTTCATATCGCCTGTGAATTCGATGACGATGTACTGCGCTTCGTCGTCACCCGGCCGGTGCTCGAATACGAGACATTGCCGCCGGAGTTGGTGCCGCCTGCCGCCGCGGCGGCGGACGCACCCGAGCCGATTACGTCGGTGCAGATGCGCGCGCAGCCGTTGCGCCCGGCCGCCCGGGGGCGGACGGCGGCGCGTATCAAGTGGGTCGTCTACGGCGCACTCGGCGGGTTGTTTGTCGTCGCCGTCTATTTGTTTACCGCACAGGCAGTACTCATCGAGGTCGAACCCGCAGATACCGAGATACGTATCGTCGGCGGGCTCATCGCGCCGAAGATGGGCGGGCGCTATCTGCTGCGCCAGGGGGACTACCGCATCATGCTGTCGGCCGAGGGCTATCACCCGGCGCGCGAGGTGATCGTCGTCGATGACAGCCCCAATCCGTCGTTCCGGTTTGTCATGCGCAAGCTGCCCGGATGGCTGGTCGTGACGACTGACCCCGAGGTCGAGGGGCGCTTGTTCATCGATGATGCGGAGGTCGGTGTGCTGCCCGGTGTCGGTGTGGAGGTCGAGGCAGGTGCGCATGCGATGCGGATTGTCACGCAACGTTATCTCGAATTTACCGCTGGCGTGGAAATCGAGGGCCGCGAGGTACGCCAGGAATTACACGCCGAGCTCCAGCCCGCGTGGGGTGACATCGCATTCGTCACGGATCCGCCGGACGCCGAGATCTATGTCGATGAACAGGTAGTGGGCCGGACCCCGGCGACGGTGTCGATCATGGCAGGCGAGCATGCGGTGCTGGTGCGCAAGGGCGGCTACAAGAGCTGGACCCATACGCTTTCCGTCGACGCGGGCCGGCCTGAGCAACTGCCGCTGATTGCGCTGGTCGAGGTCGATGGTCTGCTCAGCATCGTCAGTATGCCGACCGGCGCCGCGGTCAGCGTGGATGGCCGGTACCGCGGTACGACACCGGCCGAGGTTGAACTCGCGCCGGGGCGACGCTACGAGGTCATCGTGTCGAAGCCGGGCTTCGGCACCGTGACCCGGTCGGTCGAGATGGAATCGCGTCGCGGGCACACCGTGCGCCTGACGCTGGAACCGCGGCTCGGCATCGTACGGATCACGACCGATCAAGCGGATGCCGAACTGTTTGTCGATGGCGAGTCGCGCGGGCATGCGAATCAGGAATTGACCTTGCCCGCGCGCATGCACCGGATCGAGGTGCGCAAGCCAGGGTTTGCAACCTTCACCGCGGAAGTCAATCCGCAGCCGGGCATGCCGGAGGAAATCGACATCCGGATGCTGACGCCCGCCGAAGCGGTGCTGGCGGCCATTCCGCAGACTCTGACGACGAGTGACGGGACGACGTTGTTGCTGATCGGCCCGGGCGAACTGGAAATGGGCGCGCCGCGACGGGAACAGGGCCGGCGTGCGAACGAGGCCCAGCATCGCGTCCGACTGACGCGTCCGTTCTATATTGCGACCACGGAGGTCACCAACAGCCGGTTCCAGGCATTCAAGCCGAAGCACACGTCCGGGGCGGAGAAATACCGGCAGCTCGCGACCGGCAACCACCCTGCCGTCATGATGAGTTGGGAGGAGGCGACCGGATACTGCAACTGGCTCAGCACGCAGAATAATCTGCCGCCGGCCTACGTCTTCGAGAACGGCGAGATTGTTCTGGTGACGCCGGTCAATACCGGTTACCGCCTGCCAACCGAGGCCGAATGGGCCTGGGCCGGGCGCTTCAGCGGTGGCGGCGGGCAGCTGAAATATCCATGGGGCGACCAGATGCCGCTGACGGACGGTGCCGGCAACTACGCGGATCAATCCGCACGCGGTATTTTGACCAGGGTGCTGAGCAACTATAACGATGGCTTCCCGATCACGTCCCCGGCAGGGCGCTTTCGGGCCAGTCCGCTCGGCCTGTTCGACCTGGGTGGCAACGTCGCGGAGTGGGTAAGCGACCGCTACGGTGTCTACATGGACGTGCGCCAGGTCGCCGTCGACCCGGTTGGACCGGACGAGGGGCAGTATCATGTCATTCGCGGGGCTGGCTGGCGGCATTCCAGCATCAGCGAACTGCGGTACGCGTATCGCGATTTCGGCGATCGGGGCCGCCTGGATGTCGGCTTCCGCATCGCGCGGTATGCTGATGCCGTTCCGGAATAGCAGGGCGAATTTGATGGTGATGAGAGCTTTGATATTGATATGCGCGCTGGTGACGGTAGCGGCGATTGCGCAGGACGAGGTCATCGATACGGCCCCGCCGGACTCGACCCGGCAGGAACCGACCCGTGGGATCAATGACCTGAGCCAGGCAGAGATCGAGGCGGAACTGGAACGTGTCGAACAGGCACTTGGCAGCGAGGAAGAGGTGACGGAGTTCACGCCGTCCAAACCGCTGCCGGCCGACCTGCCCGTTGCGCTGCCATCCGATATCTGACTTAACAAAGAGCGATCCGTATGAAAAGTAGTTTCTCGACTGAATTTGTCTTCCAGCTGTTTGCGTTGATCGTCGCGATCATCTTCGTGCACGCGCTCTACGTCGGCATTATCCGGCCGAACGCCGCAGTCGTCCTGGAAGAGCAGACTTTCCTGATGGCCGAGGACTCGAGCTACGTGCCCGAGCGTTCTGGGTTCGTCATCGTCAAGGATTTCGAGCAGGAGGCCTGTTTCATCCTGATGTTGTGGGCGTTTGGGATCATGGGTTACAAGGCCTGGTCTGCCAGGGGCGAGCGTGACTTGCTGAGTCTGGACCTCGTGTCGATCGCCGAAGGCGTGCGGGTGCTGCCCGACGACAGTCGTGAGTACGCGCGGCAATTGCAGGGATTGCCGGATGCGCAACGCGCTTTGTTATTGCCGCGCGCGCTGTTGGCGGCCCTCCAGCGCTTCGGCGCGACGCGTAATGTGCAGGACGTCGCTTCCTCGACGCACACACTGGTGACCTCTGAGGGGGAGCGACTCGAGTCGGAGTTGTCGATGATTCGGTATATCGCGTGGGCGATACCGTCGATCGGGTTCATCGGCACGGTGCGCGGCATCGGCGCCGCGCTCGGACTCGCACATCAAGCGATCGACGGCGACATCAGTGGCGTCACGCAGAACCTCGGCATTGCGTTCAACTCGACATTCATTGCGTTGCTGATCAGCATTTTCCTGATGTTTCTCGTGCATCAGTTGCAGCTGCTGCAGGAGCGACTCGTGTTCGATGCCGAAGTTTATATCGATCAACACCTGATAACGCGCATGCAGGCCGATTGAGCGCCACGCGTTTGGCGCCGCGGGCACGGAGAACACAGCTCGGATTCCAATGACGATACTGGCACTCGAATTGAACGACGCGGCAATTACCGCTGTGACTCCGGATGGGCCGGTATGGCCGGAGCCGGGCTACGTGCCAGGCTATGCGACGGCTACCGATGCCGGAGTTTTATTCGGGTGCGAGGCCTGGCGATTGTCGCGCCTGCAGCCGCGGCGCACCGTCAACCGTTACTGGCAGCACATGTCGACGGAGCCGCTGGCCAGCCCGGTCGGCGCATACGCTACCTCGGCTGATCTCGTGCACGCGCAGCTCGAACACCTGCTCGGTGTGATGTCCACACGCCCGTCGTCGGTCATCTGTGCCGTGCCGGGTTGCTGGTCAACGGCGCAACTCGGATTGTTGCTCGGGGTGGCGGAGGAACTGGCGTTGCCGGTGCGGGGGCTCGTGGACAGCGCGGTCGCGGCAACCCGCTGCGAGTATCCGGGCCAGGGCTTGCTGCATCTCGACGGCACCTTGCACGAGATACTGCTCACGCGCCTTGAGCAGAATGGGCGTGTCTCGCTGGGCGATCGCGGCGACCGGCAGTCAGTCGCCAACGTCGGCATCGAACAGCTCGAGCGCACGGCCGCGAGCTTCATTGCGGGCCGATTCCTTGCCGCCACGCGCTTCGATCCGTTGCACGACGCGCTCAGCGAGCAGACTCTCTACGATCACCTGTACGACTGGTTACGCGAATTGCAGCGCCAGCCCGAGATCGGCGTCCGGATCGAATTCGGCGGCAACGAGTTCCATGCGACGATCCGTAACGACGAGCTCGCAGAACGCGTGGCCAATGCGTTCGAGCCGGCTGCGCGCCTGATGCGCAACTCGCTCGGGGCCGGCAAGCCGGTGGCGATTCAGGTCAGCCATCGGCTGGCGGAGTTTCCCGGCATCGTGGAGAGCCTGGCGCGCTTGCCGCAGGCCTCGGTGTTCGTGCTCGAGCCGGCTGCGGCCGCATGGGGTGCGCTGCAACGCGCGGAGCAGTTTACCCGCAACGCCGGGGGCGTGGGGCTGACCACGACGCTGGACTGGGATCATGCCCCGGCACGTGTCGATGGCCCGGGTTCGGCTGCGGCGCCACGGCAGGAGACGGTTGCGCCGACGCACCTGCTGTACGACGGCCGCGTCTATCGGCTGGATACTGCGGTATTCAATATCGGGGTCGAACTCGCCGCCGGCGAATTCGGCGTACGACTCGATCCATCGATTGCCGGTGTGTCGCGTCGTCACTGCAGTATCCGGCGCGGTAAAAACGGTATCGAGCTCGTCGATTACAGCCGCTTCGGCACTCGGTTGAACGGGCATCCGATCGGCGACGCGGCAATCCTGACGACCGGCGACGTGATCAGCATCGGCCGTTCGTCCGTCGAACTGCGGCTGGTGACCGAGGTTACCGCGGAGGCTGATACCGATGGCGCGTAGGAAGTTTGAATTATTCAGCATGTCCTTCCTGGATGTCATGGCCTGCGGGCTCGGTGCGATCGTGCTGTTCTACATGATCATCAATGCGCAGGTGTCGCAACGTGCCGCCGAGATCAATGAGACGCAGCTGGCAGAATCCAGTCGTCTGGAGGAAGAAGTGCTCGACGGGCGCAAGGATCTGATTCGCGTCCGCAATTCCCTGGAATTGAAGCAGGTGGAGGAGTTGGCAACCGCCAGCGAGGCGGATCGCCTGCGCGAAGAGTTCGAGCGCCTGCTGGCCGAGCTCGCCCGGGCGGACAAGGACAGCGTTGCCCAGAACGAGAGCATCGAGCAGCTGCAGTCTGACATCGAGCGGCTGGAGAAGGCCAAGCAGCGGCTGGCCGCCGAAGCGGCCAATCGGTCGCCCGAAACCGGCCAGCGCATACGCAGCTTCGTCGGTGACGGTAACCGCCAGTACCTGACTGGCATGAAGATGGGCGGTGCTCGCGTGCTGATCCTGGTCGACGCATCGACGAGTATGCTCGGCCGGACTTATGTCAATGTCGTGCGATTTCGCCACATGAAGGAGGAGCGCAAGCGCCTCGCACCGAAGTGGCAGCAGGTCGTCAACAGTGTCGACTGGCTGACGACCCACCTGTCCCCGGGAACGCGCTTTCAAATCTACGTCTTTAATGAAGAAGTCGGCAGCGTCGTCGACGGTACCGACGGTACCTGGCTCGAGGTCACGGACGGCAGCGAGCTGACCGAGGCCGTGAATCAGCTTCGCCGCGTGACGCCGGACAAGGGCACCAGCCTGATCCGCGCATTTACGGCGATCAGGGAGCTCGATCCGCTGCCCGACAATATTTATCTGCTGACGGACGGTCTGCCCACCCAGGGCAAGGTAGCGCCGCGGTCGGTGGAGCGGGTCAAGGAAAACCGGCGCATCGAGTACTTTACCAAGGCCGTCGCGCAGTTGCCGCGACGGGTGCCGGTGAATATTCTGCTTTACCCGATGGACGGCGATCCATCGGCCGCCGGTTACTTCTGGCAGCTGGCGGTGTCGACGGGCGGTTCGTTGCTGACGCCCTCGCAGGACTGGCCGTGAGGGTACCGCTGCGATGAAGAAAGTGCGCGACACCGAGACCTTCAGCCTGGCGTTCCTCGACGCGATAACCTGCGCCTTCGGTGCGGTTATCCTGTTGCTCGTGCTCACCAAGATCTACGAGCCGCAGACAATCGAGCGCAGCAAGGAGCAGTTGGCGGGGCTGATCGCAGCGCTGCAGCAAGAATTATTCGACCTGCGTGGCCAGACCGCGATCATGAACCGGGAGATGATCACCGTCGATGAGCAACTTTCGCAATCGAAACAAGCGGTCGCAAAACTGCGTGGCGATGTGTCTGATGTGCGCGGCGAGTACGCGGCGTCGAAAGACAGCGCGATGCTCGACAAGGACGCCCGGGGTGAACTGGTTGCGGCCCGTCAGAAGCTGACCGAGGACATGAAGCGCCTGCTTGCTGACTACACGCGCAACGAGGGCGACACGACAGTTGGCGGCATACCGGTCGACAGTGAGTACATTATCTTCGTTATCGATACCTCAGGCAGCATGTTTCAGGGCCCGTGGCGGCTGGTTCTGCAAAAGGTCGAGGAGACGCTGTCGGTGTATCCGAAAATCAAGGGCATTCAGGTGCTGAACGACGAGGGCAAGTACATGTTCTCGTCCTACGCGGGCAAGTGGATCCCGGATTCGCGGGTGGCCAGGCAGAACATCATCAGCCGGCTGGCGAACTGGAATCCGTACAGCGATTCAAGCCCGGTCGAGGGGATCGCGGAAGCGATCAATACGTTCTACGAGCCCGGCAGGTCCGTCAGCATCTACGTCTTTGGCGATGACTTCCCGCGCGGCCAGGTCGAGGGCGTCGCCCGTTTTGTCTCGAGCATCAACAAGGCGGATGAGCACGGTAACCGTCTGGTCCGGATTCACGGCATCGGTTTTCCGACGCAACTGGCTGGTGGCCGTATGCGCAATGCAATACAGTTCGCGAACCTGATGCGGACGCTATGCGAGCGCAACGGCGGCACCTTCGTCGCCCTGGCGACATTAAGGTAGCAGTGACCTGGCTTGTATTGGGATAAATGATCATGACAACTACATCGGATCTCATCAGTCGCCGCTGCAAGCCGTGTGAGGGTGGCGTAGCGCCGCTGGAAGCGGATGCTGCGCGCGAACTGATGGCGGCGCTGCACGCCGATTGGCGGATCGGCGCTGATGGCAAGAGTATCGCCCGACTCTTTTCCTTCGCGGGTTACCACCGGACAATGTCTTTCGTTAATGCGGTCGCGTGGATCGCCGATAGCGAAGGGCATCATCCCGATCTGAACGTCGGCTACGGAAAGGTGAATGTGCTGTACATGACTCACGCGATCGGCGGCTTGTCGGACAATGACTTTATCTGTGCAGCAAAAATTGATCGTCTGTTGGATTAGCCGGGTGTCCGGGGTGGCCGATCCGCGCGTTCTCCGCTAGCCTGCTTGATTCACCAGAGGGAATATCGTGACCCGCCAGATGCATGTCCGCAATCCCCGCACCGGGGTCGCCGACTATTCGATCGATGCGCCCGATGCCGACGAGATCGCCGGCATTGCGGCCACATTGCGCGCCGCACAGGTCGACTGGCACGCTGCGGGCGTCGCCGGCCGCTGCGATATCCTGCGGCGCTGGGCCGAGGCGTTGCTGGCCGACGCCGGGGCAGTCACCGCAGCGCTGTCGACGGATACCGGCAGGCACCTGATCTCGGTGATCGAGGTCCAGGCGCTGCGGGGTATCGTCGAGGGCTGGTGCGCGCGGGCGCCGGAGTTGCTGGCCGAGCCGGACGAGTGGCCGTCGGTGACGGCCGGCGTCGGCATCCGCGGCCAGCAGATACCGTACGGCGTGGTCGGCGTGATCAGCCCGTGGAATTTTCCGTTCCTGTTGTCGATGATCGATTCGATACCAGCGCTGATTGCCGGTTGCTCGGTGATCGTCAAACCGAGTGAGGTGACACCGCGATTTATCGAGCCGCTGCAGCGTTCGCTGGCTACGGTGCCGGAGTTGGCTGCCGTGTTCCGCTGGATTACCGGCGACGGGCAAACTGGCGCCGCGCTGATCGACAATGTCGATGCGATCGCATTTACCGGCAGCGTGCGCACCGGGCGCATCGTCGGCGAATCGGCTGCCCGCGCGTTCATTCCGTGTTTCCTGGAACTCGGCGGCAAAGATCCGGCCATCGTGCTGCCGGAGGCCGATCTCGACCTCGCCACCCGGATCGTGCTGCGTGCGTCGGTGCAGGCGACAGGTCAGGCCTGCCAGTCGCTGGAACGCATCTACGTGCACGAGAGTGGTTACGATGAATTCGTCGAGATGCTGGTCGACAAAGCGGAAAAGGTCGAGTTGAGCTACCCGGATCCCCGGGCCGGCCACATCGGGCCGCTGATCTTCGCGCAGCAGGGCGATATCATCGCCGCACACCTGGCCGATGCGGTCGCCAAGGGCGCCATGGTGCGTACGGGCGGCGAGGTCGAGGAACTCGGCGGTGGTCTCTGGATACGGCCGACTGTCGTCACCGGGGTCGATCATTCGATGCAGTTGATGACCGAAGAAACCTTCGGGCCGGTCATGCCGATCATGTCATACCGGACCATCGACGAGGCGGTCGAGCTGGCCAACGATACGAATTACGGTCTGTCGGCGTCCGTTATCGGCCCTGATATCGATGCCTGCGCAGTCGTCGGTCGGCGCATCAAGGCCGGCGCGATCAGCATCAATGACGGTGGCATGACAACCGAGGTCTACGATGCTCCGCACGATTCCTTCTTGTTGTCCGGTCTGGGCGCATCGCGCATGGGCGACACGGGTATTACGCGCTTCGTGCGCCGGCGGGCGCTGCTGATTCGTCACGCGCAAGCGCAGGGTATCGACAGCCTGGACGAGCGCCTGATGGCGAATTAAAACATCGAGTCCGGTCCCGGGTCGTCGGTCTGCTCGGCGCGGTTCTTGATGAAGTCGCCCGTGATCATCTGGTCGTACGCCTGGCCGGGTCCGACCATCGGGAAGACCATCGCATCCATGTCGATTTTGACCTCGAGAAATGCCGGGCCATCGTATTCGATGAATGCCTTGATGACCTTTGGCACATCGGCCTTCTTGTCGAGCAGCGTGGCGTAGCCGAAGCCATCCGCCTGAGCGGCTTTGACAAAGTCCTTCTTGTGCAGCGACTTGTCGGTGGCCGAGAAGCGCGCCTTGTAATACAGCTTCTGCCATTGACGGACCATGCCGTCGCCGTAGTTGTTCAGGACGATAACCTTGATCGGCAGCCGGTAGGTCGTCACGGTTTCCATCTCGCCGATGTTCATGCGAATACTCGCATCTCCGTCGAAGTCGATCACCACCCGATCCGGCTGAGCGAACTGCGCGCCGATCGCCGCCGGCAGGCCGAAGCCCATCGTACCCATGCTGCCGGAGGTCAGCCACAGGCGCGGGTGCTTGAAGTCGAAGCCCTGCGCAGCCCACATCTGGTGCTGTCCGACACCGGTCGAGATGACCGCTTCGCCCCTGGTCAGCTTGTTGATCTCCTCGATGAGATATTCGGGCTGGATCAAATCGCTGTCGCGGTCGTGGTCATGGCCATATTCGGCTTTCAGCGTTTCGAGTTCGGCATGCCACGTGCTCAGATCAGGACGGATATCATGCTGGTCGCCATACTCGATCAGTGCGTTCAGATCGCGGTCGAGGATGCCCACGTGATGCCAGTCGACGTGCTTGACCTTGTCGATCTCCGAGGGGTCGATGTCGAAATGTGCGACGTGCCGTGCGTTCGGCGCAAATTTGTCGGGTACGCCGGCGACGCGATCGTCGAATCGGGCGCCGATGGCGATCAGGAAGTCACAATCCTCGACGGCGTAATTCGCGAACGCGGCGCCGTGCATGCCGAGCATGCGCAGCGACAGATCAGCCGTCGTGTCCTGGGCGCCGATGCCCATCAGTGTTGTTGTGATCGGGATTCCAAAGCGCTGTGCGAACCGCCGCAGATTGTCGGACGCGTTGCTGTTGATCACACCGCCGCCGGCATAGATCAGCGGCCGCGCCGATTGCGTGAGCATGGCGAAGAAGGACTTCGCCGCTTCCGCGTCGAGCGAGTTTGCTTCGATCGCACTGATGCGAGTCCGGTAGCCGGCGATCGGCAATAGGCCCTTGCCCTCGAATTCGCCGACCCAGTTTTGCACGTCTTTCGGCACATCGACGACCACCGGCCCCGGGCGACCGGTGCGAGCAATCTCGAATGCCGTGCGCACGGTGGCTTCCAGCTTGTGCGGGTCGGTTACCAGGAAGACGTGCTTCGCGACGGCCGAGCCCATGATGGCCGAGATCGGTGCCTCCTGGAACGCGTCCGTGCCGATCGCCTCGGTCGGCACCTGCCCGCAGATCACGACGACCGGCACCGAGTCGGCCATACAGTCACGCACCGGCGTGACGGTGTTGGTGGCGCCCGGGCCGGAT
>Ga0114950_10002321_pt1 | contig 14586 bp, 11 predicted proteins | sample N075metaG_FD_83503 | JGI IMG/M metagenome (GOLD analysis project Ga0114950, IMG submission 83503) | Deep subsurface microbial communities from Kermadec Trench to uncover new lineages of life (NeLLi) - N075 metaG | ecosystem: Environmental > Aquatic > Marine > Ocean trench > Sediment | place... | reverse complement strand
TGACCGGCGGAGCTTTCTGCGCACCACCGCTGCCGCGGGAGCAGGACTGCTTATTGCGCCCGTGGTGCTGGGACAGAGAAGAAGCAAAATTTCAAACGACTTGAATATTGGAATAATAGGAGTTGGCGCTCAGGGACAGGTTTTGTTGAATGCCGGCCTTAAAGTGCCGAATATCCGCTTTAAGGCAGTTTGTGATATTTGGAAAGATTACAATCTGAAACGAGCCGTCGGATTGCTGGGAAAGTATGGTCATGCGCCTAGCGCTTATGAAGATTATCGGGAAATGCTCGCTCAGGAGAAGGATCTTGACGGCGTTATCATTGCCACCCCGGACTTTTGGCACGCCCAGCATACGGTCGATTGTCTGCGAGCCGGACTTCATGTTTATTGTGAAAAGGAGATGTCAAATACGCTGGAAGGGGCTCGGAGGATAGTGCGTGCTGCCAGAGAGACCGGCAAGCTTCTGCAGATCGGCCATCAGCGCCGTAGCAATCCCCGCTACCTGCACTGCTACCACAAACTGATTAAGGAGGCCAAAATTCTTGGCCGCATCACCACTATCAATGGCCAGTGGAACCGCGCCGTGCAGCCGGACCTCGGCTGGCCAAAAAAATATGCGATCACCCCGGCCACGTTACAAAAGTATGGATTCAATTCCATGCATCAATATCGTAATTGGCGCTGGTATCGTAACCTGGGCGGCGGCCCGATTGTGGACTTAGGCTCGCATCAAATTGATATTTTCAATTGGTTCCTGGAGGCGCAGCCAGAATCGGTCATGGCCAGCGGCGGCACGGACTACTATGATAAAAAAACCCACGAGTGGTATGATACCGTTTTGGTCATTTACGAATATGAGACCGCACAGGGGAAAGTTCGGGCTTTTTATCAAACCATTACCACTAATAGCAGCGAAGGTTATTTTGAAAACTTTCTGGGCGACCAGGGGACGCTGCATATTTCGGAGTCTGCCGGCAGGGGCGGCATTTATCGTGAACCGGCAGCGCCGGAATGGAGCAAATGGGTGGATATGGGTTATTTGGCTGCACCGGAAGTAGAGAATACACAGGAGACCGGCGCGGTGTTGGACGTCCGTGAGACGGTGGCGCCACCCCAACATCGGTTGCCGGTAGAATTCAACGACCCTTACCATAAGCCGCATCTGGAAAATTTTTTTGATGCAATTCGAGGCGAGGCCAAGCTCAACTGTCCCGAGGATATCGGTTATGAAACGGCGGTAACAGTCTTAAAAGTCAATGAAGCTGTGAAAACCGGTAGAAAACTAAAATTCAAACCAGGAGAGTTCAGAATTTAATGACAACTACCAGACTTATTGTCCTGATATTCATCTCGACGAGCATTTGCACGATTCAAGTTCCTGCTCAAGAGACAAAACTCGGCGATGTCAGCGACGGCAATCGGTCTACTCCCGTTCATCTCATCGACCTGTATGATGAAGAGGGCTCTTTAATCAGGCCGGGGGATGAACCCATGCTGCCCTTTTCTACCAGGCAAACCTGTCTTCCGTGTCATGATTACCACAAAATAAGCTCTGGATGGCATTTTAATGCCGCTAATCCTGACGTCCCTCCCGGTCGTCGCGGACAACCATGGATTCTTGCGGATCGAACCACGGCCACGCAACTGCCCTTGTCTTATCGGAATTGGACCGGAGCTTATCAACCCGATGATTTGGGAATCACCCCCCTGCAGTTTATCCAACGGTTTGGCCGACACATGCCGGGAGGCAGTATCGGCGATGATGAAGAGAGGCAGGCCCCGGAAAATGTTATGCGCTGGTGGGTCTCCGGTAAGCTTGAAGTCAACTGTTTGAGCTGCCATGATGCCGAACAGGGCCACGATCAGGCTGAATTCGACACTCAAATTAGGAAACAGAACTTTCGCTGGTCTGCCAGCGCCACCAGCGGTTTCGCTACTGTTCGCGGCTCGGCGAAAGACATGCCGGATAATTACAGCATCTACGGTTCTTTGCTGGATGACGGCAGAAAAATTCCCCCGTCCGTAGCGTATGACAAAACTCGATTCAATACACAAGGGAAGGTTTTGTTCAATATTGTGCGCCAGGTTCCCAATGAGCGGTGTTACTTTTGTCATTCGACCAAAATTATCACTGACGAGTCGGAACGATGGGAATTCGATGAAGATGTTCATCTTGTTGCGGGCATGAAATGCGTGGACTGCCATCGTAACGGTCTCGATCATGACATGGTTCGCGGTTATGAAGGGGAGGCTGAAGAATATGACAAACCGGGCGCCGCAACCCTGACTTGTAAAGGCTGCCACCTGGGAGAGGATTTATCGGAGAGTCCGAGCGCGGGTCGTTTGGGCGCACCCATACCGAAACATGTGGGGATTCCGCCGGTTCATTTTCGTAAATTGACCTGTACTTCCTGTCACTCGGGCCCCTGGCCGGAAGAAAATGCCTACAACATTAAGACTTCAAGGGCACACGCGCTTGGAACGCATCGCGTCAATCGGTCTGACGAGGCGCTGCCTCATATTTTAGCCCCGGTTTTCGTTGAACAGGAAGATGGAAAAATTGCGCCGCACAAAATGTTCTGGCCGGCCTTCTGGGTGCAGGTGGAAGGAGGCGCTGTCAAGCCGCTCGACCCTGAAATAGTGAGGCCTGTTGCCGCTAACTTTGTTGAAAGAGATACTCTGGGTACTGGCGATTGGCCCGATTTAACCGAGCAGAAGATTGTTGCGATTATGCGAGGGCTTGTTGAAGGCGATTCCACTCTGACGCCCGCCTATATCGCAGGCGGTAAATTGTACTCAATGACAGAGTCGGGCGAGCTGAGCGCGGAAGACCATCCGGTTGCCGAACCTTACTCCTGGGCTTTTGCGCATGACGTCCGGCCGGCAAGGCAGTCGTTGGGTATTCGCAGCTGCGGAGATTGTCATGCCAGCGACTCCCCGTTTTATTTTGCCAAAATCGGAATCGATACGCCGGTCGCGTCTCAAAACGGGACTACAAAAATAATGGTGGATTTTCAAGACACCAGCAGTTTTTATGCTCGCCTCTTCGGGCTATCTTTTTTATTTCGACCGGCGCTGAAAATCATAGTTTTGGCTGCAAGCGCGGTGTTAATTATGATTTTATTCATTTATTTGCTCAGAGGGTTTTCGTTGTTTCTGCAGTCGAATCGTGATTAAGTTAGAGAGTTCTGCTAATGAATATGTTTCGTGTGATTTCAACTATTGGCTTTTTGGGTGTCATTGCTGCGATTATCTATCTAAATAGAGCCGGAGGTTTAACCGGCTTGGTTGTAGAAATACGGAGAATCCGCTTTGGAGATTTCCGTCGGGATTCAAAAAGGTCGGTTTATGTTCTTGGTATTGCAAGTTTCATCATTTTAATTCTGACCGGATTCCTCCCTATATTGTTTACGGGCAACTCTGTTACCGGGGTCGCCTTGGTGCTTCATGTCGTTGCGGCGCCCGTGTTTGCCGTCTGTATAGCGATTGTGGGGATCCTGTGGGCAGACTCGCATCGATTCGAGCCGGGCGAATTGCGGAACCGGTCAGGTTTAGTTACCGAAAAAAAGAGGGGTAAAAGTTCGAAGAAACAAATTAATTCGGGTGGGCAGAAAATAACTTTCTGGCTTGCCCTGGTGCTTTCCATAGTCGTTATGACTTCGATGATTCTAAGCATGCACGCCCTTTTTGGGACCCACGGACAAGAAGTTCTTCTCGATCTGCACCGTTACAGCGCCTTGTTCCTGGTGATCGCCTGCGTCGCAAGCTTGTGTTTTGGAATAGGTGTGAAACCGGTACTGAAAAACCAAAAAACGGAGGATAAAATTAAATGAGGAAATGGATAGGGTTCCTTGGTTTATTTTTTCTCTTGGTCAATTGTAGTCCAAGAGCACTCGCAATGAAAGGTAGCGATACCGGCGTAAATAGAAGCGCCGTTTTGGGCCGCTGGGATGTTACGATCTATGATATTCAGGGTTGGGGGGTTTATCCTTCCTGGTTTGATGTCGTAGAGAGAAATAAAGAATTGAGCGGCCAATTTGTTGGCCGCTACGGCAGCGCCCGTCCAATTCGGTATATCCATTTTGATGGAGATCAACTTTATCTGTCATTGCCGCGGCAGTACGAAAGACCCCTTGAAGATTTGCTCTTTGTCGGCAAAGTGCAAGATGGCAGAATTTCGGGCCAAACCAGGAGTGAGTCAGGAAAGACCATTCGTTTTCATGCAGAACGCGCCCCGGCGCTGGAATTCTCCGGCAAGCCGGAATGGGGGGAGACAATCGAACTCATTCAAAACGATCTTTCAAATTGGATGCCGCGCAATCCAAACCACGAAAACAAATGGCAGGTTGAAAATGGAATGTTAATCAATACTCAGCGAGGGGTGGATCTGGTCACCCGGCAAAAGTTCACTGATTTCAAGCTGCATCTTGAGTATCATTTCCCGGAAGGCAGCAATAGCGGCATCTATTTGCGCGGCCGGTATGAGGTTCAAATTGAGGATAATTACGGCAAGAAGCCGAGCAGCCTGAGGGCGGGAGGCGTGTACGGTTTCCTGATCCCAGATATGATGGCGATCAAACCGGCCGGCCAATGGAATACCTGCGATATCACTTTTCTGGGCCGGGAAGTAACGGTTGTACTTAATGATGAGCTGATCATCGATCACGTTGAGATTCCCGGCATCACAGGTGGCGCGCTGGACAGTCGGGAGGCAGAGCCGGGTCCCCTCATGCTGCAGGGAGATCATGGCCCGATTCGCTTCAGGAATATTTTGTTAACGCCGGTAAAGTGATACCTGAATGAACGATTTTAAGCAGGAGATAAAAATGTTGAACAAAATTTATATGGTAAATGTGAAATCTTATCTTGTGCCGTTAGTACTCTATTTTGTGTTTGGCTGCGGGTGCTCGGAAAAAACTTCACAAGATACGACTGTAAAGCGGCCTGAAAAAAAAGTAGTTGAGGAAGCGAAAACAGATCAAGCAGAAGACCCAAAAGTAAATAAAGATGCCGTGCCGGTCGAAATGGTCGAAACCGATGCGACCGAACCAACGAAAAAGGGACCAGAGAAAGAGATGGGTTCCAGGCCGGCGAAAACTGCAATGCCGGCTCAATCCGAGCCGATCTCCGGCGGGATAGCGCCCCTGGATATTAAGCTGCCTAAACCCATGTTCGTGGGTACGCCTCAGAATTTCCGCGTTGCTAAATTACAGAAGCCCCTGGGCAAGCCGCGCCCACCCTTTCTGGCGCCCGCCGGCACAAAAAATATCGCTTTTGGCAAACCCATTGCCAGCACCGATGATGCACCCATCATCGGCGAAATAGTCATGATTACAGATGGCGATCGAGAGGCCGCTGATGGCAGTTATGTTGAGCTCGGACCATTTTTGCAGCACGTCACCATTGATCTTGGGGCCAAACACGATATTTATGCTATCTTGTTTTGGCATTTCCATAAGCAGGCCCGAGTCTACTTTGATGTGATCGTACAGGTCGCCGATGATTCCGGATTCACTGCAAACGTTCACACTATTTTTAATAGTGATCATGATAATTCCACCGGCTTGGGCGCCGGCGAAGATCTGCACTACGTTGAAACCTCCGAAGGCAGACTTGTGGACGCCAAAGGTGCGCAGGCGCGCTACGTCCGCCTTTACAGCAACGGCAACACCAACAACGATTTAAATCATTACATCGAAGTTGAGGTGTATGGCAAACTGGTAGCCGCAATGTGAGACCGTCTGCGAAAAACCTCCTTCTGATTTTGACCGCAATAATCGCTGCACTTGCGCTTCGTTTGCCGCAGTTGCAACAGCGTCCCATGCACACCGACGAGGCGGTCCATGCCGTCAAATTTGGCTCGCTGTTAGAGGAAGGATATTATCGATATGACAGTCACGAGTTTCACGGCCCTACACTCAATTATCTGACACTGGTTCCGGCCTGGCTTGGTTCGGCCCAAAAAATCACCGAAATCAACGAAACTCATTTGCGTATGGTGCCCGTTTTTTTTGGGGTGCTACTGGTGGCGCTGCTCCTGTTCCTGACAAATGGTCTCGGATGGCCTGCTGCGCTATTTGCCGCGGCGTTAACCGCTGTCTCCCCCGCGATGGTTTTCTACAGCCGTTACTACATTCAAGAAATGCTCATGGTCTGCTTCACTTTTGGGGCCATCATATCCGGTTACCGCTATACCGTGAATAAAAGCATCGTTTGGGCTGCCCTCACCGGAGTATTCCTGGGACTCATGCATGCGACCAAAGAAACATGCATCATTGCCTACGGGGCGATGTTTGTGGCAATTGTATTCACACTTTTGCTCAAACGAGGAAAGAAAGTTCAACGATTCAATCTTAGACTATCGCATGTCATCACAGTTTGTTTAACTGCCATTGCCGTCTCCGCTTTATTTTATTCCTCATTTTTTAGCAACTGGCGGGGGATACTGGATTCTTTCGTTGCTTACAAAACCTATTTTAGCCGGGCCGGACAAGATACTCTACACATTCATCCCTGGTACTATTATCTCAAAATGCTGCTCTTTTCAAAGTATGCTACCGGTCCGGTCTGGACCGAAGCTTTCATTATTAGTTTGGCCGGTGTGGGAATTCTAACGGCGTTCAAATGGCACAATCGATTTAAATTTGACGCCAATCTGATTCAATTTTTAGCTTTTTATACAATTTTAATGACGATCGCCTATTCAATGATTCCTTACAAAACGCCCTGGAATTTAATAGAATTTTTGCACGGAATGATTTTAATGGCTGGCGTTGGCGCTGCGGCCATCATAAAACAGGCGAAAAATAAACACCGTCTTGTCAAAATACTTTTTGGTGGGATTTTGTTTGTCGGGGTAGGACATCTTGGTACACAAGCTTACTTTTCAAATTACAAATATTATGAGGATTCCACCAATCCGTATGTTTACGCGCATCCGGCTTCGGATATTTACCAGGTTGCCTCGCGGGTAGAAGAGCTTACCGCAGTCCACCCTGACGGGCAAAATATGTATATCGAAGTTATTTTTCCAGGTGATGATTATTGGCCGCTTCCCTGGTACTTGCGGGCTTTTCCTAATGTGGGTTGGTGGAAAAAAGTTGATCAAACAACACCGGCTGCGCCTGTCATCATTGCTTCTCCCAGTGTCGAGAAGGACTTGATGCGCAAGCTGTATGAATATCCGCCGCCTGGTGCAAGAAATCTATACGTGCCGCTTTTTGACTCGTATATAGCGTTGCGGCCGAAAGTAGAAATACGAGGTTATGTCAGACAGGACTGGTGGGATGCGTTCGTAAACAAGAGTAGCGACAAGCGATAAGCGATTTTTGTTGAACGCAATTCGCTTATCGCTCTTCGTTCCGCGTTCGAAAAGAAAAGATGACTCAAACAACGCAATATATTGGCCTCGCTAAAGCTACGGATTCGGCCACCGATTTACATCGCTTTTCTCATAAAGCCATGGCCACGATTTACGAGATTTTTATCGTGCATGAAGATGCCAACTACGCGCAACAGGCGGCTTATGAAGCTTTTTTTGAGTTGGACAAACTTGAGCAGGAGCTCAGCCGGTTCATCGAAAATAGTGACATCTCACGAATTAACAATCTTCCGGAAAATCAGTCTATCCGGATTGGCTTGGCAGCTTTCGAATGTTTAGAGTGCAGCGCCCAAATTTACAAAGAAACAGATGGCGCCTTTGATATAACTGTTGGGCCGCTTCTAAAGTGTTGGCTTAACAAGGATAAAACCGTGCGCATCCCGTCTGAAAAAGAACTGGAATTTGCTCGTCAACGCACAGGTCTCCACCTTTTACAGCTTGATGAAAACGAGCATACTGTCACAGTTCATGCAAGCCCGTTACACGTCGATCTTGGTGGTATCGGTAAAGGATATGCAATAGACAAATTAGTCGAATTGCTGCACGACTGGGAGATTGATTCGGCGCTAATTCATGGCGGCGCCAGCTCGGTATTTGCGCTGGGGGCGCCTTCCGGAACAAAAGGCTGGCCACTCACTTTAAGCAGGCCGCTAACCCCCAAACAAACCTTATTACGTCTGAATTTGCGCGATCAAGCCTTGAGTGGCTCAGGATTGCAAAAAGGTCGGCATATTATTGATCCGCGGTCAGCCCGGCCTGTTCAAGGCAATCATGCTGCCTGGGCCTGCGCCGCTAACGCCGCAACCAGCGATGCTCTTTCAACCGCTTTTATGATTATGAGTCCCGATGAGGTCGAAAAATATTGCTCGCGAAATCAGGATGTTTTAGCCATGATATTAACCGAGGAAGAGGGCAGGGAAGAAGCCGGGATTCAATATTTCGGATCGTGGGATAAATTTTCTGTCACAATTTAGAAATAGCTCGCTTAATCATTGTAAGTTCATTATACATTTGTTTAAGGCTTAGATTTCGAAGCAAACGACTATCGCGGTCGGCCGTCCACTCGACAGGAAATTCTTTAATACGAAATTTCTGCTTCTGGGCTCGCAGGATGATTTCGATATCAAACATGAAACCATCTGTTATACAGTCGTTATACAATTTTCTCGCTAAATCGCCGCGGTAGATTTTAAAACCGCATTGGGTATCTGTAAATTCAGACGGAATTTTCATAATGGCGATAATGAACCATCGGAAAATTGTCGAGTAAATTCTCCTGTACCATGCTTGCGGCATATAAATTTTGCTTTCCTGGAGTTTTCTTGATCCATGCGCAATATCGCAGGCTCCGTTTTTTATCAGATTCAGCCCGGTCAAAACGTTTTGAAAGGGAACACAATTGCCGCTGTCTGCAAACATTACATGTTTCCCATGGCACACCTTTATGCCGGTTCGGACGGCAAATCCCTTACCCCGGTGATCGTTATGAAGTACCCTCAAGTCAATTTCCGTGGGAACTGCGACGGTCTCAGCAACTTGGCTGGTATTGTCACTGCTGCCATCATCAACAATAATAATTTCGCCTTTTAAACGATTGCTGATTAGAAATGCCGATGCTGCTTCAATATCGCGGGTAATTTTCTTGCTTTCCTCGAAGACAGGAATAATAATAGAAAGATCCATTTTAACAATTTGCTAATGCTGAAAAACAAAATCAAGGTATTCCAAAGAGGCGATTCATTCTGCAAGAGAAATATTAAGAGATGGTAACTAATTGCTTGCTTTTTGCAATGCATACTATATATTTATATATCTTTAAGCATCCCTAAATCACTCTATAAATAGCCACTAATTTCGAGTCATCCCTGCTATGAAGCGCCGTGATTTCTGCACGGCGGGATAATATTCTGCAGTTCTTGGTAACGTCGTGCATTGAATAACAAAGCACTCATAGCATAACTGAATCAAAGCGAGGGAGATTATGGAACGTAGAGATTTTTTGAGATTTTCTGCAGGTATGGCTATAGGTGGTTTTTCATTTGTTGAACTTGCCTTGGGCAAAACAGAGTCTGCCCAAGCAGCTTCCAACAGCCTGGAGAGAAAAAAACTTGGGAACATAGGCTTACAACTTTACACGGTTCGCAGCCTCATGAAAGACGACTTTGAAGGAACGATGGCCAAAGTCTCACAACTTGGATACACAGAGGTGGAATTTGCCGGCTACTACGACCGTAAACCATCGGACGTGCGGAAACTGCTGGACGAACTTGAACTCTCTGCACCGGCCACTCACATTGGACTTAAAATGTTGCAAGAAAATTTGGATGAGGTCATCGAAACCTCAGCCACTATTGGTCACAAGTTCATTGTCTGTCCCTGGCTTCCGAAGAATCAACGCACCCTTGATAATTACCAAGCCCTCCCTGAGATTTTTAATAGTATTGGCGAAGTGTGCAAAAAGGCCGGTATGCGGTTTGCCTACCACAACCATGCGTTTGAGTTTGAGACACTAGACGGACACGTTCCGTACGATATTCTGTTGAGTGAAACAGACCCGGATCTGATGGATATGGAAATCGATTTGTTCTGGATCCGCAATGCGGGTAAGAATCCGCTGGATTATTTTGCCAGGTATCCCGGTCGTTTTAAGCTCTGCCATGTGAAAGACATGAAGGCTTCAGGTGAAATGACCTCCGTTGGTAAGGGCGATATCGATTTTGCCACCATTTTTGCAAAATCAGAGCAGGCGGGTCTTGAGCACTTTTTCGTTGAGCACGATCGCCCGGATGATCCGCTTGAGAGCATCTCGGATAGCATTGGACATTTGAAGAATTTGACCTTTGGTTAAGACCCAAAGTCAAATCCGCTGCAGCAATGAGCCAACAGGTTGTTTTCGGGCATGAAGATCTTTGCTGACGCAGCTTATCTGGTTAAATTGTACTAATTATCTTAGACAGAACTCCCTATGAGAAATAATATCAACTATCCGATTGCGATATTCGCCCTGATTCTCTGGTTCATACCGGCTAATGATGTTATTGCACAGCCAGACCTTTGGGAAGTACCCGAAGGGTTTGTGGTTGAAGAAGCGGTTACTGATTTATTCTTGCCTGTTGATATCGCATTTGTGCCTAATCCTCTTCCGGACGAAGACGCTCCGATTTATTATATCACCGAATTGTATGGCAAGGTCAAAGTAGCGCTGCGTAGTGGCGAGGTTCGGGTTTACGCAGATAACCTGCTAAACTTTTCTCCTACCGGAAATTTCCCTGGCTCTGGCGAAATAGGAGTCAATGGAATCGTGGTTGAACCTAACACGGGCGATCTGTTTGTCACGATGGTTTATGACGACGGCGGTATAAAAAACAGAGTCGTGCGGATGAGCAGCAACGACGGCGGACGTTCGGTCGCGACTATCATAACTTTGCTGGACGATATCCCGGGACCGCCACAATCGCATCAGATTCACGCTGCTACCATCGGCCCGGATAGCAAACTCTACGTTCAGATCGGTGACGGCTTTGATCAAGATTCCGCGCAGCGAGATGACGACCTGCGCGGCAAGGTCTTGCGTATGAATTTCGACGGTTCAATGCCCGCAGATAATCCAAATGCAAACAGTTATATTTATGCAAAGGGGCTGCGCAATCCATTCGGCGGCGCATGGCGAAAGGCCGACGGGATCCTCTACGTCAGTGACAACGGCCCTGACCGGAATGACCGCCTGGTTAAAGTTGAACCTGGAGGCAATTTGGGTTGGCCAAATGACTTGCTTACCGGAGCAATTAAGCTTTGGAACCCACCTGTAGCGCCGACAGCGGTGGCATTTTGTGATGGCGCGGGATTTCCCGACTCTTTGCAAGGCCGGCTATTTGTAGGTCTCTCCGGGCCAACCTATCTTCTCGGTCAAACCAGCCGCGGCAAACGTATCGAAATGTTTAGCTTGGCAGAAGACGGCAGCATAATATCTGAGCAAGTCTTTTTGAATTATACCGGTTCCGGACGTGCAACCGTTGTCGGACTTGCCTTCGGACCCGACGGGCTTTATTTTACGGACCTGTACGGTAAGGACGGTTTCGATAGTAAGGGTATGACTCAGGCAAATGTTTACAGGATTTCCTATGATTCTTCTACAAAGGTTCGGGATGAAACAGCAACACCGGTTCAGTTCACGCTCCGCCAAAACTATCCGAATCCATTTAATCCCGCAACTGTGATTTCATACGAGCTTGCAAAGAGCAGCAATGTGGAGTTGACGATTTACAACCAACTCGGTCAAGTGGTCAAAATATTAGTCAATAAACGGCAACGGACCGGTGCTTATCAAATTCGTTGGGGTGGTCGGGATAAAGAAGGCATCCCTGTCGGGAGTGGCACCTATTTTTATAGATTAAAAACCGGCGCCTTCAATCAGACGCGAAAGTTGCTTCTACTCAGATAGTGGTTTCATGTCAGGATCGTAACCCACCTGATATCTAAAAGGATCGAAATGAGACTTAAAATTATCGTAATTCTAACGGGATTATGCAGTATAGCCGGGTTTGCTCAAGAAGCTTCAAATGATTTTGGAAGGCAAGTTCAGGAGCTGCTTTCCAAAATGACCCTGGAAGAAAAAGTAGGCCAGATGACACAGGTAACCCTGCAAGTGGTTTCCAAAACCCGGGGCACGCCGAACCAAAAACATGAAGTTGACCCGGAAAAACTTCGCGAGGCGATCCTTAAATATCATGTTGGCTCGATTCTGAATGTTTATGACCTGGCGCTGACTTTGGAGGAATGGCAAACCCTGATTACCAAAATCCAGGACATTGCGACAAAAGAATCACGGTTAGGTATCCCGATAATTTATGGCATTGATGCCATTCACGGGGCGAATTACATTCGCGAAGCGACGTTATTCCCGCAAAGCATCTCTATGGCGGCAACACGCAATCCAGAACTGGTCAAAAAATCCGCCGAGATTACAGCCTATGAGATGCGAGCTGCCGGGCTTCCCTGGAATTTTAATCCGGTATTGGGCGTCGGACGCAATCAACTATGGCCGCGTCTTTGGGAAACCTTTGGCGAAGATGCTTACCTGGTTTCGGTCATGGGCGAAGCTTATATAAAGGGTATCGAGGGCGATGATAACAATATTGGCAGCGCGGATAAAGTCGTAGCTTGCATGAAAGCATTACCTGGGTTACAGTTTTCCCCTCTCGGGTAAGGATCGCACGCCTGCCTGGATCCCGGAACGCATGCTGCACGACACCTTCCTGCCGCCTTTTACAAAAGCAGTGCAGGCCGGCGTGCAAACGGTGATGGTAAATTCAGGCGAATTTAACGGCATACCTGTGCACGCCGATCATTATCTTCTCACCGAGGTTTTAAAAAATGAACTGGGGTTTCAGGGATTTGTGGTCAGCGATTGGGAAGACATTAAACGCCTTTACACGCGCGACCGGGTAGCTGCAACACCGGCCGAAGCCGTCAAAATGTCGGTCATGGCAGGTATGGACATGAGCATGGTGCCGTATGACTATAGCTTCTATGAAATTCTGTTAAAACTGGTGAAAGAGAGTGAGGTACCGGAATCGAGAATTGACGATGCGGTAAGCCGAATTTTGCGGGTAAAATTAGCGCTGAACTTATTCGAAAACCCATATCCCAGTGCGGTTCTTCAAGCAAATGTCGGTAGTGACGAATCCGCCAACCTCAGTTTGCAAGCGGCACGGGAAGCGCTCACGCTGCTAAAAAACAATAACGGGTTTCTGCCACTCAAAAAAAACATCAAAGTTCTGGTCACCGGACCGAATGCGAATTTGCGTTCGGTCTTGAACGGCGGCTGGACTTACACCTGGCAAGGAAACGAGGAATCTGTTTACCCGAAAGATAAAAAAACCATTCTGGAAGCGATTCAAGATAAGCTTGGCAGGGAAAACGTCGTACATGTCGAAGGTTCCGGCCACGAAAAAGTCGTTGATATCAAATTGGCTGCAGACGCAGCAAAAACTGTGGACGCAGCAATCGTTTGTATTGGCGAAGCGCCCTACTGCGAAACCCCCGGCAATATTGATGATTTAACTTTGCCGAAAGCCCAATTGGATTTGGCTGCAGCTATTCTGGAAACAGGCATTCCGGTAGTGCTGGTGTTGGTAGAAGGGCGCCCGCGCGTTATTACTCCCCTTGTAGATGATGCACAGGCTATTTTGTTGGCCTATTTGCCGGGGCCGGAAGGCGGCCAGGCGATTGCCGACGTGTTGTTCGGCGATTTTAATGCCTGTGGGAAATTGCCGTACACCTATCCCCGTCATCCCAATGATCTCGTCTGTTATGATCACAAACCTATCGAAATGGACGATTCCAACAAACTGAATCCTTTGTGGGAATTCGGGCACGGCTTGAGCTATACAACCTTTGCATATAGTGAGCTAAAAATCGACCGCCCGAAAATGAAGATGGGTGACTCGCTGAATGTATCCTTGAATATCAAAAACGCCGGCGATCGGGCCGGGAAAGCGGTGGTGGAATTGTATCTCAGTGATTTGGTACGTTCCATATCGCCGGAAATCAAACAATTGAAACGCTTTACCGGAGTTCAACTGGATCCCGGTAAGAGCAGAACCGTTCAGTTTACACTCCACAAAACAGATCTTTCTTTTCATAACCGGGAAAATAAATTTATTGCCGAGCCAGGAGAATTCAAAATTACCATCGGAGATCTTTCGGTCACGTTTGAATTAGTCGCCGACAAATAGGGAAACCCATACAACTTTGCTACACTCTGATTGGATAATTTTTTGTATTTTCGGGCTCATAAGCTTTTAGAATTCATGAAATCCGGGAAAATAAAAATTTGGACAAATCAAAGTATTCGAATGATTGGCTCGATCCTGCAGCGCAAACAGGGCACAGAAGGAGTCTGATTCCCCAAATGCGTTTTCAAAAATTCGAACATTTGATGCAGAATAAACAATGGTGAAAATGATTGCAGCCTGTTCTTCAGAAAAACCAAACTTTATTCCTGTCTTGAAGTACTAACTTGAATAACTCATGAACCACAGAGACACAAAGGCACAAAGGTTTGATTATATTGGAGATAGTGAACATATGTCAGCGTAATCAATTTCGATTTCAAAAACTTTGTTTTGAACACACTCTCGTTATAAATCTTTTATTCTCTGTGTCCCTTCGGCACGTTCAGGACAGGCTTAGTGCCTCAGTGG
>Ga0114950_10002319_pt1 | contig 14591 bp, 14 predicted proteins | sample N075metaG_FD_83503 | JGI IMG/M metagenome (GOLD analysis project Ga0114950, IMG submission 83503) | Deep subsurface microbial communities from Kermadec Trench to uncover new lineages of life (NeLLi) - N075 metaG | ecosystem: Environmental > Aquatic > Marine > Ocean trench > Sediment | place... | reverse complement strand
GCGCATTGCGCCGAGGTCAGTTCGCAACACCAGCAGCCAGTACATGCGCTGCGCTAAAGCTGCCAGCAGCTTCGCACCTTCACCGCCCGGGAAAATCTGCGGTACCGCGTGAGCGGTGCCGGCCACGAACTCGAGTTCGCCCTCGCCCAGCAATTCCAGGCAGGTCGAGACGGGGAAAATGTGCTCGAGCGTCAGGTCCAGCCCCTCGCGCTCGAAGAAGCCGAGTTCGCAGGCCGCGATCGCCGGAAAATACGAATTACTGACCAGATCCGGTACGGCTATTTTCATCGACTGAATTCTGCCGGCGTTACCGACGTCCGACCAACAGGTTAAACAGCACCTCACCGCGCACATAGTTCTTCTTGCCGACGCCTATATTCGGATTAACGATGGCCATCTCCACCTCGTCGGATGACCATCCTGCATCGACAGCGACCTCGCACAGGTCGATATCCGTGATGAACCGCGCAAAGGATTCATTATTGTTATAACTCTCCCAATCGTGCATGAACTGTTCCATCGGTGTATCGCCCCGCGGCACCTCGAAGTGCAGCATCAAGCCACCGGGTCGCAACAGACGGCGGCATTCGGCAAGAATTCGCGGCAGCGCTTTCTTCGAGGTTTCGTGCGACATGATATGCGAGATCACGAGGTCGAAACTGCTGTTCTCAAAGTCGGTTTGCTCGGCGTTCTGCTGGCTGAAATGAACGGCGACACCTATTGACCTGGCCCTGGCATGCGCGTAACGCAGAATCGGCGCAGCGGTATCGATCGCGTGCACTTCGGCATCGGGAAACGCTTCAGCCCACGGCAGCGTGCTCGAGCCGATCGTGCACCCCATGTCGAGAATGCGCGCCGGTTCGCCGTCCGGCCAATGCTGACGGAAATGCTTCAACAAGACGCCGCCGAGATTGATACCCCAGCCGTAAGCCTGAATCCCGGTCTCAAAGATCGCGCCGGCGGCCACATCATCCGAATCGACCTGTTCCGTGTGATAACAGCCGGGTTGAATGTGAATATCGACGGCGGTCAGGTAAGGCGGAATGGACAGGTCTGGGTTCAGCTGCAGAGACCCCGTGGTTTCGCCATCCTGATCGCGAATTGTGCGAAAGATCTCGATCAACTCCGGAAGCTGACGTTCCGTGACGTCGACACCACAGTCCCACATCATCTCCTGGCTGCGGCGGAGTAACGCGCTCCAGAATTGGTAATAAGGAACCCGTGTCATGACCCGGCGAATCTCGTGCCGGTCCTTCGGCGGCTGACCGGTCTTGTCGACAATCGACGGTTCTATCCGGGATTCGTAGATTTCGTAATTGCCCGGCATGATCTTGCCGGACAAATGGCCACGCAAAGAACTGACAAAACTGAGGCGGGCCACCTCGTCGTGGGTCATTTTGGGCAATATTTCAGAACCATTGATGTTCATATGACCGGCCTCAAAACCTGCGGAACGCCTGCTGAACCCGAAGATCGCGAAATCTCTGGCCAAACCGATTATGCATCATTTATGTTATAGCTTGTCTGCCCGGGATGGTGAGTCTGACCACCGTCCGGGCACCGATTTCAGCACGTAAACACCGCCTGCAATGGGCCGCGGCCAACAGGAATGCCGGATCGCAAGCATGTGGACATGAATCAGGTCATCATTGCCGGCGCCGGGCCGGTCGGTCTGATCTGCGCGCTGCGGCTTTCGCAGGCCGAAATTCCGGTCGTCGTTTGCGAGCAGAGCCGCGCGCTCATCGACGATCCGCGAGCGGCGACAACTCACCCGGCCACGCTGGAGTTGCTGAGTGAAATCGGCATCGTCCGTGAAGTCGAGCGCCAGGGCCTCATCTGCCGGGAATTCCGATTCTGGGATCGGCCAACCGGTGAGCTGGTTGCGACATTTGACCATGCGCTGCTGGCAGATGAAACCGAATTTCCGTATGTCGTGCAGTGCGAGCAATTCAAAATTGCGCGGATTGTTCTCGCCGAACTCGACAATTTCCCCGATTGCAGGGTCGAGTTCTCGACCCGGGTGACCGGCGTCTCCGATCACGGTGACTCGGTTACGGTCACCGTAGAGCACGGTGACGGATCAAGCGGAGAAGTATCCGGACGATTTCTGATCGGTGCGGATGGTGGCCGCAGTACGGTTCGAAACGCAGTCAATATCGAAATGGAAGGCTTTACCTACCCGGAAAAATTTGTCGTGCTGACGACACCGTTTGATTTCGCTGCAGACAACAACTATGTCTTTCGGAACTACCTGGCCGATCCGGAGGAATGGTGCAACCTGTTCAAGGTGGCGGCCGATGGGCCTCCCGGGTTGTGGAGAGCAGTTTTCCCGGCCACGGCCGAGCAGGCCGATGAGGAAATATTGGCGGACGCTGCGGTGCAGGCGCGATTGCAGAGATTCTTTCCGAAAACGGGCAGCTATGAGGTCACGCATAGAAATCTCTACGTCACGCACCAGCGGGTGGCATCCACGTTCAGAAAGGGACGCGTTTTTCTGGCCGGAGATGCCGCGCATCTGAACAATCCGATCGGTGGACTGGGCCTGAACGGCGGCATTCACGATGCGATGAACCTGGCCGAGAAACTGAGTCAGGCCTGGCGAGCCGGCGGAGATTTTTCCGCACTGGATCGGTATGATTTACAAAGGCGGACGATCACCAATGAGTTCGTGCAGAAGCAGACCATGCAGAACAAGCAACGCCTGGAGGAACGAGACCCGAAGGCGCGCCGCCGAGAGCTGGACCGGTTACGCAAAATTGCCAATGATCCGGGGCGCGCGAAGGAGTTTTTGATGGATACGTCGATGCTCGCCAGCGTGCGCCGTGCGGCGACATTCGAGTAGAGCGCGTTTGATTCACTGATGGCCACGGCAGGGCCCTGGCGGAGAACCCATGATGAACAACCCCGAGCATCCGGAATCGGCAATCAAGCTTCTGAGAACGGCGAAAGGCAAACGGCCGAACTATTTTTCCGACCCGGATGTCGACAGGCTCTTGGCCATCATTGTGCCGCTGGTCGGTGAAGTGGCCGTACTGCGTGACCGGCTCGATGCGGTCGAACGACTTGCAGAACAACATGGTGTGTTCGCCCAGGCGGAAGTCGAAGCATTCGTCCCTTCCGCGGACCAGAAAAAAGTCAGGGACACCTGGCGTGAGCAGTATCTGGAACGGATTTTCCGGATCACCCAGGCGGAACGGGAGGAAATGGCAGCGGGACGAGGCGTCGATGTCGACAAAGTCATTGACGACTTCACGGCGGGGAGAATCTGAAGGGTTCCTCGGTAATCGTCAACGTCTGTCGGGTCGCCACATCGCGCAGGGTCTGCACGGACCCGCCGGGCCACGTAACCTCGATCAGGTCGACATGCCGGTGCGAACCGAGGCCGAAGATCAAAGTGGCATCGTCCGCCGAGTTGTATCCCGTCGCACTGAAGAGCTCGCGGAATTGTTCCAGGTCGCCGGCAACGACCCGGACGCGGGCGTTATAGGCACTCCGGTTGCTGCGAGTGCCGGTGAGTCGGATCTTGATCCAATGGTTGTCGTTGCCGCGGTTGAGGAACAGCCAGTTCTGCTGCTGCGCGCTGATGCGCTCGCCGGCTCGGTAGTAGGTCCGGTTGGTGGCAACGATGTCGGCAAAGCCGTCGCCGTTCACATCCCCGGACGCGACGCCGGTGCCGATGCCGATGCCCTCGGCGCCGGAGCCGTCGGTCACGTCGGTAAATGTGCCGTCACCATTGTTGCGCAACAAGGTGTTGCGACCCGGGGTCCAGGCGATATAGAACTGTACGAACACCGGCAGCCCGCCGACAATATCATTGAACAACGCATTACTCGGCCCGCCGTTGTTCACGTAGATATCGATCAGGCCGTCATTGTCGAAATCGGCCATCGTGCAACCGCGGGCGCCACCCATGTCCCCGGCCCCCGATACCATGGTGATGTCCGTAAAAGTGACCTGACCCTTTTCGACCCAGTCATTCCGGATCAGGCGGTTCGCCTGATCCGCGTTGGGCAGGTAGATGTCCATGTCACCGTCATTGTCGATGTCTCCGATGCAGGCGCCGTTGGAGTTACCGGGATTCAGGAACGCCAGACCCGAGGGTGGGCGCCGGCTGCGCGTGATATCCGCAAACGTGCCGTCGCCGAGATTACGGAACAATACATTCGCGTCGCCCTCGTTGGGGGTCAGCAGATCCACGTGGCCATCGTTATCCATGTCGAACCAGCCGGAAGAACCCTGGCTGTTTGCCGCCCGCACCCGGCCCAGGATGCCGACGCCCGACTCCGTGGTCACGTCGGTAAACGTGCCGTCGCCGTTGTTGTGAAACAGCGCCTGGTCCACATCGTAGTCCGTGGATCGCCAGAGGATATCGAGATAACCGTCCGCGTCGTAATCGACCCACGCAATACCGCCCGAGGTATTGCTGAGACCACCCTGTTGGGCATCGTCGGCGTTGTCTTTACGCATCAGGCCCGCTGCCCGCGTCACATCGATGAACCCCGCGTTACCGGTCTCCGTCAGTTGATTCTGATACAGGGTCGTCGGCACGCTGTCATCGGCCAGCGCCGACGCCCGCATGTTTGCTACCAGCAGATCAATGTCGCCGTCGTTGTCGTAGTCACCCCACGACACGCCGCGACCTAGGCCCCGGCGGTTGTCGACGCCGCGGGCTACGGACACATCCACAAAATGCCCCTGACCATCGTTCTCCCAGAGACGGTTGTGGATCCCCAGTTTCAGCGTTGCCGTGTCGGCATTCGATATGTAAATGTCGACGTCGCCGTCGTTGTCATAGTCTCCAAAGGCCACTCCGGCACCGTTCAAACCGGCATCCGCCAGCCCGGCCTCGCGCGCTGTCTCGGTGAACCGAATAGAGCTTTGCGATTGCGCACAGCCGGCCGCAAGCACGGCCATCACGGCGACGAGCGAGCCGGTCTTGAGCGCGTTAGCCATGGGGTCAGACCCTGCGCGTGCGCAGCTTGGCAACGGAAGTCTCGGGATGCCAGGTCAGCTTGCCGCCGGGGCCCCAGCGTTCGGTATGCACGTCCAGCAGATAGGGTTTGCCGTCTGCCGTTGCGCGCAGCCCCGTCTCGATTGCGGCTTTCAGATCCTCGGGTGCGATCACCTTTGCACTGTCCACGCTGTAGGCCCGGGCGATGTGCGTGAAATCGACATTCGGATCGCCGAGAAAGTTCAACATATCCTTCTCGGCTTCGGCCTGTGCTCCGCCCCCGAGCCAGGGGAAAGCGCGCGTCAGGTTGTAAGAAAAATTGTTGTAGATCACGACGAGCACCGGCACCTGGTGACGGGCGAGGCCCCACAGGTTGTGCTGGAACATGAACGCGCCATCGCCGGTGATGGCCACGACCTGGCGATCCGGCTGCGCGAGTTTTGCGCCCAGCGCCGCGCCGGTCGCCCAGCCGAGCACCGTGGCGCCGGAACCGCCCATGAAGGTTTTGTGTCCATAGCCCAGATCGAACCAGTCGCGCGCACCCTGTACGGGCTCGGACAGGATGATGGCGTCGTCTTCCAGCAGTTCGTTCAACTCGAAACACAGGCGCTCGGACGTGATCGGCGCTTTATCCCACTTGCGCGCCCCCCGTTTCAGGCGCCGTTCTCTCTGGCCGTCCGTATAGGCCTTGATCTCTTCGTACCGGGGTTCCCGGAGGGCGCGCAACTTCCGCGCGGTCGCCTGGCTCTTGATCGACTCGATCAGATCGGAGATACCGGCACTGGCATCGGCGACGATTTTCAGATCCGTGGGATGGACGAGCCCCAGCAGCTCCGGCTCGACCGTCATGTGCGCAATCTTTGCGGTCGCCGGCGGCGGCCCCCGATGCACGTAACTGCCTTCGTCGGGCATCTGCGAGCCGATGCTGAGGTACAGATCGGCATTTCGGTTCTGCGGTACGAACGGGCTGTACCGGCCGAGATACAGCGGGTGCGTATTGGGGAAATCGGCATAGCCGCTGAGGCCGCCGGTGATAGGCAGCGCCAGCAATTCGGCGAGTTCTATCATCTTCTCCTGTGCGCCACTGCGGGTCACCTCGTGGCCGACGGTGATGAGCGGGTGTTCAGACTCGATGAGCATTCGCGCCAACTCGTCGATGAGTTCCGGCTTGGGTCGCAGCATGCCAGCAACGCGGAAATTCGTCTGCGGCAGGATCTGCGCGGTGCCTTCGGTCGTGTACAGGTTTTCAGTCATCTGCAGGAAGGTCGGCCCGCCCGGCGCCATGTGCGCCATCGCAATGGCCCGGCGCGTGAATTCAGTCACCCGGTCAAAGCGATCGATCAGGTAGCTGGACCGCATAAAGGGATCCATGGATGCCTGCCAGTCAACCAGCTCCAGATCCCCCTGCCGTTGCGAGAATTCGTTGCTGTCGCGCGCCGTCAGGATCAGGACGTGAGACCGGCCGATCAACGCGTTGTAGATATTGCCGGCCGCGTTGCCCAGGCCCGCCTTGGGGATGATGGCCACGCCAAGCTCGCCCCCGGACGCGAAATTGTACGCGTCGGCCGCGGCCACGCATTGCCCTTCATTGGTCGCCAGGAAGTTGGTGATCTGCGGGCGCTTTAAAATCGTGTCGAAGAACCGGTTGGTACCGGCGCCGCAGCCGTGGAACACGTATTTCACGTTGGCTTCCAGCAAGGTGTCAATCAGGATATCCGAGCCGTTGCCCGTCACTTCACGAATCGTCTCGGCGTCGAGTGCTTCGGCCGCCCCGGCGACCGATATGCTGTTCATCAGCGCCTGTGCCGAGGCAACGGAGACTCCGAGTGCCATCATTTCTTTCACGAAGCCGCGTCTGGAAATCTGATCGTCTAGAAATTGTCGTACGAGAGCCCGCATCGATTCGCTCCTTGCCGGCATGGCCGGTCAGTTATTCTTCAATCACCCGGCAGGCGTTCCCGTTGCATTTCTTGTCGAGCCAGGGTGTCCGGTCGGTTCGTCGGGTTTCATTGTGCCTCTGATGCGAGCCTGTTTACAACATTCCGGTAAATCATCGGTATCGGAATTGACAGCGTGTTACCAACATCGCCCGATGAGTCAATGAAGTGTGCGGCCACACCAGTGAGCCGGTACCTTTTCGGCCGCTGCGCACCAGACAGGCGTAGAATCTGCAGAACCCGATTCCCGATAACCACCACAGGCCTGAATCATGAATAAAAAGTCCATCGATTCCGCTTCGCAAGAGTCCTCCCGTCGTGAGTTCCTGGCGCTGACCGGCACGAGTCTTGCCGCCTTGTCTGTACTGGCCGCCGGTTGCAGTGAATCGGCGGAGCAGGGCACCGGCAACGCCCGGGATGCGAGTGCAGCGGCCGGCGGCGCCCGCTCGCCGGTGCCGCAGGCACCCTTCGACAGCATTCGTGACTATGTTGCGGCACTGGAAGCACATGGCCTGCTGATTCGCGTGCCGCGCATCGACCAGGATCGCTACCAGACGACAGCGATGCTGTTTCGCGCGATCGACCGTCACGGCATGTTCGGCGCACCTGCGCTGCTGTTCGAGAATCTCAAAATCGATGGCAAATGGATGACGGGCCCGGTGCTGGCCAACCCCCATGGCCACTTCAACACCGATTGTATCGTTGCCGGCCTGGAGCCGGTGGCGGATGACCGGTATGCGACCTACCGCAAGGCCAAGGCGCACTGGACGCGCTTGCTGGATGCAAACGGCGGCAGTTATCCGTTGATTCCACCGGTCGAGATCGCGCGCGAGGATGCGCCGTGCAAGGAGATCGTGGTGACCGGCGAGGACATCGATTTGCTGGCGTTCCCGTTTATCAAGACCAACCCGGCCGATGCCGGGCGGTACCTGAATACCGGCTCGGTGTTCACTTACGACGAGCGCCTCGGCCACAACTTCGGCACCTATCGCTGCGAGATCACTGGCCCGCGCATGCTCAGCATCAATTCCGAGAAGAACCACGTGGGCTACAAGACCTGGCTGGCCGCTCGCGAACGTGGCGAGGAGACCGCCCCGGTGTCGATTTGCGTCGGCCAGGATCCGATTGTCTGGCTGCTCAGCGGCGCGCCCATCGCACGCCGCCGGGAAGAACGGGTCGATGAGCTCGCAATGGCGGGCGGGCTGCGCGGCAAGGCGCTCGAGGTCGTCAAATCAGATACCAACGACTTGTTGATTCCGGCGCATGTCGAGATGGTGGTTGAGGGCGAGGTGCTGTTGCAGGAACCGCTCGTCACGGAAGGCCCGTTCGGCGAGATGTTCGGCTATCTGGGGCCGCAAAAAGACGCGGTCTTCACGATGCGCGTAAACACCATCACGCACCGCAAGAACCCGTGGATTCTCAACAGCTACACGGGCATGCATCGCGGTTACACCACCTCGGTGGTCGAGGCGTTCTACGACCAGATGCTGCGCGGGATGGTCCCCAACCTGGTCGAGTTTCATTATCCGCAGAACATGATGGGGGTCGCGTTCGTCAGTATCGACAAGACGGCGCCGGGTCAGGGCCTGGAGGCGGGCCGCAAGATCGCCGGACGCATTCCAATCTGCAAGGTGGTGGTCGTCGTCGACAAGGAAATGAACGTGCTCGACCCGGTGGAGATGTTGTTTACCATCGGTTCGCGGTGGCAACCGTATCCGGCCAGCGAGATCATACGGGAAGCCCGTGGCATCATCACCGATCCCAGCGCCATCGAGGATTGGAAGACCAGCAAGATTGTCATCGACGCGACCAAACAGTGGCCGGAGGAAGGCGGGCCCGAGATCTATCCGGAGCGTAACCGGGTGTTGCTGGAGCAGGGTGCGCCCGAGGCGTTTGACAGCGTCGATGCCGAGTTCGGTGACCTGCTGCGTAGCTGGCAGCGGGTCTAAAAATAAACCCGGCACCTTTTGGGGCAGGCCACCATGACGACCGAGCCCGGCGATGCGCCTGCGGCTCCCGGCACGCCCCCGTCGCGCCGGGTGCTCAAGCTCCTGACACGTCTCCACCTGTGCTTGCACTGGCTGACCGGCGGTCGCCGCTTCAACTCCATTCGCGGCTATGAAATCTGCTTTATTACCATGACCGGCGCCAGGAGCGGCCGCACGATGACCCTTCCGCTGATGTACATTCCCTACCGGGACGGCGTACTGCTGGTCGCCTCGCAGGGTGGCGCGCCGGGAAATCCCGCCTGGTATTTCAACCTCGTGAAGTACCCCGATATCAAGATCAGTCATCGCGCCAGTCACGTGACACTCCGCGCCCGCATCGCAACCGTTGACGAGAAGCCTGATCTCTGGACCCTCTGCGACCAGCACTATGCCCCCTACGCCGACTACCGCGCCCGCACCAGCCGGGAGATCCCCATCTTCGTGTGCGAATAAACCCGGCACCTTTCACAAGAGGAGCAAGTCAATGAACAGAGACACGGCAGTCAGAATGGCGCAGCAAGCCATCAAGACGAAAAACAAACGGCTCATCGATGCGCTCCTGACAGCCAGGGCACAGCGGGAGCAAACCCCGCAATCGCCGAAGCCTGTCGATGAATTGCCGCTGATCGCCGTGACCTGTTCCACCGGCTGGGAGTGCTATGCCATCGTCGAGGAACTGACCAGGACGCTAAAATACCGCGTGCGGGCGCTCTATCGCACGCCCGGCACCCAGGCGGCTGCGCGTCTCGACACGTTACTGGCGAAAACCGAGGCCGAACACCCGGGCCTGCTGACCCTGCACTCGGCCGTGGACATGAATTCCGAGGAGAAGCTGACGGCGGCGTTCAAGGATTGCGACGGCGTCGTGTTGTATTGCACGGCGAACACCGCCAAGGCCGGCAAAATTACGAATCACGGCAACGACCCGGTGAACGGACGGATCGCATTCATGAATCAGGTCACGGCATCGCTGGCGGCGCTCAAAGCCAACCCGTCGGTCAAGCAGGTCATCACCCTGGTATTTCCGCCCGACAAAGTGACCGGGCTCGCCGACGACACCCCGGAAATACCGTGGTGGATTCAGCAGCGGTTGTTATTCTCGGACTTCCTGCGTGAGCAGGGCATCAACGTCACCTGCATCCATCGCCCGGCGTACTACTACGCCATGCATCGCGTGGACTACACCAACACGACCCAGCAGCGCGGCGACACGGCCCTGTCCAAAACCATGATCAAGGAAAACAACCTGTCGGGCATTAACGACCCGGATATCATGATCAACTGGGTGGACGTGCGTGACGTGGGCAAATGGGCGGGCACCTGCTTCGAGTACCCGGACGTGTTCCTGAACGAAAGCTTCTCGATTGCGTCGTGTGCGATGACCGGACACGAGGCGGTCGCGATTGCCGTGCGCACCAGCAAGCACGGCACGACATTCAAATACAAGCAGTTCCCGCGGTGGCTCATGAGGACACTCAGCCTGTTCACCGCAGAAGTGGTGTACCCGCTGCGCTACTCCCAGTGGTACGCTAATGACGCGAACGCCTATGACTTTGCCGGCAACGAAGATCTTGCCGACCTGGAAAAGATCCATCCGCGCTGGACGTTTGAGCGAAAGCTCGAGTCCTGGGGCATTCCGGATATCAAGCCCGGGCAGAAGTAGGCGCAGGGGTTCTCGACTGTGCGATCGAGCCCTTCTTCCGGTCTCAGCGTCGAGGTATCGCACAGTGCCAGCGGGTGATTGTAAACAGGCCCGGCAATCGAGCGCATCAGTCTGAAGCCTTCGTTTTAAAGGTCCCGAAACATCCGCCGAATATCATCACACGCATAATGCGGGTCACGTCGCACGGAACGCCAGAACGTCTCTTCGCCCGCGTTGCGATACAGGCCCGCTGGCTTGCGCGGCAACAGGAAGGCGGCCGCCACGTAGCAAAGGAATATGGCCGGCATCGCGAAAGCACACCCCAGGAAAACCAGCCACCTGAGGGCCTTGACCCTGAACCCGAAATAGTCAGCAATGCCGGCACCCACGCCGGCCAGCATGGCATTCTCGGTATCGCGGTACAGGCGTCTGGGGTTCGGGCCGTTCTGCATCGAGCTATTCATCGACTGTCTCCCAGGCACGCCAGCAGCAGGTAGAGCAACAGCGTCGGCACCGTGAAGAACCACACCAGCAGCAGGGCTGCGAGCCGGACGACGGTGCGGTCGAGCGAGAAATAATCCGCGACCCCTGCGCACACGCCCATGATGATGGCGCCTCCCCGCCGGCACCTGAATCTGCGCGGCGAGTCAGACGAACTGTAAAAACGGTTGCCGGCGTTCATCACTTGTTCCTCCATCCGTCGACGTTCTTGTCCAGAATGGCTGCCAGCGTCTTGACGCGTTTCTCCATCCCCTGGGCGATCTGGCAGAGCTCCTCGAGCGTCTGCGCCTCGTCGTTAGAGAGGCCCTTGGCCAGCCGCCACTTGGTGACGTAGTGGCTGACGATCCAGATCGGCGCCACGATGGTCAGTGCCAGGATCCCAAATAGTTCGGACATGCTCTGTTACCCCGTCTTACAGTTTTTCTGATGCGGTCGCGGTTATAGAGTGGTGGCGAGTGTCAGCCACCAATTGGTGGAGATGAAACATTCGAAGAAGGTCAGGCCGACCGCGGCAAATGTCATCGTGTATGCGCTGCTCTCCAAAATCCTGAGTATCATGTCGAGTCCCCCTCGGTGTCGTTCGTCTTCCGATTGGCGCTCATGCGCCGCTTCAATTCATTCAGGGCCAGTTCAACCTTCTCCTCGCCCTCGAGATTCCGGATCTCCTGCCGGAGATCGGGCCGCGCGCCGAGGTCATACGCTTCGACGCGACCCTCGATGTTTTCGACCTTGCGCTCGAACTTCTCGAAACGCATCAATGCATCGTCGACCTTACCTGCATGCAACTGCTCGCGTACGCGCAGGCGGTGGTGACCGGTTTCGTGGCGCATCAGTAATGCTTTCTGGCGCGCCTTCGCATCGGCGAGTTTGGCACCGGCAAGGAGCTGGTCGCCACCCGCCTGCACTACCTGTCCCCGCGCTGGGAGGAACCGTTCGTCAAACTGAATTGCTCGGCCCTGACGGAGCAGGGAACGTTTCGTGCTGACCTGCTGGATCGACTCGCCTTCGACGTCGTCAACGTCCCGCCGCTGCGTCACCGGCGCGAAGACATCATCTTGCTGGCCGAACACTTCGCCATCAACGTGATTCGCGAACTCGGTCGCGAGTTATTGCCCGGCTTCACGGAGGAGTGTTGCGCGGCGCTGCTGGGGGATTCGTGGCCGACTAATGTGCGTGGGCTGAAGAATACCGTCGAGCGCTCCGTCTACCGCAGCACCGATCCGAATGAGAAGATCTCGCGCATTGTATTTGATCCGTTTGAGGTGTCGTATCGTGGTGGCGTTGGCGAAGCGCCGGCAGCCGGTATCGCCAGCCCCAGGCCGCCGAGCTGCTTGGGCTGACGTACAACCAATTGCGGGCGATGCTGCGCAAACACGGGTTGGTTGAGCGGTACGGTCGAGGGAAAGGGGTCAAACCATAAAGATCTTTGCCAAAGCCAGGCCGACGTAACTCCGGCTCCACCGAATAAAATACATTCGTACCACTTGACCTTTTCCAGGGCCAGCTGCTCTTCAGCGCGCGTCAGGTTCATCTGCGCTGCCTTAAGGCTGTATTCAATTTGCAGTTGGGTGATTTCGTCAATGATACCCTGCTTTGCCGTGGTTCAAGCTTAGCGCTCAGACTTGAAACTCGCTCGAGTCGAAAATGGGGAGAAACTATGGAAATCGACGTCGGGCAGGCAGGACCTAGAACCAGAGAATGACGGCGAGAAAATAAACCCGGCACCTTTTTCTGAGTGGTCGGATGATAGGGGTGCGGGTTTTTGTCATGATGCGTTGATCCTCCGTGATCCGTGTGCATAAAGGTGACAACACCGCCCGCTTGCTGTGCATGGAAGAGACAGCAATTGGGGTGGGGGACGAGCGGTGTTGTCGGTTCATTTGTTTCTCAGGCGGGCCAGATTGATGTGCGTGATGTGGGTGTCATCTCCGGTTCGTTCCGGTTGGGCGAACGCGGCCAGGTGCAAAAGTTTTTCCTCGAGCACGAGACCGCCGCCGACGACGTCGCGCCCCGCGACCCGCAACTCCTCACCCAGCCCGATTCCCGGGTAATGTTCTTCGTGCGCCGTCCAGATTTTTCTGAGAAAAGCATTAGCTTGAGTCCGGCTGGCATGGCTGCGATCCTCGGTCGCGCTTTCCAGGGCATCGATCGCATAACTGCGCACCAGTTTGGGCAGCATCGCGGCGAGGGTTTCAGGACTGTCGAACAATTCGAGGCCTTCGATGCGTTTGTCGATCGCGAACACGGCGCCGACCTGCATCGGCAGCGGTTCGAGTGCAGCGACGAATTCATCCAGCTGGTCGGTGTGCCGAATGAAAATATCCGCCATCGCGCCGGTCGGCGAGTCCACGTTCATGCGCGCCGACTTGGCGTTGATGTCGGCCCAGACGGCGTACTGATCGACCACGCGCGTACCGGTGCTGCGCAAAGCGGCGGACACGGCGGCATTGCGGGTGCGGCGGCCGCCGGCGAATTGTGTGCGATCGGCGCTGTGCAGAGTTTTGCGCTGCGGGCTCCAGCGGCCCGACTCCACGCAACAGACGGGCAGGGTCAGGGCGGCGGCGGCTGGGGCGAGTACCGTGACGTTGATCATTCGGTCCTGTCTCGCGCCCACCAGTTCCTGGCCGTCACAGATCAGCACGGGCAGCGGGGAGGGGTTGATGAACCGCAGCGCCTCGACTTCGCCTTCCGATGAGATTTCCCGGATGCGGGCCCCGCCGTGCGCGAGGGCGGCATCCAGGGTCAAATAGTCAGGACTGGCGGCGGTATGGCTTAATAGCGGGAAGATCGTCAGGTTTCTGAAATGGCTTTCATTTCCAAGGGTTAGCGATCTCAACGCTGCCCTGATGTGTCGCATGAGCAGCTCCTTAATCGTCATATATTGACAGTAGATGACACTATAAACAGTGTGGTAACAGATGTCAACACTGATTTGACAGTAATGAACTAATTCATTAGGCTCTGCCCATGGAAGAACAGCGGACTTACTCACTGGATGAGCTCATCGAGCTCACCGGCTACGATCGGCGTACGATCGCCTACTACGTGCAGCAGGGACTTTTACCCCGGGTCGGGCGGCGCGGGCCGCGCACGCGCTACGCGCAGGGGTTTCTCGACCGGCTCCGATATATAAGGAGAGTCAGGGATATGCAGGACACCGGCATCATGCGGGCCGTGACCCTGGCGGAAATTCGCGTTGCGTTTGACGACAAGACCGACCTGCAAATTCGCAAAGTGGCCAGCGGCAACGAGGCACCGCGCTGGATGGCGGAGGCCGGAGGGGAGAGTGAGCCCGCGATGAGCGAGGCCACCGCCCGACTGATCGGGCCGGGCGAGCGCGCTGAACGCGCCGCGGGTCGGCAGGCGGATCGCGCCGACCCCGCACAGGTCAAGCAACTGATGACGGATCTCGAACGTCGTGCGATCGAAGGCCAGCAGCAGCAAACCCAAATCAGCGCACAGCGCTGGACCCAGGTGCCGATTACCGACAACATCAACCTGGCCGTGAAAGGTCTTCGCGACAAAGACCTGGAACTGGCGGCCGCACTGGGCCGGGCAATCGCGAGTTTGGG